>Ga0075428_100005057_pt1 | contig 14666 bp, 8 predicted proteins | sample RhiMetdeltSRZDD2_FD_75291 | JGI IMG/M metagenome (GOLD analysis project Ga0075428, IMG submission 75291) | Populus rhizosphere microbial communities from Tennessee, USA - Rhizosphere MetaG P. deltoides SRZDD2 | ecosystem: Host-associated > Plants > Roots > Rhizosphere > Soil | place: USA...
CTCGGCCGGGTTGTACAACTTCAACCTGTACGATGCCGACGTGAGGCAGTTTTTCGGATTCCTTGCCGGCCGGCGCGTCGTCGCCCTGCGGCTCGCGGCGTCGACGTCGACCACCGACGACGGCGACCTGATGCCGTTTTATTACATGCGCACGCTCGGCGGCAACGATACGCTGCGCGGGTTTCGCGAATACCGCTTTCGAGGACCGCACGCCATCCTGACGCAGGCCGAGTATCGATGGGAGATCTGGAGCGGTCTGGATGCCGCCGTGTTCTACGACGCGGGGAAGGTGGCCGACCGCCGGGCCGACCTGAACTTCGCGGACCTCGAGAGTGACTATGGCTTCGGATTCCGCTTCAACACCGACAGCGCGATCATCTTCCGGGTGGATGCCGGATTCGGAAGCCGTGATGGGAAGCACTTGTACATCGTGTGGGGTGGTGTTTTCTAGACGTTCGGGTCGTTCGGTTGCCTGCCGCGCCGAAGCCGTTTGGCGAAGGCGGGTCGGAGGAATCGGGTGCGTGTGACCGCAGTGATGGTGGTGGCGCTGGCCGCGGCCGGCGCGTCGATGGGCTGGTCCGCGTCGCCGCGTTTCTACCCTGACGATCCGGTCTGGGCCGACGACGACCGGGCGATCGACGCGTCGAAGGTGGGCGTCATCGAGGACACCAACGGCTACGATTTCCTTGTCAACACGTTCGGCGAGCAAGGCGAGCGCCGCGACGTGCGGGCGATGAACGTCAACTCCGTGGACGAGGTGCCCGATTCGAGCTGGTTCACCAACCGCATCGGCCGTCGCCGCATGACGGTCGAGGAGGTCGTCAACGGCCCCGATCAACTGACGCGCATCTCGCTGGACGGCTGGGTGGTGTCCGGAGGCAAGGCAACAGGCGTTCAGCCCGGCTTCCGCATGTCCGATCCCAAGGGCCAGCTCTATCAGATCGAGGTGGACCCGCCGTCGAACCCGGAGCTGGCGAGCGGGGCGGAAATCATCGGCACCGCGTTCTATCACGCCATCGGCTACCACGTCGTCGAGGTGTCCCTCGCGGACATCGATCGCAAGGCGCTCGTGATCTCGGAGAAGGCGACCATTCGCGATCCGCTGAACGGCAGACGCCGGCAGCTCAGGAAATACGACCTCGACTCGGTGTTCGACCAGGCGGCGCGTCGCAAGGACGGCCGGTACCGCGTGATCGTCAGCCGCTTCGCGCCGGGCCGGCCTGCCGGCAATTTCCGCTACTACGGCACGCGGCCCGACGACCCCAACGACATCGTGAGCCACGAGCACCGGCGCGAGTTGCGCGCCGCGCGCGTCTTCGGCGCCTGGCTCAATCATGACGACTCGCGCGGCATCAACAGCCTCGACATGCTCGAGACGGCGAACGGCAAGGCGTGGGTCAGGCACTACATGTTCGACTTCGGCTCGATCCTCGGCAGCGGGACCGTCTACGCACAGCGGCATCGCGCCGGCAACGAGTACCTCTTCGAGCAGAAGCCAGGATGGTTGACGCTGGCGACGCTCGGGCTCTACGTGCGCCCGTGGATGCGCATCGACTATCCGGACGTGCCCGCGTCGATCGGTCGGCTCGAGTCCGAGGCGTTCGACCCGCTGTCGTGGAAACCGGAGTATCCGAATCCGGCTTTCGCCAACATGCGTCCGGACGACGCCTTCTGGGCGGCGCGGATCGTGTCGCGCTTTACGAACGGGATGATTCGCGGGATCGTCGAGAAGGCGCAGTATTCCGATCCGCGTGCTACCGACTACATGACCCAGGTGCTGATCGCGCGGCGGGACAAGGTGGTGGCCGCCTGGCTCAATCAGGTGTGCCCGGTGATCGATCCGTCGCTCGCTGTCAACGGGACGCTTACGTTTGCCAACGCTGCCGTTGACGCTGGCGTCGCCACTATGCCAGACGAGTACTCGTTACAGTGGTTCAGGTTCGACAACGCCACCAACACGCGAACTCCGGCGGGTGATCCCGCCTCAGTGAGGGCGCCTTCGGCGCAGGCACCGGCAGGCCTGCTCGCGTCCGGCAGTTTCGTGGGTGTGACCGTCAGTGCCAGACACGCCATGCACGCCGGATGGGCGCGCCCTGCGACGTTCTTCTTTCGGCTGGGATCGGCAGGGTGGGGTCTCGTCGGCGTGGAACGCTGAAGAGGATCGACACTTGAATCTGCCCTTCAGTGCCCCAAGGTCACCCGTACCGCCGCCATGACGCGACGCGGATCGACGAAGACCGTCGGCTGGCCGAAGTTCGGGCTGAACAGGTTGTCCGTCGCCAGACCTTCAGCCGCCGTGCTGTTAAGCACATTGAGGACGTCCGCAAGCAGCTCGATGCGCAGGTGTCCGCCGGAGCGGATCGTCGTGGACACGCGGAAGTCGAGGAGCGTCTGGGACGGCAGCCGCCTCGAGCCGCGCGTCTCGAGCTGCACCCGCTGGTCTCCCTGTGGCAGCAGCACCTGCGCGCTCGCGGCCCATGGCGTGCCGCTGAAGTACTGAAGATTGCCGGCTACCGTCAGGCCCGTTCGCGGCACAACCATGGTGCCCATCGCCCGTGCGATGTGCGGCCGATCGCCCGGCAGCAGGCCGCGCGCATTAATCAGGCTGTTTGGATCGCGACCGAACACGAACGGGCCGGTTACGCTGCTGATCTGAGCGGCGGCGGCGCTCGAGCCGCTCGAGAGCAGCAGGCCGCTCGTGCGCGACAGGGTGTACGAGGCGAAGCCTTGCCAGCTGGAGCCGCGCCTGTCCATGGTCATCACCATGCCGTTGTACTTCAGCGAGTAGTCGTCTGGGTTGGTCAGCAGAAACCGCCGGTCGTTGACGGGACTGACCAGCACGAACACCGGCAGGCTGCGTCCGTCAGGCAAGCTCCGGAGCGCCTCCTGATACTGGCCGGCCGTGTCCGTCCACCCGGTAAAGTCACGGCCGTCCTTGTGCACGTACGCCGCTGCCACCGTGACCCCGCGCGTCAGCTCACGTTCCACGCTCACCGAGTACTCGTCGGTCCTCGGCGATCGTGTCTCCGGATCCAGCCGCACGTTGGTCCTCGGATCGACCACGGAGAACTGTCGAGAGTAGCTGCCGGTGGCTGGTTCGAACACCATCGTGGTAATGGGCGTGACACCCGGGTGGATCGGTTGCAGCTCGGCGCTCAGCACGCCCTGATGGAACCGCCCGTAGCTCGCTCTCAGGATCGTTCGGCCATCCCCGGTGAGCTTCGTGGTGACGCCCAGGCGCGGAGAGAAGACGTTCCAGGTGTAGATCGTGCCTGCGCCGGCAATGATCGGGTCCGTCGCGGATCCAGCGTCATTGTTAGGGTGGAGGTCCTGGCTGTACGCGCGAGTGTGGTCGAACCGCAGACCGGCGTTGACCGTGGTGCGCTGCCCTATCGTCATCGCGTCGGTGATGAACGGGCCGGCTGTCAGGAACGCTCCACCCGCTACGACCGGCTCGCGGGAGATGGCCTGAAACGGCTGGCCGTTGTTGTCGACGTACCGGACGCCTGTCGGAGTGGCGTTGTCGACGGCGTGCTCCCCCTTCTCCACCTGCACACCGAACTTCCACTCGTGCTCGAGGCCGAAGAACGGCGACCCGACGCGCGTCATCGTCGCCTTTCCCGTCGTTCGAATGCGGGTCTGATCGCCCACGTTCTGCGGCCCGCCACTCGACACTCCGGTGACGCGATCGAAGCGGTTTGCCGTCTCGCCGTTCCCGGCGGCGGGGGAACTGCTCAGCGTATACGCCATCCGTCCCACGCGCGCGTCCCACAGGGTGGTCGCCGACAGCACGTGGGTGACATGCGCGAAGGTTGTCGTCGGCACCGAGGTCTTGACACGGACCGTCGTCTCGAACGGCAGCACGAGCGTGGGCCGCTCGGGAGCGACGGACGACTCGTCCGAGAATGTGTGAATGACGCGCAGGCCCCGCGTCGCCTGCCATGTCAGCTTCCATGACAAGTGCTTCAGCTCGTAGCGGCGCGGGTGTGTCGGGTCGGTGCCCGGCTGACTGTCCTCGTTGCGCAGGTACTGGGCTCCGGTGAAGAACCAGAGCCGATCGCGAACGATCGGCCCACCGGCGTTCGCCGTGAGGTCCCGATACAGCGCCCGCTCGTAGCCGCTCTGCCCGCCGTCGCAGTCGGGGCAGTCGAGCACGACCGGGCGGCTCGTGAGACCGGCGGGTTGCCCGTAATAGGACATGTCGACCTGAAAGCGGCTCCCACCCTGTCTCGTGATCACGTTGAACACGGCGCCCTGGATGTTGCCGAACTCCGCTGACGCGCCGACCGACTGCACCTGGATTTCCTGAATCGTATCCACTCCGGGCTCAGCCAGCGCGTTGCCGCTGCACGGACATGTGAAGTTGCTGCCGTCGACGAGAAACGCATTCTCGTTCGTGCTGGATCCGAACGCCGACACCCTGTCGTCGGTGCCGCTGCTCGGTGACGTCGGCGACACGCCTGGAGCCATCTTGATGAAGTCGAACAGGCTGAACCGGCGAACGGGAATCGTGCGGAGGTACTCGGGTCCGAATCGTGTCTCGAAGCCGCTGCTCCGCGCCTCCAGCCGCGATCCCGCGCCTTCGACGACGACGGCGTTGCTCAATGGGGCGAGCCCGAGCACGATGCTGCGCTCGATTGTCTGTCCGACCCCGATGGCGATGTCCGTCTCGCGCCAGAGCGCAAACCCGGGGACGTCGACCTCGAGGAGATACGGACCGGGCGGGAGCGCCTGGAATCGAAACTGCCCCTTGGCGTTGCTGGCCATCTCCGCCTTTCCGGCGACCAGCGAGGGGGAGCTGAGGCGAATCCGCGCGTCCGGTACGAATGCACCCTGTTCGTCGCGGACGGCGCCGACGAGCGTGCCGGTCAACGCCTGGGCAAACGTGGTGCGCGCGAGAAGAGCCCAGGCCACGCCGACGACGAGCAGGCACCGAAGGACCATCGTTCGCTCCGGGAACGGCCGAGCTGAAATGAGGCACACGCTAGCACGGCCGGTGGCGCGTCTCAAGTTCCGCTCGTGTGCCGGCGTCAGGGCGCTCTGCACAAGGCGGCACGGTTTGGACATCCGGGTGGGCTTCGGCCGGGTTGACGGCCCCCTGTCGAGCTATCAGAATCGGCGGGCAGCTACGCCATGGGCGATTCGACGCGGGACGTGACGGAGCTCCTCCGCGACTGGAGCGCAGGCGACCTCGAGGCCCGCGATCGCGCGACCGCCCTGGTCTACGACGAGTTGCGCCGGCGCGCGGTCGCTCATCTTCGGCGCGAGCGGCCGGAACACACGCTGCAGCCGACCGCGCTCGTGCACGAAGCGTACATCCGCCTGGTCGATCAGCGACGCGTCGTCTGGCAGAGCCGGGCACAGTTCCTCGCCGTCCTCTCGCGGATGATGCGGCGCATCCTGATCGATCACGCGCGCGCGCGCCTGGCGGGCAAGCGCTCAGGTCGATGGCCACGGATCACGTTGGCCGATGCCGAGGATGTCGCTGGATCGGCGCTCGGAATCGATCTGCTGGATCTGGACCTTGCGCTCGATCGGCTGGCCGCGTTCGATGAGCGCAAGAGCCGCGTGGCCGAACTGCGGTTCTTCGGCGGTCTGTCGCTCGAGGAGATGGGCCAGGTGCTCGAGGTGTCGCCGAAGACCGTCGAGCGCGACTGGCAGATGGCGCGCGCATGGCTGTTCAAGACGCTCAGCGGACAGCCGGTGCCTCGCGATGACGCCTGAACGGTGGGACGATCTCGATCGCGTGTGGCGCGCGCTGCTGGAGCGTCCGCACGCCGAGCGTGCGACGGCGATCGGCGAGTTGTGCTCGGACGATCAACCGCTGCGTCGTGACCTCGAGTCGCTGCTCGCTCATCTCGACCGGGCGAGCGCCGCCGGATTCGGCGCGGCACCGCTAGGCATCGCTGAGAGCCGCGAGTCGCTCGTGGGCCGCCAGCTCGGTCCGTATGCCGTGCACACGAGGCTCGGCGCGGGAGGCATGGGAGAGGTCTTTCAGGCCACCGATTCGACGCTCGGTCGCGAGGTTGCCCTCAAGATCCTCCCCGATCGGTGGCTCGCCGACGAGGACCGGAAGGCACGCTTCGAGGGTGAGGCCCGCCTGCTCGCGTCACTCAATCATCCCAATATCGGCTCCATCCATGGCGTGCACGACAGCGACGGCGTGCGCGCGCTCGTCCTGGAACTGGTCGAGGGAGAGACGCTCGCCGAGCATCTGGCGAGCCGGCGCAGAACGGTGCCGGGGCGCCGCGGTCTGGCGATTGCCGACGTCGTCACCATCGCCGCGCAGATTCTCGAGGCACTCGAGGCGGCGCACGCCCGCGGGATTGTGCATCGCGATCTCAAGCCGGCCAACATCAAGATCACGCCCGAGCGGCGCGTGAAGGTCCTCGATTTCGGGCTCGCCCTCGCCGTGAGCGACGCGCACAGCCAGTCGGGTCTTGCGCGCGCGACAGCAGCACCGAATGACAGCTCGCTCGACGGCGCGCTGCTCGGAACGCCCGCGTACATGAGCCCCGAGCAGGCGCGGGGCCGGCCGGTCGACACGCGAACGGACATCTGGGCGTTCGGCTGCGTGCTCTACGAGATGCTCACCGGTGTCCAGACGTTCGGCGGCGACGACGTCGGCAAGATCCTCGCGAACGTGATCAGGGGAGAGGTGGACTGGGCCACGCTCCCAGCGGACACGCCTCGAGCGCTGCGCGTGTGCCTGCGGCGCAGCCTCCACGCGGATCCCGGAAAGCGATTCCATCACGTTGCCGACGTGCGGCTGGCGCTCGAAGGAGCCTTCGAGCTGGCGGCCGACGACCTCGAGCGGTCTCCGAGATTCGGACGCCGCGTTTCACGAGGCGCCCTGGCCGGCTGGGCGGCCGCGGCGCTCATGACCGTCGTGGCGACGATTGCGGTTGCGACGTCGCTTCGTATTCCTGCGGCCCGCGCGGAGCCCGAGGGTCCGGCGACGCCGCCTGTCCTCGTCAAACCGAGGGTAGGGGGCGGTGGGGAGGCCACCGCGAAGACGATTCAGCAGGCGATCGACATCGCGGCGCGAGGTGGCACCGTGACGGTGCTCCCTGGCACATACGCCGAGACACTCACAATCACCAGGGGGCTGACGCTCGAAGGCACCGGCGGGCGGAGCGCCGCGGTCGTGATCGCGCCTCCAGGGACTCCGGAAAGCACAATCGAGATTGCTACGACGGACCCGGTGATCATACGGGGGCTGACGGTTCACGTACCCGGCGCTCACGGAATTCGTGGCACGGGCGGCGTCAACCTGACGGTCGAGCGATCCACGGTGCTGGCCGTGAACCCGCCGACCGGTCGAAGCACCTTGATCGAGGTGAGCAACGACACAGGGGTGACGGGTGCCAGGGCCCGCGCGGTCGTTCGACGGAGTGTCATTGACGGCGCAGTCACGCGATTGCCGCGGGGCGTGTCGAGACCGCTGAGCTCTGCCGTGCAACTGGTCGGCGACCTCGATGCCGTGCTCGAAGACAGCATGATCCGCCGCACCGGTGCGATCTGCATCGTTGTGGACACCCGAGCCGATTTCGGGGGCCGTACCAACGTCGACATCGTGAACAACGAGATCGATGAATGCCATCCCGTCGCCGGCGTCGGCGCAATCAAGGTCGGCAGTCCCGCTGTGGGGCTGCTGTCTCCGGAGCATCCCGTCACCGCAACCGGCGTCGTCAACATCAGCAGGAACACGATTCGCAACAGCTCGGAAGACTGTCTCAACAGCGCCATTGCCTACGATGTCTTTGGCGGCACCATCGAGCGGAATCGCATCATCGACTTCGTCCAGACATGCGCTGACAAGAATCGCAGGAACCTGCCCTCGGCGATCTGGATCGGATTGCGACTCACGGACATTCCGACTCCATCGGTCACGCCGATTGTGCGGTTCAACGACATCCACGGGAATGCGTACGCCGGGCTCCGGGTGGCGCCCAACCAGACGATCCCGACCGATGCCTCGTGCAACTACTGGGGATCCGACCGCGGGCCCTCAGGGATCGGGCCCGGGACCGGGGATGCCATTCTCGTCGAGCCGGGGGCGCCGGCTCCGGTGTTCAAGCCCTTCGCAAAGGCGCCGATCGCCAAGTCCGAACGGACCGCCTGCTGAGCACGGGATCCACGCTGCTCAACAGCCGGGCTGTGACCGGGCCGCGATCGGTGCCGTGGCGAACGGGGTGAAAAACGGCATCGCCCCACCCGTATCGACCAGAATCGCATCGCCGTTACCCGTGCCGACGCCGGAAGGACCCAATTCCGATCCCCAGTAGTTGCAGGACGCCTCGATGGGAATTGTCTGGTTTGGCGCGATCCGAAGCCCCGCCTGCGCATTTCCAACGATGTCGTTGAAGCGGACACTGGGCGTCACCGGCGGAAACGGAAACATTGTTGCCGGGGGCGTGAGCCGGCCGATCCAGATGGCCGAGGGACGGACACGGCCCGCTTGTGCTGCGCACGGCTGGACGAAGTCGACGATGGTGTTCCGTTCGATGCGGCCCGTGTAGACCTCATAGTCGATTGCGTTGCTGAGGCAGTGGAGAGACGTGTTTCGGAACGTGTTTCCGATGACGTTCACCACACCGGTTGCCGTGAGCGGGCGAGCGGCAGTCGGCTGATTGGCTGCAAGCGGCCCGACGATGATTGCAGCGACCCGCCCGATCGGGTGGCACTGGTCCAGATCGTTGTTCAGGATGTCGACGTTCAACTCGCCGCCGAGATCCGCGCGCGTCACGGTGAAGATGCACGCACCGCCCAGCCGGCGGATCACGTTGCGCTCGAGCAGGGCATCCACGTCGCCCTGCGGCCTCAACCCGAAGCTCTGGACGGGAGGTGGCGGCACGACGTTGGCGATCGCCCCATCGATGAAGCTGTCGCGAACGACCAGTCGCGCCCGGGTCCCGTCGGCGGCATCGTGCGCGACGAGAATCAGCACGCTGGTGCCAGCCGGCGGATTCACCGCCACCACCGCAGTCGACTCCACCGTGAGGTCCACCGGCCCGACACCTCGGATGCCGTTGAAGCCCGGGGCATAGACAGTCAAGCCGCGCAGAACCACGGGCTCGGTTGTCTGGATTTCGATCGTGCTGTCGGGGACTCCTGGTGGTGCAATGACGACATCGCCGCTCCTCCCGCCGATGGCTTCAATCGTCACGCCTTTGGTGACGATCAGCCTCTCGGGGTAGGTGGCGGGCAGCACGAGCACCTTGCCGCCAGGCGCGGCCATGTCGATCCCTTCCTGAATCGTCCTTGCTGTACCGCCATTCGCAGCCTTGGGATTGACGAGCACCGCTGGCCGGTCCGCTCCATCTGCACCCGCATACATCGCAGTGCCTGGAGAAGATCCGTTGAGCGCGACGAGGACGAAGACGGTCAGAGCGACCCGGAGGGCTACCATGGAATTCTCTCCTTAGAATCGAGCGTTGGGACTCGGCGTGCACACCACCGCACACCTCCTTGACTCCGTCCCGGCTGAGGTGGCAGAGTCCCGGCAAACCAGGGTTCACGCTTCGCTACTGGTAACGCGGAAGATCCGGCTCGGTTGTGTCACGGCTCGGACCGAAGGGGCACCCAGGTATGGGATCAGCGTCGGCTGGAGCGGTCACGGGTCTGCTCCGGGCGTGGGCGGCCGGGAATCCGGGGGCGCAGGAGGAGCTGTTGCCGCTCGTGTACAGCGAGCTGCGGCAGCGCGCCGCAGGCCAGCTGCGCCGTGACCGGAAGGGCCACACACTCCAACCGACGGCGCTGGTCCACGAAGCGTATCTGCGCCTGCTGGGGCAGCAGGAGGTCGACTGGCAGAGCCGCATGCATTTCTTCGCGCTGGCGTCGCGAATGATGCGGCGAATTCTCGTGGACCACGCCCGTGCCCGCGACGCCGCGAAACGTCCGGACCGGGCGCTTCGGGTGACGCTCGACGCCGAGCTCGCGTGTGTGGACCCGCGCGGCTGCGATCTCCTCGCCTTGGACCGGGCGCTGTCCGAGCTTGCTCACCTCGACGAGAGGCAGGGCAGCATCGTCGAGCTCTGTTATTTCGGAGGCCTCACCGAAGTCGAAGTGGCGGGGGCCCTGTCCATCTCGCGATCGACGGTGGCGAGGGAGCTGAGAAGCGCGAAAGCCTGGCTCTATCGCCGCATGACGTCCGGTGCTCCGCAGGAGTCCGTGTGAGCGAGGCCGATCACTGGAAGCGCGTGAAGGAGATCTTCGACGTGGCGGTCGTCTGTCCCCCCGACGATCGATCGGCACTCGTGCGCGACTCGTGCGGCGACGACCGCGCCTTGCAGGCCGAGATCGAATCGCTGCTTGCTGCCGATGCCAACGGATCCGTGTTCGATCCCCCGGGTGACGGCGCCTTGCGCGAGCGCGTGTTCGAGGCGATCGCGGACACCTTCCACGACCGGCACCCGGCGCTGGCGCCGGGCGACCGTCTTGGACCGTACCAGATCGCTGCACTGCTTGGCGCGGGGGGGATGGGCGAAGTCTATCGGGCGCACGACCCGACGCTGGGGCGTGACGTCGCCCTCAAAATCCTGCCCAACCTATGGCTTGCCGACCCCGCGCGGCGCGCGCGCTTCGACCACGAAGCGCGTGTGCTGGCATCGCTCAATCATCCCAACATCGGCACCATCTACGGCGTGCACGAGAGCGACCCTTCGACAGGCTCAGGGCAAGGCCCTTCGACGAGCTCAGGACCGGTCAAGGCACTCGTGCTGGAGTTGGTCGAAGGCGAGACACTAGGCGACCGCCTCGCACGTCACGCCCGTCAGGCGTCGCGGCGGGGTCTGCCCACCGACGAGGTCATGCGCATCGCGAGCCAGGTCGTCGATGCCCTCCAGGCGGCCCATGAACGGGGCATCGTGCACCGGGATCTCAAGCCGGCCAACATCGCGATCACGCCCGAGGGGCGCGTGAAAGTGCTGGACTTCGGCCTTGCCAGGGCGGCGAGTGGCACCGGCAGCGACGCGCACCATGCGCCACCGACGGCGACGGTTGGTGACACGCGGGACGGCGTGCTGCAGGGCACTGCCCCCTACATGAGCCCCGAGCAGGCGCGCGGGCAACCGGTCGACAAGCGCACCGATATCTGGGCGTTCGGCTGCGTGCTCTACGAGATGTTGACCGGCGCGCCGACGTTCGTGGGCCCCGGCGCCACCGACGTACTGACCAGCGTGATCGGGATGGAACCTGACTGGACTGCGCTTCCGGCGGACACGCCCGCAGCATTGCGACTGAGCATGCAGCGTTGTTTGCAGAAGGACTGCCGTCAGCGCTTTCACGATATCGCCGACGTGCGTCTCGCGATGGAAGGCGCGTTCGATCTGCCGGCCGCCAACGGCGTCACGCACGGCGGCAGACCATCTCACGCGCGCCTCGCGTACGCGGGCTGGGCCATCGCTTTCGCGGCCATTGCCGCGGGCGCGGCCATCGCCGCGGGCGCCGGCGGCTGGTTCATCGCGGGGCGCAGCCCTGCAGCCCCGGCTCGCGTAACGCGGCTGCTGGTAGGAGTCGGGCCCGCCGATCAACTGGGTGGCAACAGAGAGGGACGTCCGACGCGGGCGTCGTTTGCATTGTCTCCCGACGGCCAAACGCTCGTGTTCTCGGCAGTACGTGCGAATCGAAGTGCGCTCTATGTTCGGCGGCTCAATCAGTCTGAAGCGACGGTGATCGCGGGCACCGAGGACGCGATCGCTCCCTTCTTCTCGCCGAACGGCGAGTGGGTCGGTTACTCCGTCGGCAGTGAAATGCGCAAGCTGCCACTGGCCGGCGGACCATCCGTCCACGTCGCCGACACGATGGTCGGTCGAGTGTTCGGCGCCAGTTGGGGCGATGACGACCGGATCGTGTTCGCCCGGTCGTCCGGCGGGCTGTGGGAGGTTGCGGCATCGGGCGGCACGCCCACCGAAATCGTCGCGCCTGATCAATCACGTGGTGAGGTCAGCTACCGTCTTCCGCACGTGCTGCCCGGAGGCGATGCCATCCTCTTCACCGTGACGCGCCAGCGATTCCCACGGTGGGACCAGACGCAGATCCGCGTCTATTCGCGCCGGGTCCGCCGCGTGAAGCCGCTCATCGACGGCGGTGCCGATGCCCGGTACGTGTCGAGTGGTCACCTCGTCTACGCCCGCGAAGGGGTCCTGCTTGCCGCACCATTCGATGTGCGCCGCCTCGAGGTGACCGGAGGGCCCGTCGGAGTGATCGCGGACGTCATGCAGGCGGCTTACGATCGGGCGTCGATGGAGGATACGGGTCTCGCACAATTTGCCGTCGCGTCGACCGGTACGCTCGTCTACCTGCCGGGTGGCGTCTTTGCGCCGGCCGAACGATCGGTTGTCCGCATCGACCGAACGGGACGATCCGAGACGCTTCCGATCACGCCGCGCGCGTTTGCGACGCTGCGCCTCTCGCCCGACGGAGGGCAGATCGCTCTCAATACCTTCGGCCGCGACCGGGACATCTGGCTCTATTCCCTTGCGCGAGGGACGCTGACGAGGCTGCCGCTTCCAGGGCGTCTCAACGTGCCGATCTGGTCACGCGATGGCCACTGGATCACGTACGCCTCGAGCGCTGGAGGCCCGGACAACCTGTACCGGGCTCCCGCCGACGGTAGCGGGTCGCCCGAGCAGCTCATCGCCAGCGGGCACAATCTCGTCGCCGGCGCGTGGAGTTCTTCAGATGAACTGCTGTATTACCGGGCGCCAACGGGTTTGACCTCGGATGGACGTGACAGCCTGTTCTCTCAGAACGTTGCCGCGAACGGTGCACCCACTTCGATCCCGACCGGGTCGTCAAGAAACGGCGGAATCGATGTATCTCCCGACGGACGCTGGATCGCCTACCACTCGGACGCGTCCGGTCAGCTGGAGGTCTACGTGACGAAGCATCCAGGTTCGGGGCCGCGCTATCAGGTGTCGACCCAGGGCGGTATGTCCCCGGTCTGGCGGGCTGACGGCCGCGAGCTGTTCTACGCGCGGCGGATCGTCGGAAGACCGGGTCAAGAGTCGCTCGACGTCGAAATGCTGGCAGTGCCCGTGACGACACAGTCTGGCCTGGCTCTTGGCAAGCCCAGTGTGTTGTTCAAAGGGCCGTACCAGATGAACGATCCGGCACGTGGATATGACGTGACCGCCGACGGTCAACGGTTCGTGATGATTCGAGGCCGGGAACGTCCCCCCGATGTCATCACGCAGCTGATGGTCGTTCAGAACTGGCACGAAGAGCTGAAGCGACTCGTGCCGACGCAGTGACCCCCTAGAAGCTTCCTCGCCGGCCAGAACGGCCATGTCCCGATCTGCTCCGATTTCTCGCGTCTATAGATAGGCGTTCTTTCAATGCACGCCGGTCTCAGCCGGCGCACAGGGAGCAGTGTCATGGTCCTCCGAGTCACTCTGTCCGTCGTGTGTCTTCTCGCGGTTCTTGCGTCGTTTCCGGCGGCCGCGCCCAGGTTTTCCGATTGGTCCGAGCCCGTGAACCTGGGACCTCTGGTCAACGCTGTCTCCAACGACACGACACCCGCTGTTTCCAAGGACGGATCGAGCCTCTACTTCACCTCCAACCGCGCCGGCTTCGGAGCAACCGATATCTGGGTGTCGCAGTGGAATGACGTGACGCAGTCGTGGGGGACGCCGATCAACCTCGGCGATCGCATCAATACGGCTGCTGGCGAAGCCGGCCCCGCCCTGTCACGCGATGAGCACTGGCTCTTCTTTCAGAGCACCCGCGGCGGGGGCCTGGGAGGCCTCGACATCTGGGCCTCGTACCGCGAGCACACCCACGACGACTTCGGATGGCAGTCACCCGTAAACGTCGGCCCTGGTGTCAACTCGGCCTCCGACGACACCGACCCGGAGTATTTCCAGAATGACGACATCGGCGCTCCGCAGATCATCTTCAGCAGCAACCGGACGCCCGCAGTCATTGGGTTCGGTGGGTTCGACTTCTACATCAGCGACCTCCAGGCGGACGGTACGTTCGGCACGGCACGGCTGGTCACGGAGCTCAGCAGCCCTGTAGCGGACCCTGGCTTGATGGTGAGGTTCGACGGCCTCGAGGCGATCTTCTACTCGCGCAGACTCGGCGGCCTTGGCGGCAGCATCGACATCTGGATGGCAACCCGTGAGACGGTCTTCGATCCCTGGTCGGCGCCGCGACACCTGGAATCGCCCTTGAACACTATCGCAACCGATCAGGGGCCGCACATCGCACCGGACCGCCAGACGCTGTACTTCGCGTCGGATCGCGCTGGCGGCTCGGGCGGTCTCGATCTGTACGTCGCCACGCGCACCAGAGGGCGCGGATCGAACCCGTAGCACACGGCGACCGCCAAACTACCAGGATCCCTCGCAGCGCCGGGGAGACTCTTCGCAGCGCGGGGATCCCTCGCACCGCTCGGTGGATCCCTCGCACCGCTCGGTGGATCCTTCGCACCGCTGGGTGGATCCCTCGCACCGCTCGGTGGATCCCTCGCACCGCTCGGTGGATCCCTCGCACCGCTCGGTGGATCCTTCGCACCGCTGGGTGGATCCTTCGCACCGCTGGGGGATCCTTCGCAGCGCGGATCTTTAGATCCGCGGGATCCAATCCCGAGTCCCGAGTCCCGAATCCCGAATCCCGGATTCCGTCCCACCCAGTGTGCCGCACACCTGTGAATCCCCGTC
>Ga0075428_100005060_pt1 | contig 14658 bp, 9 predicted proteins | sample RhiMetdeltSRZDD2_FD_75291 | JGI IMG/M metagenome (GOLD analysis project Ga0075428, IMG submission 75291) | Populus rhizosphere microbial communities from Tennessee, USA - Rhizosphere MetaG P. deltoides SRZDD2 | ecosystem: Host-associated > Plants > Roots > Rhizosphere > Soil | place: USA...
GACCAGGTGGACTACGATCTGCACGGCATCGTGGGCATCCGCCTCCTCGGCGCCCGTGCCGCCGACGTCGCCGCGGTGGACCGGCAGCTCGGGCCGATCCGGCGACCGCTGCAGCGGCCGCCCGACCTGACGCTGCGTTTCGTCGAGCAACTGCAACCCGCCGGACGACTCCGTCTCCTGGGTCGCGACGAGGCGGCGTTCACCGACGACGCCTTCCTGGTGCTGCGGGGCAAGCACAAGAGCCGCGCCCGCGTGCAGATCCCCATGGCCTCTGTCGGCTCGACCTGCGAGATCCTCTGCGAGCATGGCCTGGTGTCGGTGCCGCTCCTCATACCCATCATCAACCTCACCGCCCTCGCCCGCGGCGCCCTACCGTTGCACGCCGCGGCATTTCACAGCGGCGGCGCCGGCATCCTCGCCACCGGTTGGTCCAAGGGCGGGAAGACGGAAACGCTGCTGGCTTTCATGGCCCGCGGCGCGCGCTACATCGGCGACGAATGGGTGTACATCGAAGCGAGCGGGGAGCGCATGCATGGCATCCCCGAGCCGATCCGCGTCTGGGACTGGCACCTGCGCTCGCTGCCGGAGTTGCACGCCGCCGTTCCGGCCGCCGACCGGGCTCGGCTGTGGGCCTTGCGCCACCTGCTCGCCGTCGAAGATTGGCTGTCCCGCAGCCCCGGCCGGCATCTGCCGCCGCTCCGTTTCCTCCGCCGCGTGCGGCCGCTGCTGGAGAAACAAGCGGGCGCCGACGTGCATCCGCGCCGTCTCTTCGGGGAGCGCCTGGATTTCTCGGGATCGCTGGACAAGATCGTCTTCGTCGGCAGCCACGAGCATCCGGAGATCACGGTGCGGCGGATCGATCCGGCCGAGATCGCCGCCCGCATGCTCTTCTCCCTCCAGTACGAGCGTCTGCCCTTCATGGCCATGTATCACACCTTCCGCTTCGCCTTCCCGGAAGCGCGGAACCCTTGCGTCGACGGCATCGAGGCGGTGGAGCGCGAGCGCTTGCTGCGCCTCCTCGCCGGCAAAGAGGCCTTCGCCCTGGAGCATCCCTACCCGGTGTCGATCCCCGCCCTCTACGACGCTTTGGCTCCACTGTTGTGAAACATCGCGGCCTTGGGTCGTAGCCCGCACGCGGTTCTCCACGATTCCCTGCGACGGCGACGCATTTCGCAATCCCCCTGGCGTTGAGAGCCCCACTCTGCGAACGACCGGGCTCGACCTCGGGCGATCGTGTGCTTCCCACGGCGCGCCATGAAGACCCGTCGCTCCCCATGGTGCGCGCGCTGCCGCGTGGTGCGGATGATGCTTGCCGAGCATCGACGATGCGAGCGAGTTGGGGTTGGGAGTTCTCGCGGGGCTACGCGGGAACGGGGTGTGGAGGCCGGGGATGCGCATGCATCGGGTCGTGCTCGTGCTTGCCGTGATCCTGTGTGGTTGTGAGCTGAACGTAGTGGGTGGGGAAGGATCACCAGCAGCACCACCCGACGCATCCCCGTCACCTCCGCCTCCGCCGGTGCAACCGCCGCCGGGCTACACGCCGCCGCCTCCCCTCGGCAACGGCATCTGGATCTCCAAGGAAGAGATCGCCCTGCTGCCCATGCAGGGAAAGGCCTGGCAAAGGTTGAAGTCGCAGGCAGACCAGCCCGCCGGCACGCCGCAGGTCAGCAACCAGGACCAGGACAACAACGTCCTGGTCCTGGCCAAAGCGCTGGTGTACGCGCGCACCCAGGAAGAGAAGTACCGCACCGAAGTGCGCGCCCAGTGCATGGCCGCCATCGATACCGAAATCGGGGGGCGGACCCTCGCCCTCGGACGCGAGCTCCTGGCCTACGTCATCGCTGCCGATCTCGTGGGCCTCGAGCCCGCGGAAGATTATGCCTTCCGCCTCTGGCTGCGCCGTTGCCTCACCGAATCCCTCGTCGAGGGCGGCAGCCTCGTATCGACGCACGAGAATCGCCCCAACAACTGGGGCACCCATGCCGGTGCGAGCCGCGCCGCGGTGGCGGTGTTTCTCGCCGACAAGGACGAGCTGGACCGCTGCGCCCGCGTCTTCCAGGGCTGGCTCGGTGACCGCAGCACCTACGCCGGTTTCAACTACGGGGACTTGTCCTGGCAGGCCGATGCGGCGCACCCGGTGGGCATCAACCCCGCCGGGGCCACCAAGGCCGGGGAGTCCATCGGTGGCGTCCTTCCCGACGACATGCGCCGCGGCTGCGCCTTCCAGTTCCCTCCGTGCCCCACGGACTATTGCTGGGAGGCGCTGCAAGGCGCCACGGTGATGGCGGAGATCCTCCACCGCGCCGGCTACGACGCCTGGAACTGGCAGGACAAAGCGCTCTTCCGCGCCGTGCACTTCCTCTACGACCTGAACGCACGCTACGGCGGCTGGTGGGCGAGCGGTGACGACGAGTGGAACGTCTGGCTCGTCAATCATGCCTACGGCACCGATTTTCCCACCGTCAATCCTGCCCGGTACGGGAAGAACATCGGGTGGACCGACTGGACGCACTCGGGTTGAAGGGAACGGCAGCTCCCTTCCGCAGGCGGCTCGCACCAAAGCAGGTCCGGGCCGCCTGCGTGTGATTCCTCCCAATTATCGGGCCCCGTGGGCTCGAAACCCCACCCACGTGGCGCGCCACCCGGATCGAAGTGGCTCCGGCTTCGCCTTGTTGTTCGCTCCGTCGCCCATGGCGTACGATCTTTCTACCCAGCCCCAAGTCATCACCGGTTGCAGCACACCGCTCCCCGCGAGTGGCGCGGCGCCCACCTCTGCCGGTGCCGCAGATTGGCACGACCATGCGTGTCCGTTCCGTTGCCCGCACCTCCCAAGGAGTGAGCGGGCGGACGTTCGCGCGCCGGGCCATGGCGGTCGGATCGCTCGGCCTGTGCTGCCTCGGGGCAGGACCACACGCCAGCGCCGATCCCCTGCCGTCGGTGCAATCTGCCTGCGATCCTTGGGTAGAGTTCTGGCGCACCGTCCTCCTCCTCGCCGCAGCCGGTGCGCCGGCCAGCGATTCGCTGCGCGCTCCTCCGGCCCGCAGCCACACCGGGAGCGACCATCCATCGGCCCCGCCGGGCGAAGAGAATTGGAACCAAGGCGAGATGGCGAGCTGGAGCAGCGCCGAGGCGGAGAGCACGACGTCAGAGACTGCGCCGCCGGCGCACCCCCCTGCAGCCGTCCCCGATACCTATGTGGTGCTGGCGCAGCAGAGTCTCGACGTCCCAGCTCCCGGGCTGCTCGACAACGACAGCGACGCGGACGGCGACGCGCTCAGCGTGATGCTGGAGGAACCGGCTGAGCGAGGCAGCGTCGAGGTCGGCGCCGACGGCTCCTTCACCTACACTCCCGAGCCTGGGTTCACCGGCACCGATCGCTTCACCTACGCGGTGAGTGACGGCTCTGCCCTGGCCCTTGCCGTGGTCACGGTCACGACACAGCTGCCGCCGGCGGTCACCTTCTCCATCCACCCGTGCGATGACGCTACCATCGCCTCCTCCCGAGCGAACCTCACCCATGGCGACGCGACGGACTTGCAAGTGCGCCGCGGCGCCACCGAGCAGCGCAGCTTGCTCAAGTTCTCCGTCCATGGCCTCGGGCTCGTGGTGGATCGGGCGCGCCTCCGTCTCCACTGCCTGGATGGTGGCCCCGAGGGCGGCACCCTGCAGCGTGTGGCGAGCGAGTATCGCGGCACCGGAGAACCCTGGACGCAGGCCGGATTGTCGTGGAACAACGCCCCCGTGCCCGACGCCGTACCCCTCGGCTTCCTCGGAGCCGTGACCGCGGGCAGCTGGGTCGAGATCGATTTGACCGATGTCATCCAACGCGACGGTGTCTACGGCTTCGAGCTCCTCCACGGTGGGCCGAACCTGGTGACCTACGGAGCGCGCGAGAGCCGCAACCCCCCACAACTCCTGATCACCACACGCATCTGCAGTGAAGCAGGGAACGCTGCCCCCGTCGTTGCGGACGATACCTACACTCTCGAGGCCGGCGGGAGCTTGGAATGCCCGGCCCCAGGCCTGCTGGAAAACGACCGGGACGGCGACGGTGATGAGCTCGTTCTGGTCTCGAGCCGTTCCCCGACCCACGGCGCCCTGCGGGTGAGCGCCGACGGCTCCTTCACCTACGCCCCCGACCCTGGCTACTTTGGTCCCGACTCCTTCACCTATTGCGCCGCCGACGGCCGCGGCGGCCTGGCCACGGGCACCGTCGTCCTGGAGATCGCTCCCGTCGACCTCGGCTTCGGTCCCGAGCCGGAAGCGCAAAAACCGGGTCCTCCCGAGATGGCGTCGCCGGGCATGGATCCCACCCGCATCTTCCCGAATCCCTGCCGTGGCAACACCTGGATCGAGTACAGCCTGCCCCAGGGAGGGTGGGTCGAGGCAGCGATCTACGATGCTCGAGGCCACCTCGTGCGACTCCTCGTCGCCGGGCCGAAGCCGGCCGGACGTCAGCAGGTGGATTGGGATGGCGCCAATCAACAGGGAGCCGCACTGCCTTCCGGCATCTACTTCTTGCGCCTGCTCCTCGGAGAAAGCGTGCAGCGGCACAAGATCGTCCTGCAACGCTGAGCTTCAACGTAAACCCGGATCGGGGCAGAGGACCCGCAAGCGACGGGTTCTTGTCGTCGCCTTGCAAAGGCTTCGTGAAGAAACCTCGCCATCCGCGACACAAAGACACGCAAAGGCCCGCCTCTTTGACACCGTCCGGGGAGAGACCTCATAATCGGAACAACACTGCAGCCAATGTTCGCCTCCACCGTTGAGGCTTCCAAGTCCCAGGGAAGGGCCGAGGAAGCGTGGCCGAACCATTCGGATGCCACGCCTGTTCGTTCTAGGAGAGACAAAGTGACAAGACGTCGATCATTGGCTTTGGCCACAGGCTTCTGCTTGGTCTGGGCGGCATCTGCCCAGGCCGGCTCGGACGTGCGCGCTTCCCTCAAGCTGCCGGCGAGCGCCCATGTCACCGCGACGGCGGAGGGTTGCGAAAACAACCCCGGACCGTACATCACACTGGAAGGTGAGCTGAAGCTCGGCGGCCTCAACGGCCGCCTGATCTTCCGCAACAACGAGAAGGGAACCCACGAGACCAGCGTGGAGGCCGTGGTGGACGTGGTCATCCTCGATGAGGGGGAATCCATTCGTTTCGCCAAGCAGCCGTCCCGCGGTGGCGTCGGCGGCAACCCCTGGATTTATCTCCAGCTGATCGATGGTGCGGGCCGCGCTTGTTCGAGCAAGGTGCTGCTGGGCCGGTGCGTCCAGGGCCTGAACGCCCAGGACTTCAACTTCGGCCTGCTGGCCAACGCCCTCGTGCACATCGCCGGCGGCGACTGCGACAACAGCGGCGGCCCTTTCATCTCGTTGGACGGCGAGCTCCGTCTGGGCGGCGTGAGCGCCCGGCTGATCTTCCAGAACAACGACAAGGGTACGCACTCCTTGGACGCGCCGGTGACGGTGGACATCGTGATCATCCCGGCCGGCGAGACGATTACCATCCCCAAGCAGCCCTCACAGGGTGGCGTCGGTGGCAACCCGAGGATCTCCTTCCAGTTCACCACGCCGAGCGGCGCCCCGCTGAGCAGCGAGTTCTACCTGGGTCGCTGCGTCCAGCTCGGCCGCTGATCCCGAAGCCGATCGACGGCAGGCAAGGGACTGTGGACACGAGGGCCGCGGGAAACCGCGGCCCTTTTTCATGGCTCGCGTGCCGAGCGGCGCCGACATCCCACGCCAGCGTTGCTCCGGGACCGTGCCTCACCCGGCAACGCTCACGGCCCGCTCGAGATAGGCATCGTCGGTGAGCTGATCGAGCATGAAGGCCGCCACGTCGGCCCGGGAGATCCGCACCGTCCAGAGCCAGTTTCCCACCTGCGGCCCGTGTCGCACGCGGCCCCGCCGCTTGCCGTTGGTCAAGGCCCCGGGTCGCACGAGCACCCAGTCGAGGGCGCTCTGGCGCACGACGCCTTCTTGCCGGCGTTTGTCCCAGAAGTAGAACGGGAGGATGAAGGGGATGACGAAGAGTGTGTAGTAAGCTCCCATCCTGCCGAAGCTATCGCCGACACCAAGGGAGGTTTCGCACACCAGCCGGCGCACGCCGTGCGTCTGCATCGCCCGCACGAGGTTGCTGGTGCCTTCGGAGAGAATGCTGTTGGGTACGAGCCAGAGCTTGTGCCCGAGCGCGCTCAGCACCGCGTCCTGCCCGCGCACGGCCTCCATCACGCTCGCTGCATCGAGCACGTTGCCTTGGGCGAGACGGAGGCGTTCGTGCACGAGGGGCAGGCGCGCCGGCTTGCGCACGAAGGCGGTGACCTCGTGGCCGCGCTCCAGGCCTTGACGGACGATCTCGCGGCCCGTGCCGCCCGAGGCTCCGACCACCAGGATGCGCATCGGGCACTGCTCTCTCGCGGCTTCAGACACCCTCGACGAGGATCATCTTCGCTGTCGCCGTCTCGCGACGCAGCTTCTTCGCGAGAGCGTAATCCGCCGAGCTCCACCATTCCTTGGCTTGTTTCGCCGTGGGAAACTGCAACAGCACCAAACGGCTCGGGAGCCAGCCACCTTCCAAGCTCTCCACCGCCCCGCCTCGGACCAGGTAGCTCCCGCCATGCGCCGCGATGCTCTGGGAGGCCATCTTCTTGTAATCCTCGTAGCCCACCGGGTCTTCGATCCGGATGTCCACGATGACGTACGCAGCCATCGACGTCCTTCCTGCTTTCGGGTGATGTCTCGTACCACGGCGGCGGAGGCGCCGGGATCCCGTCAATGCGGCGTTTTCAGATTCCCGGCGAGAAAGGCCCGCACCTCCAGCCACGCCTCCACCGCGGCCTTCTGGTCGTAAATCGGGTTGGACGGATTGGCGAAAGCGTGGTCGGCGTCGTAACGCAGGATCTGGTGCTCCACACCTGCCTTGGCCAGCGCCGCATCGAACTCGTCCACCGCGGAGGGAGGGATGCTGCGATCCTTGTTCCCGAAGATGCCGAGGAGCGGGCACTGGATCTCCCGCAGCTTGTCGACGTCCGTGACCAGGAATCCGTAGTAGACGACGGCGGCATCCAAGTCCGCGGTGTGCAAGGCCTGCTGCAAGGACCAGCCGCCGCCGAAGCACCAGCCGATGCAGCCACGGCGCGTGGCACGGATGCGGGAATCGCTGGCGAGGAAGGCGTGCGCGGCCTGCAGGATCCGCAGCGCCCGCTCCGGGTCCACGCCCTTCATGTAGGCCATCGCCGAATCCGCGTTCGTCGCCACCTTGCCGCCGTAGAGATCCACGGCCAGCGCGGCGTAACCGTCCGCCGCCAGCCGGTCGGACCAGTGTTTGATGTTGTCGTTGAGGCCCCACCACTCGTGGATGACCACCACTCCCGGAAAAGGCGGCTCCCCCTTCTCCGGCAAGCTCAGATAGGCGCGGGCCCCGGCGACCTCCACCATGACCCCGCGGGCCGGCGGTGCTTTGTCGCTCGGTTTCTCGTGCAGCGCCTTGAACTCTTCCTCGCTCAGGATCCCGGTGAGCCCCGTGTCACGGCGCACTCCGGCGGCCGTCGAATCGGACGGCGGCTGGTTGGACGCCGGCGCTTTGCTCGGAGGTTTCGACTGCACCGGCGTCCCGCCGAAGCAGAAACCAAAGACGACGAGGGTCGCGAGACAGCGCACCATTCCGGAATGCATCCAAGAACCTCCACTCCAGCCGGCACCCAGCGGCGCGGGGATTCTAGGACATCCCGCCGTGCAGCGTCTCGAAGGGAGGGAAGAAAAATGGAGGGAAGAAAGCGGGACTCAGTGCCCGGGGGTGAGAGGCAGGGAGTCGGCGGCGGCAGCCGGCGCACCCGGTGCGGGGGCCGTCGTCGGGGACAGTGCGGGCAGGGCGCCGTTCTCGTCCAGGGGTACGGCAGGGGCCTCGGCGGTCGCCGCCGCGAGGCGCGTGTACTCCTGCCAATTCGCATTGAGCTCGGCGCGGACGAGCGCGGCAGCATCGCCATTTCCGCGCGCATCGAGGAGCGCCGCCACATGCAGGGCATAGGCTGGTCGCGACGGGTCGAGATGCTGCGCCAGGCGGGCGAGCGCGAGGGGAACGTACTGCATGCCCTGGTGTTCCAGAGATCCTGCCATTTCGTTGGTATCCCGAGCCAGCAACCGGGGTTCGGAAGTGGCGCAGGCGACGACCACGAGGAGGAGGAGAGCGAGGGTCAAGCGATCGAGCCGCTCCAGGCTCGCCGGACGGGTGCTCTGCAGCCCACAGCGGACGCTGTCGAGGATGGAAGCGGTCCAGCCGAGGGAGGCGACGAACCCGAGAGCGGCAGTGACCAGGAACACGCCCTCGAGCAGGGACGGGGACAGGGGCCAGTAATGAGTGACCCCATTGGTGCGCCACAACCATGGTGCCTTCCAGAGCAGCACCCCGGCGAGCGTGGCGACCGACGCGTTCCAAGCCGCCAGCGCCGCGCGCCCCAACGCACCCGTCGCCAGGAGTCCGGCACCGGGGACGAGCAGACTGAGGGCGCAGGCCCCGACCGGCCCGCGCAGCCAGCGCGGCAATCCTTGCGGCTCGAAGCGCGCATCCATGCCGGTGAGAACGATGGCGCGGATCCAGGCCACGATGCCGAGCCCGCTCAGCACCAGCGTGCCCAGGAGCCACGGGCCGAAAGGAATGCGGCCCGCTGCGAGCCAGCGCGCGATGTCGTCCCAGCGCCATAGGGTTGCGGACCAGAATGTCGAGGCGGCGAGGCCCAGGGCGGCCCAGACGAAACGGCTACGGTCGGGCCGGAGCCAGAGCAACGCCATCGGGCCCAAGAGGTAGCAGCTGAGGAACAGACTGCTCGTGCGCTCGGGGACCGCGTGCCAGAGGCCGCCGCCATCCGACTCCCGGCGCGAACCGGGCTGCGCCATGGTGGCGGACCCGGACGCCGGTTTTTCCCCGTCGATGACCCAAACCCGCTTCGATGCGCCCATGGCTGGCCTCCGTCGTGACGCCATGCGGCATCCTCCGGCGCTTGCCAGGGAATGCTCCAGGCACCACTCGTCCAGTCGATCCCCACGGAGCACGCAACGGTCGTGCCTCGAGAGCCGGCGTGCGCTCGGGTCCTTCGAGGAAGTTCGAGGCAGCGCGAGACATGGTGGGTCAGCGCTTCCACGAGACCAAGTCGGCGAGGAGCGCAGGGTGCGGCGCGCTCTGTCAGCGCGAGACCACGAGCTTCCGCGTCTCGACGCGGCCAGCGGCGCTGAAGCGGTAGACGTAGAGGCCTGAAGCGAGGCGGTGGCCGCGGTCGTCGCTGCCGTCGAAGGGGAGTCCGTGCACTCCCGGCCCGAAGGAGCGCGAGGTGAGCCGGCGCACCGGACGGCCGCCCACATCGAAGATCACGATGTCGACCGGCGCCTCCCTTTCCAGCCGGAAGAAGATCTGCGTGCTCGGGCCGAGCGGATTCGGCCAAGCCCACGACGTCGTGCCCGCAATTCCGCCCTCGAACGGCACCGCGGTCGTGCTCGGCAAGGCGACGATGGCCCCCGCCTGGGTGAGCGTGTCGGCCCCGCAAGGGTTCGAGACGATCAGGGTCACGTCGTACGTCCCCGGCGTCTGATAGGTGTGCGACGGGTTCTGCTGCGTCGAGGTGCCGCCATCGCCGAAGCTCCAGCTCCAAGCGCTCGGGGTCGGTGCCGACTGGTCGGTGAAGGCAACGAGCAGCGGCACTTCGCCCGTGGCCGGGAGTGCAGAGAACGCCGCCGTCGGTGCCGGCGGTTGCACGGTCACCAAATTGGGAACGAGGAGCGTGTCGCTGCAGCTCGCGCTCGAGACGATGAGCCGCACCGCATACGTCCCCGCCGCGGTGTAGAGATGCGCTGGATTCTGCAGCGTCGAAGTACCGCCATCCCCGAAGGTCCAGGCCCAACCTACGATCCCGGTCCCGGTGGAGAGGTCGGTGAACCCCACCGAGAGCGAGGCGCAGCCCGTCGTGGGTGTGGCGGAGAAGTTCGCCACCAGATCGCACGCTACCGCGCAGCTGGCGGCGCCGAGCGCCTCGGCGGCGTTGGCGATCCCCGAGCCCAGGAGCCGGACGTCGTTGTACGGATCGGTGTTGTTGACGATGAGAGCGAACTTCTGCGGCCCCGTGAGCGCCGGATTGCACGATTCGAGCAAGGCGGCGATGCCGACGATGTGCGGCGATGCCATGGAGGTGCCGTCGGAAAGGGCGAGGTAGTGGTTCGCTGGATTCGGGTCGTTGGGATTGCGGTAGGTGCTGAGGATCTCGACGCCCGGGGCCGCCACGTCCACCCAGGAACCGCTATTGGTGAAGCTCGCGCCGTTCCCCAGCTTGTCGGTGGCGGCGACGTTGAGCACGTCGGTCCGGCCGCCGAGGAAATCGGCGACGGTGCTGTTGCTGTTCCCCGCCGAGTGCACGACCATCACATCGTGGGCCATGAGATTGTCCACTGCCGCCCCCAGACCACCGGTATCCGAGGAACCCCAGGAGCAGTTCACCGCCACCACGTGCACACCGTGGTCGACGAGAGCGGCGACGTATTGCATGGCCTGCGCCGCCCAGTCCATGCGCACGATGCCCGTCGTCTGGCCTCCGACGCGCCCCAAGTAGCCGATGCGTAGCGGCAGGATCTTGACCCCGGTGCCAGCGCCGCTGGGGGCGCCGTTGCTCCAGCCGCCGGCCATGCCGGAGACGATGGAGCCGTTGTTGGTGATGGCGCTCACCGTGCCGGCCACGTGCGTGCCGTGCCCGACGCCGTCGTCGGGACTGTTGTCGACGCCACTGCAATCCGCGTCGAGGCAGGTGACACCGCCGCCGCCGCCCTGGGCCACGAAGTCCCAGCCGATCGTGTCGTCCACGAAGCCGTTGAGATCGTCGTCGAGGGCGTTGCCCGGCGTTTCCCCCGGGTTGATGAAGATGTTGCCGCCGGCGAAGGGGTTCGAAGGCCCCCACTGCGCGCTGTTGCCGCCGAGATCCACGTGGAAGTAGCGCACCCCGGTGTCGAGGATGGCGACGACGACGCCGGAACTTCCGGTCTGCGTATCCCACGCCTGGTCCACGTGCACGCTATGGGTGTCCCAGTAGTGCCACTGATCGAAGTTGAAGTTGGGGTTCGGTGAATCCCTGAAGTAGGGATCGTTGGGCTCGGCGTGCACTGCGTGCATGCCGATGCGCTCGACGCGCTGCACCGTCGGGTCAGCGGCGAAGGCCGCCAGCGCCGCTTCGCGGCCGCTCCCTGCTGGGAGCGTGACGCGGTAATGACCGGTGAGATCGGGTCGTCGTGCGCCGGGAGCGGGCCGCTCCGCCCCGGGGAACAGCGCTTCGAACTGCTGCACCCGATGCGTGTCGAGCAAGCGCTGCAACGAGGGGACATCGACGCGCGGGCGTCCGTCTGGCTGTCTCTCGACCTGAGGACGCGTCCCCGGCCGGAGCACGAGGACGAAGGCGTCCTCCACCCAGCCGACGAAGTCCGGCCCCGGTTGGAAGGGCAAGCGCAGCACTTCCTCCGCACCGAGCGGCCGCGCGGCGAGGGGAAGGGTGAGAGCGACGAGCGCCAGGACCCCGAAGGGTCGCGATGAACGTCTGGACATGGGGCCTGATTCTACAACATCCGCCTCGGCCCCGGTAGCTGGCAGAGCGGTGCGCAGAATGTGCGCTCCGGCTCGAGCCGCGTCATCATCGGGCCCAGCTCGCCGGTCGCCACAACAACTCCACGAGATCAGGGGCGAACGGCACACATCCGTGGCAAGCACAGGCGCAATGCACAAACACGTGTTCTCATCGGTAGAGAATCTTGCAAGCGCTCCAGGTCATGAGGCGCCAGTGGGGCGGGACACGGCCGGCCTGTCCTTCTCATCCCATGCGGCATCTGGCATGCTTCCCCCATGCCGCAATGCCCCTCGTGCAAGCGCCCAGCCGCCGCTGGCAGTCGCTACTGCAGCGCCTGCGGTGAGCCGCTGCCGGCCCCCGGTCCGGACGATACCGTCGTCACCTCCAGTGAAGACACCGCGGTGGACTCGGCGCTCAGGGCTCCACGCAGTGGTCCCGGAAGCTCGGCGACCCTGCCGGGCAGCCGCTCTTCGCGGCGACCGGATTCCACCTCATCGTCCCTCGATTCGGGACGCTTCCCGCCGGGAACCTTGCTCGCCGGTCGCTACCGCGTCGTAGCGCTGCTCGGACGTGGGGGCATGGGCGAGGTCTACCGGGCGGACGATCTGAAGCTGGGCCAGCAAGCGGCGCTCAAGTTCCTGCCGCCTGCACTCGAACGGGACGAGGCCCGGCTCGGGCGCTTCCTGAACGAGGTGCGCGTCTCGCTTCGCGTCAGCCATCCGAGCGTGTGCCGGGTCCATGACGTCGGCGAGGCCGACGGACAGCATTTCCTCTCCATGGAGTACGTGGATGGCGAGAATCTGGGATCGCTGCTGCGTCGTGTCGGGCACTTGCCCCAGGAAAGGGCGGTCCAGGTAGCGCAGCAATTGTGCGCCGGGCTCGCCGCCGCCCACGAGCAAGGCGTCCTGCATCGCGACCTCAAGCCTGCCAACGTCATGATCGATGGGCGCGGCCAAGTGAAGATCACCGACTTCGGTCTCGCCAGCCTCATGGACGAGCTGCCGTCGGACATCCGGTCGGGCACGCCAGCATACATGGCGCCGGAGCAGTGGTCCGGCCAGACGATCGGTGTCCACAGCGACATCTATGCGCTGGGACTCGTGCTCTACGAGTTGTTCACGGGAAAGCCCGTCTTCGCTGGTCGCACCCCGGAAGAGGCAGCTCGCCTGCATCGTGATGCCGAGCCCACGAGCCCCGCCAGCCTGGTGGAGGACCTCGATCCGGCCGTGGAACGGGTGATCATGCATTGCCTGGAGAAGGACCCGGAGGACCGACCGGCGTCGGTGCGCGCCGTCGCGGCGGCCCTGCCGGGGGGAAATCCTCTGGCTGCCGCTCTCGAGGCCGGCGAGATCCCTTCTCCCGAGCTCGTTGCCCTGGCCCAGAAGAGCGGCACCTTGCGCCCGGCCCTGGCTTGGGCGCTCCTGGCCGCGGTGCTGCTGTTCCTGGGGGCGAACATCTTCTTGGGCGGGCGCACGCTCCTGGTGCGGAGGGTGCCGCTCGAGAAGTCGCCGCAGGTCCTCGAGGCACAAGCGCGTCAGCTCCTCGTCGACCTGGGCTACACCGCGCCCCCTGTCGATGCCATCTCGGAGTTCGTACCGAACCTCCCCTACATCGAGCATCTGGACCGGGCGCAAACGGCAAACTCCACACGTTGGAGCGTGCTGCGGCAGGCGCAGCCGGCGGCCTTGCGCTTCTGGTACCGCCAGTCGCCGCGTTTGCTCGTGCGCAAGTCGGCGGGAAGCATCGGCGATTGGATGGACGACCCCGAACCGACCTTCCCGGGAGAAGTGCGCGTCGCGCTGGACACGCAGGGACGATTGATCTGGTTGCAGGCGGTCCCGCCCGACTCGGCTGCCAGCGATTCTGCGGCGCGCCGTGGGCCATGGCAGCCGTTGCTGCAGGCTGCCGGGTTCGAAGCGCAGCACATGAGGGCGGTGGAGCCCTCGTGGACACCGCCGGTTTTTGCCGATGAACGCGCCGCCTGGATCGGCAGCTACCCCGAGGCCCCGGAGACGGCGATTCGTGTCGAGGCCGCGTCCTATCAGGGCCGGCCAGTCTCCTTCCGGATCATCGAGCCCTGGAACCGTCCCGCCGTGGCGCCCCCGCTGCACCGAAGCTTCTGGAAACGGGCGTCGGAACAGGTCGAAACGGGTTGGTTCCTGGTGGTCATGCTGGGTGCTTCCTTCGTGGCGTGGCGCAACGTCCGACTCGGACGCGGCGACCGCAAGGGCGCCTTGAGGCTCGCCCTGTATCTGGGCGCCCTGCGGTTGCTTTGGATGTTCGGCCAGCACCACCTCCCGTCGCAGGACGAGTTGACGATCTTCATGGCGAATCTGGCCTGGGCTTGCTACCGCATCTGCGTGGTGTGGGTCTTCTACCTGGCCTTCGAGCCTTACGCGCGCCGACTGTGGCCGCACATGATGGTGTCCTGGGTGAGGTTGCTCAAGGGTCGCTGGCGCGATCCTCTCGTCGGACGTGACCTGATGGTGGGTTTGTTGTTCGGCCTCACGTTCGCTCTGGTCGTTCGCGGTTCCATACTTCTTCCTGGAGCGCTCGGAGGGCGCATCGCAGCTCCCGAGCATGAGATCTGGACCTCCGAGGCGCTGCGCGGAACCCGCTTCGTCCTCTCGTCCATGGCCGGGCTGCACACCCAGGCGGTCCTTTCCACCTTCACCGGGATCCTGTTCCTGCTCGTCCTGAAGCTCCTCGTGCGCAAGACCCGGCTCGCCTGCGTCCTCTTCGTGGGCCTCGCCGTCGTGATGTTCAATCCCAATACGGGGGAGCCCATCGCCTTCGTCGCGAGCATGTTGGTCATCTGCGTGCTGTTCTTCCTCGTGCTGTTCCGCTTCGGCTTCCTGCCCATCATGCTGGGGTTCACCGTGAGCGATCTCGTCCGCGCCATGCCGCTCACCTTCGACCTCTCGGCCTGGTACGCGCAGGCGAGCTTGTTCCCCATCTTGCTCCTGGTGGGATTGGCGCTGTACGGAATGCGCGCCGCCATCGCCGGGCAATCTCTCTTCCACGATCCCGTCTTCGACGCGCGCGCCGTGGCGAAACCGTAGGGGCCGGAGCCCGAAAA
>Ga0075428_100005064_pt1 | contig 14656 bp, 11 predicted proteins | sample RhiMetdeltSRZDD2_FD_75291 | JGI IMG/M metagenome (GOLD analysis project Ga0075428, IMG submission 75291) | Populus rhizosphere microbial communities from Tennessee, USA - Rhizosphere MetaG P. deltoides SRZDD2 | ecosystem: Host-associated > Plants > Roots > Rhizosphere > Soil | place: USA...
AACAGGATCGACTGCTGCAGCACGACGCCGATCTGGCGGCGCAAGGATTCGCGGCGGTAGGCCTGGATGTTGACCCCGTCGACGCGGATCTCCCCCTCTTGGGGGTCGTAGAGGCGGAGCAGGAGGCTCGCGATGGTGGATTTCCCCGCGCCGGACACGCCCACCAGCGCCACCCGCTCGCCCGGCGAGACCTTGAAGGAGATGTCCCGCAGCACTTCCTTGCCGTCGCCGTAGTCGAACGAAACGCCGGAGAAGACGATCTCCCCGTGCAGGCGCGGGGCGTCGATGGCGTCGGGGCGATCTTCGAGTTCAGGCTCGATTTCGAGGATCTCAGCAATGCGTTCAGCGCTGGCGCTTACCTTCGAGAAGTCGATCGACAACTTCGCCAGGTTGCGGATCGGCTTGTACAGGTTCGACAGGTACGACATGAGGAGCACGAGCTCGCCGGGCATCATCCGGCCGTGTACGACCTCGACACCGCCGTACAGCACCGCCGACCCCGTTCCCAAGGCCGTGATGATTCCCGCCGAGCGGCTCGCGGCCGCCGTCAGCCGGGCCATGCGGATGCTTTCCCCGAGCGTCGCGGCGGTGACCGTATCGAATTGGTTCTGCTCGTAACGCTCGCGGCCGAAAGCCTGGACCATCGGAATCGACGACAACACTTCGCTCATCCGTGAGGCCAGGTGCCCCTCCTGCCGCCGCTGCGTCTTTGCCGACACCTTCGTCTTGCGATAGAGATGGAACTGGCTGAAGCACAGGAACGGCAGCGTGGCCACGGCGATGAGGCCGAGCTTCCAATTGACGGCGAGCATGATGCCAATCATCCCGAGGATGGTGAGACCATCCTCGCTGACCTTCAGCACGAAGTCTGCGATGATGTCCTTGAGGGTGCTGGTGTCCCCTGCGATCCGAGTCAGGAGGTCGCCCGAGCGCGCCTGCGTGTGGAAGGAGAGCGACAGCCTCTGGACATGCGCGAAGAGTTCACGTCGCAGCGTATAGACCAGCTTGTAGCCGATCGCCGTCGTGATGAACTTCACCACGTAGGAGAAGAACGCCGTACACACGGCAATCAACACGATTGCACTTGCCGCCACCACCACCAGGCCGACCTTGTCGCCCCCGGTCATGCGGTCGATGAAGTGCAGGAAGGGGGGCAGCGGTTTCACCAGCAGGCCGTGATCGAGGATGATCTTCAGCGGCCAGGGGTTCAACAGACTCATCGCCGTGCCGGCGACCGTCGAGACGGCCGCGAGGAGGAGAGGCCACTTGACCTGACGCAGGTACGACAGCACGAGCCGCCAGAAAGGACTGTGCTCCCTCCGCTCGGTTCGGTTGCCGTTGTTCTGCCGTCGGCCGTTCATCGGCTCCACCTCGCGGATGCCGCCTGCTCGAGCGCCGCGCGTGCGCGCCTGCCCAGCGGCGGCACGATCGCCGGCCCCTCTTGCCGCGTTCGACACAGGGTGTAGATCTTGCGGATGAGGGTGAGTCCCTGATAGAAGGCGACGTTGCGCGCCGAAACTCCCGGCATCGCCTCGAGATAGGTGTCGCGGAAGCAGGCGATCCACCGGCCTGCGTGCGGCGGCAAGGTGGAATCGAGCAGACAGCGCCGCTCGAGCTGTCCCAGGAAGTGGCCGGCATCGTACGCCGGGTCGGTGTACCCGAACATATCCAGGTCGAGCAGTACGAGCCGGTCTCCGGTCCAGATGAATTGCCCCGCAGCTAGGTCCCCGTGCACCAGTGCGGGCACGAACGGGTCGAGCCGGTCGAAGCCGTCGCGCAGCAGCTCCAGCAGCGGCTCGACGATGGGCACCGCCGCCGGCCAGTGCAGGCGCAGGCGCTCCCAACGGCCGAGCGCGTCATCGAGCATCTCCTGCGGCATGCTGGGTGCCCCGGGAACAATGGGGAGGCAGTGCAGTCCCGCAGCCAGCTTTGCCGCCTGGCGCAGGAGTTCGTGCTTGCGCTCGTCCACGATATCGGAGAGGAACTCGCCGGACACCCAGGGGAAGACCAGCGCCCGCTCGTGCGCGACATACCGGGTCGGCAGACAGAGACCATGGGGATACGGGTCGTCGTTGCTCGCGAGCTTCCGCGTCAGGGCCCACATCTCCGCGCCGAAGTCGTCCGAATACACCTTCACCGCGAACTGAAGCTCGTCGGCGTCGCTCGAACGCACCTGCACGCGCATCACGAAACGGTCCGGGTGGTAACTCTGGACGCTGCCGGTGACACTCGCCGGCTCGAAGCCGGACGGCAAGCACGAGCGGACGATCGCGAGCAACAGCTCGCCCTCGCCAAGACGCGCCCGCTGCGCGCGGGACGCATGGCGTTGCTCCCTGGGCGGCTTCAAGTGGAAGCGCATGCTGTCCTCACACAGAACCGAGGTACTGCGATAGATAGGCGCAGACGCGCCCCACCCCGTCGAACGACGGGAAGACCTGTCGCACGAGCCTCGTGTGAGCCTCACGGTCGCGTCGCAGCGCCCACTCCAGGGCGTCCCCGAGAAGCGCCTCGTCACCGAGCTCACCCGGGTGGACCCAGCGCGCCAAGCCTCGCGCGGCCAGAATCTCGGCCCGGATCTGCTGCTCGACCTTGTGCGTGGAGCGCGGAACGATCACCAGCGGCCGCGCAACGACGAGGGCTTCGCAGAGGGTGTTGTAGCCGCCCATGCTCACGATCGCGTCGGCAGCCTCCATCAGCTGGAAGCTGTCGGCCCACTTGACCACGCGGCACGTGGGCGTCGCGCGCCCGAAGAGGACACTTTGCTGCTCGGGCGGCATGAACGGTCCCGTGATGAGGATCGCCGAGAGATCGGGGATGCGGACCTGCAGGCGCTGGATTGCCATGAGCGCCGCCTCGAGCACCGGGAAGCCGTCCCCGCCGCTGCCCACCGTCGCCAGCACCAGCGGTCCACTCGGGGGCAGCCCGTGCTGCTCGCGCAGTGGGCCCGGATCGGCGGCGGGCCGGTCGCGGACCACGTAGCCGCAGTACTGGAGCTTGTGCCGGACGCTCTCCGGGATGGCGTAGGCTTCCACCACGTCGTAGAACTCGCGTTCGCCGAATACCGCGATGCCGTCGTAGAGGTGCTCGAACGCCTCGTACACACCCATCCGTTGCCAGGACGCGCGAATCGACTCCGGGTCGTCCATGATATCCCGGAGGCCGAAGACGAACTTCGTGCCCGGGGACTGCGCCTTCAGCTCCCACAGGCCATCGTGGAACTCACCCGAAGATCCGAGGGGTTCGTGATCGACGAGGACGAGGTCGGGCGCCAAACCCACCGCGACGTTCCGCAGCAGCTGACCGCGCAGACGCGTGAAGTGCTTCTTGCTGGCCTCGTCGGCGTCGGGAGGCCAGGTGAATGTGTGCGGGGTCTTGCGTGAGGGAATCTTGATGTAGTCGCAGCGCTGCGGCAGCGCATAGGTGTGGGCGAACTTGGACCGTGTGACAATGTAACCGACGCAGTTCGGGTGCGCATCCAGGAGATGTTGCGTGATGGTGAGCGTCCTGGTGATGTGTCCCAGCCCTCGGGTATCCTGCGCGTAGACCAGTAGCGATTTGAATGGGTATCGGAATCGAGCTTCATCGCGCTGCTGGGGCGCAGCTTCCGGGGTCGGTGCGACGGCCGCGCTGCCGCCATCGTCGGACACCATCGGAAGCCGTGCAGAAGGGAAATTGGACATAATTGAGCGACCCGAAGTAGTCCGCTCCCGCCCGGGAAGGGTTAGGAAGTCGTCTCGGAACTTGAAGCCGGCAGGCTATCTACCGCTAGTGCGCTCAGCGTACCGTAGCGTTCCTCATTCGTCAATATACGCTCCATGTAAGATGAGCGTCTAATGTGAGCGGTGGGTGTTGTAGCGCACGACCCACCCCTCGAATCGCCTGCTCGAGCTCCGCGATGTCCTGCCGCTGGGGCATGAAACCCAATTTTGCGCCCATTGTATTTCAGTATTCGCACTCCCATCGAAGTCGAATTGTACGGCTAACGGCGGATATCTCGGGACGCGAGTACGTGACCGAGAGAGAATCCGGCTTCGCGATTCGTCCTTTGGCCATCAGCACGACCGCGCTTGGGTTGTCATGACGTTCTTGCGTCAAGATCGCTCCGGCTTGTACAGCCCGACACCGTGTCCGTTTCGTCGCCTAAAAAATCCCAGACCAGCGATCTGGACGGCACGATCCCCGGGCGAGATGCCGCATTCGCGGCCGTGATGCGGCGGATCGAATTGCGCCGCGACCGTGTTCGCACGCTTCTCGGCGGTCTTCCCCTTTCCGGTGCGGAGCGAGGCGGAGAAGTTGCTCCAATACCCACTGCACACCGGTGCGAGGTGGCGGCTTCGCAACGACCCCGACCTGGTGATCGAGGCTCTCGTCGAGGGTCACGAGGTTCTGGAGCTTCCGGCAGGTCGGTTCCCTGCTTGGCGCGTCAGAATCTTGTGGCAGATCGACAATCCTCCCATGGACGTACGGGTCTGGTACGGGACGAGCGGCCGCCTGCGGGTGCACTATCACGACGAGTTCGAGGGGGACCCAGACGACCCAGGATCAAGCAAAACGATCTGCGACGAAAGCGAGATTCACCGCGCGCTCTCGGTCGACCGCTCCCGTGGCCGCGACGAGCCGACGCCCGCGCACCCCTGACGAGAGGTGCCGCCGCGACCGGAAGCAGTGATAGGATCAGCAGCGCAGTTCGATCCGTAACCTTTCCGATGCTGCCCCCGTAGGATTCAGCGTCCGGGAGCCAAGGGTCGACGATCCATTCCAGCCGCAGTCACAACCGAGGCTCTGCGGTTGATGGGGGCAGCAGTCCTTTGTTTCGAGATCGGAGAGATGAGCGATGCAACGGCAGATCACCATCGTTTTCGCCGCGCTTCTCGCGTTCACCAGTTCGGCGTCCTTCGCTGGAACTGCCGCAGCTCTCGAGGAGTGCCGGCTGCTGCGACAGCCTGACATCCAGGGCGAGCGCATCGTGTTCGTCTATGCCGGCGATCTGTGGACGGTCGCGCGCGCGGGAGGCATCGCTTCCCGGCTCACCGCCCACGAGGGCATCGAGTCGTTCCCGAAGCTCTCGCCCGACGGCAAGACGGTCGCCTTCACGGCGGAGTACGACCGCAACACCGACGCCTTCACCATCCCGATCGAAGGCGGCGAGCCCTCGCGCCTGACTTGGCATCCGTCCTCCGAGGTCGTGGCCGAATGGTACCCGGACGGCAAGTCGCTGCTCTTGCGCTCGAGCAGTCACTCGTCCATCCAGCGCTATTCGCGCTTCTTCAAGATCGCGGCACAGAACGGTTTCCCCGAGCTCTTGCCGCTCCCCACCGCGGGTTACAGCAGCTTCTCGCCCGACGGCAATCAGATCGCCTACGTCTTTCCCTCCTACGACAACCGCACGTGGAAGCGCTATAAGGGCGGCAATGCGCCCGAGATCTGGACCTACGACTTCGCGCAGAACATCTCCGAGAAAATCACCGACTGGCCGGGCTCGGACGAATGGCCCATGTGGCATGGGCGCACGGTCTACTACTGTTCGGACCGCGACGGCCGCCGCGCCAACATCTGGGCCTACGACCTGGACAAGAAGCAGCATCGTCAGGTCACGGAGTACAAGGACTTCGACGTCAAATGGCCGGCCATCGGGGGCGACGCCATCGTGTTCGAGAACGGCGGGCATCTTTACGTCATGGACCTGCCGGGTGAAAAGGCGGTGAAGATCCAGGTGCTGGTTCCGGACGACAAGCCGGCGACACGCGCCGAGTTCCGCAACGTGGCGCGCTGGCTCGGGGGATGGGATCTGTCCCCGTCGGCGAAGCGGGCGGTCATCGAGGCGCGCGGCGAGATCTTCACCGTGCCCGCGGAGAAGGGCGACGTGCGCAACCTCACCAACACGCCGGCAGTGCGCGAGCGCGCCCCCACCTGGTCGCCCGACGGCAAGTGGGTGGCTTACTTCTCGGACGCGAGCGGCGAGTACGAGGTGCACGTCGCCGGAAGCGATGGCAAGACCCCCGACCGGCAGGTGACGAAGGGTTGCGACACCTACCGCTGGACGCTGCGCTGGTCGCCCGACTCGAAGAAGCTCGCCTTCTCCGACAAGACGTTGACCCTGTGGACGTGTGACGTGGCCACGGGCAAGCTCACCAAAGTGGACCACACCGATTTCGGAGAGATTAACGAGTTCCAATGGTCGCCCGACTCGCGCTGGATTGCGTACGCGAAGGCGATCTCGAACTGGATGAACCAGGTCATGTTGTACTCGCTGGAATCGGGCAAGGCCACGCAAGTGTCGACCGGCATGGCCGAGGACTTCAGCCCGAGCTTCGAGCCGGGCGGGAAGTACCTCTACTTCCTGTCGCGGCGCACATTCGATCCGGTGTTCGGCAACTTCGAGTTCGACTTCCAATTCCGGGCCACGGACGGGATCTACGTCGTGACGTTGCAGGACAGCCTGAGCTCGCCACTCGCGCCGCAGAGCGACGAAGAGTCGGGTGAATCGAGCGAGGGGGAGAAGTCGGAGGCGAAGAAGGACGACAAGAAGGCGGGCAAGGACGCAAAGAAAGACGGCGACAAGGAGAAGGACGTCCCGAAGGTACACATCGATCTGGAGGGCATCGCCGCGCGCGTGGCGCAAGTGCCGGTCCATCCTGGCCGCTACGCCGGGTTGACCGCCTTCGAGGGCAAGCTGCTCTTCGTCGAGCCGCGCGACAGCGATCCGGACGACGACGCCAATGAGCCGAGCGCCGCCATCCACATGTTCGATTTCGACAAGCGCGAGGACAAGGTCGTCGTCGAGGACGTCGAGCCCGGGTACGCCACTTCGAAGGACGGCGGCAAGCTCCTCTACAAGTCGGGCGACACGTTCGGGATCATCGAGGTCGCGGAGGGCAAGAAGAGCGGCGACGGCAAGATCGAGTCAGGCGAGCTCATGGCCTGGGTCGATCCCAAGCTCGAGTGGAAGCAGATGTTCCAGGAGGCCGTGCGACTCGAGCGTGATTTCTACTATGACCCGAACATGGGCGGCTTGAACTGGAAGCAAGTCGCGGCGAACTACGCCAGCCTCGTTCCTTACGTCGGACATCGGGCTGACTTGAACTACATCCTGGGTGAGCTGATCGGCGAGCTCTCGACCTCGCACACCTACGTGGGCGGCGGCGACTGGACGCAGGCGGAGAAGATCCCGGTGGGGTTGCTCGGCGCCGATTTCACGCTGGACCGCGACAGCGGGGCGTACCGCTTCGCCAAGGTATACCGCGAGCGCGACTGGAACTCGAAGACGCGCGCGCCGCTCGGCGAGCCGGGTGTCCAGGTGAAGGACGGAGATTATCTCCTGTCCGTGAACGGCGTGGCGTTGCGGGCACCGCAGAGCGTGTACGCGCTCTTCGTCGGCACCGCCGACAAGGCGACGACGATCGTCGTTGGCAGCTCGCCGAAGGATTCCAAGCCACGCACGTACACCGTGTGGCCGGTGGAGAGCGAGACATCGCTGCGCTACACGGCATGGGTGAACGAGAACCGGCGGAAGGTGTACGAAGCCACCGGCGGGCGCATCGCCTATATCCACGTGCCGAATACTGCCATCGCGGGCATCCAAGAATTCTCGAAGCAATTCTACCCACAGGTCGACAAGCAAGGTCTCATCGTCGACGAGCGGTTCAACGGCGGCGGCTTCATTCCCGATTTCTTCGTCGAGCGTCTGATGCGTTCGACGTGGACGTACTGGTCGTCGCGCGATGGGGCGGACTTCCGCACACCGGGCGCGGCGATCGATGGGCCGAAGTGCATCCTGGTGAACCAGTACGCGGGCTCGGGCGGCGACTGCTTCCCGTACTACTTCCGCCTGGCGGGCGTCGGTCCGATCATCGGCAAGCGCACCTGGGGTGGCTTGGTCGGCATCGGCCACGACGTCAAGCTCGCCGACGGCGGCAGCGTCACCATGCCCGATTTCGGCATGTGGGATCGCGACGGCAACTGGACCGTCGAGAACCACGGCGTCGATCCCGACATCGAAGTCGAGAACACGCCGAGCGACATGGTGTCAGGCCGCGACCCCCAGCTCGAGCGCGCCATCCAGTATTGCCTGGAGCAGCTCGAGAAGAGCCCGCCGCACCGTCCGTCGCGCCCGAAGTACAAGGTGCAGGCCACGACGGTGCGCTGATTCTGCGCGAGCGGCTGACGAAGTGAACCCCTGTCCCGTGCAAGCCGGATTGCGCGCCTATTGCGCCGTCGCCGGCGGCTCGAGCTGTGTGACCTGCTCCGCGGCGTTTGGCCACGAGCCACGGAGGAACGTGTCGATCGCGTCGAAAACGAGCTCCGGATCGTCGGCCCACGCGCAGTGTGCGCCACCTTTGACCGTCAGCAGCCTGGCATTCGGGAACGTCATCGCCCAGTCGCGGCCGCCGCCGTATGCGGCGTTGCGGTCGAGGGTCCCGTGAATCGTGAGCACGGGCTGGTCGAGCCGGGCGAAATCGGCAGGATCGAGCGCGAGCTTCTGCACCGAGGTGAAATGCCGGGCGAAGTGACCGGCCAGATGGATCGGCCACTCGTTGGGTTTGTCGCAGAGACCCTGGTTGAGACGCACCACGTTCGCCGGATCGCCGACGAGCGCGACACGCGTCACCGCATCCTCGCGCAAGCAGTACTCACGCGGGTGAGTCGTGGGATAGTTCTCTTTTTGGAGACGCTGCAGGTCTGCGAGGGCAGTGGAGTCGATTGCGGCGTAGTAGTCCCCCGCGCGCAGACCTTCCGGGTACTCCTTGTCGAACTGCAAGGGGACAGGACCCAGCTGCACGATTCTCCGCACGTATTGTGGATGGTCCTTCGCGTACATCGCGACCATGAGCCCGAGGTACGAGAACCCGACGAGATCCACGGAGCCAAGCTGGAAGTGGGCGCGCACGGCTTCGAGATCGAGCACGTCCTGCTGAATGGTGAGCTCACGGTCCGTTCCCACGGAATCCGACTGCCCGCGATTGCGCATGTCGTAGTAGATGAGCGTGCGTCCGGTCGCCAGCCGATCGAAGGCCGGATGCAGGAACAAGTCGGCGGGGAGAATCACGCTCTGCGGGCCGTCACCGACCCTGCGATAGTAGAGGCGTGTCCCGTCGGCCGTCGCGATGAAACCGTCGGTCACCGGTGGCACGGCCACGGTGCGCTCCACGTCCTTTTCCGCGCACCCGAGGTACCCGGAGATCGTGAGCACGGTCATGACGGTGGCGAAGTGAGCCCAACGGGATTGCATGAGACCTCCAGCTGATCCGGACCGTGGCGGCGAGAGAAACTGGCTGGCGAGTCCGCACATTGTACACGGCGGGTCGCCTCGAAATCGACGGCCATGCAGTGCTTCTCATCCTGGAGAGGATGGACAATCATCGAGTGCCGGCTTTTCGCTAACGCGAGCATCGGTTAGCCGTCGATGGGGGGCATCGCTCTCGAGTGCATCCGCTTCGCGTCGCAGGTATGCCAAGCGTTCGGCATAGGCCGCATCATCCACCCACAAGCACATCGCCGCCTTGCGCACCAGGGGGCGGAGGAGGCCGCCGAGTCCGCGCACGACCCACCAGAATGCAGCGCGGTCGGAGGTGGCCAACGTTGCTTCGACGATGGCCGTGTGCTCGGCGTCGATGGCGGCCACGTGTGTTTCGACCAAGGATCCTGTCCCTTCGCCGCGCTCGATGCGCATGACGATGGTCGTGGGATCGGGGCACGAGAAGCGTGCGTCGACCTCGATCCCGTAACGACCGAATGTCCGGTAGACGACACGCACGAAGATGGCGTCGTCGTCGCGTTCGAGCACGCGCAGCCTCCCGAAGGCGTACGGGTGATAATGCGATCCATGCCATGGATCGAGCCGGTTGGCGATGACGTCGGCGGGGGCGCATCGCGCTGGTTTGCGGATCACCGCATCGAAGAAACGCGCCGGTCGCTGCGACAAGACCGCGGGCTCGTGGCGAGGACGCTCGGGATCGAGAGCGGCCCAGAAAAGGACGCCGTCGTCGAATGTCGGGACGGGGCGCCAGCTCCCATGCGCTTGTGCGCCCAAGTGCAGGCCGTGCCAAGCACAGACCAAATCCTCGCCGCACACGCGCCCGTTCGCGAGCGACGCACCCATGTGCGGGCATGCATCCGGAGCGAGCCGAGGGCCCTGTGGCGTCCGCCAGGCGACCCAGTCTCTGCCGCTCAGGCGATAACGCCGCGGCACGTCGCGCAACATGCGGCTCGCGTCGACCACGGTCCAGCCCGATGGCGGCAAGGCTTGCGATCGCTTCAACGCATGCGCGATCCAAAGCGGATTCGCCTGTTGCCAGTCGGGCAATGTCGATGGCGGCGGGGCGGGTGGCAACTTGCGTCCGAAGAGATGGAGCTTGCGTGTGTCGCTCATGACACCGTCCCGCTGGGTTGGAGACGATCCTCATGGCGCGCCGTCCCTGTGCGGGGTGAACGCAGCGGCAAGCGCGCCAGAATTCCGCGTGCTGGCACCGACAGGATGGGCTCGGGTCGTACTCCCCACTCCGACAGCAGGCAATTGGCGGCCAGGAATCCGGAGGCCGCCGCTCTTTCCATCAGCGCGCTCGGGAAGGGCAGCCGCACGAGATCCCCCGCCAGACACAGGCCCGGAGTCCCGGTGCGCACTTCTGGACGAGTCGCATACGCGCCGGTCCCGAATGCCGGGCAATCCTGCCGCCAGAGCCAGCGTTGTTCGAGGATGCGAAGGGCAGCCGTTTCCGGATACAACCGGTGCAGTGCATGTAGCATGTCGCGTCGCAAGGACTCGGCGTCGGCGGCTGGATCGACACCGTAGGCATGCAACTCGACGACGGCACCGCCATGTCGCGCCGCCCAGTCGCGGCTCTCGTCTTCGAACAAATGATAGAGCGAGATGTTGTCCAGGACACCGACGCCTGTGGTGCCGGCAAAGGGAGCCCGATCTGGCCGCGTCGGCCCATCCAGCCACAATCGCCACACGGCGAAGGGGTTGGTGCACTTCATGCCGGCGATCGATCGCCTCCAGGCGGCGTCACCCAATGTCGGCGAGCGCTCGACGAGCTGCTGCAGTCCCGTCACCGTCAGTGCCAGCACGAGACCATCACCTCGGTGCGCGCCCCGATCCGTCACCACGTGCCATGCATCCTCCTGCCTACTGACGGCACGCACGCATTCCCCGAGCAATAGGCACACGCCCAGGCGCTCGAGGAATGAGGCGAACGGCTCCCAGATGCAGCGCGAGAACGGCCGGCGCGCGACATCGAACACCAGCCCCTCCGGATTGCCGGTGAAATAGAAATGGAACATCATCAGCAGCTCGGCGGCCGACATGTCTGCTTCGGGATTGAAGAACGAATGAGAGAAGACGTCGAAGAGCAAACGCCGCGCCGCGATGGGGAAACGCAGTGCATCCAGGTACTGCGCTGCACTCAGTCGATCCCAGCGTTCGTACGTGGAGTCGAGATCGAAGCGCAACATCTCGAGCGCCTGGCGCCGGTCCACGCGCAGCAGGTCCCTAAATCCGAGGGCGCGCGTGCGCAGTGTGAGGGCCACGATGTTGTGCGGGGTCTGTCGCGGCAGCCCGGCGAAGGACTGCGCCAACCCCGCGGGGCCGAGGATCGGGTAGTCGTCCAGCGGTTGGAGCAGGCCCAAGTTCGGATCGATGCGGCGGAGAAGCGCGCGCAGGTTGTAGTACTGGCGAAAGAAGGCGTGGAAGCCGCGTTCCATCTCGAAGGCGTCGCCGTTCGCCAGATGTTCCGTCCAGGCGCCGGCGCGCCCGCCAAGGAAGCGCTCGGCTTCGATCAACGTGACCGCGACGCCGCGCTCGGCCAGGATCACGGCCGCAGCGACACCGGCGATGCCGCCACCCACGACGATCGCACGTTGGCCAGCCTCGACGCGGTCGCGCCCACCGGGTTGGGGGAGAAGCAGCTGCTTTGGCGTAGAGGTCATGTGTCCGCCCGGCGTCCGAGGATGCTGTGAACGATGCCGCGTTGCCATCCGTCCATGGGCAATATGCGTACGTCGGTGAATCCCGCGGCGCGCACGCGGGCTTCGAGCTGCGGCGGGCTGTCGAACTCGAGCACGCTGCGGCGCAGGTAGCGGAAAATCGTGCTCGCGCCGGTGACCACGGTGCCGAGAGGGATCACGACCCCGAGCGTCACCATCTGCCATACGCATCGGCTCCATCGCGACCCACTGACGGAGTACTCGTGCACGCACAAGGTGCCACCGGGGCGCAGCAATTGCCGCAGTCGCTGCAGACAACGGTCGGGGTCGGGAACGTTGCGAATCCCGTAGGCGACGAGGATCGCATCGTAAGGCCCACTGGCGCCGGCAGCGGCCGGATCCATCGCATCCCCGTGGATCCAGCGCACATCGCGCAACTGGGGCTTGGCCGCCGCGGCGCGCAGCATCCCCGCTGAAGCATCGAGGCCGGTGATCCGTGCCTCCGGATGAACGCGCCGGAGCGCCAATGTGGACAATCCCGTGCCGCAGCACAGATCGAGGATCTGCGAACTGCCGTCGACTCGCAGTCGCTCGGCACTCCATCGCAGGTGTTTCGCGTAGCCCGGATTGAGAGCGGCGAGCAGGTCGTAGCCGCGGGCGATGCGGTCGAACTGTCGCGGCACTTCGCGCTTGGCGCGCCAGCCAGCCTCGGCCTCGAGCTCGCGAGTTTCCAATGCCCACTCCTCAGTAGCGCATGCGGACGTGCACGGTGACGGTATCGTCCTGCGTGTCGAAAGCGGCGGAGTCGAAGCTCGGGGGGCCGAAGCGCGCACTGGCGTCGCGCGAGACACACCAACCTTCACGCGGCCGGCCGACGAAATCGCGCCGCATGGCGCCGTTGCCGTCCTCGTCGTGAAACATGGAGATGGCGTAGCGTCCGGCCGGAACCGGGGTGAAGGCGAAGCTCGCGCTGTCACCAGCGACCGAGGCGAAGCCCCATTGGATGGAGTGCTCCGGCCGGTCGGGGAAGCCATTTTTGGTTGCGAACAGCGACACGCGCACCTCGCCGTTCATGTGCCTCAGGCCCGTGGCGATCACACGGATCGTCGTGGGGCGAATCTCGACCGCATTTGCTGCAAGCTCGACAGGCGCGAGCGTGCCGGTTGTTACGACGAGCAGGACGCTCACGGTCCTGCGGGGTTCGAAGCGCCGCATAGGTCAGGGATCTCCCGTGGGAACGATCGCTGCTGTTTCAATCATGAGGATGACAGCCCGGTCCGGGGCGCGCGTTCGGTGCACGACGCCTTTGGGAACGACGAAGCCCTCCCGTAACTGCAGATCGACCGATCGGTCTTCGAGATCGATGATGAAGTGCCCCTCCAAGACGAAGAAGAACTCGTCGTCGTTGTCGTGCTTGTGCCAGTGATACTCGCCTTGCATGACCCCCAGGCGAACGACGGAGTCATTCACCTTGCAGAGCGTTTGGTTGTACCACTTGTCCGTGCATGCTGCGACGAGTGCCGGAACGTCCACGACCTTGAGTGCCGGGAACTTCACGTCCAGATACGTCGCGTATGAGTATTCCTTTGGATTGCTCACGAGGAACTCCTGTGCGAATAGATGGCCGACGAGACCGAGGCTTCGCCAGTCAGGGGCAGCACATCGTCGGCATGTACCACTCGTCGCGGCACCACGGGGCTGCCCAAGCCGCGGCGTGATTCGAATGCGAGGCGCACCGAGGCGGCGGCCGCACGTCCAGCGAGGACGAGCTTGGCAGCTGTCGGCACGAAGGCGCGCCCGGCCAGGGGGTCGCACGCCTGCGCGCGCACGCGCGCGCCGATGTGGGAGTAAACCTGTCTCGCGGTGCGGATGGCGACGCTCGACCTCCAGTCGAGCAGAGGCAGGCCGGCATCGCCCGAGCGGTAGTAATCGTCCGCGATGGCGAGGAGCGCGGCGATGACGGGCGCGACGGCGGTGCGTGCGCGAGCGGGGAAGGGTTGGCCGCCGAGGTCCGCGATCCACGCGCAATCGTGCTGGCGGAGCATTTCGACCGGCAGGTACAGGCGCCTGCGCTGCCAATCCTCCCCGACGTCGCGGCATATGTTGGTGAGCTGCATGGCCACACCCAGGTGGACGGCGTGACGAGTCGCAACCTCGTCACGCACGCCCAGGACGTGGCACATCATCAGACCCACAGTGCCGGCAACACGGTAACAATAGTGCAACAGCTGCGGCAGTGTGTCGTAACGCCGGCCGTCGGCGTCCATGGCCAATCCGGCGATGAGCTCGTCGGGGTACAAGCGTGGAATGCCTCGTTCACCGACGACCTGTTGGAAAGCTTCGAGGATGGGATCCTGCAGCGGGCTGCCGGCATAGATGGCGTCCAACTCGGAGCGCAAGGAGTGCAAGGCAGCGTGGCTGTCGCCCGTGGTCATCAAATCGACGGCATCGTCGGCGCGGCGGCACCAAGCGTAGACGACGACGGCGCGATCGCGCGCCAGCGGCGGCAAGAGGCGCGACGACAGCGCAAAGCTCTTGGAGTGCACGGCGATGATCTTGCGGCTGGTGGCCAAAGCTGCAGGTTTCATGAGGAGAAATCCTCGAAGACCAGGCGGGCGGTGGCCTTGGCCGAGTTGACGACGCCTGGGACTCCGGCGCCGGGGTGTGTGCCGGCGCCGACGAGATACAAACCGGGGATGCGGTCGTCGCGGTTGTGCGGCCGGAACCAGGCGCT
>Ga0075428_100005065_pt1 | contig 14655 bp, 12 predicted proteins | sample RhiMetdeltSRZDD2_FD_75291 | JGI IMG/M metagenome (GOLD analysis project Ga0075428, IMG submission 75291) | Populus rhizosphere microbial communities from Tennessee, USA - Rhizosphere MetaG P. deltoides SRZDD2 | ecosystem: Host-associated > Plants > Roots > Rhizosphere > Soil | place: USA...
AAAGGCTGCCTTAGTACGTGAGTGAGGAACCACGCATCACGAAGTGCTCGACGATGGGGCCGAAGGCGAGCGCAGGCAGGAACGTCAGCGCGCCGACCAGCAAGACCGTCCCGATCAAGAGGAAGGCAAACGTGGGCCCTCCCACAGGAAAGCTGCCGGCGCTCTGCGGCAGGAGCTTCTTTCTCGCGAGATGGCCGCCGAGCGCAAGGAGCGGAATGATCATGAAGAACCTACCGAAAAGCATGTCGAGGCCGAGAGTGAGGTTCCAGTGGCGGTCACCGCTCGCAGGCGTGCAGGTCAATCCTGCGAACGCCGAGCCGTTGTTCCCGGCGCCGCTCGAGTAGGCGTAAAGAATCTCGCTGAAGCCATGGGGCCCTCCGTTGTTCAAGCCGGCAGTGCCCCAGTCGCTGATGGCTCCCCAGGCGGTGAACGCCAGGATGCACACTGACGGGGCCAGGAGTGCGAGCACCGCGCACTTCACATCGTAGCTTTCGATCTTCTTCCCCAGGTATTCGGGTGTACGACCCACCATCAGGCCTGCGATGAAGATCGAAAGGACGACGTAAATCAGCATTCCATACATGCCCGCTCCCACGCCGCCGAAAATCACTTCGCCCGTCGGGATGTTGAAAAGCGGGACCAGCCCGCCGAGCGGCATGAAGCTGTCGTGCATGCTGTTCACGGCGCCGCACGAGGCGCAGGTCGTGATCGTGGCGAAGAGCGCCGAGTTGAAGACGCCGAAGCGCACTTCTTTCCCTTCGAAGGACGTCGTGGCCGGGTCGAGGCCAAGCTCAGCGAGCCGAGGATTGCCGGCGGCTTCGAAGTGCCAGGCAGCGAGCACGCCGGCCAGAAACAGGAGCAGCATCGCGCTCCACACGGCCCAGCCGTGAGCCGAGCTCTTGACGCTACGGCCCAGGTAGTACGTGAGGCCGCTCGGAATCAGGAAGATCGAAAGCATTTGGATGAAGTTGGAAAAGGGGGTCGGGTTTTCATACGGGTGCGCCGCGTTGGCGTTCACGAAGCCCCCCCCATTCGTGCCGAGCATCTTGATCGCGACCTGGGAGGCCATGGGTCCTTGCGCAATCGTCTGTTGCACCGGCGGACCTGCCGCCGCTGTTGCCGAGTCGACGGTCGGAATGACCGAATAGGGCTGAAAATTCTGGATCATCCCCTGCGATACCAGGAAGACGGCGTACACGATGCAGATGGGAAGAAGCAGGTAGAAGTGCAGCCGAACCAGGTCCACCCAGAAGTTGCCGAGAGTTCCTGAACGGTCTCGCGCAACGCCACGGATCAACGCAGCGGCAACGGCGATCCCGACGGCTGCCGAGAAGAAATTGTGCGAGGCGAGGCCGACCATCTGGCTGAAGTAGGAGACCGTGGTTTCCCCCGCGTAGCTCTGCCAGTTCGTATTGCTCGTAAAGCTCGCGGACGTATTGAAAGCGAGTGCGTTGCCGACGGCCGGAAGCTGCTGCGGGTTGAGGGGCAGCAGATTCTGAAGGCGCAGAATTCCGTAGGTGAAGAGCATGGAAAACAGGCTGAAGAGGAGCATGGAAGCCGCGTATTCCTTCCAGGACTGCTCCCGCCGCGGATCCACACTTAAGACGCGGTAGGTTAGCCGTTCCAGCCCGCGGAGCAGCGGGACAGCCGAAGTCACTTTGCGAGTGCGGTCGGGATCGAGCACCCACGCAAGATGCAGCCCCATGGGTTTCGTCAGAGCGAGCAGCGCCGTGACGTAGAGCGCGAGTTGAATCCAGCCGGCGGAGTCCATGATTTCACTCGGGGCAAATTGAGTGGAGACGCCAACCTCAAAAACGCTCCGGGCAAAGGAGCGCCCAGAGGAGGTAGCCGAGGAGCCCGGTGGCAAGAACGCCGACGGTCAAGTTCTCCATGGATCAGAGCCCTTCGCAGGCGCGCACGTAAAGAAAGCAGCAACCGAAAAACCCAAGCATCACTCCAACCAGAATCGCGTCTTGCATGCGGACCTCATTCGGTCGCGGTATTGCCCTAGCTCGTGGCGCTCTGCCCTCAGGCTGCAGGCAATGTCATCCGGCAGGCGATCCCAAGAGGCGCGCGGGCACGTCACCCAACCGCGCCAACGCTCGAAGCCGGCTTCGCCGCCAAATCGCTTCGAAAGCGCCGGACAGAAGGAAACCGGCGAAGCCTGTGGGCCACAGGCCCACCGCGAGCCGCCAGAGCCCGACGGGAAGCAGCGTGGGCCACGCTGCGGCAATCCACACGAGCACGCTGATCCCCACGAGCCCATATCCGAAGGCCACACGCATCTGCCGGAAGCCTGTTTCGTTGGAGCTCGCGGCGACAACTGCGCGCAGAGCGGCTGCACCGTCCGCATCGCAGTCCGCTACACGGTCCGCTTCGGAGTCCCACGGCTCCCGTGCTTCGCAGCCCTGGATCCTTGGAGGATATCTGTTGGCCATGGCTGTAGCGTAGAACGCAGCGCATTAGGGCCGCGTAAAAACAAGGTCGCGGCGTGTCAGAAATGTGTAAAGACGCGACGCGCAGAGTTACGGCGTCCGGGCCGGAAGCGGGGTCGCTTGCTTGCAGTTCTTGCACCCGAAGTCACCCGCAGCCTCGCACTGCAGCGGAGGGAATGAGTTCTTTCCCGCGAAATGCCTCCTGCCGGAGGCTTGCAGCGCCTGCAGGCATACAGTTTGCGGGCATTTTCGGCCCTGCTGTGGGCTACGCTCGAAGTGCGCCGTCCCGCGCACGATTTCGCCGCGGCGTGCGGGCAAGCCGCCGGGCCGAACGCTTTCGTGGCCACCCAGCGGTCGGTGCGACTGGTCGGGAAAAAGCGTGAGCAGCCCCTGGCAAAGGAAAGATGGCTCAGATCTTTCACCCGAGCATGAACACGCTCTCGAAAGTGAGCGTCTTCGGAGCGGTGTTCATGGTTCTGGCGGCGCTCTGGCTGGGAGGTTGGATCCAGCGCTCGCCGTACGTCACTGCGGTTAGCGTGCCGCGCGAGCAGCCCGTGCCTTTCAGCCACGAGCATCACGCGGCGGGCCTGGGCATCGACTGTCGCTACTGCCACACGTCGGTCATGGACTCGGCCTTCGCAGGAATTCCATCCACGAAGACCTGCATGACGTGCCATTCGCAGATCTGGAAGACGGCCGACGCTCTCGCGCCAGTGCGCGCGAGCTGGGCGACCGGCGTTCCCATCCGCTGGAAACGCGTTCACGATCTGCCCGACTTCGTCTACTTCCACCATGGCATCCACGTTCGGAACGGCATCGGCTGCTCGACGTGCCATGGTCGAGTCAATTCCATGCCGCTGACCTGGAAGACGGAGACGCTCTACATGGAGTGGTGCCTGGAATGCCACCGCCAGCCCGAGAAGTTCCTCCGGCCACGCGACCGCGTGCTCGACATGGACTGGCGCCCCCCGGCGGATCAGATCGTGCTGGGGCGCGGACTCGTAGAACGGCTCGGGATCGCGAAAGAACGGCTTTCCGACTGTTCGACCTGCCACCGGTGAGACGATGGATGATGCGAGGCTGGACTCGACGGCACCCCGGCGCACGCGGCTGTTCGGCTGCGGCGAGGGTCGAATCTGGCGCAGCCTCGACGAGCTTGCGGAAACGGAGGAGTTCGCCGCGTTCATCCGGCGCGAGTTCCCCGATCAAGCCGAGGTCTGGCAAGATCCGCTGAGCCGGCGGGAATTCCTCGCGCTCATGGCCGCTTCGTTCGGCGTCGCGGGCCTCACGGGCTGCACGCGGGCGCCGGATTCGGAGATCGTGCCGTACGTCGATCCGCCCGAGCAAGTCGTACCGGGCCAAGCCCTGCGGTTCGCCACGGCCATGCCCCTCTCCGGGTACGGCCGCGGCGTGCTCGTCGAAAGCCACCTGGGGCGGCCGACGAAAATCGAGGGCAACCCGGATCACCCCGCGAGCTTGGGAGCCACCGACGCGATCCTGCAGGCGTCGATACTGACGCTGTATGACCCCGACCGGGCGAAAGAGGTGCTTCGCCGGGGCGGGACGAGCACGTGGGGGCAATTCGTCGGCGAGGTCCGCCAGAGCGTCGCGACGTTCCGCCAGAGGGGCGGGCGAGGCCTTCGGTTCCTGACCGAGACGGTGACTTCCCCCACGCTCACGCGGCAGCTTCGCAGTCTGCTCGAAATATTGCCAGCCGCTCGCTGGCACCACTACGAGCCCATCACCCAGGACAGCCGCCGCGAAGCTTCGCGCAAGGCGTTCGGGCGGCCGGTGAACACGATTTACCACTTCGATCGTGCGGCGCGCATCCTCTCTCTCGACGCGGATTTTCTGTCCGTCGGGCCAGCGAGCCTGCGCGCGGCGCGCCAGTTCATCGACGCGCGGCGCGTGCGAGCGCCTCTCGAGCCCCCCGCGGCGGGGCAGAGCGCATCGGCGCTATCGATGAACCGTCTCTACGTGATCGAATCCAGCCCATCGATCACCGGCGCCATGGCCGATCACCGCCTCGCCGTCCGTTCCGAGCGCGTCGAAAGGCTCGCCCGCGAGATCGCGGCAAGGCTGGGGGTGCCCATCGCTCGCAGCGAAACCGCGTGGACGCCCGCGGAGGAGCGTTGGATCGCGGCGCTCGTGGCGGACCTGCGCGCGCATCCCGGCGAAAGCGTCATCGTGCCGGGAGACTTTCAGTCCACCGCGGTCCACGTCATTGCACATGCGCTCAACGAGCGGCTCGGAAGCACCGCGTTGACTCACGTCGAATCTCCGGAACCGCTCGCGACGGGGCAGCTCGAGAGCCTGAGCGAGCTGGTGCGGGAGATGCGCGCGGGCGAAGTGGACACGCTGGTCTTGCTGGGCGGCAATCCCGTCCTGACGGCGCCCGCCGACCTGGACTTCGCCGAGGCTCTCTCTCGCGTGAACCTCCGCGTCCACCACAGCCTCTACTACGACGAGACGTCGTTCCTCTGCCACTGGCACGTGCCCGACACGCACTACCTCGAAACCTGGAGCGACGTCTGCGCTTTCGACGGGACCGTCTCGATCATCCAGCCCCTGATCGCCCCGCTCTACGGAGGCAAATCGCCGCATCAGATTCTCGACTTGCTCCTCGACCGTCCCGAGACGGACGCGGGCGAGGCGCTTCGCGAGGAGTGGCGTGCGCGACGCGGCGGTGGCGGCAGCTTCGACGAGTTCTGGAGGACGGCGCTCCGCCAAGGGGTCGTCGCCGAGAGTACCCTGCCACCCGTCTCCGTCCGAGTCGATCCCGCGGCGCTGGAAGGTACGGCGCCCCCCGCCAGCCCGGCCGGCGCGGACATCGAAGTCATTTTCCGGCCCGATCCGGCGATCTGGGACGGTAGGTTCGCGAACAACGGCTGGCTCCAGGAGCTGCCGCGGCCTCTGACGAAGCTCACGTGGGACAACGCTGCGCTCGTGAGTCCGCGCACCGCGCGCGCGCTCGGCGTCGAGAATGAGCGCGTCGTCGACCTCGAGCTCCGCGGGAGAACCGTCCGCGCGCCCGTGTGGGTGCTGCCGGGGCATCCGGACGGCTCCGTCACGCTCCACTTGGGCTACGGCCGAGAGCGGGCAGGGCGCGTCGGCAATGCCACCGAGAAACGCGGAGGCTTCAATGCCTACCGGCTCCGCACCTCGGACGCGATGGCGTCCGGCGTGGGCCTGATCGTGCGCCCGCGCGCGGAGCGGTATCGTCTCGCCTGCACGCAGCTCCACCAGATGCTCGAAGGCCCGGCGGAGGATCTCGTCCACGTCGAGACGATTCAGCAATTCTCCGCGAGAGCTGCGCGCCCGCTCGAGCCCTCCGCGGAGGCGCGTCGCTCGATGTACCCCGAAGTGGACACCTCGCGAGGCCACCAGTGGGCGCTTCAGATCGACATCAACGCCTGTGTGGGCTGTAACGCGTGCGTCGTGGCTTGCCAGGCGGAGAACAACATTCCCGTCGTGGGAAAAGAGCAGGTGCTGAACGCGCGCGAGATGCACTGGCTGCGCATCGACACTTACCACGCGGGCGATCCCGAGGAACAACCCGACACCTATTTCGAGCCCGTCCCGTGCATGCACTGCGAGAAGGCGCCGTGCGAGTTCGTCTGCCCCGTCGGGGCGACGACGCACAGCTCCGAAGGCCTCAACGAGATGACGTACAACCGCTGCGTGGGGACGAGGTATTGCTCGAACAACTGCCCGTACAAAGTGCGGCGGTTCAACTTCCTCCAGTACTCGGACCTGGACACGCCTTCACTCCAGCTCGGGCGCAACCCCGATGTGACCGTGCGCTCGCGCGGCGTCATGGAGAAGTGCACGTACTGCGTCCAGCGGATCCAGCGCGCACGCGTCGACCTCGAGGAGCTCGCCGCCGCCCGGGGCGACGCCGCCTCGCCGCAGCAACAGCTCGAGATCCACCGGCGGATGGACGACCGCCTGGCGGCGCTCGAGCCCGCCTGCGCTCAGGCTTGCCCGACGCGGGCCATCACGTTCGGCGACCTGAACTGGAAAACCGCAAGCGGCGCCGTGAGCGCGGTCAAAGCGCTGCAGATGCAGCCGCACAGCTACGCGCTCCTCGCGGAGCTCAACACGCAGCCTCGCACGCGCTATCTTGCGAGGCTCGTCCACCCGAATCCCGACCTCGTGGATCCCCTGAGCTGGAAGCCAGGCGGCGGGCGAGAGGAGCACCCCGGTGAGCGCTGAGGAGAGGATTTCGCCGATGGACTCGGACGCGGCGGCACCCGTCATCGGCCCGGGCCATACCTATCGCTCCGTTACGGAGAAAATCAGCGCGATCGTCCTTCATCGGCGGACCGGGAGAGGTTGGATGGCGGGCTTCGCGCTGGCGTTTTTCTTCGTGCTCGTCTTCTTCGCCTCCATCGCCTACGTCCTTGCGAGGGGCGTCGGCGTTTGGGGCATCAACGTGCCGGTCGCGTGGGGCTTCGCGATCGTGAACTTCGTCTGGTGGATCGGCATTGGGCACGCGGGCACGTTGATTTCCGCCGTCCTTCTCCTCCTGCATCAGGAGTGGCGCACGAGCATCAACCGCTTCGCCGAGTCGATGACACTTTTCGCAGTCACGTGCGCGGGCATCTTCCCAGTGCTCCACCTCGGCAGGCCATGGTACTTCTACTGGCTGGCTCCCTACCCGAACGTCATGAGCTTGTGGCCGCAGTTCCGCAGCCCACTCGTGTGGGATCTCTTCGCGGTGCTGACCTACTTCGCCGTGTCGCTGCTTTTCTGGTACGTGGGTCTCATCCCTGACCTCGCCACCCTGCGCGATGTGGCGCGAAACCGGTTCGTGCGCGTCGTCTACGGAGTCCTCGCGATGGGCTGGCGAGGCAGCGCCGTCCACTGGCATCGCTATCACGTCGCTTACGTGCTTCTGGCAGGGCTCGCCACGCCGCTCGTCGTTTCCGTCCACAGCGTCGTGAGCCTGGACTTCGCCGCGGCCCAGATCCCGGGGTGGCACGCAACGGTATTCCCACCCTATTTCGTGGCCGGCGCAATTTTCTCGGGGTTCTCGATGGTGCTTACACTCGCGATCCCCGTGCGCAAGGTCTACGGCCTCGAGGATTTCATCACGACGCGCCACCTCGACAACATGGGCAAGGTACTTCTCGCGTCCGGTTGCATAGTGGCCTACGGCTACTGCCTGGAGACGTTCATGACGTTCTACAGCGGCGACGTCCACGAGATCGCCCAGGCGAACGCCCGCTTCTTCGGCCCCTCGGCCTGGATTTTCTGGAGCCTCATCGCTTCGAACGTGGTGATCCCGCAGTTGCTCTGGCTGCGCGGGATTCGCCGCAACGCACGGAACCTCTTCCTCGTTGCGCTCGTGATCAACGTTGGCATGTGGCTCGAGCGCTACGTGATCGTGGTCCTGAGCCTTGAGCGCAGCTTCGTGCCGTCGGAATGGGGGTCGTACCGGCCGACGTTCTGGGATGTCTCCACGCTGCTCGGCTCCATCGGACTTTTCGCGGCGCTTTTCCTGCTTTTCATCCGGCTCCTGCCGATGATCTCGGCGTTCGAGATGCGCGAGCTCGTCGCGAGCCGCCGCGGCGATCTGGCCACCGAGTCGGCCGAGGAGAGAGGCAGGGTGCACGAATGAGGAGCGCTTCGCGCATCTACGGCCTGCTCGCCGAATTCGATCGACCCGCAGCGGTGCTGGACGCTGCCCAGCGTGCGCGCGCGCAGGGCTACACTCGCATGGACGCCTACACACCGCTCCCGGTGGAAGGCTTGCACGAGGCGGTCCATCCCGGCAGGACGCGCCTGCCGCTTCTGGTGCTGCTCGGCGGGGCTTTCGGATGCGCCGGTGGCTACTTTCTGCAGTGGTACGCGAACGTCGTCGCCTACCCTTGGAATATCGGAGGCCGGCCACACCACAGCTGGCCTGCGTTCATCCCGATTACTTTCGAGCTGACGGTGCTCTGTGCGGGGCTGACCGCCGTCCTCGGCATGCTCGCCCTGAACGGTCTGCCGCGGCCGCATCACCCGCTCTTCAACGTGCCCCGCTTCGAGCTCGCATCGGGCACGCACTTCTTCCTCTGCATCGAGTCCTCGGATCCTCGCTTCGATCTCGAGGAGACACGCCGGTTCCTCGAGGAGCTCGGCGCCATGTCCGTCACCGAAGTGCCCGAGCTCATCGAGCCGACGGAGGGAGGCGCGCCGTGATCCGTTGCGCGATGCTCCGCACTTTTTCGGGTCCGTGGGCTCCCGTGGCGCTCATCGCGGCCGCCGGGCTCGTGGGCTGCAATCCGATGCGGCAGTCCGGCCGGATCAAGCCCCTCGAGCCGAGCTCGTTCTTCCCCGACGGCAGCTCGGCGCGAAGCCTGGTGCAAGGGACGGTGCCGCGCGGCGACTTCTCCGAGACGATCGCCCGGGGTGCGAAGTCCTTCGAGACGACGACCGAGCTTCCCGTGCCGTTGACCCGCGAGCTCCTCGCGACCGGCCGCGAGCGATTCGAAGTCTTCTGCTCCGTCTGCCACGGCTCCGCCGGATACGGCGATGGAATGATCGTCGCGCGAGGGTTCGCACCTCCGCCGTCTTTTCACTCGCCGAAGCTGCGCGGCGTGCCGATCGGCCATTTCGTGGAGGTGATCACGAACGGGTTCGGCGCGATGTACGGCCACGGGGACCGCGTCGCGTTGCAGGACCGGTGGAGCATCGCGGCCTACATTCGCGCCTTGCAGCTCAGCCAGCACGCTGTTGCAACCCAGCTGCCAGAGCAGGACCGCCAGCGCGTTCCAGGAGCGGTCCGTTGAGTGCTCCGCTCACCACGCTGCCGCCGGCGCTCGAGCGCGCGCGACGTCCCGCCGCCCTGATCGGTCTGGTGGGATCCGCCGCTGCCGTAGTGGGCCTTTTCACGGCGCCGCGCCAGTTCTACCTCTCCTACCTCTTCGCCTACATGTTCTGGCTGGCGCTTCCGCTCGGCGGCCTGGCGGTGCTCATGCTGCAGCACGTCACGGGCGGCGCATGGGGGTTCCTCCTCCGCAGACCGCTCGAGTGCGCGGCGCAGCTCGTGCCCCTCATGGCGGTCCTGTTCCTGCCCATCGCGTTCGGGATGGAGCACCTCTACCCGTGGGCGGCGGAGTCGCCTGGCGCGGGTCTGCATGCATCCGAATTGCGCGAGATCTATCTCACGCGCGGCTTCTTCCTCGCGCGGGCCGCGGCGTACTTCGCCCTTTGGAGCCTCCTGGCTTACCTGCTCGCGCGATGGTCGCGTGCCGAGGACGCCGCGCCCGACCCGCGGCTGCTCCGCCGCTTCCGCGTGACGAGCGGACCCGGGATGGTGCTCTACGGTTTCAGCATGACGTTCGCCTCGGTGGATTGGGTCATGTCGCTCTCGCCTCGCTGGCATTCGACGCTGTTCGGGATGCTTTTCGTCGCTGGGCAGACGCTCGAGAGTTTCGCGCTCGCGATCTGCGTGCTGCTCCTCCTCGCGGACAAGCCGCCGCTTTCGGAGATCCTCCGCCCCGAACATCTGATCGACCTCGGCAACCTCCTGCTCGCGTTTGTCATGATCTGGGCCTACCTCGCGTTCTCGCAGTACCTCATCGTCTGGTCGGCCGATCTCTCCGCCGAGATCCCCCACTACCTGTACAGGACTGCCGGAGGCTGGGAGTGGCTCGCTCTCTTCCTCGTCGTGTTCCATTTCTTTGTCCCATTCCTCATCTTGCTCAACCGGGAGGCGAAACGCCGCCGAGGCGCGTTGTTGTGGGTCGCGGCAGCGCTCCTCCTGGTTCACGCCCTGGACGTTTTCTGGGTCGTCGTGCCTTCGTACGCGCAGGGCCACGAGGTCTTGCCGGTGCCCGGCATCCGCGTGCACTGGCTTGACCTCGCAGCGTTCTGCGGCCTCGGCGGGCTCTGGGCCGCCGCTTTCATCCGGCAGATCCAGCGCTGGCCTGCCGTCCCCATGGGCGACCCGCGGCTCGCGGAGCTCCGCCATGGCGAATGAAGCTGCTGGAACGCGCCCGTCGCATCATCCCGAGCTGCGCCAGCAGTACGAGATGAAGCTCCGCTGGATCGTGCTCGCGGCCGCTTGCACCTTGGCGCTGGCGGTGTTGATCCATGCCGCCGTCTACCTCGTTTTTCGCGTCGAAGAATCCGGTGAGGCAGAGCGCGATGCGGACCGACGCCTCTCCGGCGTCCGCGGAGAGCCGAGCCTCCCGCCCTCTCCCCGCCTTCAGGGTGTGCCGGGCCTCTCTCCGAGCCTGCCACGCGAGGACCTCGAGGCGCTGCGGGCGCGCGAGGCCGAGCGGCTCGGCTCGTACGGCCCCGCTGACGCCGGCGGGTTCGTCCGGATCCCGATCGAGCGAGCGATGGACCTCCTCCTCGAGAAAGGCATCCCCGCGGTTCAAAAGGAGTGGGACGGGCGATGATCGCGCACGCAAGGCTCGCAGCGAGGCATCGACGGGCGTTGGCTCGAGCGGCGGCGTGCGTATTCCTTCTCCTGGCGGAGGCGCAGCTCCACGCACAGGTCCCGCCGCCTCCGATTTTGCCGTCGAACGTGCTCGAGAAAATCGGGATCGATCAGCGGCTGGGCGCGCGGCTGCCTCTCGACGTCGAGCTCGTGGACGACGCTGGGCGCCGGCGGCCGCTGCGTGACTTCTTCGACGGGAGGCCCGTCGTGCTGTCGTTCGTCTACTTTCGCTGCCCGATGCTCTGCGATATGTCGCTGAACGGCCTCCTGGCCGCGCTCAAGACGCTGCGGCTCGACGTCGGCCGGGACTTTGATGTCCTGACTGTCAGCTTCGATCCCCGCGAGACTCCCGCGATGGCGCAAGCGAAGAAAGAGGGCTACCTCCGCCAGTACGACAGGCCGGGCGCCGGTGCGCGCTGGCTGTGGTGCACCGGGGAGGAGGCCTCGATCCGTGCGCTGACGGAGGCCTGCGGCTTCCGCTACGCGTACGACGAGAGGTCGGACCAGTGGGCGCACGCGACTGGGATCCTGGTCATCACGCCCGACGGGACGGTGTCGCGCTACTTCTACGGCGTCGAGTTCTCGCCCCGCGACCTCCGCCTGGGGTTGGTCGAGGCGTCGCAGAACAAAGTGGGCTCCTGGGCGGACCAGGTGCTGCTCCTCTGCTACGAGTACGACCCCGCGGCGGGGAAATACGGCTTCGCCATCCTGAGCAGCCTGCGGATCGGAGCGCTGCTCACCTTGGGCGGCTTGGCTCTCTTCATCGCGGCGGCAGCGCGGAAAGAGCGGCGCAAGTCGTCGGAGCGGGCCTCATGAACGAGAGCTTCCGGCTCCTGCCCGAATCGGCGTCGAGCGTGGCGGCGAGCACCGATGCTCTCTATTTTTTCCTCTGCGCGATCTCGGCGTTCTTCACGCTGCTCATTTTCGGCCTCGTCTTTTATTTCGCGGTCAAATACCGGCGCCGATCCGCAGAGCCTCCGCCGCGCCTGGCTGCGAGCAACGCGCTCGAAGCATTTTGGACACTGGTCCCCTTCGGCATCGCCCTCGTGATTTTTTTCTGGGGCGCCAAGCTCTACTTTCACATCTCGCGCCCTCCGAGCGATGCCATGGACATCTACGTGATTGGGAAACAGTGGATGTGGAAAGTGCAGCACCCGAACGGCAGGAGAGAGATCAACGAGCTCCACGTGCCTCTCGGGCGCGCGGTACGGGTGACGCTCTCCTCCCAGGACGTCATCCACAGCTTCTACGTCCCCGCGTTCCGCATCAAACAGGACGCCGTTCCGGGAAGATACACCGTCACGTGGTTTCGGCCGATCCGCGCGGGCATTTACCACCTTTTCTGCGCCGAATACTGCGGAACGTACCACTCGCATATGATCGGCCGCGTGGTCGTCCTCGAGCCGGAGCGCTACCAGGCTTGGCTGAGCGGCACTCCGCTAGACGAAGCTCCCGAGGAGGCCGGCGCGAGCCTTTTCGCGACCCTCGGCTGCATTACCTGCCACGGCGCAAGGGCGCCCACGCTCGCGGGGCTCTACGGCTCGGAGGTACGTCTCGCGGACGGCGGTACCGCCCGCGCCGACGAGCAGTACATCCGCGAGAGCATCCTCGACTCCACCGCGAAAATTGTCTCTGGCTACCCGCCGATCATGCCCAGCTTCCGGAACCAGCTGACCGAGGAGCAGCTCTTCGACTTGCTGGCGTACATCAAGAGTCTCAAGGACCCGCTCGAGAAGCGAAAGGCCCAGGAATGACGCCGCTCGAGCCGAGCCCCCCAGTGACCGCCCGCGAGACTTACCTCAACGCGGGGTACAGCCTCAAGTCGTGGCTATTGGCGTTGGACCACAAGCGGATCGCAATCCTCTACTTCGTTTCGATCACGCTGTTTTTTTTCGTCGGAGGTGCGTTCGCGACGCTCGTCCGCCTCGAGCTCATGACGCCGCGCGGCGACCTGGTCTCCTCGGACACCTACAACAAGCTCTTCACGATGCACGGGATCATCATGATCTTCTTCTTCCTGATCCCGTCCATCCCCGCGACGCTCGGAAACTTCCTAGTCCCCATGATGCTCGGAGCACGGGACCTTGCGTTTCCGCGCCTCAACCTCCTCAGTTGGTACATCTTCGTGGCCGGCGGGGTGCTCACGATGGTCGCGGTGGTCTCGGGCGGCGTCGACACGGGCTGGACGTTCTACACGCCGTACAGCAGCGCGTTCTCGAACACGAGCGTCGTAGTCACTGTCGTCGGAGTCTTCGTGACGGGGTTCTCGTCCATCCTGACGGGGCTCAATTTCATCGTCACGATCCACACTCTGCGCGCGCCGGGCCTCACCTGGGGGCGTCTTCCCCTGTTCATCTGGTCCCTCTACGCCACGAGCATCATCATGATCCTCGGAACGCCCGTCCTCGCGATCAGCCTCGCGCTCGTCGGTGCAGAGCGGATTTTCCACGTGGGGATTTTCGATCCGGCGAGCGGCGGCGACCCGCTCCTCTTCCAGCATCTCTTCTGGTACTACTCCCACCCCGCCGTCTACATCATGATCCTGCCCGGTATGGGGGTCGTCAGCGAAATCATCCCGTGCTTCGCGCGTAAGAACATTTTTGGCTACGGCGTCGTCGCGCTGAGCAGCCTCGCCATCGCGTTCACGGGCTTCCTCGTCTGGGGCCATCACATGTTCGTGAGCGGACAGTCCGTATACTCGGGGCTCGTATTCTCCTTCCTCAGCTACCTCGTGGCGATCCCCTCCGCCGTGAAAGTGTTCAACTGGACGGCCACGCTCTACAAGGGATCGATCTCGTTCCACACACCGATGCTCTACGCGTTCGGCTTCCTCGGCCTGTTCACGATGGGCGGACTGACTGGCCTTTTCGTCGCCGCGCTGGGAGTCGACGTGCACGTCCACGACACGTACTTCGTCGTCGCGCATTTCCATTACATCATGGTGGGCGGGATGGTGATGGCGTATCTCGGCGGCGTCCATTTCTGGTGGCCGAAGATCTCGGGTCGCATGTACCCGGAATGGATTGCGCGGTTCTCGGCTTTCGTCGTCTTCCTCGGCTTCAACCTCACGTTTTTCCCGCAGTATGTCCTCGGGTACCTCGGGATGCCGCGCCGCTACCACTCCTATCCCGACGAGTTCCAAGTCCTTAACGTGCTCTCTTCGGCCGGAGCGTCGATCCTCGCAGTGGGGTACGTGCTGCCGCTCATTTACCTCCTTGCCTCCCTCAAGTACGGCAAAGCCGCCGGACCCAATCCTTGGATCGCCACGGGCCTCGAGTGGCAGACTCCTTCGCCACCGCCGACCTCGAATTTCCCGACGACGCCCACTGTGACGGCCGGTCCCTACGAATACCAGGACATGGAGGTGCCCTTTGTGCAGCGTTGAGCGGGGGGCGCAGCTCCAGCATCAGTTCGACGACATCGAGCAGCAGCGGCAGGCCGATACGCTCGGCATGTGGGCGTTCCTCGCGACGGAAACGCTCTTCTTCGGTGGGGTCATCCTCGCGTTTTCGGTCTACCGGCTCTACTACACGAAAGGCTTCATTGAGGCCGCGCACCGCCTGCATCTCGGTCTCGGTGCGATCAACACGGCCATCCTGCTCGGCAGCAGCTTCACTGTCGCCCTCGCGGTGCATGCGGCTTCCCTCGGGAAAAAGAAGCGGCTCGTGGGGTTGCTTCTCGGCACCGGGATCCTCGGCCTCGCATTCCTCGGCGTGAAATTCTGCGAGTATTGGAGCGAGTACCGCGAGGGCCTCGTCCCTGGGCTCCGCTTCACTTACGAAG
>Ga0075428_100005068_pt1 | contig 14650 bp, 10 predicted proteins | sample RhiMetdeltSRZDD2_FD_75291 | JGI IMG/M metagenome (GOLD analysis project Ga0075428, IMG submission 75291) | Populus rhizosphere microbial communities from Tennessee, USA - Rhizosphere MetaG P. deltoides SRZDD2 | ecosystem: Host-associated > Plants > Roots > Rhizosphere > Soil | place: USA...
GCCCCGAGGAGACCCGCCAGGCCTACGCCGCACCGATGGAGGGCATCGAGGACCGGCTGGCCGAGATCCGAGAGCGCATCGACAGCAGCCCGCTGCCGCACGCCATCGGCGACGACCAGGTCGAGTTCGGCAACGTGACCTTCGCCCTCTACGGGGAGGTCCTCAACCCCTTCCTCGACGGTATCGCCCAGGTCGCACTCGCGATCGACCAACCCGACCTGCGGCAGGGCGCCGAGCTGATCGAGGGCGCGTCCCGGCAGATCGAGGTCACCGCCAACCTGCCCCGCTCGCTGATCATCACCGGGCTGCTCACCTCGGGCGGCATCGACACCCGTGCGGAGCGGGCCGACGTCAGCTCCTGGGTGTGGCGCATGCAACGGCTGGCCAGGAACCTCCAGGCCGAGACCACCGGCATCTACGCGCCGGCCGACAACGACCGGATGTTCGTCGACTTCACCCAGACCCTGACCGACCAGAGCAACATGGCGATGCACGGGGCCTTCGACCTGGACACCACACTGGCGGCGCTCAACGTGCCGATGGAGGACCAGTACAACGGCTATCGCAACGTGGTCGCCGAGATCCTCCGCGACGAGGCGAAGCGCCTGCAGGAGGGGGCGACCCGGCGGGAGCAGATCTACCTGTTCCTCATCGGGCTGACCGTCGTCATCGCGCTGGTGATCATGCTGGCGGTGTCGTGGTCGATCACCCGGCCGATGCACTCCCTGACCCGGCAGGCCATGGACATGGCCCACCACCGGCTGGGCCACGCGATCGCCCGGATCCTGCGGACGCCGCTGGGCCAGGACGTGGCCGTCCCCGAGATGGAGCCGATCACCGTGGCGACCAGCGACGAGGTCGCCGACGTCGCGACGGTCCTCAACACCGTCCAGGACTCCGCGCTGGAGCTGGCCGCGGGGCAGGCGGTCCTGCGGCGCAACCTCGCGGACTCCTTCGTCAACCTGGGTCGCCGCAACCAGAACCTGCTCAGCCGGCAGCTGGACTTCATCACCAAGCTCGAGCAGAACGAGGCCGATCCGATCACTCTGGGGCACCTGTTCCAGCTCGACCACCTGGCCACCCGGATGCGCCGGAACGCGGAGAGCCTGCTGGTGCTAGCGGGCAACGAGTCGCCCCGGAAGTGGACCGCTCCGGTGCGGATCCAGGACATCATCCGGGCCGCGGTCAGCGAGGTCGAGGACTACCAGCGGGTCATCCTCCGGGTGGTCGAGCCGGTGACCATCGTCGGGACCGCCGCCGCCGACCTCGCCCACCTGCTGGCCGAGCTGATCGAGAACGCCCTGCTGTTCTCGCCCTCCGACGAGACGGTGGAGATCCGGGGGCTCACCCAGCCCGCCGGCTACACGCTGGCCATCATCGACCAGGGCCTGGGGATGACGCCGGACGAGATCGCCCGGGCCAACCGCCGGCTCGCGGGCGCCGAGTCGTTCACCGTCGCGCCGTCGAAGTACCTGGGCCACTACGTGGCCGGCAACCTCGCCGTGCGGCACGGCATCTACGTGCGGCTCCAGCACTCGCCGGGGGCAGGGATCACCGCCACCGTGCACCTCCCGGCCGCCCTGGCGACGGGCGGCGGCTCTGCTGTTGCGATGCTCGCCCCGGGGACCGCGGCGCTCGGTGCCGGCGCGCCCGCGCTCGGCCGGGGAACACCGGCTCTCGGTGCCACCGGCGCTTGATCAGGCAGTTGACCCAAACGATGAGGCAGTTGACTGAAAGCGGGCGGTTCTCCTAACTTATTGACCAACGGTCGATAAGGTCGTTCGGCCGATGTCGAGACGAGGGGGACGACATCGTGGAACGCTCCACCCGGCAACATCCGCCGCGACTGCGGGGTCGGGTCCTCGTGCTGGGCCTGGTGCTCCTGCTGGTGGCACCGCTGGCGGCCTGCGACCGCTTCCCGTCGGTCGGGACCAACTTCGGGGGTCCCGGGCCGTACGCGGTCTCGGTGCGCAACGGTCCCAACCACACGTACTTCTATCCGACCAACCTGCGGACCGACGGGATCAGGCACCCGGTGATCCTGTGGGGCAACGGCACGTTCCTGAACCCCACCCACTACGACGCGCTGCTCCGCCACCTCGCCTCGCACGGCTTCATCGTCGCCGCCGCCAACACGTCCAACGCCGGCAGCGGCCAGGAGATGCTGGCCGGGCTCGACAACCTGACGACCTTCGACCGCACGAACGGCGATGTCTTCTTCGGCAAGGTCGATCTGACCCGGGTGGCGACCATGGGCCACTCCCAGGGCGGAGGCGGCGCCATCAACGCCGCCCGCGACCCGCGGGTCGACACCGCCGTCCCGATCGAGCCCTGGCAGGGTGACGTCACCGGCCTCCACGGGCCGACGTTCTTCCTGGCGGGCCAGACCGACACCACGATCCGGCCGGCCACGGTCCGCCAGAAGTACCAGGCCTCCAGCGGGATCCCTGCCGCCTACGGCGAGCTGGCCAACGCCGATCACCTCCAGCCGATCGGGAACGGCAACGGCTTCCGGGCCCCCGTCACCGCCTGGGTCCGCTGGCAGCTGATGGAGGACCCGATCGCCCGGAGCCAGTTCGTCGGCGAGTGCGCCTACTGCACGTCCAACATCTGGAGCGCCTTCGAGACCAACAGCCGGTTGCAGGCCACGGCGGCCTCCTGACCCCGCCGGCTGCTGGGGTCACCAGGGGGTCGCGCCGCTCCGGGTGGCCGGCCGGCGATGATGGGGCCATGGACACGTGGCGCCCCCTCCTGGAGACCACGCTCGCGCACGCCGTCGAGTACCTCGACTCCCTGCCGGACCGCCCGGTCTGGGCCCGGGCGTCGTACGAGGAGATGCTCGACACGCTGGGCGGATCGCTGCCGGACGGCCCCCGTGACCCGACGGCCGTGGTGGCCGAGCTGGCGACGGCGGCCGACCGGGGCCTGACCGCCATCCCCGGCGGCCGGTTCTACGGGTTCGTCAACGGCGGCACCCATCCAGCCGCGCTGGCGGCCGACTGGCTGACCACGGCCTGGGACCAGAACGCTGGTCTGGCCGCCCTGGGACCGGCCGCGGCGGCCGCCGAGGCGACGGCCGCCCGGTGGATCCTCGACCTGCTCGACCTGCCGGCGACGGCCAGCGTGGGCTTCGTCACCGGCGGGATGATGGCCAACTTCACCGGCCTCGGTGCCGCCCGCCATGCCCAGCTGGCCCGGGTCGGCTGGGACGTCGAGTGCCGCGGCCTGGTCGGGTCGCCGGGGATCCGGGTCGTGGTGGGCGCCGACCGGCACGACACCGTGCTCCTGGCGCTCCGGTACCTGGGCCTCGGCACCGATGCGGTCGTGGCCGTCCCGACCGACGACCAGGGCCGGATCCGAGCCGACGCACTGGCCGAGGCGCTGTCGGCCAGCTCGTCGGGTGGCGACCAGCCGACGATCGTGTGCCTGCAGGCCGGCGAGGTCCACACCGGCGCGTTCGATCCGTTCGGCCCGGCGGTCGACATCGCCCACCAGCACGGTGCCTGGGTCCACGTCGACGGGGCGTTCGGGCTGTGGGCCGCGGCCGCGCCGTCGACCCGGCCCCTGGTCGCGGGCATCGCGGCGGCGGACTCCTGGGCCACCGACGCCCACAAGACCCTGAACACGCCCTACGACAGCGGCATCGCGATCGTCCGGGACGCCGCGGCCCACCGGGCGGCGTTCGGCGTGTCGGGCGCCTACCTGATCACCACGGAGACCGGCGACCCGCTGGAGCTGGTGCCCGAGTTCTCCCGGCGGGCCCGGGGGTTCCCGGTCTGGGCGGTGCTGCGGTCGCTGGGGCGCGAGGGCGTGGCCGATCTCGTCGCTGGGCTCTGCGCCCGGGCACGGCAGATGGCGGACGGCGTGGCCGCCATCCCCGGCGCGGCGGTGCTCAACGATGTCGTCTTCACCCAGGTGCTGACGGCCTTCGGCGACGGGGACGACGCCACGACGCTGGCGGTGGCGGCCAGGATGCTGGAGGAGGGGACGGCCGCGATGACGCCCTCCACCTGGCGCGGGCAGGCCGTGCTGCGGATCTCGGTCAGCAACTGGTCCACGACCGAGGAGGACGTCGACCGCACGCTGGCCGCCCTGCGGCGCGTAGCGGCGGAGGTGAAGGCCACCGAGCCAGAGCCCTACTGATCCGAGTCGGGTCACTGCGACGGCTCGCCGACGCCCCCGGGTAGCGGCAGCCGGCGGCGCTGAGGACCCGACAGCGCGGATCAGGTCCCGGCGCGGTAGGCGGCGATGACGTCGGCGAAGCGGCCGACCGCCCCCGGGTCGGTGCCCAGCTCGGGCAGCGCGACGATCGCCGTCTGGACGCCGGCCTCGGCCAGCTCGCGGTACCGGCCCACCTGCTCGTCGGCCGTGCCGGCATCGGGGTGGGGGCGATCCTGCGCCGACGCGGTCGACGCCAGCACGGAGGCCGTCGACAGGTGCGATACCTGCACCGTGGCCGGGTCCCGTTCGACGGCCTCGCAGTGCTTGTGCAGGACCCCGACCTTGTGGCGGACCGTCGCGGCGTCGCCGAACAGGTTGCAGCCGTCGGCGTGGCGGGCGACCAGCCGCAGGGTGCGCCGCTCGCCTGACCCGCCGACCCAGATCGGCACCCGCTCCTGCAGCGGGCGGGGATAGCAGGTGGCGGCGGCGACGGTGGTCGTCCGCCCCTCGAAGCGCGGGCTCCCTGGCCCCCACATCAGCGGCAGGAGCTCCAGCGCGTCCTCCAGCAGCTCGTAGCGCCGGGCCACCGGCGGGAAGTCCCAGCCGTACAGGTCGTGCTCGTGCTTGAACCACGCGGCACCCAGCCCGCACATGGCGCGTCCGCCGGACAGCACATCGAGGGTGGCGACGATCTTGGCCAGGTGGGCCAGGTTGCGGTAGGTGACGCCGGTGACGAGCACGCCGAGACGGGCCGACGCCGTCCGCCCGGCCAGGAAGCCCAGCGTCGTGTAGCTGTCCAGCATGTCCTCCCACTCCCGGCCGACGGTCGGGATCTGCAGGACGTGGTCCATGACCCACAGGCTCGAGAACCCGGCCGCCTCGGCCTCGCCGGCCACGCCGGCCAGCCGCTCGGCGATCTCGGCCGGGCCGCCCGGCCAGGTGAAGCGCGAGATCTGCAGGCCGAACTCGAGGCTCATGGGATCCTCCTGCTGACGGTGCGTCGCGGCGGCGGAGTGCAGGAACTGCGGCGGGACCAGCACGACGTCGCCGGCCGGGTGGATACCGTCCCAGCCCTCCGATGCCAGCTCGGCCTCGACCGCCCGGGCCTGCCGGAGCTGGCTGCTCAGGACGTTGGTGGGAACCGGTCGGGCCCGCTCGCGGTTGCGGCTGCGGCACAGCCGCTCGTCGGTGGCGAAGACCATGACGTGGGCCGGCAGACCGTGGTCGTGGGCCAGCCGTAGCCACCGGGCGCGGCGGCGGGCGTCCAGGCCGGTGGTGTCGACCACGGTGGTGAGCCGGCGCCGGCTGCGGCGGTCGAGGACCAGGTCGAGGAGCTCGAAGGCATCGTTGCCCGCACGCTGGTCGTCGGGCCCCGCGCCGACCAGGGCCCGAAGGTCGTCGGATGAGACCACGGCGCTCCGGTCGGAGGCCAGGCCCTGGCTGGCCGCCCAGTGGCTCTTCCCCGCCCCGGACGCGCCCACGAGGACCACGACGCATGGATCGGGGAGCCGAAGTGGTGCGCTCGGGCGTCTTTGAAGGTCGTCGGCCCCTATGGGGCCATTCTCCTTCAAAGACGGCAGGGAGAAGCGGAACAAATTTGGGAGCGCTCCCTTGACGAGCCGTGAGCCAGTCCGTACGTTGTCGTAAACGTCTTTGGGAGCGCTCCCAGCTACCAGAGCCGGAGGGGGACGGACCATGGGAGGACGCATGACCATCAGGGAGCTGGCCAAGCTCTCCGGTGTCTCGGTCGGGACCGTCTCGCGCGCCCTCAACGGCTATCCCGACGTGGCCCAGGACACCCGGGCCCGCATCCTGCGCCTCGCCACCGAGCTCGACTACACCCCTGCCGCCGCCGCCCGCACCCTGGTCACCCAACGGTCCCACCTCATGGGGGTGTTCCTCGAGACCGGGTGCGGTCATCCCGAGCTCCAGCACCCGGTGTTCCACGAGGTGCTGGTGGGGCTCAAGGAGGCCGTCGGCGAGGCCGGCTACGACCTCGTCCTGTTCGCGAGCAACCAGGGCAGCCTCTGCGCCACGGGCTCCACGGCGGAAGCCGTCCGGGTCACCGCCGGTAACGGTTTCGGCGAGCACACCTACCTGAACCGCTGCCGTCACCACAACGTCGACGGCGCCGTGCTGATGGGCGTGTGGTCCGAGGACCCCGAAGCTCGGCGCCTGGTCCGCTCCGAGGTGCCCTGCGTCGGGGTCGACGTCGACCTCGGCGCCGATGCCGTGCTGGTGACCTCGGACAACGTCGCGGGCGCCGAGCTCGCGGTCCACCACCTGCACGAGCTCGGGCACCGCCGCATCGCCACCATCACCGGGCTCATCGAGACCCGGCCGTGCATCGACCGCCTGCGGGGCTACCGCAACGCCATCCAGACCCGCCGCCTGGCCTACCGGGACGAGTACGTGGCCTACGGCGACTACTACGTCGAGAGCGGCGCGCAGGCCCTCGACCAGCTGCTGGACCTCGACGAGCCGCCCACGGCCGTCGTCGTCCAGTCGGACCTCATGGCGGTCGGCGCGATCCGGGCCGCCAACGCGGCGGGGCTGCGGGTCCCCGAGGACCTCTCGGTGGTGGGCTTCGACGACATCGACATGGCGCCGCACTGCTCCGCCGGGTCGAGCGGGAGCTGGACCAGCCGTCGACCGTGACGCTGCCGGTCCAGCTGATCGTGCGGGGCTCGACCGGCCCCCCGGTCACGTGATCACCGGATCTGACCAGTCCTGGCAACAGGCGACAGCAACACGAAGGGGGAGACACAAGGTGCGATTCGATACGAGGAGACGGACGACCCGAGCCGTCGCCCTACTGCTGGCCCCCGCGCTTTTCATGGCGGCATGCGGCGGGGACGACGACGACAGCGCGGGTGGCGACGAGGCCGCCCAGCAGGGCGGTGAGGTCACCATCTGGATCATGCCCAACGGCCCCGATCCGGTGCCCGACTTCGAGGAGCTCGTGGCTCCGTTCGAGGAGGACACCGGCATCGACGTGACCGTCGAGGAGGTCGGCTGGGACGTCCAGTTCGACCAGATCCGCAACGCCGCCACCACCGGCGAGGGCCCCGACATCACCCAGGCCGGCACCACCCAGGTGCCGTTCTTCGCGTCGCTCGGCGGCTTCGTCGACCTGACCGACCAGGCGAGCGACCTGGAGAGCAGCTACCCCGACGGCGTCTGGACCACCACCCAGGTCGCCGGCGAGGACGGGGTCTGGGCGATGCCGTGGTTCACCGAGGCCCGGGCCATCTACTACCGGACCGACGTGCTCGAAGCGGCAGGCCTCGACCCGGCCACGGCGTTCAGCGACTGGGACACCTTCCGCGAGTCGCTGCAGACCATCAGTGACACCGTGCCCGGCTGGGACGGCACCCAGGGCTGGCCGTTCGGCTCACCCGGCAGCCAGGCGTTCGACCTGGTCCACCACCTGTTCCCGATCATCTGGTCCTACGGCGGTGCCGAGCTGAACGACGACGACACCGAGTCGACCGTGGCCAGCGACGAGGCGGTCGAAGCGGTGACCTTCTTCGGCCAGCTGATCCGGGACGGCCTCTACGACCCGGCGACGCTGGAGCTCGACGGCACGGCGACCGAGAACGAGTTCAAGAACGGGAGCCTGGCCGTCTGGATCGGTGGTCCCTGGACCCTGGCCTCGACGGCCCGGGCCGACGACGAGAACTGGGTCGACGACGCCCGGAACAACGTCGGCATCGCGCCCATGCCCGCCGGGCCCCAGGGTGACGCCTTCACCTTCGTCGGGGGCTCGAACCTCATGATGTTCGACTCGTCGGACCACCAGGACGAGGCCTGGCAGCTGATGCAGTACCTGGCCCAGGACGACGTCCAGCTCCAGTACGCCGAGCTGTTGGGCATGTTCCCGTCGACCGAGAGCGCCCAGCAGGAGCGGGCCAGCGCCGACGAGAACCAGGAGGCGTTCTTCGAGGCCATCCAGCAGGGTCGGACCTACGACCCGATCCCGGCCTGGGGCGAGATCGAGAACACCTACAAGACGCACTTCGGCAACATCCTCGACGCCGCTGCCGGTGGCGGGGACTTCAACGAGGACACGGTGCGGTCCGAGTTGGAGGCCGCAGCGACCGAGGCCAACGACCTGTTGGCCCAGGCGAGCGGCTAGTCGAAGCCGACCTGGGGGGAGCGCGGGCTCGGGCGGGCCGGTCCGCGCTCCCCTCCGTCCCAGCCATGGCTGTCACCACCGAACCCACCGAGCCCACCCGACCCGCCGCGGACGGCGAAGGCGCCGAGGCCGACGACCGGTCGGAGCGGGACCAGCCGCCCCGGGGCCGGCGTTGGGGCCGCTCCCTGCGTTCCCGGCGACCCCGGCGCAAGGGGGGCCTCCAGACCCTGGAGCGGACCAGGCTGCCCTACGGGCTGATCGCGCCCGCGGCGATCTTCATGGTGCTGATCCACATCCTGCCCATGATCGGCGGGTGGATCCTGTCGCTGAAGCGGCTCAACACCTTCACCTTCTCGCAGCTCTTCGGGGCACCGTGGACCGGCCTCGAGAACTACCGGACGATCCTGTTCGACAGCGACAACGCGCTCCACCGGGGCTTCAACCAGGCCCTCCGGAACACCATCGTCTACACCTTCTGGACCGTCGGCCTGACCCTCGCCCTGGGCCTGGGGGTCGCTCTGCTGCTGAACCGTCCGATCCGGGGCCAGCGGATCATCCGGACCCTGATGCTGACCCCCTGGGTCGTGCCGAGCTTCGTCATGGCCACCTTGTGGCAGTTCATGTGGCGCAGCGACGTCGGCGTCATCAACGACATGCTCGTCGACTGGACCCACCTGCTCGACCACCGCCCGATCTGGCTGAACGGCCCCAACTCCCTGTGGGCCATCGTCATCCCCAGCGTCTGGCGGGGGATCCCGCTGGCGATGCTGATCTTCCTGGCCGGGCTGCAGGCCATCCCCGAGGAGCTGCTCGAAGCGGCCGAGATGGACGGCGCCGGGCCGTTCCGGCAGTTCCGCTACGTCACCTTCCCGCTGCTACGGCCGCTGTTCGCCGTGCAGCTGCTGTTCGGGGTGATCTACGCCTCGTACCAGTTCGCCGTGCCCTACGTGATGATGGGCTCCAACCCCGGGCCCCACGCCGACCTGCTGATGACGCTGGTCGTCCGGGAGTCCTTCTCCAACAACCTGGTGGGCTTCGGCGCCGCGGCGTCGACGCTGATGATGATCGGGATGCTGTTCTGGGTGGCCATCTGGTACGGCGCCTTCCGCCGAGACCTGGAGCTGGCCCGATGATCACCCGCCGCGCGGTCACCAAGCTCGCCCTCGACGCGCTGACCTGGCTGGTGCTGGCCCTGATGCTGGCCCCGATCCTGTACCTGGTGCTCGCCTCGCTGCAGGACAACCTGCGGCTGTCGACCGGCGAGTTCGACCTGTTCCATCCGACCTTCGAGGCCTTCCAGCGGATGTGGCGACGGGTCGACTACACGCACTTCCTGATGAACAGCATGGTCATCTCCGCGGTGGCTGCGCTGTTGGCCACGGCCTTCGCCAGCACCGCCGGCTACGCGCTGGCGCGGTTCCGGTTCCGGGGATCCCGTCCGTACGAGGTGTCGGTCATCGGGACCCAGCTGGTCCCGGGCTCGATGTTCCTGCTGCCCGTGTTCCTGGGCTTCATCTGGCTGCAGCAGAACACCTTCCTGCGGTTCCAGGACACCCGGACCGGCATGGTGATCGTCTACACGGCGTTCTTCACACCGGTGTCGATCTTCCTGATGCGGGCGTTCTTCGTCGCCATCCCCCGGGACCTGGAGGACGCGGCCCGGGTGGACGGCTGCACCCACTTCGGCGCCTTCGTGCGGGTGGTGCTGCCGGCCGCGGCGCCCGGCATCGCGGCGACCTTCGTCTACGCCTTCCTGTTCGCCTTCGACGAGGTGCTGTTCGCCTCGCAGCTCACGCAGGACGACGCCCGGACGCTCCCCATCGGCATCCGGCTGTTCCTCGGCGCCCACAGCGAGCAGTACGCCCAGCTGCTGGCGGCCGGGGTGGTGTCGACGCTGCCGATCATGGTGGCCTTCTTCGCCACGCAGCGGTGGCTGGTGAAGGGGCTCACCGCCGGAGCGGTCAAGGGCTAGGGGACGGCTCCTGCCAGCCCCCTAGGGACTCTCCGGCGCCACTAGGTTCGGCGCATCGCACGCGCTCGCAGTCGAGTCATCGCCAGGCGCCTGGTGGTCGCGGTGGTCGTCGTGGGCCAGCTGGTGCTGGTGGCCCGGGGCTACTGGTCCGACCACAAGGAGTTCGCGTTCCAGATGTTCCCGGAGGCGAGCACCTGGCGGGCCGACGTGGTGCGGGTGACCGCCGGCGGGGAGCGGATCCCGGTGAGCAAGCCCTGGGCGGGCTACCGGTGGAGCGACATGGTGGCGACCCGGGGACTGCGCTACCCCGACGTCCGCCACCACGCGGATGCCGGGGTCGACAACCAGCTGGCCTTCCTCGACGCCGCGCTGGACTGGGTCGCGACCCACACGCCGCGGGACCGCGAGACCGTGTACCTCGAGGCCACCGTGACCTACTGGTACAACGACGACGATCCCCGGGTCGTCGTCCTGCGCAGTCAGGACCGCAGCTGAGCACCGTGCCCGGGGCCCCGGTCACCGACGTGGATCCGGAGGCGGGCCGGGCCGGCCCCGACCGTCCCCGCCGCTCCGGTCTCCCCGGCATGCTGGACCGCTTCGACGAGCTCCTCGGCCGGCCCGTGAACCTGCGGGCCCTGGTGGTGCTGCGGATGCTGATCGGGCCGGTCGTGGTGCTGCACCTGTGGCCGTTCCTGTCCGACGCGCTGGACGGCCGGATCTACCGGGACGGCTTCTACGAGCCCTACGCGTCCTGGTATCCCGAGCTGCCGCGGGCGGTGTACATCGGGTTGCTGTGGCTCGCGGCAGCGGCGGCGGTGGCCATGACCCTGGGCCTGTTCGTCCGCGTCGCCACCGCCGTCACGTTCGCGGTCGTCGCCTACAACCTGCTGCTGTCCACGACCCACGTCCACAGCAACCGGGCCTACCTGGTGATCGTGCTGGGGATCCTGACCATGGCCGGCGGGCCGCGGACCGAGGTCGGGCCGGCGTGGCCGCTGTGGCTGCTGCGCTTCGAGGCCTCGGTCGTGTACGCGGCGTCGGGGTTCAGCAAGCTGGTCGACCCGGACTGGTTCGGGGGCACGGTCACCTGGCTGCGCACGGTCCACGTGCGGGACGAGTTGGCCCGGTCGCCGGTTCCGGGGTCCGTCCAGCGGCTGTTGCTGGAGCGGGGGTTCCACACCGGCGCCGCGAAGGTCATCGTGCTCACCGAGCTGTTCATCGCGGTGGCGTTGTGGTGGCGGGGGACGCGCTACCTCGCGGCCTGGCTCGCGGTGTGCTTCCATATCGCCATCCAGGCGACGGCATCGGTAGAGGTGTTCTCGTATCTGGCCATCGCCGCGCTCGTGGTGTGGGCCGTACCGTCGACCCGGGACCGGATCGTGGTGATCGACCCCGCAGACCCCGGACATCGGCGCTTCGCGGCGCTCATCCGGTGGGGTGACCTGCTGGACCGGTTCCGGGTCGTCCAGGTTCGGCCCTCCCCGGCGGACGTTGGGCCGGGACGGGACGGACAGGATCCGGCTGACGAACGCCCGCGCCTGTACGTGATCGACCGGGACGGCACCCGGCTGGAGGGCTCGGCGGCCGCCGTGCTGGTGCTCAGTCGGCTGCCCCTGACCGCGTGGTTCGCTCTGCCCCTGCGGAGGTGGCGATGAGGCCGCTGGCCAAGTACGTGCTGGTCCTGCTGGGTGTGGGGCTGCTGGCGTTCGGCGCGATCGCGCCACCCGAGCACTGTCCCACGGTCACCAGCCCGCAGCTGCGGGCCGCCGCCACGGAGACCGTCGACTGGTTCGCCCGCAACCAGAACGCCGACGGGACCTGGCTCTACCTCTACGACGCGGACACCGGCACGACGGCCCCCGACTACAACGTCGTCCGCCATGCCGGCGCAGTGATGGGCCTCTTCCAGGCGGCCGCGGCGGAGATCCCCGGAGCCCTCGAGTCGGCCGACGCCGGGCTGGCCTGGGCCCGGGACCGGCTGCTGGAGCGCCACGACTGGGCGGCGCTCAGCTACCGCGGCGAGACCCCCACCGGAGCCACCGCGTTGCTGGTGGCCGGCCTGGCCCAGCGGCGGGAGGCCACCGGCGACCGGTCCTACGACGACCTGCTCGAGCAGCTGGGCCGGTTCCTGGCCGACCAGGTCGAGCCGTCCGGTGCGGTGCTCGCCTACTTCAGTGTCGCGACCAACAAGCCGGTTCCCGGCGCCTACTCGAAGTACTACACGGGCGAGGCCTACTGGGCGTTGGCCTTCCTCCACCGGGTGTTCCCCGACGGCGGCTGGGGCGAGCCGGCGGGCCAGGTCGGGCACTACCTGGCCACCCAGCGGGACGACGCCGAGGGCTACTGGCCGGACCTGCCCGACCACTGGGCCGCGTACGGGCTGTCCGAGTGGACCGAACCGTTGACGGCCTCGGAGGTGGCGTACGCCCGCCGCCAGGCCGAGCTGTTCGGGTCGCAGGTGCGGTGGGTCAGCCAGCGGTTCGGGCCCTGGGGGCTGTTGGTGCGGGGACCGCACCAGCCTCGGGGCGGCGGGTACGGCGTCGTGGGCGAGGCGCTCACCGGGCTGTGGCGGGTGAGCGCCCGGGACCCCCGGCTGGCGAGCCTGGAGGGCCCGCTGTCCGAGCGGGCCCAGTGCCTCGCGGGGCTCGCCATCGAGGCCCAGAGCCAGACCGGCAGCGACCAGGTGCGGGGGGCGTGGTTCCGGGACGGGTCGACCCGGATGGACGACCAGCAGCACGCGCTGGCGGCGCTGCTGCGGACGGTCGCCATCGTCGACGCCGACGACACCAGCCGGTCGGCGGCGCCCTTGGCCCTGTGGGCCGTCGCCCTGCTGGCGATGATCAACCCCCTGCGGCTGGCCTTCGCGCTGCCCCGCTACCGGCCGTCGGCCCCTGTCCCCTCCGCGCCGAACCCCTCTGCGCCGACCCCCGCCGCCGCACCCCCGCCGCCTCCCCCCGGCGAGGCCGGTGCGGTTGGCGCTGGTCAGGCCGGTGAGTCGTCGCGCGCTGGTGCGGCTGGTGCTGGTCAGGCCGGTGAGTCGTCGCCCGCTGGTGCGGTGCCTGCCCCCGGCGGGGCCGGTGCGGTCGCGCCCGCAGGCGTCCGCGGGACGGCGGTCCATCAGCCTGGTGGGGCGAGCTCCCGACGGGATGTGGTGCGGTTGGCGGCGCTCGGGGGTGGGTTCGGAGCGCTGCTGGTGCTGGTGCTGGCGGTGGCCAGCATCCCGCTGGTCGAGGCCATGAACGTGAGCAACCCGGCCCTTCGCATCGCGGCCGGTTCGGTGGGCGCCATCGTCGCGGTGGCGGCCCTCTCGGCGCCGCCGCCCCGGCCCGAGCTGGGCCTCAGTGGCTGGCGGGCGGTGGTGATGCCCGTGGCCATCCCGCTCATGGCCGGCCCGGGGTTGGTGATGCTGGCCATCAGCGCTCGTGCCGACCGCGGCGTGGGCCCGTTGGCCGTCATCCTCGCCGTCGGCGTGGCGCTCCTCGCCGCCGCGGCCGCCTGGCTCCCGGTCACGGGCGCCGGCGCCCGGGTCTCGGTCTGGGCCGGCCGCCTCGTGACCGCCCTCGCCGTCGCCACCAGCATCCTCCTCGTCATCGACGGCATCCTCGACGTCTGATCCCCCGCCCCCGGCGGTCTTTGAAGATCTTTGGCCCCATAGGGGCCGCTCGGCTTCAAGGAGTGGGGGGAGACCCGGGGGGAGACTCCGACGGGTCGGCGGGCGCGGCGGGGGCGAGGGGCTCGAGGGTGACGACGGCGTTGTAGTCGGGGACCTTGGAGCCCGGCTCGCGGTTGGCCTCGCCTGCGGCGACCAGGACGTTGCCCTCGGGCCAGTGGACCTGCACGGTGCCCGAGGCCAGGCGCACGGTGCGGACCGTGGCCTCCAACGCTCCGGTCGCGGAGCGCAGCCGGACCCGATCGCCGTCGGTCAGCCCGAGCGTGGCGGCGTCGTCCCGGTCGATGAGCACGGCGTCCCGCTCGGCCCCGGTCAGCGGATCGACCGAGCCGTGGACCATGGAGTTGAACTGCTTGCCGCGCCGGGTCACGGCCACGAACGTCCCCTCCGCCGCGCCCCCGGCCGGAACGGAGGGCTCCGCAGGCACCAGAGCGGTGAATCGCCCCCGGCCGGAGGGCGTCGGGAACCGGCCATCCGCGCACAGGTGCCGCCCACCCCACTGCACCGCGTCGCCGGGCTCCGCCAGGCTCTCGATCCCGGCGTAGGTCGGCACCACTCGGGCGATCTCCGATCGCAGCTCCCGGCCGTCGGGCCAGGAGAACCCGGCCCGCCGCTCGGGACGGACCCGGTTCGCGACTTCCGCGAACAAGCGCCACTCGCTGCGGGCCTCGCCCACCTGGCGGGGAAGCTCGGGGCTGAAGATGATCCG
>Ga0075428_100005074_pt1 | contig 14637 bp, 8 predicted proteins | sample RhiMetdeltSRZDD2_FD_75291 | JGI IMG/M metagenome (GOLD analysis project Ga0075428, IMG submission 75291) | Populus rhizosphere microbial communities from Tennessee, USA - Rhizosphere MetaG P. deltoides SRZDD2 | ecosystem: Host-associated > Plants > Roots > Rhizosphere > Soil | place: USA...
GCGCTCGCCATCCGAAAGAAAGTGCCTTTTCGCCCACCACTCTTCGACCGCCTTTGGGGAGCGCATCGATGCGCGCGCGGGAAACTGACGGGCGCTCCGCCTGGGAGCCCGTTCAGGCCGATCCCCAGCCCAATTGGGTCTTTTTGCATTCCCATTACATTGGTGCGACGCGACCGTGACATGGGCCCGGCCCTTTGCGTTAGTCTTTTTGTTGCACCCATTCCAGCGCTAGACCGGATGGCAACGCCCACCGGGTAGCGACAAGGCAAGATGGAGGTCGATGGTGTCACGGCTTGCGAGCGTTCTCATTTTCTTCCTTCTCCAAGGAGTCGCCCGGGCGCAAGAGGAGCCGCCCATCGAATCCTGGTTTCCCAAGCTGCGCACCGGGATGTGGATCGAAGTCGATGGTGCCTTGACTCCAGATCGGGTTCTCGAGGCGACGGTGATCAAGCTGCTCGACGGTGAGCTCGACGAGTGGCAGATCGAGACCAATGTGCTGTCGGTGGACACGAAACGCCGAACGATCATGTCCACTTTCGGCATGCTGTTCGTGTCCACGACGAAAACGGTGCTCAAGGGCCCCAAGAAGGGCGCGATCGACTTCTCCTTCTTTGGCGTGGACGATCGGATCGAAGTCGAAGGGCGATTGCAGAAGGACGGCTCGCTCTTGGCGGACGAACTGGAAGTCGAGAAATCCAAAAAGCTGAAGCCCGACCTTGTGCCAAAGAACCATCACCAGCTCCGGACGCGGATCGAATCGGTGGACGCTGAAAAACTCCAAATCACGACCATGGGAATCAAGGTGCAGCTGAGCGCTCAAACGCGCAACAAGACCGCGATCGAGTGAGGTCAAGGATGACCGGCCGTCTGTTGGGTATGTGGACTTTCGCCAGCCTATTGCTTCATTCCGCGCTCACCGCGGCGCAACCGGCGCCTCGTGCGCCGGCGATCGAGTTGCCGCTGACGCTCGAAGCCTGCATCGCCGTCGCCCTCGAGCGCAATGTGCCCCTGGCGGCGGCTAGCCTCGAAAGCGCAGCCGTGGAGAAGGAAGCCGGGGCGGCGCTCGGGACGTGGCTGCCGGAGTTCGGCCTCGCGGCAGTGCGCACGAACGCGCATGGAGATTCGGACGGCCTCGGCAGTCCCGAGCAGGGCACGTTCGTCGAGACCACGGTCAACGAGGTCGCGGCCCGGTTGACCCAGCGCCTGCCTCTCGGTGGATCGCTGCAACTTCTCTACGATCTGGCACAAACCGGCGAGGAATACAGAGGCGGCCACGCCGCGGGCTTCCTGATCACCCAGCCACTGCTGCGTGATGCCGGTTGGCGCCGCGCCACTGCCGATGTGTCCGATGCACGCCTGGCGGCCGCAGGCGAAGAGGCGACATTGCGCGCTCAGCTCCTCGACGTTGTGTTCAAAGTCAAATCCTCCTACTACCAAGTGCTGCGCCGGGCCAAGCTCATCGAGGTCAACCAGCAGGCCATCGCCCGCGACCAGCAGCTGCTCGATTTTTCGCAGGCGAAGGTGGAGGCCAAGCTGGCGACACGGCGCGACGTCCTGTCCGCCGAGATCATCCTGGCCCAGGACCGCTCGCGATTGGTGAACTCGGAGACCGAGCACGCGGCGGCCTTGGACGCCCTGGCCGATGTCCTCGGTCTGCCGCTCGAGGATTCGCTGGCCGTGGTCGCGATCGAGCTCGGTCTCGACCCCATCGCCGACGAGCAACCGCGCTGGGTGGAGAAAGCCCTGCAGGACAATCCGGATTTGCTGCGTGCGCGCATCGATCTCGAGCGCGACGAGCTGGCCAAGAACGTGGCTGGGAACTCGCGTTTGCCGCGCTTGGACCTCAAGGTCGCGTATGACGACGCGCGCGACGCGATTCCGCAAGGGGCGACGACTCTCGACGCTCGCCGCGGCGCCCGCACTTGGCAAGGAGCGATCGAGGTGGCGATGCCGATCCTGAACAAGCCGCTCGGCGACAACTATCGAGCGGCGCAGCTGCGTCACGAGCGAGGCCAGAAGTTGCGCCAAGAGGCCGAGCGGCAAACTGTGTTGGAAGTGCGCGACACCGCCCGCAACCTGCGCCGCATCGAGGAACGTATCGAGGTGCTGACGAAGGAGATCCAGGGCGCGCGCGACAAGGTGGAGTTCGCCAATGTCAATTTCCAGCTCGGCCGGGCATCCAACCTGGACATCACCGATGCACAGGAGGACCTGGTCAACGCGGAGAGCGATTTTGTCGATGAGGTCGTGAGCTATCGCGTCGAGCTCGCCCGGCTCGAACAACTCTTGGGCGGCAGTCTCGAGTAGGGCATTCGCCCGAACCACAGGGGAAGACGATGAAATACTTGCAAAAACCGTGGATCGTGGGCGCTGGCCTGGTGGTGGTGATCCTCATCGTTGCCGTGCGCTTTGCCGCCTCCGGCGACGACACGGGCGACATCCCGACCGCCGAGGTCATGCGCGGTTCCTTGAAGATGACGTTGGACGAAACCGGTGAGCTCAGGGCCAGGCACTCGGCCACCATCACCGCGCCCAACGACAAGCTCATCACCTTCCTGGCCCCCGAAGGCTCGTGGGTGAAGAAGGGCGACTTGCTGGTGCAGCTCGAGTCGGGGAAATACCAAATCGGGGTCGAGGAAGGCAAGTCATCGCGCGACGTGGCCCAGGCGCAGCACGAGAAAGCCAAAGCCGACCTGCAGGCGCAGCTCTACAAGGAAGAAGCGGCGAAAAACCAGTACGAATCGCTGCTCGAGCTGCAGCGCAAAGGCTTCGCCATGGCGAGCGAGGTCGAAGAAGCGCGCCTCAACCATCTGGAGTTGCAGTCGAAGACGGGGGCGTTCCGGGCAGCGGTGGAGCAGGAGCGTGCACAGGTCGACCGCGCCAGCAAATCACTCAATCAGGTGGAGCTCAAACTGGCCTCCAATGCGGTGTTTTCTCCCATCGATGGGCTCGTGGTGTATGCGTTCGTCGGCAACCCCGAGGATGGCAGAAAGGTCGAAGTCGGCCTGATGCCGTACGAAGGCCAGACGCTCATGGAGCTTCCCGACGTGAGCTCGATGCAAGTCCTGACCGAGATCAATGAAATGGACGTCGACAAGATCCAGCTGGGCCAGGTGGCGGAGATCCGGCTCGACGCGGTGCCGGAATTCGTGTTTCACGGCAAGGTGTCGCGCATCGGCTCGCTGGCGCAGCACAAGGTAAGCCGGGCGAGCGGCAAGCGCACCGGCGAGAAGGTGTTCAGCGTCGATGTGGACGTCGACGACGTCGATCCGCGCTTGCGTCCGGGCCTGTCCGCCGGCGTTTCGATCCAGGTGGAAGACCTCGCCGATGCGGTCTACGCACCGGTGGAAGCCATCTTCGACGAGGACGGCAAGACCGTGGCCTACGTCAAGCGCGGCCGCCGCACCCGGTCCGTCGCCGTCGAGTGCGGCAGCAGCAACGACAAGTTCGTGGTCATTCGCGCCGGCCTGCAGCCCGGAGATCGTGTGCTGCTCGCACACCCCGGATGATCCCGAGGGAGGTCCCGTGCTCGTCGATCTGCAAGGCGTGAGTCGTGTCTACCCCATGGGGGCGACGGAGTGTGTGGCGCTGCACGCCGTGGACATCGGCATCCAGAGTGGCGAGTTCGTCAGCATCATGGGGCCTTCGGGCTCGGGCAAATCGACGCTCATGCATTTGATCGGGTGCCTCGATCGGCCAACGGCGGGGAGCTATCGGCTGGACGGCATCGAGGTACGCAGCCTCGACGACCGGGCACGATCGCAGCTGCGCAATCGCAAGGTCGGGTTCGTGTTTCAGAGCTTCAATCTGATCCCGGAATACGATGTGCTGGAGAATGTCGAGCTGCCGCTCGTGTACGGCGGCGTCGCGCGGCAGGAACGCCGCGCCCGTGCTGAAGCGCTGCTCGAGGCGGTGGGCCTCAGCGCACGCCGGCAGCACCGCCCAAACGAGCTCTCGGGCGGCGAACGCCAGCGTGTCGCGGTCGCGCGCGCGTTGGTGCACGAACCTCCGCTGCTGCTCGCCGACGAACCCACGGGGAATCTCGATTCGCGCACCGGCCATGAAATCATGAAATTGTTTCATGACCTGCATGCTCGCGGCACGACCGTGATCATCGTCACCCACGATGCGAACGTGGCGCTATGGAGCAAGCGCACGATCGAGGTTCGCGACGGCCGCATTGCCGACGATTCGGGGACTCCCGCCGCCGTGGCCAACGCCGAGGTAACCGCGGGCGTCGAGCCTGGCCCCGTCTGGCGCGAGGAAGGCTGAGGCGCAACATGGACCTGCGGGAAATGCTGCGGAGCGGGGTCAAGAGCCTGGCTCGTCACAAGCTGCGGACCCTGCTCACGATGCTCGGTGTCATCTTCGGCGTCGCCGCCGTGGTGGCGATGATGTCCATCGGCGAGGGGGCACGCCGGGCGGCGTTGGAGCAGATTCGACTGCTCGGCACCAACAACATCCGCGTGCGCGCCGTTGCCCCGCCCGAAAATGAAGGCGAACAGAACTCACCCGGCCTCACTCCCCGTGATGCCGAGCGCCTGCGGGCGAAACTGCCGACAGTGCGTGCAGTGTCGCCCTTGCGTTTCGTCGAGTCCACGATCGCGCGCGGCAGCGAGCAGCCGAGTGCCGTCGCGGTGGTCGGAGTGGGGGCTGAGTACGCGGTGCTCACCAATGCCGATGTGCGCCGTGGACGTTTCGTCGGCGCTCTCGACGACCATGCAGCCCGTCGCGTCTGCGTGCTCGGCGACGAGGTCGCGCGCGAGCTCTTCGGGCCGAGCGACGCGATCGGCCAAGAGGTGCGCATCGGGGACACGCGTTTTCGCGTCGTCGGAGTCATGCAGCGCACGCGCGTGCGCAGTGGAGGAACGCGCGTGATTGAGATGCGCAACTTCGACCGTGATGTCTACATTCCGCTCGAAACGGCGCTGCGCCGTTTCACCGATCCGGATTTTCCGCGCCACATCGACGAGATCGCGGTGCAAGTGTCGCGAGCATCGGATGTCATGCCCTCGTCCCTTGTGGTCCAGCGCATCATGAGCGCGGCGCATCGGGACGTTGCCGACTTCCAGATCGTCATCCCCGAGGCGCTCCTGGCCCAGAGCCAGCGCACCCAGCGCATCTTCAATATCGTCATGGGGTCGATCGCGGCGCTGTCGCTCCTCGTCGGTGGCATCGGCATCATGAACATCATGCTGGCCACCGTCACCGAGCGCACCAAGGAGATCGGCATCCGCCGCGCCATCGGCGCCTCGGAACGCGACATCCTCGGGCAGTTCCTGCACGAGACCCTGATGCTCTCGGTGAGCGGCGGCCTCATCGGCATCGTGCTCGGGGCCCTCATGGCGTTCGGAATCCACCTGTTTGCCAAATGGGACACCGTTCTCTCGCCCCTGGCGATCGTCGTGTCCTTCGGCATCGCGGCTTCGGTCGGAGTCATCTTCGGCCTGTATCCGGCACAGCAAGCGGCTCGCAAGGATCCCATCGAGGCTCTGCGCTACGAATAGTTCCCGCGAGCTTCCTCTCTTTCCTCGCAGCTCCGATCGCGCATGCCCTGTCCATTTCGATTCGGAAGCATCAAGATCGACGAGGATCGTCTCGGCGCGCAGTGACTGTTCACGTCACGATGCGGCATCATGCGTGCGTACATCGGAACTTCGGGCATGATGCGAGACGAGGATGCCCAGTCAGTCAGCATGCGATGCGACGAGCATTCGCAACGCGCGCGCGCCCGTGCGGTCATTGTGCGAGCTGACCCAAGAAGACAATTTTTCAGCAAGATTGTCATTATGACAATGGTGACGCTTGAGTGGACGTGTTAGAATTTGCAAGCGCCAGTGCCATGGAAGGCCACACCGGCGCAAGCAGCATCCAAAACCTCACGGATGTCTCGGACGGAACCGCACGCTGTTTCAAGGAGAAAATAAGTCCAATGATCAACATGGGCAGGCTCGCCAGCTTCGCCCGTCGTTCCACGCCCCTTTGGATTGTCGCCATCATGCTCTGTTGGGTCGCCGCTGCTGCGGCGCAGCCCACTGGTGGCCTCGCCGCGGGTGTGTTCGAGATCGACGGGAACCTCGTCAGCGAAGACGCTTCGCGCTTCGATTGGTTCACGGGCACTCCCGGCACCAATAACGGCGTCATCGACCCGGCAACGTGCCAGGGCAAGGTGCAGCTCCTGCCCGCGTTCATGGACGCGGCTTTCTACCGGGACGACCACTGGGCGGGGAACGCTCTGGATCTCACCACCTTCGCCGGCGGCGGCAACAAGAACAACGATTGCATCGCGCCGTCGGTCGCTCCTTGGTCCTTGGCACCCGGCAGCGGCCCCGGCAAGAACGACCTCACCGAAGCCTACAGCGCCAGCTATGTCGATCCGGCGACCGGCGACAACTGGCTCATGCTCGCCTTCGCGACGCGCTCGACGAACGGCTCGAGCGAAATGGATTTCGAGTTCAACACCGAAGGTCTGACGGTCGGTGCGACTACGCTCTCGGGTCCCGGGCCTGATTGCGGACGCACCATCGGCGATTTCATCGTCTCGATCAATTTCGAGGCTGGCGGCTCACTCCCGGCACCGGCGATCTACACCTGGGATGGTACGACCTACGTGCCGCTCGACATCACGCCCCCACCTGGCGAGCAGCCGAGCTTCCTGGTGAGCGTGAACACGGCGCCCGTCAGTGCACCCTGCGGCGCAACCACGCCCGATGGCACGCTGTCCAACGAGTACATCACGCGGCAATTCGCCGAGATCGCCATCAACCTCACGGCAGCCGGCGTCGACCTGGTCGATTACTGCGGCAAGCCCCAATCCACTCTCGGCTTCAAGACCCGCTCATCGACCGGATTCACCTCCTCGCTGAAGGACGTCAAGCTGTTCCCGTTCCACCTCGTGCCGAGCGTCGAAAGCACGATCACGGGAACCCTCGGCCTCTGTGCCGGGGAGACGACGACGCTCTGCGGACCGGACGGGGCGCAGTCGGCGAGCCCGATCTCGTACCTGTGGAGCACGGGCGAGACGAGCCAGTGCATCACGTTGTCGGCGGCTGCGCTCGGGGCTGGGACACACCCGGTCTCACTGGTCGTCAGCAATACTTTCGGCTGCCGGGATTCGAGCGAAGTCCAGGTCGTCGTGCACCCCGAGCTGCAGGCCTCGGTCGCGAGCGCCAGCGTGTGCACCGGAGAATCGGCGACGTTGACTCCGGTAGTCGGCAACGCTACCGCGCCCCTCGCTTACGCGTGGAGCAACGGTGCCACTTCGGCATCGATCGTCGTGAATGAGGCAGGGGAATACTGCGTCACCATCACCGACGCGAATGGCTGTGAGGCGCATGCCTGCGGTACGCTGGTCGTGCATGCCCCTGTGGTGGTCGCGGTGAGCGATCAGGCCGTGTGCTCTGGGGAAACGGGGACGATGACCGCGGCGGTGACGAGCGGCGGCACTGCTCCCTTCACCTATTCTTGGAGCAACGGCGCCAACACCGAATCGATCGCGGTCACCGCAGCAGGCGAATACTGCGTCACAGTGACCGACGCCAACGGTTGTACCGCCAATGCTTGTGGCACGCTCGTGGTTCGACCTGCCTTGCAAGTGACGGTCGGAGACGCAGCTGTGTGCGCCGGCGAGACCGCGACCTTGAGCTGCGCCACGACCAACGGCACCGGTCCGTTCACGATGGTGTGGAGCACCGGATCGACGGCGCCGACAATCACGGTCGGCGAAAGCGGCGACTACTGCGTCACGGTGACGGACGCCAACGGTTGCGTCGGCCAGGCGTGCGGCACGCTCACGGTGCGTGCGCCCGTCGAGGTCGACCTCGGCAACATCGAAATCTGCACCGGCGAGACCGCCACTTTGAGGCCGGGAGTCACAGGCGCGGTCGCGCCGATGAGTTGCCTCTGGAGCACGGGGGCGACGACCGCGACCCTCGCCGTCTCTCAGTCCGGCGAGTACTCGGTGACGGTCACGGATGCGAATGGCTGCGTTGGAACGGCCGTCGCGACGGTGATCGTGCATCCCGCGATCACGGCCGCAGTGGCCGACATCGCGGTTTGCTCCGGTGAAAACGCGACCCTCGAGGCCGTGGTTTCAACGGGCGACGCTCCTTTCCGCTACGAATGGAACAACGGTGCCACCAGCGCCAAGATCACGGTCACGACGCCCGGTGAGTACTGCGTCACGGTGACGGATGCCAACGGTTGCGTCGGTCAGGCGTGCGGCACGCTCGCGGTGCGACCCGCACTGCAAGTGGCCGTGGGCGACGCAGCGGTGTGCGACGGCGAAACCGCGACCTTGCGCTGCACCACGACAAACGGCACCGGGCCCTACACGATGGTGTGGAGCACCGGATCGACGGCGCCGACGATCACGGTTGGCGAAAGCGGCGACTACTGCGTCACCGTCACCGACGCCAACGGTTGCGTCGGTCAGGCGTGCGGCACGCTCACGGTGCGCGCGCCCGTCGAGGTCGACCTCGGCAACATCGAAATGTGCTCCGGTGAGACCGCCACGCTGCGGCCGGGAGTCACAGGCGCGGTCGCGCCGATGCATTGCGTCTGGAACACGGGGGCGACGACCGCGACCCTCGTCGTCTCTCAGTCCGGCGAGTACTCCGTGACGGTCACGGATGCGAACGGCTGCACCGGCTGGGCCCGGGCCACGGTCATCGTGCATCCGGCGATCACAGCAGCAGTCGCCAATATCGCGGTCTGCGCGGGCGAGAACGGTACGCTCGAGGCCCTGGTTTCCACGGGCGATGCGCCGTTCCGTTACGAATGGAACACTGGTGCCACCGGTGCCAAGATCACGGTCGCGGAAGCTGGTGAGTACTGCGTCACCGTGACCGATGCCAACGGCTGCACGGGCACTGCGTGTGCTGTGCTCACCGTGTATCCGGAGATCACGGCCGCTGTACGCGACGTCGAAGCTTGTGACGGTGAGGCGGGCACCTTGTCGGCGAACGTCACGGGTGGCACTGCGCCCTATCACTACGCTTGGAACACGGGCGAAACCACGCGCTTCATCACCCGCAACCAAGCTGGCGAGTACTGCGTCACCGTGACCGATGCCAACGGTTGCAGTGTCGAATCCTGCGGCCAGCTGCTTCGGGCCGGCACCCCGGTGTGCGAGATTGAAGGTCCCAGATTCGTGTGCGTGGGACATACCGTGACGTTCTCGGTCGATCCCCAAACCGGAGCGCCGGCAGTGGCGACGACCAAGCCGCTGGCCTCGCGCCGTCAAGCTCCGATGGTTCCTGACCTCGTCGATGCGACCTTGGCGAGCGCCTGGCTCGAGGAAGCGCCGCATGCGGGGCCAGAGCCGTCTGTCGGGCCCGGTAAGCTCTTCGTCGATCCCACGGTGACCGGCATGACCATCGAGTGGAATGTGGAGAGCTCCGAGGGCTGCCAGGTGTTGGGTGACCTGACTCACCCGAGTCTGGATGTGCAATTCACCGCCATGGGGCACTACGTCATCGGCGTGGATTTGTCTTCCAGTGCCGGTTGCGGCAGCGAGTGCGAAATCGAAGTCGTCGTGGTCGACTGCAACGCGATTGGCTGCCCGCGCACCGTCGGCTTCTGGGGCCAGCAGTGCGAGCAAAAGGGTGGCGGCTCGACGAAGTTCGACCGCGACGAGGTGCAGATGATCATCGACTGTGCGGATAGCAAAACGCTCGCCTTGAACTACGGCGGTGGCAACGAGGGCTTCGAAACCTTCTGTGAGATCATCTACACCGACGACATGAACCAGCGCCATCAGGCGAAGCGGCAGTTCTCGGGCATGCTCGCCAACGTCTGCACTGGGTATCTGGGGCTCGTGGCCGCGAACGGCGATTCGATTCGTCTGTTCGAGCCGCAGCCGATCGATTTCCCACCGTTCGAATCGAAGACGATCGGCGCGCTGATCGACGAGATGGACGAATGGCTCATGGAGCTCGAACATCTCGACCTGGAAGACGCCGAGGTCAAGAGCCGTTACTCTGAGATCATCCGCGTCGCCGATTCGATCAACAATGCCATCGGCATCGGCGCTACCTGCTTCAACTTCCAGCAGAACGAGGAAATCGAGGCCAATCGCCCGATCACCCGGATGGCGGCGTTCAAGCCGACACCCAACCCCTTCAAGGGTCAGATGTCGATTCTGTACACCTTGACCGGGGCACAGGCTCAGAGCGTCGAGATCGTGGTCTACGACATCGCCGGACGGCGGGTGCGCGTGCTCGAGAACGGGCTCCGCACGCCAGGGAACTCGGTCACGGTTTGGGATGGCCGTGACGATCACGGGGTTCAAGCCGCACGCGGCGTGTACTACGTCCGCGGCCGGCTCGGTGATCAGAAGTTCACATCACGGGTCGTCCTGCTGCGCGACTGACCGGCGCACGGCGATCCCGACGCGTTCGACCGGAGGGCCCCGCTGCCGAAGCGGGGCCCTTTCGTTTTGCTTTCGCACCACAGCCGAAGCCGCTAGAGTGCGCGCCATGAAGCTCTCGAGAATACAAGCTCTGCTGGCGGCGCTCGTGATCGCAGTGGCGGGGTGCGGGCCACGCGCTGCCGAGGGTCCGGCGACCTTGCGGATCTACCTCGCGCGCCACGGCCAGACCGATTGGAACGCCGAGCGCCGGCTCCAGGGCCAGACCGATAGAATGCTGGACGAAACCGGCCGCCGCCAGGCGGCGCAATTGGCCGAATCGTTGCGTGGCATCCGGCTCGATGCGGTGTATTCCAGCACGCTCGGGCGCAGCCGCGAAACCGCCGACATCGCGCGCGGCGGCGTGCCGCTCACGAGCATGGACGGCCTCCGCGAGCGCGCGATCGGCAAGTTCGAGGGCTTGCGGCTCGCCGGCGAAGACACGGCAAGCGTCTCCGAGTTCCGGCGCCGGAGCCAAGACCCAGAAGATTCCCTGGACGGCGGCGAATCCTCGACACAGTTCTACGTGCGCGTCCGCCAAGCGATCGAGGCGATCCGCGATCGACACCCAGCGGGGACCATTCTCGTGGTCGGGCACGGCGGCACCAACCAGATGATCTTGCGCACGCTCTTCGACCTGGCTCCCGAGCAGGCGGAGTCGATCCGTCAGGCCAACGACGAGATCTACATGATCGAGATCGAAGCGGGAATGCCACCGCGACTGTGGAAGCGGATCGCGGCCGCCAACCTGAGCGATCTGTGAGCCCCGGTCCGCGCGTGGGAAGCGTTTGGAAAGCGAAGTGCGTGCGGGTTACCCTGGCGACCATGCGCCAGCGCACGGGGAATCCTCCATCGACAGCGGAACCCACCCGGGCTGCGAGGGTCCCGTCGCGTGCGGCTCGCACCTGGATGCTCGTGATCTGCATGGCTGTCGAGCCCATCCGCGTCCAAGCGGCGCAGAGTTGGCCGATCGTCTTTCATGAGATTCAAGCGACCGTGGAGCCGGCGACGAATCGTCTCGCCGTCATCGATCGCATCGAGCTTGCGACTCCCGAGGATCGTGCACAGCCGCTGCATGTCCTGTTGCACGCAGGCCTCGCCGTCACTTCGGTCGTGCTCGAGGGCACGGGAGCCGGTGCACGCTTGCGGTTCGAGACCGAAGACCGCTTCCAGCCGCGCCATTTCTGGGAGCGCCCGGATTACGAACGCATGCAGGACTACGCCATCGCGCGCGAAGTCACCGTGCAGGCTCCGGCCGGGGGCTGGCCCGATACGCCGCAACTCACGTTCGACTACGCGGGAGTGGTATACGACAGCCTGCGGCCGCCGAAGGTCGCGTACCAGCGCGGCTTCGACACGTCGACCGGTCTCGTCGATGCACGCGGTGCGTATCTCGAGGGCTCGACTTTCTGGATCCCGTGGAGCGGCGAGGGACTGTTTCGCTTCCGGCTGCGCGCGCGCGTGCCCGGCGGCTGGGAAAGCGTGAGTCAGGGCACCTGGGCCGAGAGGCGGACGCTCGCGGATGGCCAGGTCGAATCCCATTGGATCGTCGACGACCCCATGCCCGAGGCCTACCTCGTCGCCGGGCCTTACGTCGTGCGCCAGGCAGTCCACGACAGCGTCCAGATCTACACCTTCACCTACGTGAATACGCCCGAAGACCTCTGCCGCACTTACCTGGAGGCCACGGGGAAGTACCTCCAAATGTACGACGAGATGATCGGTCCGTATCCATTCGACAAATTCGCCATGGTGGAGAATTGGTGGCAGACGGGATACGGGATGCCGAGCTTCACATTGCTCGGGGATCAGGTCATCCGCTTGCCGTTCATCGTGCACACGAGCTTCGGACACGAGATCCTGCACAACTGGTGGGGCAATGGCGTCTACGTCGATGAAAAGCAGGGGAACTGGTCCGAGGGGCTGACGACCTACCTCGCGGACTACACCTACAAGGCGAACGAGAGCGCGGCCGCCGCCCGTGACGATCGTGCGAGCCAGCTGCAGGACTACCTCGACTACGCGACCGCCGGCGGACGCGACTTCGCGCTGCGGCGGTTCAGCGAGAGGTCGGACCCGGCGACGCAGGCCGTGGGTTACGGCAAGACCATGATGGTGTTTCACATGGCGCGGCATCGCGTCGGGGATGCGGCGTTCTTCGCCGCACTGCGGCACTTCTACGGCGCGTATCGCTTTCGCCACGCCGGCTGGGACGAACTCGTGCGTAGCTTCGAGGTCGCAACTGGGAGTCCAGTGACTACTGGGACAGCCGCACCTCAGCCCGACTCGCACTCGGAGTCCAGTGATCGCAAGATCCCCGGAATCGCGGCATGGTTCTCACAATGGATCGACAGGCCCGGGGCACCGGTGCTCGCCATCGAACGTGTGCCGGACAAGGGGAAGATCGTCATCGAGCTGAGTCAGCAGGCGCCCGCATATGCGCTGACCGTGCCGGTCCACTACGAAGTGAAGGGGGACGTACGCAAGCGCGATGTCGATTTCGGCCCTGGTCCGGTACGTGTCGGTCTCGAGTCGGGCACACACTGGGTGGCCGTCGACCCGGACATGGAAGTCTTCCGCAAGCTGCATCGGAGCGAGGTGCCCCCGGCGCTGTCGCAGGTGCTGGGTGCCGATTCCACCGTGGTGGTGATCGGCGCACGTTGCGCACCCGATGTGGCGCAGGCGCTGCGCACGCTCGCTTCCAGTTGGAGCCACAACCGGAACCAGATCCTCGAGGATGAACGGAGCTGGAAGGGAGCAGCCGGCCGCAGCGTGTGGCTCTTCGGTCCCGGCGAGCGCGCCGATCGCTTGTTCGCAGAAACCAAATCGTTCGGTATTGCACCGCAGCGGCTGCACGAGGTGGCCCAAGCCCAAGGACATTCGCTTGTCGCGTGCTTTCGCGACCCGGAGAATGCGGAGATCGCATGGACGGTGGTGCTGCCGGCGGATGCGGCCGTCGTCCCGGCGCTCGGACGCAAGCTGCCGCACTATGGTCGCTACAGCTACCTCGTGTTCGCGGGCGAAACGAACGTCGACAAAGGCAAATGGCAAGTGACGACATCGCCCATGCGGATCGAGATCGAGGAGGGTTCACGATGAATCGATGGGGCTGGAGCTCTTCGTGTGCGCTGGTCGTGGTGATGATGGCCGCGCCCACGGCGCGAGGCCAGGAGGCCGTCGAGCGTTTGCAAAAGGACGTGCGTGCATTGTGCGCGGAGAAATTCGAAGGGCGTGGGGCCGGGAGCGCGGGCCTGGCCCTGGCAGCGAGCTGGATCGAAGCGCGCTTCCGCGAGCTCGGGTTGAAGGGCCAAGGCGAAGCGGGATACCGGCAAGAGTGGCAGAGCAAGGATGGCAAGACGATGGTGAACCTGATTGCTGTCCTCGAGGGCCAGGCGTCCGGCGCCCAATCGACGGCCGGCGAAGCGGCATCTCGACATGTCGTCCTCGGTGCGCACTACGACCACCTCGGGCGTGGCGAGCCGGGGAGCGCGAACGCGGGAGTGCTGCATCCTGGCGCCGACGACAATGCTTCAGGCGTGGCCGCACTCCTCGAGTGCGCGCGGCAGATGCAGTCCGCGGGCCCTCCTGCACGTGACGTCGTGTTCGTGGCCTTCGGTGGTGAGGAGACCGGCTTGCTCGGAAGCGCCTACTACGCCGAGCATCCCGCGCGGCCACTCGCCGAGTGCACGGCGATGTTGAACCTCGACACCGTGGGGCGACTGGCTGGCAACAAGCTCACGATCTTCGGCGCCGAAACAGCGCAGCAGCTGGCGGACGTTCTGCGCGGAGTCAACACCGGCTTCAGGTTCGATCTGCAGCTGCCCGAGAAGGATCCCGGCGGCAGCGATCAGACGAACTTCGTCCGCAAAGGCGTCCCCGCGATCCAGCTCTTCACCGGAGCTCGAGCCGATTATCATCGTCCGACGGACACACCCGAGAAAATCGACTACCAGGGTTTGGCGCGCATCACGGAATACACGCAAGAGCTGGTGCGTTACCTTGCTGATCGCGACGAGCCCCTTGGTTTAACCCCTCCAGGTGCAGCCAGTGCGGCGGCCCAGCCGGCCGCCGGAAGAGGCGGCTCCCGGCGGGTCAGCTTCGGCAGCATTCCCGATTTCAATCACAAGGGACCGGGTGTCCTGCTCTCCGGCGTCGTGCCGGGAAGTCCGGCGGAACAGGTTGGCATGCGGGCCGGCGACGTCATCGTCGAGTTCGCCGGTGTCGCGATC
>Ga0075428_100005075_pt1 | contig 14637 bp, 17 predicted proteins | sample RhiMetdeltSRZDD2_FD_75291 | JGI IMG/M metagenome (GOLD analysis project Ga0075428, IMG submission 75291) | Populus rhizosphere microbial communities from Tennessee, USA - Rhizosphere MetaG P. deltoides SRZDD2 | ecosystem: Host-associated > Plants > Roots > Rhizosphere > Soil | place: USA...
TCATTTAAAAATTTATGTTAGATCCATTATTCTACTTTATTTTCTAGTATGAAGAATTTAAAATATGCAATTTACAATCTATTGAAGTTAAATTTGTGATTTTAGTATTAGAATATGAAGTAGATAAACTCTTTATTCATTTACTTCATTTACAAGGTCAATATCTAGTTTACGTTGAACAAATTTCCATTCTCCATTGTTATTTTTTTTTATTATATCACTATAAGTACCTGATGCGACCACTTCAGGAGTTTTTTTCGCTTCTATAACAGTTAGATATGATCTTGCATTAGCCATATTATTTTGTGCATCTTCAATTACAATATTTGTTGATACATGTCTTTTACCACTAGCGAATTCATTTGTAACTTGGTCAATCATATTTTTTAGTTCTGTTTTACCTTTTGCTTCTCCAAATGTTGTAGTCCATACTCCATCATCTGCCCAAGTGTTAATCCATTCATCTAAATTTTTATTATCAAGAGCAAGATTGTATTTAGCCATTAATTCTTGAATGGTTATTCTATCCCCAGTATTTATCATGATTAAACATAATAATATTATTACTATTATTTAACTCCAATATGTTATTTTCAAATTAGAAAATAAATTTTAATTATCATAATTAATACAATACGTTTCAGTATATACATATTTATTTATTTTAAACTTCTTGAAGCATATTATCCTTTTTATGCCTCAAGAAGGGGGTGGGGAAGTGAGTGACTTGAGATTAATTATGCCTATGCATATTCCAGATACTTTTATTAGGATAGCCTAATATTTAACTATATAGTTAATTCTTAAAGACTAGAACAAACCTTATTTTGATTTGAGAATATAATTATATACTATTACTCAACAATTACACTTTGATTTATAAATATTAGGAAGATATATTTTATTGATGCTATTGAGTAACATGATATTATTATAATAACTTTCAGATTCTGTAAAGAGAACTTCAGGAATTATTAAATACGGTTATCTCATTAGTAATTTTCCTATTAAATCCTAAACAATGATGGAATAGGAGGAATATACATGTCATAGTCTAGACTTTTATATCATCTTCAAGCTCATCTAGTCTAGACTATGACAAAATTGATTTGAAGTAAAATTATTTGTATTGTATATAACATATTGTATGAGTATATATTTTTAATAATAAAATACTATATAATATAACAAAACTTTGATTTAATACTAGTAAAACAAATAAGTCAAAATACGAGATAAACTTCATAGTACATAACTAGGAAAAAAGAATAATACTAAATAAATAGATCCAGAATATAATAACAAGAAATAATACTAATCCGTTATTATAAATATCATAAAAATAAAACAAAAATAACATTTAACCATTTACATAATTCACAATTACATATTCAATACAGAAAATGAGAATTTCAAGAATTATTAAATATAATTATTAATAAATTATTCTTGATCTGTTCTATCAAGATCTATTAGGCATGTCGTAAGTCAATATCATAGTCTGGACTAAATAATCAAGACACCAAAAGCAAAGTTCAGACTATGACTAAATTTATTTAAATGGTTATAACAATTCAATTAGTCGTCATATCAACATCAATAGCAATATTCATTGCAAATATCTTTTTATTTTCCTCTTTTAGAGTAATTACCTCATCCTTTGCCCAAACAGATAGCAGCAACAACAGTACCGACCAAACAATGAAAAATGTGAATCAATCAGTAAATCAAACAGTTAATAACCATCTCCAACAAGATGCCAATCAAACTAGTGAGCTAATTCAGGAAAATGCTAGTGATGGTGATGTCTCTAACATCACTGAAAAAGCAAAGAGTCTAGGAAAAAACATTACTGAAGTTGCAAAAAAATTCCCTGAAAAACTATTAATAAAAATATGAAAGATTTAGCAAAATAAATATCCATTTATCTTTGCTCAAGAAAATCAATTTAAAATGTTTGAGTGTGTTTAAAAGGATTAGGTTGATAGTTTAAATAGTTTCTAATAATAAAAGTTATATACAAAATACTTAACTTCTAACGAATTCATATATTTCAATATTTCAAAAATAATTGCTTATTTAATTGATTAGTATACAATTATCCATTTTTTTCTCATTGGTAGTTACAGGCAGTTCGAATGTTACTATTATGATTCTATCATCATAGGATTCTAAACTTTTCATTATAAAATTTGTTATACCTTCTAAAATGAATTTGTCTCCTTCTTTTTTTCCTCTAACAACAAATTTGAATTTATCTTCCATTATCAAGTACTAGTAGATAGTCACTGTTTGTTATTAAAGTTTATGAACAAAATGAAAAGATACATCAGTATTTTAAAAATGTACTAAATCAGTAAAATTTTTCCGAATTGATTTCATAATAAAATTTAACAACTGGAAATGAGAATAACATTCCCTAATCTTATCTTGTAATACTATGTTAGCAAGTGTTTCTAAGGAGTAAATTATATTTTTAATTGTTTAACAAGACTATACATAAAAAAATCAATAGTTAGAAAATATTGATTTTTTTTATAAAGACAGAGTAAGAAATTGGTCTTAGTTTATCTATCTATCTACCTACTATCTTTGCTCCTTATTTATCCATCCAAAGTCATTTAAATTTAATAAAAATTTAATTATTTCCTTTTCATTTATTATTATGAGTCCAATATTAGAATCAATATCATAATGGAAACCTCCAGGACGGTACTGTAAACAATACTAACCTTGATACAAATACATTAGCGTGGGCGCATCAGCAACATGGTAATAATGTTGGATAATGTTACTACATTGTTAGATTTTGTAAGAAGCAACATTTCATACTTAAAAATAAGAAAAATATGCATCTCAATAATCTATCCATTTAAATTGTAAATTGAGAGAGATTGTAAATAAAATTAGGAATCTAAGAGACAAGAATCTATTACTAATTTTTGGATTAATGAGTTAGGATATCCTTATTTAGTATTTCTTGTCTTTCATAGTCATCATGTTCTTTTTATCATATTGATCTTTTTGACCGAATTTGTCGTATTTTTCTTCACCATACTTCATTTTTTCATGTTCCTTCTCATCATACCATGTAATTTCTTTCTTCATTAGAACTTGTCCATTACCTGGATCCACAACGACTTTATATTTTTTCATATCTTCATCTATGATTTTCATCTTGTAAACTAAGTAGCCATATGCTTCTGTCAATTCTGCTTCTTTGGCTGTGGCGTTGGCTCCAACACTATTTTGTGCAGTTGTTATTGCGTCTATAATGTTTATCTTCACTTTAGATTTTAACGCATCGCCAATGGTTGACTTTACATCAATAGTTCCTGTCCAATTCACCTTGTCAGATATTTCAGACGTTGCATTAGTAGTAGTATTCATAGGCATTTCTTGAGCAGAAATATTAGATATCCCTGTAATTCCAATTGCAGTTATTAGTCCAACAATTATTCCGAATAAAATATCTCTAGAAATGTCATATTTTATTCCTTTTTGGTTAATGTCATTTTTTGACATAAGCATACATAATATAGATATATTTTAAATTTGACTAAACATTGAGAGTTAACAATGTTAATTTATTATAACAGATAGTAATAACAAAAGAATAAAATTAATTATTAATTACTTTATTCTAGGTCAAACTTTTTATTTATTTCTTCTTGCTGTTTTTTAAATTTATTATACCTTTTTCCCCATGATGATAAAACAATATATTGTCGAATTCCTAAAATTATCCATATTAGTGAAAGAATGAATGTAACTAGTCGAATCTCTTTCTTATGTAAATTATTTTTTGGATCATTGCTTATCAACTTCAACTCGTTCTGGGTCAATTCATCTATTCTATTGACTGTATTTTTATACTCTACAGAATTTAGTAATAATTGTAATTCCTTCTCTTTTTCGGATGGTGGCAAATTCTCTAATTGAATCATTTGGTTTTTCAACTTTTGCGATAGAAAACTGGATTCCTGGATATTTGTTTGCAAATCTGTTCGGTCAATTTTTGGGTCATCAAAAGTAAACATAAAAATAATTATAGTGGTAACAGGCAGAATCATCATACTAAAAAACATAAATACAAAAATCTTTCGTGTATGGTTTAACTCCTTCATTATTCTATCCATTATTTGAAAAATACTATTATGATTGTTATTGGAGGAATCATTATTTTGTATTCCTCCTTCGTTATCTTCATTTGACATATCTAGATAATCTCACCAAATTTCTCTTAAATTCTTTAATTAACAATGTTATTTATCTTTCTCTTTCTTTTTTATTTCTTGGAAACATTTCTTCATAGGGATCAAGAACCATTTTATAAAACTCTTTCCCTTTTTCAGTAATTTTATAATTAACAATGGTTTTACTTCCCCATAATTTTTCGTTTTTCTCAATTAATCCTTTTTCAGACAATTCATCAATAATTTTTTTATGTTTGGCTAAATTAAGTCCACAATAGCTAAGAAGTTTTGTTTGATTTAATTCTCCATACTCTGCTAATAAAACTAAAATATCCTTTCTAATATACGTTCTATCTCTGTACTCGTGGACCAGTTTTTGTCACCTTTATAGAGATTTAGTAGATTTGTATAAACCATTTGTATGATATGAAATATAAAAGATATAAAACAAAATAATCATAATATTATTCATTATAATGATTTATCTATTCTTCATCTTATAAAAAAGGTTGCGAATTTGTTACACTAGAAAAAAGAAGAATCCGAAAATGAAATTACTACACAAAAAGATTCGATATTCAAATGATAGAGAATTTAAAGATCACTTATTACAACTAAAGTGATATATTGTACTGATAAAAATTGCAAGAAGAAAGATACCGCTACCTAATAATAACAATAACAATAACAATAATAATTTCTAAAAACAAACAAGATGGATGTCCTCTATATCATCACTATGATAAAGTAAATCTTTAATAAGACCTTCTGTTTTTTACCAAACAATAGTTTCTTATTATATCTTTAATATCAGTACTATTCCATTCTTCTGCTTGACATATTTCAAGTTCCTTTACCTTCTTATAATACAAACACAATTATAAAAATAAGTTTCTAATAATAAAGCTAAATATGAGTTAATAATATATCGAGAATAGTAGACTCTTCTTTTTGAACTGCTATCGGTTACCTATTTTAACTAAATTTAATAGATGTTGTATAACATAAAATATAAAAATAATTGGAAATTTATTATTATGAAATTATCTATTCAATTAAAGGTATCTTATCTTCACCTTGAGGTGAAGTATTGTTTGTTTCCATTGATTCATCTATTTGTGGTATTGTAATTAAAGAAGAATTATCAATTTCTGATGTTTCATTTTTTTCTTGTGCAAAAGCGATTCCTTCATTTATAGATAGTAAGCCTAATGTAATAGCTGCAATCAATGTTATGATAAAATAAGGTTGATTCATAAGATTTTTAATATTAATCATCTTTTTTAAATATTGCCTTTTGAAAATAATAAAAGCTACACTTCTTCGAGCTATTGTGGAAAAATAGAATTATGGATATAATAGAACCAGCCACTACATGTACTATTTTACACCAGACTCTTTCCTGCTTTATAGATAAACACTAGTATCATTAAGAGATAGATAATAAAGTTGATTCTATCTTTTCATTATGTGTTACATAAAATAAACTGATTGGGGTTTTTTTTGTTTTTAAAGTATTAAGGCTAAGTTTGACATTTCATATAGTAATAAATGATATAAATTAGTGCAATCAAATATAATTACAAATTTATGATGAAAAAACTAATCTTTACAATTGTTTTCTTTATGGGATTCTATATGTCTTTATCAAATGGATTGCCAATTGTTAATGCACAACAAGAAAATATTAAAAGTGAATATTCCAACACAACTCCTAATCTAACAAAAATATTTGGAGAACCTATTTACAAGGAAATAAGTCGTCAGACAAGTAATTCCATAGTTCTAAATGTCGAAGGTGGTGGTAGTCTCATTAAAACTCAGGACTCATATACTGCAACTGGAATTTTGAAGGATATTGGGAATGTAACTGATAAGTCAACTTTTATAACAACATATCAGTCTGATAGTGGTAATACTTCTACTAGTACAGGTAATGGCATTATAACTACAAAGGATGGGGAAATTGCAACATATACTGGACAAGATCTAGGAATAACTGATAAAAATGGAACTGATACATATCATGGTATTATAATTTTTCAAACCGATTCTGATGGAAAACTTGCATTTCTTGACAATTTGATAGGTTTATATGAATACAAATCTTGGTCAGATGGAAAAAAATCTGGTATTATTTGGGAATGGAAATAATAAAATAGGAAAATAAAAAACGTATTGTTTCTTTATTATCTTTTAACCTATCCTATTATTTTTGTATTAACAATAATTTCATTACAGTGAGGTAATTAATATAAAATATATCATATTATATTAATATTATTTCAACACTTTCAAATTACTTAAAGTTTCTAAAAATATAAGCTAAGTAGTTTTTAATAGAACCTTGCTACATCGAAGGCTTGACTCCAGACCATTTTGCTAACTTAAGTTAACACTACTGAAGTCTGGCGTTTTTGTTATATTAATCATGATTTTTCTAAATTTCTTTTTCAAAGGATTTTATTTTATACCTTGAAAAATATAAAAATTAAATATGGCATATGTTAGTTTTCAGTATGAAAAACTATTCTTTGATTTTTTTATTTACCAGTCTTGTTATAGGACTATCTTTTCTACCAAGTGTTTATGGACAAGATGATATTTCAAAAACTATTACTAAAAAAAATGCTAATCCAATTGTATATCATTTAACTAGCAACGACCCTTGGAGGGCTTCTATCGTTATATCTGATGCAACTAATCTAAAGAATTTAGGATATAATGTTACTCTTTTACTTAGCATAGAAGGAGTACAAGTGGGAGTAAAGAATCCGCACCATTTTTTGAATCTTGATAACGTGGTAGCTAATGTTAGTAATTTTATTAAGGATGGAGGTAAGGTTGTGGTATGTGGTATCTGTTTAAGAGTAGCTGGATTCGAACCTAACGAAATAATTGATGGTGCAATAATTGGAACTGATGAAATAACACCTAAACTATTTACCAATGCTACAGTAGTTACATATTAGTAAGTATTCACCCATTTGAGGTAAAATAGAGATAGTTTTTTAAAAACTTTCTACAATTGTACTCACTCCTATTAAATTGAAATTCCAACATCATTCCACAGCACCCAAGATTAAGTTGTCTATAATGTTTACAAATAGAAGTATTAAGAAATGAACTCCCTCCAATATACTATTTATAATGATAATATAATTAGAGCCATTTTCATTTATCACGTGTATTGCCATAATCCCAATCCCAACTTCCAATTAGGATCTTGAACGGTGCAAAAACTAAGACTCTAAAATATGGTAATAAAGTAGATAAACTAATGATACGCTTTTAAAATTATTTTAACTTTTCAAGACCCATTCCAGTACATCTATCAGTAGGTCATACTCTTTTGCCACATCACATTTATCCAAAGGGATTTGACAGTTCTTGGAATGTTGGAACCTGATTTTTCGTAGTTCTTCAACTTTGTTTCGAATTTCTTGTTCGCTTCTCAACACTCATCATCTAATCCATAAGTACCTAAACCATTGTTTATAAGACCCATTTCAAGAACACTTTCCTCTTCTGCTTGAGTAGTAAAAGCAACAATAAATAGAAAAAGTTGCCAAAGCAACAACAATTTACTACAATATAAAAATTTTGAGTAATTAATTCCTTCTTTAGCTGATTTTAATATTAAATGAATCATAATTTTGTTCTAAATAATGGAATGATATAATGTTATCGGTATATTTAAGGTCGACAATAAATCATATTAGAGCCAGACAGGCCTATTCCAAGGCTTTTTTAGTTCTGTTGAATTCTGTAAATATGTTAAATTTGATGATAAAGATGATAGAAACGATAACAGAGACAATAGAACAGGAATACAAAGTCCACGTGCTGCACAAGGCCCAGTAAGTCTAGATTTGGGTAAATTCTCAGCTGCTATTTCTTTTCTTAAATCTTCCAAGAGATTGTTTGATTGCAATTCTAATGGAAATCACCATTACAAAAATAATAAAATTATTTATAAAATTGTCTGATAGAATTGATGATGATGATTTATCTATCGCAAGAGATGTGTATACACCCATTTTTAATACTGTATTTGCTGCTTCAAATTCCAACGCTAAAATCAGTCCTGTTATGAAATTTCTTTGAATAATATTTGAATTTGAAATTGATGTTGTTTTTGCTGATGATAGTAGAGATTTAAAATTATATATTAAAAGATAATATATTGTCTGAATAACTGATACAGCAATTACTGAAATAGCAATAATATCAATTACTAAAGTAATTGTAAAAATAATATCTTCTATATTGATGTAGGTCAAAAGTAATGACAAAACTAAAAAAATGGATAAGAACTAATAAAGGTAATTATAGTCATTATTAATTACAATAAGGTTTGGTAATAACTTTCATATTTGAAATCATGTATTTTGGTTAGTACTACTAGTATTTTCCATCTGTTTATTTTCTTCTATAACTGTTGAATGTCTTCCTATTTCCTTTGAAAGTGACCAACTCAATACTATTCTTATTCCTACAATCACTGCTAATAGTGTAAGTTCCCTAATTGATGGTATCAGAATTGTTTTTAGAATATCACTTCCTATTTCAAAGTCTAATGCCAGCAGCATACCTCTAGTCAAATTGAGTCTTATTGTTTCTTTATACTGGGTTTGTTCTTTTATTGGCTTTATTAATATTTTAAAAAATGAAATTAAGGCAAAGATAGCAGATAATCCAATTATTAATCCTGCTGCTATATCTATACCAAATGTTAAATAATTTACATAGGGAACAAGTAAAGATTCTGTTACTTCAGAAATCAAATGAGGTTGATTTTCTGTTCCTGTCCCTCCTCCTACTATTCCTTCTTGTGCTATTGCTACTATTGCTATTCCATCCATTCAACTGTATCCTACACTAGATAACTTATAAAGTTACATAAAAAACGGAATGATGATGATGATGATGATGATGATGATGATTAGTCTAAATGTAGAAAGCTTATCTATAGAATTACAACGTTCTTATTTGTCAATACAAAAGAGAAAGAGATATTTGTACATTATACTTTAACAATTATAAATTCTAACTTGTATGTTATTGAAAAATGTTTTACTATGATCGTCGTATTTAGAATAGTGTTTTGTTGTTGATATCAATTAAAGAAATCGCAACGATATTACTAATATTGGTAACATAAACATTTTTCTATTTTCCTCGTATTTTGATTTATGGATTGGAAGAGATGGTAGTAGAGTGTTGTTTATATTAATTGAGGGTTCAAATCCTCCCTGTCCCCCCCTTCTTCTTTAAGTGGGTTCATAAACTTTGGGTTTTATATTAGATTTTATAAAGGAAAAGAGGAAAAAAGAAGCATATGTCATTAAAACTATCTATAACAATAGGAAAGATTTAAAATATTTCTGATACAAATATTAAATTTATAAATAAATTCCTCTAGTATATTAGAAGTAATGGTTCTTCAAAATATCATCAATATAACAATTTAAAAGTTGTGATAGCATTTAGTAAAGATATATCATCATTTAGATATTGACAAAAAAAGGAACAAATTATAGTTTTCCAATACTAAAATCAATTATTAATAGAGTATAATAAAATAATTAATTCTAATGTTGTGGACAACCATAATCATTGATGAAACTTTGGGTTTAACCATTCTATGAAACTTGCATAGTTCAAAGACCTTACATCATCTAAATAATTTGTAAGTATTTTTATAAATTTAAATCCATTATCAAGTTCAAATGATAATACAGGGTCCCTAAGTTCTCCTCTAATCACTTTTTCTGCATATTCCAAAGCAGACATTTTATTGGCATAATCACAATAGTTAAATAATCTTCCTCCTGATATCATTCTTCTTAAATTCAACTTCATAACCAAATCTTTTCTAGCTGCATAAAGCATACTTCCTATACCTTCATGTCTATGCTTTGGATGTGATGAAATATCCGCCCCATATAGACTATCGCCATCATAAGAATGATTAGTAAACATACCATTTGCAGTAATATCGATCCATGTATGTTCTTTATATTCTGGATCAAGAGAAACTATAAGAGTGCTTGCTGAACCTACAATTGTGCCATCTGGTTCGACAGCAACAAATTGCCCTTCAGGAAAAATCTCAAGATGACTATTGAGTTCTTCTTGCTTCCATATATTGCCATATTGTGCAAGAAATGGAAATGATTGCTTGTCTAGATCTATAATCTTTGGAATATCACTTTTTATCGTATTTCTAACTTTAACACCTGTATTATGAGGATGTAATAATTCGGTCATATTAATAAAAATTGATAAGAATATTAACCAAATTTAATCCTAATTGTAAAAATATTGCGAATAAAAATAATAATATATCAAAATGTAAATTGTGATAACATGTACTCCATAAAAAGGAGTTTTATAATTATTTTAAAATAGTTTAAGATATCCATAATAATAATGCTAAAAATTAATTTTTAATAAATCTATAAAATAGATTCAAAGTATAAATTCTAAGTTCAAATAATTAAAACATATAATGCCAATTATAGACTGTCATGTTCATCTAAATTATTACAGTAATATTCAAAAGAGAAAAAGAATTCCATCATTAAAAGATAGACTAACAGAACTACTACAGACTATGAGCAATAACAATATCGCTTATTCTCTTATTTTAACATCCTATAAAATTGATAGTAATAGACCATCAACATCTCAAATTATTGATATCTTAAAAAATAAAGACTATAAGCTTGGAATAGTAGCGGGATTTACAATTGATAATCACACTAATGAATACTTTAAAAAATGTAAAGAATGGCTAAAAGATGGATTAATCAAAGGTATAAAACTATATTGTGGATATGAGTATTATTATCCATATGATAAAAAATATCAAAAAATTTATGATATTTGTATAGAATATAAAGTTCCCGTTATGATTCATACTGGAGATACATTTTCCACTACATCCAAAGTTCGCTTTGCCCATCCATTGAATATAGACGATATAGCTGTTGATAACCCGGAATTAACTGTTATTATGTGTCATATAGGAAACCCTTGGTTATTAGATTGTCAAGAAATACTATACAAAAATAAAAATGTCTATGCAGATATTTCAGGATTAGTAATTGGAAATTTTACATTAAATGATCAAAAATATTATACATATAAAATAAAGGAAATATTAAAGTATTTGGATATGCCTCATCGTTTACTGTATGGAAGTGATTGGCCTATTTCCAAGATGGAGAGTTATATAAAGTTTATAGATAAACTTAAACTTAATAAACAAACACGTGATCTTTTATTATTTAAAAATTCTAGTAACGTTTTTCGACTATAATTTTTGATTTTATTTATGTAATTAGAGAAAAGTCTTATAGAAAAAGAGTCAACCAATATTTCGAAGATAGACAGAATTACATCTTTTGATGATTACTATATCATGCCTACAAAAGGAAGACAATGAATGTAATCTATTTCATGGATATAATTGGATACAATTCTTTTGGTAGTTATGTATAACTATACAATATATACTAAGGATCATTAGTTTGTTAATCCGTTCGAAGAAGAAGTGGTAAGTTTACCTTAAATTAACATAGCCAAGTTTAATCAATAGAATAATATGTTTATTATAACAATAAGTTATTTAGGAGTTAATACACTCTCCCCTTTTAGTTTACTTCCTATTTCATAGGCCCCAGAGACATCCTTGACAAATATCATGCCATGGGCTGTACCTAAATTGTTTAATACATCTTCAACAATTTGATCTGCCGAAGAATCAGCTACAATCACTTCTACTTTAGTTCCTTTTACAAATTCCGGAGTGATCATTTTCCCTGTCATATACATACGAACTCTTTCTGGAACTGGATCATGTTTTTTTCTACCAGAACCATTTGTATCAAAAAAGGTAATGCCACCAACATTATTTTTGCGAAGGATACCAACTACCTTGGAAAAATCTTCTGGTCTTATATAAAGACTTATTTCCTTCATATGAATTTTAAGGAATACAAATTAATAAGGTTATTGTTATTGTAGCTAATTTTTATAAGAAGTACTTTTACAAAGAATACTAGAATCATATTTCAAATGAAAGAAATACATTGGTAGGAAAGAACTTTCTTCCTTCGAGCTCTTATCTCCAAATATGAAAGGAAGGCATACATACATTTTAGACAGATTGAGTGGTTATTTTGCATCTTGTTTACATTGGTCTCCTAAGCCTGTAGCTTTAGCATTTGAAACATAGATTGCATTCTCATTTAGAGAAGAGTTTATCGAAAGGATAGTACAGTATTTCCTGGATAGACCAGAATCTTTAAATGACTACTATCATAGTAATAATAATAAACAAAATTGTGACCTACAACATTTATACAATTGGATCAAGATATTCGTATATGCGTATAATAATTGTTACAACAAAAAGAAGATTGCATTATTGCTTGTGGAAAGAGGAGGAAGTCAAATATCCTAAAGTTAACAGGATCGATGAATCTATTATTCTATTATATTATTTCTACTAATTAAACTGATATTGAACACTAAATCGTATATAGTCAACTCCCAACGGTTTAATTTAATATGTAAACGAACGAACCTGACTATTAAAATGTGATAGTAGATTGATCGATTTATTTTATGTATTCTCATACTATATGTTATAGACCATTACATTTTATTATCTCTTATTTGAGATACAATTGACAAAACATCATCTTGGTATTTGTATGCAATATCTGTAGGTAACGAATAGGTAATTTTATATCCAGTTTTATCCTCATAAAAAAGTATATAGGTTATTTGGTTTGATGATGATGATGATGCCAAATCTGAAAGAGATCCTGTTTGTATAGGAGTATATATTGTCTTTATCAGAATTGTTGGTTGTCCTCTAACATTGGTATATTTTTTTATATCCAAAACTTCTATATTTGCTTTCTTGTTTGTATTAAGTTCCTTTTTGAATATTTCTAGAAATTTATCTGGATTAGTCATATTTGTATATGCTGTTACTGAAACAAAATTAAAAATGCTAGGATCAGGATCTGCATGAAAATTTGCTAGTAGTATCTCGTCATCTTCAGCATGAAATGATGATAGATTCTCATTTGCTGTAGTTAATTTCCATTCATCTGGATATTCAAACTTTATTCCAAATTCTTCATTCGCATATTCTTTAGCATAAACATTAGATAATAAAAAAAAAATTCCTAACAATACAAACGAAATAACTGATAATGTTACCCGAGGACTTTTATAAATTTTCATAGCAATTTTTGTGAAATAAAATAAACTTTATAAATATTGTGATAACTAAAAAATATTTAATTTTATTGGTAGAATATAAAAGTATTATGTGAAGAACCTAATGAATCTAAATAAAAGGTTTATTGGAAATAAAAGAATGAATGAACATACTCTTAAAATTGCAAAAGCAGAATAAACCACCACAAATCGATATAACCTATATGATATTAAGAAGCAGTAGTATGTGATGCATTTTTTGCTATCAAAATATTAAATGTATATAAAAATAATTAGGAATATATCAATTTAAATTCTTCCACTATTTGTAGTTTTAAGCATTTATAACTGATATCAATATTTATAAAAAAAGGGAGAATAATTGAGGACTACTCTATATTTTTTTTTAGGAGTAATTATTACAATAGTCATAGGAAATTCTATTATTATTTTTGCAGAGTCAGACACTAAAATAACCTATTCAAATTGGATATTGATAACAAATTCTCTTATTGCTGTAGGACTTTCTGCAATGATTCTAGTTAAGGATAGAGATAGTAAGGAAGGAGATAAAACTAATATTCTTCTAACACTTGGTCTTATTTTCTGGTTTATAGCAAATATAATCTGGGCATATTACGAAGTAGTACTTGATATTGTATCGCCAGTCCCTTCTTTAGCAGATATATTCTTGTTATCTGCATATGGATTTCTAATATATAGATTGATAAATATATACAAAAAACTTGGTTACATTACAAATAAAAAAATTCTGCTTTTAATAATCTCTGGTACAGGTTTATTTTTGATATATATATTAAACTTGACTTTAGATCTGTCGGAATTATCAAATTTCCGAGGTCTTATGCTTTTTATTGTCACTATAGCATATCCTACATTAAATTCCATTCTAACTGTTCTTGCATTGATGATCCTCCTTGGGATAAAGAATGAAAAACATCACTTTATTCCTTGGATCTGTGAATTGGTTGGATTTTTAGCAATTGTAGTAGGAGATAGTTGGTTTGCAATTATTGTTCTAACCGCATTTGTCGAACAAATATGGATGTCTGCATTATTATTGTCTGCACATTATTTGTTAATTGCAGCTGGTCTTATATGGTATCTTAGGTATTATATCAAATGGCAGTCAAAGGATCTCATTTACAAGATTATAATAAACATAAGAAGAAGAAGA
>Ga0075428_100005077_pt1 | contig 14633 bp, 15 predicted proteins | sample RhiMetdeltSRZDD2_FD_75291 | JGI IMG/M metagenome (GOLD analysis project Ga0075428, IMG submission 75291) | Populus rhizosphere microbial communities from Tennessee, USA - Rhizosphere MetaG P. deltoides SRZDD2 | ecosystem: Host-associated > Plants > Roots > Rhizosphere > Soil | place: USA...
CGCGGCCGGACCGTGGTCCGGATGAATCTCAATCAGCGCATCCAGCACATGATTCTGCTGACGAGCTTCATCGCGCTGGTGATCAGCGGATTCGCACTCGCCTGGCCCGACTCGCTGCTGGCGAAGATGTGCGGCCCCGAGGAAGTGCGCAGGCTGATTCATCGCATCGCCGCTGTCGTGATGATGATCCTCGGCATCTATCACCTCGGCTACATGACACTGACGCGCGAAGGCCGTCAGGGCCTGCGCGATTTCTGGTTCCGCTTCTCCGATGCGCGCGATCTCGTCGCGGTTCTCCGCAACCGCAAGCCCAACTCCGGCCGGTTCACCTACGCGGAGAAAGCGGAGTACTGGGCCGGATTGTGGGGGACGATCGTCATGGCCATCACCGGCCTGATGATCTGGAATTCCGTCGGCGTCGCGCAGTGGATTCCGCGGTGGTGGATCGACATCGCCACGACCATTCACTACTACGAGGCCATTCTGGCCACGCTGGCGATCATCGTGTGGCACCTCTACCATGTGATCTTCGATCCCGATGTGTATCCGATGAACTGGACCTGGTACGACGGGAAGATGCCCGAGGAGCAGTTCCGGCACGAGCACCCGGCAGTCCCCATGCAAAATCATGTAGAGGATGAGGAATGACAAATCGGACCCCTTCACTTTCGCGAAACCTGCTCAGCGAGCTCGGTCTCGGCATCGCCGTCATCAGTCTCGCCAATCTCGCATTCCTCATCTATCTCGACACGACGCAAACACACGCGAGTCCTTATTTCGGAATCCTGACGTGGATCGTCGCACCGGCCATTCTGATCTTCGGCCTGGGACTCTTCGTCCTCGGCCTGCTGCTCGAGAGACGACGCCGGCGGCGGCACGCTCCGGAGGCCCATTCGGAGTATCCCCGGATCGATCTGAACGTGCGCCGCACTCGTCTGGGCGTGATCTGGACCGCCATCGGCCTGATTCTCTTCGTGACCATGTCCGTGGTCGGAAGCTATCAGGCCTACCACTACACCGACTCCGACGCCTTCTGCGGCACGACCTGCCACCAGGTCATGCATCCCGAATACACGGCCTACAAAGCGTCGCCGCACGCGCGCGTCGGCTGCGCAGGCTGCCACATCGGACCGGGCGCAGGATGGTTCGTGAAATCAAAGCTCTCCGGCGCCTATCAGGTTTACGCGACGTTGGCGGACAAATATCCGCGCCCGATTCCGTCTCCCGTCGACAATCTGCGTCCGGCGCAGGAAACGTGCGAGCAGTGCCATTGGCCGGAGAAATTCTTCGGCGCACAACTGAAGGTTTTCGATCACTATGCGTACGACGACACGAGCTCGCCACGCGAGGTGCGCCTGTTGATCAAGACCGGCGGCGGGAATCCGCAAGCGGGACCGGCCACCGGCATTCACTGGCACATGAACATCGAAAACGAAGTGACGTACGTGGCGAGCGATGCAAAGCACCAGGTCATTCCGTACGTGCGCATGCGCAACCGCAGGACCGGACAGATCACCGAATATCGCGCCGCGGACTCGAAGCTCACCGACGCCCAACTCGCCGCGGCACCCAAGAGAACGATGGATTGTGTCGATTGCCACAATCGTCCGACACACATTTATCGATCACCGGATCGCGCCGTCGATACGGCATTACGCGCCGGACTCATTGACCGCTCGCTGCCTTTCATCAAACAGCAGGCAGTGACCGTTCTGGCGAAAGACTACCCATCGACCGACAGCGCGATGAGCGCGATCCGCACGGAGCTCGATCACTTCTATCGCGAGAATCATCCGGAAATTCACGCTGCGAAGCAAAAGGAAATTGCCGGAGCCGCAGCCGCGCTGCAGCAGATCTTCAAGACCACGCGCTTCCCCGAAATGAACGTCGACTGGCGCACGCATCCCGACAACGTCGGCCACATGGCCACCCTCGGCTGCTTCCGCTGCCACGACGACCAGCATGTGAGCCGCAACGGGAAGCGGATCAGCAAGGACTGCGATCTCTGTCACACGGTGCTCGCGCCGAACGGCCAGACCGCGGCATTCGAACATCCCATCGATCTCGGCGATCTACGCGCCGTCAACTGCTCCGATTGCCACACCGGCGGGGGCATGTAGAAGGAGGACCTCAATGAAATGCAAAGCGATCGTATTGATTCTCGCCATCATGCTTGCGCCTCTGGCATTCGCCGCCGACGGTACCGCGATCTACAAAGCCAAATGCGCGAGCTGCCACGGCGCCGACGGCAAAGGCCAGACGCCGATGGGCATGAAGATGAACCTGCGCGACCTCGGCTCTCCGGACGTGCAAAAGCAGACCGACAAAGAGCTCTACGACTGGACCGCAGCCGGCAAAGGGAAAATGCCCGCCTATAAAGCCAAACTAACCGATGAAGAAATCAAGGCGCTCGTCGCACACATGCGCGGGTTCGCCAAGAAATAAGGAGAGCCCATGAAGAAAATCTCGATTCTCGCACTCGCATTACTCATCGCCGCACCGTCCGCATTCGCCGGTGGCGGCGCCGACGGCGCAGCGCTCTACAAGTCGAAGTGCGCCATGTGCCACGGCCCCGACGGCGCCGGACAGACGACGATGGGGAAGAACCTGAAGCTGCGCGATCTTCGCTCGGCGGACGTGCAGAAGCAGACGGACGCGGAGCTCGCGAAGTGGATCGCCGATGGCAAGGGCAAGATGCCCGCCTACAAGAGCAAGCTCAGCGCCGAGGAGATCAACGCGCTCGTCGCATTCATCCGGACATTGAAGAAGTAGGTAGCCCCGTCGTCCCGACGGCTGAAGTGGCGGCGTCCCGCGCCGCCACCCCGGCGGGAGCGCGGGACGCTCCCGCATCAGCCGGCGAAGACGCCAGCGCTCCGTCTACTCCGCCGCCCGCTGCACGCGTCGCCGCATCGTCCGCTGCACGAGCAGCCGGTTGGTGATCCCCTTCACGCCGGCGATCTCGCGGACCGCTTTCTCGATGAGGTGCTTCTGGTACGGCCAGGACACGATTCCTTCGAGCGTGACCCATCCGTTTCTCACCGTCGCGCGCGGACGCTCCGGCGGCATGCGGGAGAGAAACTCGAACAGATCGGCGAGGACGCGCTCGAGCGTCGCGTCGGTGCGGTAGTCCGCGATGGTTAGGCGGACTTCGATGTGGTTGCGCACGCCGGAGACGCCCGGAATCGGCTTCAGCGCATCTTCGACCGAACACTTGTCGGCATACGTCGCCACGCTCCCTTCGAGCGTCACGCGTCCGGCGTCATCAACGGAAATCGCCACGCGGTCCGTCTCGATCCCCGGATGCCAGCGCAACGCACCCTCGAGCCGGCGCCGGAGCTCGGTTGGCTCATGCGATGGACGGCACGTGGGCATCGACTACGCTCCCGACGGCGCGTGCAACGTATTCGTTCGCGGTGAGCACCGGGCACGCGCTGCGCTGCACGATGCGCTCGGCCATGGTGTTGCGGACGCCGAGGACGATCAGGTCGGCACGGCGGGCCCCGGCGATGGCGATGAGATCGGCGCTCTCCGGGAACATGTCGACATTGGCCGCTGCAAACACACGCGCGTACGCCACGGCGGCGGCGGTTTCCTTCGTCGAGCACGTCCGGCTCACGATGCGGCGCATGGCCGCGGCGCCTAACGGCGTCTCTTCGTGCACGACGATGACCGGCACCGGTGCCAAACGCATGACCGCCTCGGTCACCGATCCGATCAGCAGCCGACGCAATCCGGTCCGGCCGTGGGTTCCCATGACGATCAGACCGGCGCCGACCTCCGACGCCTGCGCGACGATCGCATCGACCGGCATGCTGACGACAACGCGGACGTCGTACGACACCGCAGCGGGAATGTGCATTTCCGCGAACGTCTGCAGTTGCTCGCGTGCCGACTCGACCATCTCTTCGCGCGGCAGATCGAACACACCCGCGGCGCTGATGCTGAAGTCGACCGCCGGCATGAACGGATCGGCATAAATCACGAGGAGGTGAGCCGAGAACCTTTCCGCGAGTGCGGCACCGTAGCGTAATGCCTGTGCTGAGGGAGCACTGAAGTCCGTTGGGACCAGGATTAGCTTCGGGACAATGGGTTCCAAGCTCCACCTCCTCGTCTGATGTGCGGACCTCGAAGCCCGCCGCGTTCAAGTTAGGCGCTCCGTGTCGTTCGCCGTATGACAGGAGTCATAAGGCAATGTGACCGGCAGCACCACTTCCTCCAGTGATGATCATCACAGGGCGACGTGAGCATGCCTCCTGCGGATACGGAGCGGCGCCGCTACCTTCGTCCCATGCGCTGGAACACAGCACACGACAGGAGTGAATCACCATGCCATCCGTGGGATTTTTGATTTTGATGATGATCCTGGCCGACGACGCCAAGCCGGCCGGCGAGCAGCCGATGCCTTCATTCTTCGCGGAGACGACCGTCACCGCGACAGGTTCGGAGCGAAACGTCTTCGACATCGCCACACCGGTCACAGTGATCCGTAAAGAAAAAATCGAACAAAAGACCGCCGAGAATCCCGCCGATCTGCTGCGCGAACAGCCCGGCGTCGACGTGAACGGCGTCGGTCCCAATCAGATCCGTCCGGTCATCCGCGGACAGCGCGGCTTGCGCGTTCTCTTTCTCGAAGACGGATTGCGGCTGAACAATCCGCGCCGGCAAACCGACTTCGGCGAGATCGGCGGCCTGGTCGATCTGCACAATGTCTCCTCGATCGAAGTCGTGCGCGGGCCGGCGTCCGTGCTTTATGGCAGCGACGCGATCGGCGGCGTCATGAACGCGGTCAGCAGTGAACCGCACTTCCGCAGCGATTCGAATTTCGGCGGGTACGTCGAAGGCCGCCGCTCGTCCATCGGAGATTTGTCCGCTCTCAGCGCGGGCATCGATGCGAAGCTTGGCCGATTTACGTTTCAACTCGGCGGCACGCGTCGACAGTCCGAAAACTACGACGTGCCCTCCGGACGATTCGGCGCGATCACACTCGATGACCACACGCGCGTACTGGACACAGGCATCGACGACCGGAGCGCCTGGGGCAGCGTCACCTTCACCCCGACATCCGGCCACACGTGGCGTCTGCGCCTGAATCGCTACGACGCCGATGAAACGGGATTCGGCTACGTGCCTGCCGAACAGTACGGAGCGACGGACGGGACGAAGATCCGCATCCTCTATCCGACGCAGTCGTTCGATCGCGCGGCACTCTCCTATACCGGAACGCTGCAGCGAGCGTGGGCGGACTCCACGAACGTGCAGCTCTACTATCAGGGCAACGCCCGCGAACTGGCGAACGACATCGAGATCGACATCGGGCCCGTTGCGCCCGGCTTCCCGCATTCGAGCGTCGCCGCGCACACGCTGAACGTCAGCGACGTCGATACCTGGGGCTTCCGCGCGGATGCGGTGAAGGTGCTCGGCACCGGCCGTCACATCGTGACCTATGGACTCGAAGCCGCGCGCGACGACAGCTTCAATACGGATTTCTCCACCACCACGACGACCATCCGCACGCCGCACGGCAACTCGCCCATCGTCAAGACCGACGACATCGCCAATGCGCCGAATGCCACGAACACCGCGTACGGCGTGTTCGCTCAGGATGAGATCTCCATCGGACAGCGACTGAGCATCACCTCCGGCATTCGCTTCAACAGCGTCGACACGACCGCGCAGGAGACTCCCGGCTGGAACATCGCCGGCCTCGGATTCTCCGATCGCACCTTCGTCGGCGCGCTCTCGGCGAAGTACCAGCTCCATCCTTCGATCAACATGCTCGCATCGTGGGGACGCGGCTTCCGCGCGCCGAACATCATCGAGCGCCTCTTCAACGGACCGACCCCCGAGGGATCGGGGTATCAGATCCTCAACACGACACTCGAGTCCGAGACGAGCGACAACCTCGACCTCGGCATCAAATACTCGCGCGCCAACGCCTTCATGGAAGCGGTCGCGTTCCGCAACGAGATCCACGGCGGAATCATCCAGGCCTACCTCTCGCCTGAAGAGATCGCGCAGCTCGATCCCGATACGCGCGCGGCGATTACCGCGAGCCATGCGCAGTTCGTCGTGCAGCAGCGCAATACCGCGCGGCTGCGCTACGAAGGCGTGGAGCTCGCGGTCGGATGGCACTCGAGCCGGGGAATCGTGTTAGGCGGCAACTACACGTGGATCGACGGTGTGCGCATCGACGCCGCGAATCCACCGACCGGCGACAGCTATTCGAACAAAGCGTTCGCGTACGCGCGCTTCGAGCCGGCGCACGCGCGGTTCTGGGCCGAATATCACGTGCGCCGCAACGGGAAGGTCGACGCGAACCTCGATCCGAACGCGCCGGTTCCGGCGATCGGGCGGACGTTGCCTTCGTTCACCGTTCACGGCATCGGCGCCGGCGTGCGTTTGTTCGAATTCAGCGGACTCGCCAACGAGGTCACGGTCTGGATCGAGAACCTCACCGACGAGTTGTACGCCGAATTCTCGAATGCCACGTTCTTCCGGCCGGAGCCCGGACGTACGGCGAAAGTCAGTTATCGAGTGAAGTTCTGATGCATGCGGCAGCCCGACGTCGTCCTCATTCATCCGCCGAGCGTGTTCGATTTTCGCGAGCGGGCCATCGCGTATGGACCGATCAGCGACGTGATTCCGTCGTCGCCGATCTTCGAGATGTATCCGGTCGGATTTCTCACGCTCGCGGCGTTTCTGCGGCGGCACGGCTACCGCGTGCGGATCGTCAACCTCGCTCTTCTCATGATGCGCAGCCGCGGGTTCGATCCGGAGCGGTTCCTCCGGCGGCTGCGCCCGACGTTGTTCGGAATCGATCTGCACTGGCTTCCACACGCACACGGAGGTGCGGCGCTCGCAGCGTTGCTCAAACGCATTCATCCTGAGATCCCCATCGTTTTCGGCGGAATTTCCGCGACGTATTTTCATCGCGAGCTCGCTGCGGATCCCGCGGTCGATTTCGTGTTGCGCGGTGCGGTGACGGAACCGTCGCTTCTCGAGTTGATGCGCGCGATCGAAGGAGCGCAGCCATTCGAGTCCGTGCCTGGACTCACGTGGAAAGACTCCACCGGCATTCGCGTGAACGCCGACGCGCCTCCCGCCGTGTCCCTCGATGACTACGGCGTCGACCTCGGCATGATGGTCTCCGACGTCGTCCGTCATCTCGATTTCTGGACCAGCGTGCCATTTCACTCCTGGTGGCGCCATCCGATCACCGCCGTCTTCACGGTCAAAGGATGTGCCCGCGGCTGCGTGACGTGCGGCGCATCGCGATCGGCATTCCGACGCTTCATGCCTGGACGCTTTCCGCTGCTTCGCAGTCCCGATGCGATCGCCGGCCAGGTGCGTCAGCTCGCCGAGATCACGCGCGCGCCGATCTTCCTCGTCGGCGATCTGCGCGATGGCGGCGATGCGTACTTGCGCGAAGTTCTCGCCGCGCTCGCGCAGGCTCGCGTTTCGAATCGCATCGTCTTCGAGTTCTTCGGCCCTCCCGATGACACGTTGATCCAAGCGATCGACGCATCGGTCGCGCGATGGGGCGCCGAGCTTTCTCCCGAGAGTCACGACGAGTCCATCCGCGCGCAACTCGGCAAGGCGCGATTCACGAACGCGCGCATGGAAACGTCGATCGAATCGATCCTGCGATCGCGCTGCGAGTCGCTCGACCTCTTCTACATGATCGGATTGCCCGGCCAAACGCAGGACAACGTGATGGAGATGGTCGATTCCATCGAACGTCTGTTCGTCCAATTCGATCGCCGCCTTTCCGCGTTCCTCACACCGATGGGACCCTTCCTCGATCCCGGCAGCGAGGGATTCGAGAACGCCGAGGCGCGCGGCTACCTCCTGCATGCTCGCACGCTCGCCGAACACCGCGCGCTGCTCGAGCAGAACGACTGGGAATCGATCCTCAACTACGAGACGCAATGGATGACGCGCGCCGAGATCGTCGACGCGACGGATGCGGCCCGCGAACGACTGAGCGAGCTGAAGTTGCGTTACGAGCGAACGGACGAGCTCTTCCCGCCGGCCACGTTCCTGCGCAACTTTAGGATCGGCGGCATTCTCCGGCTGCTTGGGCGGGAAATGCGTGAGCGGATCCGTCGCGCGTCAGCGGCGTGACGAGGTCCACATGCGCACGCCGCGGCGCGCCGCCGCCTTGCGAAGGCGCGTCACAACCTTCCCTCGTCGATCGCCGACCGAACATCCCGTTTCGAGAGCTTCGCTTTGGACCTCCGGCGAATCCGCTGCTGCAACTCCCGAAGTCCCTCCACGGCCCGGTGAACATCTTCCGCCCGCCGCGCGCCTTCCGGCACGAGACGCGCCACCGGCTTGCCATGACGGGTGATGACAACTCCTCCCCCTCCGCGACGCGGTTGAGCAACTCCCCGAACCGAGTCTTCGCCTCGAATGCTGTCACCTTGGCCATCACCGTCTCTGAGTTTCGCATGCGGCGTCGCGGGATCAGATCACGTTGCTCCGTGCGACGCATCACATGTCCGGAATCATGCGGAAACTTACCGTGATGCTCGTGAAGCGATCGACCGCAATCCTTGCGCTGTCGGCCCTGGCGATCCTTACGCTTGCGGTTTGCTGCACGTCCACGCCGTTGGCGACCGAGCAACACGGTTGCTGCAAGGGTCGTTGTGTTTCCATGTCGGTAGTGGTTCCGCTCGTCGCAATGATCCCGACGCTCGCCGCACCGTGGTTCGCGCTGGAGTTGCAACCCGATGTTTCCGCGGTTTCCGTCCCCTCCCTTTCCGGCGCGAGAGCTCATTTCTTCGCACCGATCCTCACGATTCAACTGCGCATTTGACGTTCCTCCCTCAGCGTCGCAAAACCCACATCAAGGAGGAACCCATGCGAAGACTATCGATCGTCATCCTCATCGCTCTCATCACCCTCGCCGCGCCGGTGGCGCTGATCGCGGACGATTCCACGCACTCCTGTGCGAAAACGGAGAAGAGCTGCTGCAAGGAAAAGGCGGACTGCTGCAAGACCGCCGATGCGGAATGCTGCAAAGCCGCAAAGACCTGCTGCAGCGACGAGAAATGCTGCACCGCGGCCGCGGACGGCACGCACACCTGCACGATGAAACATGCCGACGGCACGGCCTGCGACGCCGCGTCGTGCTGCAAAGACAAGAGCTGCAAGAAAGCCTCGTAACACTCGCACGACGCGGACGTGAAGGGCGCACGCTTGCGTGCGCTTTTCGTCAGAACCGGTACGCCGCGGCGACGAGCATCACCGTGACGATCCCGAACACGATCTCTCGCCAGCCGATCGTCTTCGCCGGCGGCGGCTCATGCGCGAAGCCCCAGACCGCGCGTAGCAACAACACGATCATCGCGCCCACGGCGAGGAGCGGCGCGTAGACGGCGACCGCAACGACCGCGACGACGTGCAGCGCCAGCGCGATGGCGCTCGGAACACGACCGAGAAGCGCGCGGACGTACAGAATCGCGGGAACGAAACGAGTGATGAGGATGCCGGCAAGACCGAACGCCGCCATCGTCTCGACGTTGCCCGCGATGGCGATCGCGCTGGCCACGCTCGCCATTGCCGCTGCGCCGCTGATCTCCGGCAACAGTTCGCGGCTGCGGTTGTATGCGTCGTACACGATCTGCACGATCGCCAGCGGTGCCGCGACCACGAGCGGGACGAGCATGCGCGCGCCGCTCATCATGACCGCGCCCGCCAGTGCGAACGCCGCGACGAAGAGATATCCCGCAGCGATCGCGTGGCAGTACGCCGTCCGCGGATAGCTTTTGCCGCGCACGAGATCCTGCAGCGCAAGCCTCAATGGATGGCGCGCCAGAAATCCGAAGACCGCGGCCATGGCAATCAGCGCTCCGCTCCACGACGGCACAACGAGCAGGCCGAGGAGAACCGGCTCGCAGAGAAAACCCCAGCCGCCGTGCTCGGACGGAAGAGCAAGCGGGCGCAATGCAATCGAGCGCGTCTGCAGCGGAACGGCGGTCACAGGGCCACTGTAGAAAAATCGCGCGCGGCGAGCCATGACATCCGTCATGAGAACGGACAGAATGGCGTCCGATGCCGATCGAGGCTCCGATTCCCTTCGATTCGATCCCTCTGCTCGCGTCCCTGCGCAACGATGACCGCGAAGCGCTGACGCCGCTGTGCCGTCTTCGCGGCTACGACAAAGGCGAGATCATTTTTCGCGAAGGCGAGCCGGCCGACCGCATCCACTTCGTCCACATCGGCCGCGTCAAGATCGTCAAGGCCGCCGGCGGCCGCGATCTCATTCTCGAGATTCTCGGTCCCGGCGAACCGGTTGGCGCCGTTGCGGTCTTCGAGCGGCGTCCGTTTCCGGCCAGCGCGGTGACGCTCGAGCCGTCCGGCATTCTCTCGATTCCGGAGCGCGAGTTCTTCGCGTTGGTCGAGTCGCGGCCGGAGATGATGCGGCGATTGCTGGCCGGCCTCACCTATCGACTGATGATGGTCAACAAGCGCATGGCCGACCTGACAGGGTCGGCCGAATATCGCGCCGCGCGGCTCTTCCTCACACTCGCCGATCGTGTCGGCGTCGCGACGAACAACGGCTTGAAGATTCCGCTCGCGCTGTCGCGTCAGGAGATCGCGGATCTCATCGGAACGACGCTGGAGACCGCGATTCGCCTAATGAGCCGATGGCAGAAGGAAGCCGTCGTTCTCACCGAGAAAGACGGCTTCCTCATTCCGGATGTGAATGCGCTCAAAGAGTCCAAGCAGTAGACGGCCTCGCTCGCGGGCGTGAGGCGCACGACCTTCGCATCCTCCACTTTCTAACGCTGGACCGAACCGCCGGTGAACCACGGCCGCCCATCGTGAAGAGCGAGTCGCCGATCACGCGCGTCCATCGGACGTTCTGAATCCACGGACGTACATGACGGAAGTCATGCGGAAGGTTTCTGCTGTCTGACAGAAGCGAGCAGGTCCTCGAGCTCGAGGTCGGCGAAGATCTCCTGCCGCTCCTTCGTGTAGTCGCCGTGACCCGGGTCGTACTGCATCATGAATCGCATCGCGCCGCCGGGTCCGAGCCGCTCGGTCAGCGCTTTCCATCCCTCCAGCCGGATCTCATACGCGGACATCGAAGACGACTTGCTCATTTTTCATTCTCCTTGCTGGCCATGAGCTGATCGGGCCGCACCACCTCGACCTGCATCTGATCGCGCCGCTCCAGCGCTTTCTTCATCAGCCGGTCGTCCGTCGTAACAAACCAGCGAGCTTCCGCCTTCTCGGCGAATGCGAGATGCAACGCATCGAGTGGACCAAATCCGAAACTGCCGAGCAAGCGCGCGCGTTCGTCGACGTCCTCGGAGACATCGACAGATCGACTTGCCTTCTGCAGCCAGAGAGCGGTCGCGAGTCGCCGGTCTTCACGAGGATTCCGGTCGTTCTCGAACCGATGAGCCGGCGAGACGACGAGCTGCATCCTTCCGCTCTCCACCTTCTCGAAGAGTTGCGCCACTGCTTCAGCCTCACGCCGCACTCTGTCACTTCTTGCGTCATCGAACGGCCGCTTGAGGGCGCAGATATCGAGGTAGACGATCGCCTGGCTCACCGCATCATCGTAATACGGCGGAACGATTCCGGCCCCATCGCCGCTTGATCGCTTCTTTCGTCACTGCGCGACCGTCAGCCCCCGCAACGCCACCTGTCCCTGCCGCGTGTAATCAATGGACCTAACGAGCACGCGCGCCGCTTCCTGCGGCGCGTGGAAGCCCATCGAGTTCTCCGCCTCGATGAAGTCGAGGAGGAATTGGGCTCTTCGTTGCGACTGTCGCGCGGCGAGCAGTTGATCGTCCGTTGCGCCCGCCGCTTTCGCCTTCGCGATGTCGGCGATGAGGGCGATCAGCGCGTCCATGGCCACGCTGCGCATCTCGAACGTACGGCTCTGGATCGTGTCGATCCGCGCCTTCAGTTCCTCCTCCGGCCATTTGTGGCAGATCTGGCAGGAATTGTTGATCGTCAGCACGGGACTGCGCACGTGATGGCTGCTCACCTTCATCGCGCCGACGCGCTCGTACGGCATGTGGCAATCGGCGCACGCGACTCCGGAGCGCGCGTGGATGCCCTGGCTCCACATCTCGAACTCGGGATGCTGGGCTTTGAGCACGGGCGCGCCGGTCTCGGCATGCTGCCAATCCTTGAATCCGACTTCGTCGTAATACGCGAGGATCTCGTCCGCCTTCAGTCCCTTGAACCAAGGATATGTTAGGCGCTTCTCCGGTCCTTTGAAGTAGTACTCCACGTGACACTGGCCGCAGACGAAGGAGCGCATCTCCTGACGCGAGGCCATCGTGTTCACGTCGTAGTTCGCCACTCCCTGCGATGCTTTCAGCGCGCGGATGCCTTCCAGGAAACCGGGCCTTGTCACGCGCAGCGCCATCGTCTTCGGATCGTGGCAGTCGATGCAGGTGATGGGATGCGTCACGTGCTTGCGCGCTTCGAAATACGGCATCTGATTCAGCTTCTCGAAGCCTTTGATCAAATCGCCACCGCCCGCTTTCTTGTACGGAACGTAGACCGATGCGTGGCAATGCAGGCACGTGCCGGGCTGCTTCGCGAAGTGCTGGCGCTCGGTGAACTCCTGGTCCTCGAGCATGTACGCGTGGCCGCGCTCCTCCCGAAAATCCTTCGAAAATGCATAACCTGCCCACATCGTCTTCAGTCTCGGATCCTCTTCCAGCCGCGACTGCGACACGACGGATCGCGGATCCACGGACGTGGGCGTGCGCGGAACGGCTTCACTTCCGCCGAAGTGTGTGCGCACCTGGTCGACCGTCTTCTTGTACCCGTCGTACTCGAGCGGGAAGTTGCGTCCCCACACCGCGGGATCGACCGTTTCATCGGTGAGCTCGACGACGCGAATGAAGGGATTCCGCGCCTCCTGCTTGTGCTCGAAGATGTTCACGAGCAACGCCGTCACGCCCACCGTCACCGCGACCACGGCGACGAAGAGCGCGCTCATCACCAACCAGAAACGTTTGCGGGACATGCTCATCGTTCACCTCATGTGGCCGACGGTCGAGTGGCAGCGAATGCACGACGTCGCATCCGCATCGTTCGAATGATCGGGATCGATCGCCGCGACGATCTCCGCGTGGCACTTGCGGCACGCTCTTTCGGTCACGACGCGATTCGACGGCGTGATCTGAATCGGCTCGTGAAATCGCCCGGTCGTGAAGTAGAACGAATGCCAGAATCCGTTCTTCGCTTTCACCGCGTACTTTGGAATCAGTCCGGGCGGCGTGTGGCAGTCGTTGCACGCGGCGACGGAGCGATGACTGGAATGGCGCCAGTCATCGTAGTGGCCTTGCATGACGTGGCAGTTCGCGCACGCCGCGGGATCGTTCGTCAGATACGACGATCCGCGCGCATAGCCGAAAGTGAAGACGCCGAGGCCTGCACCGACGGCGAGCAGCACGACGACAACCACAAAAACGATGCGGATCAACGTGACTCCGCCGTCAGTATGCAATCCTCCGCGACGGCGCATCAACCACGATCGGCTCGACGCGAATCCGCGCGTCGATCGCCGACACACCGTGCTCCAGGACTTTCAGCGGATTGAGGTCGATCTCCCGGATCTCGGGACAGACGTCGAGCAGCGCGGAGAGACGAAGGATCGCCTCGCGCAAGGCGTCGGCATCGGCCGCGGGCTTCCCGCGGTAGCCGCAGAGAAGCCTCGCGCAGCGAACCTCTTCGAGCATTTCGCGCGCATCGCGATCGGTCAGCGGATGGATGCGAAGGGAAACGTCGCCTAACAGCTCGACGAGCGTTCCGCCCGCGCCGCATGCGATGACGTGTCCGAAGGACTGCTGGTCCGTCGCACCGAGCATCATCTCCACGCCGCCGGACACCATCGGTTGAAGCACGGCACCGGTCATCGCATCGCCGAGCGCTTCCGCGAGATCTTCGTACGCGGTGACGACTGCATATTCGTGGGGCAGGCCGAGGCGCACACCGCCGACGTCGCTCTTGTGCAGCAGATCGGGTCCCCAGGCTTTGAGCGCGACCGGAAATCCGAGACTCATCGCCGCTTCCATCGCGTCGTTCGAATTCGTGACGAAGACCGCCGGCGGCGCTCCGATTCCGGCCGCGCGCAGAACGCGGTTCACCTCCAACGGGTGCAGCCATCGCGAACCGAGCGTGCACGATGCATCGATGATCGAGCGGAGCTGCGGCACATCGAGCTCGTACTCGACGATTCTTCCCTGAGGCTTTTCCCGCCATTCGGCATATCGCGTCACCAGCGAGAGCGCGTTGACCGCGCGCTCGGGAAACGCAAACGAGGGCACCGGCGCGAGCGACTCCGGCACTCCGCACGAGCTCATGAACGTCGCGAGGATCGTCTTTCCTTGCGGCGCCGCACCGTTTCGAATCGCCGCAGCGACGTTAGGCGCATCGGTCGGAAGAACGGGAATGTAGATCACGACCACGGCATCGATCGCGGGATCGGCAAGCAACAGCTCGAGGCTGCGCCGGTATTGCTCGGAGGATGCAGACGCGATCATGTCCACCGGATTGCCGACGCTCGCAGCCGCGGGAAGGAACGATCGCAACGCGCTCACCGTTTCGTCGCCGAGCTTCGCCAGCTCGAGTCCATTCGCTTCGCACGCATCGGC
>Ga0075428_100005078_pt1 | contig 14633 bp, 16 predicted proteins | sample RhiMetdeltSRZDD2_FD_75291 | JGI IMG/M metagenome (GOLD analysis project Ga0075428, IMG submission 75291) | Populus rhizosphere microbial communities from Tennessee, USA - Rhizosphere MetaG P. deltoides SRZDD2 | ecosystem: Host-associated > Plants > Roots > Rhizosphere > Soil | place: USA...
GTTCAGCTTGACCGCGCCGCCGGCCAGCGCGGCCGGGTTGAGGTAGCCGAGGACGACGTTGGCGTCGGTGACGGTCGGCTCGGTGCCACCGAGGTCGTAGCAGAGCGGTCCCGGCGAGGCGCCGGCGCTGCGCGGGCCGACCTGCAGGGCGCCGCCCGCGTCGAGCCAGACGATCGAGCCGCCGCCGGCACCCACCTCGGCGAGGTCGATGGCGGGTACGCGCAGGAGATAGCCGGCGCCGGTCAGCAGGCGGGAGCCGTGCATGATGCCGCCGCCGACCTGGTACTCGGTGGCGCGGCCGACGGCGCCGTCCTCCACGAGCGAGGCCTTGGCGGTGGTGCCGCCCATGTCGAAGGTGATCAGCTTGTCGCGCCCGATCCGCGGAGCCAGCGCCTGGGCGCCCACGACGCCGGCCGCCGGGCCCGACTCGATGATGTGCATCGGCCGGGTCGCCGCCGCCTCGGCCGTCATCAGCCCTCCGTTGGACTGCATGATCAGCAGCGGGCCCCGCAGGTCGATCCCGTCCAGCCCGGTCCGGAGCGCGGCCAGGTACCGGCCGACGATCGGCAGCACATAGGTGTTGATCACCGTGGTCGAGGTCCGCTCGTACTCCTTGATCTCCGGCAGCACCTCGCTGCTGATGCAGAGCGTCAGCCCGGGCGCGCGGCGCTGGACCAGCGCCTTGATCCGCTCCTCGTGGACGGGGTTGGCCCAGGCGTTGAGCAGGCAGACCGCGAGCGCCTCGATGCCCAGCCCCAGAAGCGTGTCGAGCGCGCCCTCGACGTCGGCGTCGGCCAGCGCCTGCTGCACCACGCCTTGGGCGTTGATGCGCTCGTTCACCTCCAGGCGCAGGCGGCGCTCGACCAGCATGGGCGGCTTCTCCCAGGTGAGGTCGTAGAGCCGCGGCATGCGCAGCCGCCGGATCTCCAGCACGTCCCGGAAGCCGCGAGTGGTGATGAGCCCGGTGCGGGCGCCCTTCAGCTCCAGCAGCGCGTTGGAGGCCACGGTGGTACCGTGCAGCACCTCGATCACGTCGCGGCCCATCAGCCCGGTCTCATCGAACACCTCGCGGAGACCGTCCACGATCGCCCGCGCGTAGTCGTCGACGCTGGAGGACACCTTCTTGACGTGCAGCCGCCCGTCGGCGTCCAGAAACACGATGTCGGTGAACGTCCCGCCGATGTCGACGGCGACTCTGAAGCGCGGATTCGGTGCGGAGACCCTGGCCATATCTTCCCTCTCGGCCTCCTGACGCCCGTGCTCACCCGGGCACGGCCGAGGCGGCCATTATAGAGTCCCCGCCGCAGGTGCGCTCCCTGGGGCGCGTCGAGGTCGAGACGATGGGCTGGGAAGAACGGCGGGACGGCCGAGCGACCGTCCCGCCGGAGGGTCAGCGGTTACCGCCGGAAGGCGTCGCGTATCGACCACGCCAAGCGCTTCCCGGAGCTCACCGCGGCCGTCGCGGGTCTCAGTGCGTGGTCGACACCTTGCCGGTCTTCTCGAAGCGCTGGACGGCCTTCTTGAGGTCGCGATACTCCTCGCACGAGAAGAAGCAGAGCTTGTCGAGCGCCGTCAGGTGCTCCTTGGCCTTCGGCAGGTTGCCGAGCATCAAATAGGCCTCGCCGATGTACTCGTGCGCGCCCAGGTGCTTGGGGTCGATGGCGAGCGCCTTCTGGTAGATCGGGATCGAGGCCGCGGGATCGCCGTTGCGTCGCGTCGCGTAGCCGAGCCAGTTGTAGGCGTCGGCGTTGCGCGGCTCCTTGGCGACGACCGTCTCGAGGAGCGGGATCGCGTCGGCGAACCGCTCGGCCTTGATCGCCCGCACCGCCGCCGTGTAGTCCGGGTCCGCGGGGGTGGACCGCGTCTGATCCGCGTCGCCGCCCCCCCCACCGCCACCGGCGGCGGCTGCGAGATCGGTCAATCCGAGGCCGAGCAGGAGCGTGAGGAGACCGGTCAGGATGGCGCGTCGCCGCCACGTGAAGGTCATGGCATCCTCCATTCTTCGTCGACCAGGTGGACCGCGCGGTTACCCGGGAGAGTAACACCGTCCGAGGCGCCGGCGTTCCTGCCGTCTGAGCGTACCGTACGGTGGAGCATCGCATAGCCCCGATCGCGCGAGGCAAGGCCGCGAAGCGCGAACGGAAGCCGCAGCCGCCGCCCACCAAGCCCCGAACCGCCCCAGATGGCGCGCGCACTGAACGCGGTGAGCGACCCAGGGGAGTCATGAGCGACCAGGCGAGGGATCTCGGGACCGTGTGGAAACGGCTGGACGCGAAAGTGCGGAACCACATTCGCAAGGCCATGAAGAGCGGCCTCTGCCCTTGGTGCGGCGCTGACCAGACAGACCGCGTACCAAGCGCCCAGTTTGACCATCTCGAATGCGGCGCGCGCGGGCCGCGCGAGATCTGAGATGGCGCGCGCGCTGACATTGTTTGGGCGTCCCGCTCGATGATCCGGCACTCCTGATCGCGCTGGGGCAGTGGGGCTACGGGCGAGGGGAGGACCCGACAGCGACAGCACGCCGGCGCCCCTGCATGAACAAGTTGCGGCCACCGAACAAGTTGCCCTCACCCGACGAGTCTCACTGAAGGAGTAGTCGTAGCCAACTAGCCGCTGTAGCAGAACGCGGTCGCATGGCATGGCGCGTGCTGTCATCGCGCCCGGTTGCGGTATGACGCGGCGATCGCCGCGGAGCGGCGTTCATCTTTGAGGACACGCCTGCTTCCTACCGCATCGACCTGCGCGAGGGCGTCGTCTTCACTGTGGTCGAAGGCCACGTCACCAATGAGGAGCTACTGGACCATCAGCAGCGAATGTCGGCCGACCCGGACTTCCGGCCAACGATGAACCACGTCATCGATACTCGGGGCGTCACGAGCGTGTCAGTCACGGCTCTCGGCGTTCGACTCGTCGCCTCCCCCAGCATCTTCGCTCCCAACTCGCGTCGCGCGATCATCGCAGGCGACGCCAACCCCTTCTACGGCTACGTCCGCATGTTCCAGACCCTACGCAGTCAGAGCGGCGAGGACATCAGGATCTTCTCGACAGTCGAGGACGCGCACTGCTGGCTCGGACGGGAGTAGCCCTCCACCGCCCCTTCCTTGACTCCTGACCGGCGCCTGCCTCACCATCCCCGGCATGGACCGCCGCCGCTTCATGCTGACATCGCTGGCCGGTGCCCTCGCCGCGCCGCTCGCTGCTGGAGCGGTCTTGACTGCCGCATGGGTCACAGCGATGGTGCTTCTCGCGGCCTCGGCAATAGCTCAGAGCTGGCAAGGCACGACCTATGATGCGCGGATCTGGCGTGTCATTGATGGCGACACCATTGAAGTTCTCGTCGAAGATCGCGTCGAGACGGTCCGTTACATCGGGATCAACACTCCCGAGATTCATCATCCGACCCGGGGCCGAGAACCCTTCGGAGAGGCGGCGCGTTGGGCGAAGGAGGCTTTGGTCGTTGGTCGGGCGGTGCAGCTATTGCTTGATGTCCAACCGCGTGATCGCGATGGCCGCTTGCTGGCGTATGTCTATGTGAATGGCCAGCTCGTCAACGCCGAGCTAGTTCGCAGAGGATACGCTGAGGTGTCAACCTACCCACCCAACGTGCAACACTACGCGGAGTTTGTCGAACTCCAGCGGCAGGCGCGTTCGACGAAGCAAGGACTATGGGGCGATGCGGCGGCGCTCGCTGCGTACAAGGCGCAGCCCTCGGGAGTCGTTGGGTCCAAGAACACACGCGTGTACCTCCACCCGGACGATCCAAGCTGGCGGGAACGCGATCCTGACAATCTCGTGTATTTCGAGAGTGCCGATCAAGCACGCGCCCAGGGTTATGTTCCGTCTTTGGACTATCCACGCTATGCCAGTCAAGAAGGTCGGGCGCTGGCCGGAGGTCCCGATAAATTCGTATCCAGTAGCAGCTCTGTCGCACCGCCTGCAGCGCAAGGCGCTGCGACCCCTCCGGCAGAAACGCCTTGAAGGCTCCTATGACAGGGCAGAACCAGAGCAGAATAAAGCGGGCTACTTGATAACTCTGATTGCTGACAACATCACGAGCAGCGCAAATCCTAGCCCGAGCCCAATCAGTGCGCGTTTGTAGTTCCGCGCGGTACGCGCCTGACGTTCCACCAGGACGCGGCCGACGTCCTCTCCGTACCAGATCGAGAGCGCGTAGGATGTCCCCTTACCCACGAACGTCGAGCCCCTTCGACGGCATTCCGATTCCAACCACGCGCCAATCCCCAGGACGAGCATGTGCTCTAGTTCATCCCAGGACCGACGGTGGTCGCCTCGAACTGCCCATCTGAAGATCTTGAAAACCCCGACACCGGCCAACGAAAAGTCGATGGGGCCACCGCTCACATCGCCAACTTCTATGTAGGGCGCTCGCGGAAGGCCCAGATGCCCTGCGAGAAGCGCACCTGCCCGTCTGAGATCGCCGAGGTTCTGGATCTTGCCGACTCGACCGCGGAGCGGGCTTCGACACTGGGACTCCATTGCAGCGGTGAGAGTCTACGATCTTGCAGCCATTACCTCAAGCTCCGCACTCTGCCGAACCATCATCCTCGCGAGCACGAACGCCCGCTGGCAGGTCTGCTCCCTCTGTGGCCGCCCCCGTCGAGGCCGGCGCCCGGCCGGAGTCCGAGCCAGTCGAGCGCCGACTGTGCCCTGAGTGCTTGCGGCCCGCTGCCGCCAGAGGAACCCCCAGCGCTCGCGGTAGTCGGTCGCTGGGAAGGAGCAGCCCGCGGCGCGGTCACTGATCCTGAGGCCAGGGCTCGCCGCGTCGGTTGGAGCCCGTGGCGGACGCATTTTGTGGGTGGCCCAGCTCTTGCGTCGTAAGAGTCTAATCGGCGATTCACGCTGCGGACTTGAATGTTCGAACTCGAAGTCGAGGTAAGCCATGGATGTCCTTATTTGGATCGTGTTCGGCCTCGTCGTTGGCGTCGTAGCCAAGTTCGTCATGCCGGGTCGGGACCCAGGTGGCATGATCGTGACAATCGTACTCGGCATCGTCGGAGCCCTGCTCGGCGGTTGGATCGGCCGAGCCCTCGGTGTGTATCAGCCTGGACAGCCGGCCGGGTTCATCATGGCGGTGATCGGCGCCATTGTGGTCCTGGCGGTCTATCGCCTGGCGTTCAGTGGCCATACCCGGCATGCCTAGGACAGTCAAAGGAGCTGAATGATGATCAGATTGATTCTCGCGATCGTCGGCGGCCTGGCTGCCTGGCGCTATCGAAACCACATCAAGGAGTACGTGAACAATCAGCTTCCCGAGGTTCAAAGGAAGGCGACGCAGGTTTTCGGCGAGGCAGCGGACAAGTTCAACTCGGCTCGCCGTCCGGCTCGGCCCTCGATCCCGGAACGGCGAGAAGGCCAGGCTTAGAAGCAACGAACGAGTTCGTCAAGGCGGCCTGGCGCTGGCCCGCGAGTTCCGCGACGGCAGCGCCAGGGCTGTCGGCGGTTGGCGACGGAATCACGAGCCGGGAGCGAGAGCGCGACGCTCTCCGGGTCCGGCTCGACCGGCTGGAGACGGTCGCCCGCCTCCCCCGTCTGGACACGGCCGCGCTCACGAAGACGCGGCACCAGCGCTTGACCGACTGGCGCGGCTACTCGATGCCGAGCCCGTGAAGGCCCGGCAGATCGTCCTCAGGCTGCCTAATGGTCAGCGGCTCGTCTTCACACCCGATCCGAAGCAGCGGAGTTACACGTTCAGGCGTCGCCCTATCCTCGTCAGCACCGGCCGCGCGGGCGGGATAGCGAATTTACTTCTTGCTGGCGGCACGCGCAGCCCTCGGCTCCTCCAGCTCCCGCCACGCGCGCCTGGAGCCGCGTGCATCATCATCGGGTTGTGTGTGGCGTTCCGGGTGGCCTGTAGCGCGAGGACTGATCTTCGCCGCCGTGCCGTCACCGGGGAACTCCCTTGACGCAGTTCTCGTCGAACTGAATAGCGGGGCGACGACGAGCTTCTCCTACGAGGTCCATGTCGTCGCGCGCGGCCGCGCTTCAAGCAGCGGCGATCTCGTCGTGAAGATCCGGAGCGGCTGCGGCGAGCAGATCGGAGTGGAGTGGCAGCGTGGTGGGTAGCGCCACCGGCTCGGCGCACTCCATCGTCGGTGACCCGGCGTGGGAACCGGCGCCGTGCAGGTCGCGGCGTTGGGCGGTAGTTACTGCGTGGTTACTCTGGCGTACATCTTCCTTGGCTGCGTTTCTCAAGAGTCTGATTGTTTGGTGCCCCAGGGTGACGCAGTTTAGGAATCCCCCGACGGCATCATCCCTCCGCACACTTGGCCCGCACGGATGTGCAGATTGCGGCAGATCGCTGCACCAACCGCAACCCAGGCGCAACCGGCCTACCGACTTCGACCCAGGGGGGGACCACCCGAGCCCGACTTCGCTTTCCCGGACGCGGACGCATGCGCTCCGAAATCCGCGACGCAATTTTAAGGGCGCCCCCTCCCCGCCCTTGCCCGGCACTCACGTCTTCCCGATTCTGCGGTCCGCCGCGCACATGTAGCGGGGCGTTTCTGGCGTCGAACATCACTCGGCAATACCTACCTAGCGGGGTGAGTCTCGCACCCCGGGAAAGGGCCTGAAATGGGCCTGACGCGAGCAGAGCAGGAGACGGTGATTCGGTGGGACGAGGCCGAGCCGGAGGTACGGATCTGGTCGGCCTCCCCGAAGACGTGGCGGCGGATGGCGCGGTTGGGGGTGGCGCCGTATCGGGAGACGACGACTGAGCGGACGACTGACACGGAGACCAGCTACGCGGATCGGGTGCTGCACGAGGTGCAGATCTCGGCGGCGTGCGGGCTCGATCCAGATCAGGCCCGGGAGGTGGCGGGGTCGCTGCTGGCTGGGCTGGCGAAGATGGCGAAGGCGCTGGAGGACGCCACGTATGCGCCTGGGGAGTACGAGAAGATCGCCCGCTCCGCGGCGCACGCGATGAAGTCGGCTGACGGGCTGGTGCGGCTGATGGAATTTGCCTCCGGCCGGCCGGACTCGCGGGCGGACGTGGGGAGCGACTGGCTGCGGGCGCTGACGGCCGAGCAGTTGGCCATGGTCTCGGGCTGGATCGATGCGAACGAGCAGAAGCTCAACGCCTCAGAGCGGCCGTGAGCCAGGAACGGGCGGCGCACGAGCCGCAGATCGATAGGCTTCCCCCGGTCCAGTCCGCATCGCCAGCGGTCGCGCTGGTCGTTCGGGACGGCCGCGCGTTGCCGTGACCCAGCAGCGTCAGAAGGCGGCTGATCGTACGCGCGCGTACCGAGCCGGGCAGAAGGTCGCCCGCATCGCGCAGGCCGACGCGCAGGTGGCCGCGCTCGGCGTGTCGGTCGCGCCGGCAAGAAAGGGATGGGGGGCGGTCCCCAAAGACCGCGACGCGGCGGTGTGCGATGGATCGACCCCGGTGGGCGTACACGAATCCCGAAGTCATCAGCTTGCCGGCTCAGCACTGGCCTTCGAGGCGCTCCGTCTCGATGCAGCGGAGGCCTGCGCCGGTAGACCGGCACGTGCGTCAGGCCAGGAGGGACAGGGCCACCGAGCCGTCTACAGCGCCAAGCGCCGCAACCGCAGCGCGTTGACGATGACCGACACCGAGCTGAACGTCATGGCCGCACTGGCCACGATGGGGCTGAGGAGGACGCCGAAGACCGGGTACAGGACGCCAGCCGCGATAGGTACGCCGAGCGCGTTGTACAAGAACGCGAAGAACAAGTTCTCCCGGATGTTCCGCATCGTGACCCGACTCAGACGCCGGGCGCGCACGATGCCTCGCAGGTCGCCCTTCACCAGGGTTATGTCGGCGCTCTCCATGGCCACGTCCGTGCCGGTGCCCATGGCGATGCCCACGTCCGCCTGCGCCAGAGCAGGAGCGTCGTTCACGCCGTCGCCGGCCATGGCGACCCGCCTGCCCTTGTCCTGAAGCTCGCGCACGACCTCGCCCTTGCGCTCAGGCAACACCTCGGCTTCGACGTGCTCAATGCCGAGCTTGCGGGCCACCACCTCGGCGGTCTTGCGGTTGTCGCCCGTCAACATCACGATCCGCAGTGCCGACTCGCGCAGGGCGCGGAGCGCCTCGGGTGCCGAGGGCTTGATCAGGTCTGCCACTGCGACGAGCCCGGCCGACTGCCCATCGACGGCGACGAATATGACGGTCTGTCCCTCGCTGCGGAGCGCGTCGGCCTCAGCGAGCAACGGGTCCACCGTGACGCCCAGATCACGCATCAGAGACAGGTTCCCGAGGGCAACAGGGTGGCCCTCGACGCGACCTACCACGCCCTTGCCGGTGATCGACCGGAACTCCGCCGCCGCAGGCGGCGTGATGCCACGCTCGCCCGCGCCTGCGACGATGGCCGCCGCCAGCGGATGCTCGCTGGCCCGCTCCAGGGCAGCGGCGTAGCGCAGGACCGAGGTCTCATCGTGCCCCGGCGCCGCCTTCACCACGGTAAGGCGGGGCTTGCCCTCGGTGACCGTGCCCGTCTTGTCTACGATCAGGGTGTCCACCTTCTCCATCAGCTCCAGCGCCCCGGCGTTCTTGATCAGCACGCCGGCCATGGCGCCACGCCCAGTGCCGACCATGATGGACATCGGCGTGGCGAGCCCGAGCGCGCACGGGCACGCGATGATCAAGACCGCGACGGCGTTCACAAGGCCGTAGGCGAGGCGAGGTTCCGGCCCCCACAAGCTCCAGCCGACGAACGTCAGCACCGCGATGACGACCACAGCGGGGACGAACCATGCCGCCACCCGATCCGCGAGCCGCTGGACGGGTGCCCGCGTGCGTTGTGCCTCGGCCACCATGCTGACGATCCGCGCGAGGAGCGTCTCGCTGCCCACGCGCTCCGCGCGCATGACCAAGGTGCCAGTGCCGTTCACTGTGCCACCCGTCACGGGGCTCCCGGGCGTCTTCTCCACGGGGATGGGCTCGCCGGTCACCATCGACTCGTCTACGGCACTGGCGCCCTCCACGACGATGCCGTCAACGGGGATGCGTTCGCCAGGACGAACTCGGAGCAGATCGCCAACCTGGACGACCTCCAGCGCCACACCCTCCTCCGAGCCGTCTGGGCGCACCCGACGCGCGGTCGGAGGCGCGAGGTTCAGCAACGCCCTGATCGCGCTGCTGGTGTGGCTTCGAGCCCGCAGCTCCAGTACTTGGCCGAGCAGAACGAGGACTGTGATGATGGCAGCGGCCTCGAAGTACAGACCCACCTCGCCGCCGTGGGTGCGGAACGAGTCGGGGAACAAGCCCGGCGCTATGGTCGCCACGACGCTGTAGATCCACGCGGCGCCCGTGCCGAGTGCGATCAGCGTGAACATGTTCAAGCTGCGGTTCACGACCGAGGTCCACGCCCGCTCGAAAAACGGTTCGCCGCCCCAGAGCACGACGGGCGAGGCCAGTACGAGCTGAAGCCACGCGATCACGCGGGGCGAGGTGAGGTGCCGAAGAGGGTTGGCCGGGAACATGTCGGACATGGCGAACGCGAGCAGCGGCACGCTGAGCACTAGGCCGATCCAGAACCGCCGCGTCATGTCCTGAAGCTCGGCGTTCTCCTCCTCGCCCGCGTCAGCCGACACGGTGCGCGGCTCCAGTGCCATACCGCAGATCGGGCAGGTTCGCGGCGCGTCCCGCACGATCTGCGGGTGCATCGGGCAGGTGTACTCGACCTTCGCGCGCGGCGGCGCTGCCGGCGCGACCGGCTCCAGCGCCATGCCGCACTTGGGGCATGACGCGGGGCCGCGCTGCCGAACCTCCGGATGCATCGGGCAGGTGTAGGTCCGGCTATCGTCGGTCACGAGGCCGCCCGTGCCGACCCGCCGAGCACACGCCGAGCATCCCGCAGCATCACGCGCAGGCGGCTATCCGGCCGCGCCAGCGACACTCGCACGATCCCCCCGTCAGCTCACTGACTGGGGGCGCCCTGCATGCGACCCGCGTGCTTCATCATGATATCCCCCATCGCCTTCATCATCTCGCCGCGCATCTGGAGCATGTCCGCTCGTTCCTTCGGGCCAGGTACCCCATCGGCATGGTCATCATGTCGCCCATCATCTGGCGGCACATCTCCATCGACATGCCCGCGCTGGGTGGGGGCGCGGATCCAGGCGTGGCCGTCCCTTTTGCTGCGTCCGGGTGATGAGGGTCCTGTGGTGTGGTGGCCGGCTGGGCGTACCCAGATGCCACGGCGACGACGGCGAGCAGAGCCGTTGCGGCGAGCGTCCTGAAGATGCTCATCGATCAGCCTCCCTGGTGGATGTACCCCATGCCTATGCTGCTATGCGGAAGCGGGCGTGACCCGCTGGACGTTGGGGTCGGTACGTCGCGCGAAGAAGTTGTGGATGACGGAATAGAGCATGCCGACTCCCGCACCATAGGCCGCCGCCTCGACGAGGCCCAGCATGAAGGCGCCGAGGCTGAGCCACTTGAAGCCCGGCAGGAACGCTTCCAGCAGCCACGCCGCATGAAACCTCGCCGGCGCGACGAGCCCGAACATGACACAGAGCAAGAAGGTGATCGCCGCAAAACTCGAGACACTCTTCGTGACGACCTTCCAGTTGAGCATCTCCTGGTCCTCCTTCGCGTCACCGGGGGTCACACCTGCCCACTCGAACGCCGCGTTCCTCACTCGCTCACGACGGGCTGATCCTGCATCGCCGGTGCCATGCGTGAGCACTCTCGCACCGGCCTCGCAAGCTCCCAGATCGATGTCCTTCGGAGACGGCTCCACGGTCCGCCAGTCCGCGAGATGGATCGGGTGACCGGGACATGCTCGCCACAGCTGAGGCACGCTCGCCACATCCCTCACGCGCTCCTCAGAACCCGAACGACAGGCCGGTCGTGGCGTAGAACAGCGAACGGCTCGCCGGGCCCGCGAACTCGGTCCCGACGCCGAAGTCCCAGACAACACGCGGCGTGAGCTGGAACCGGACACCGACTTCGGTGCCCACGGTGGTTGACTCGCCTCGATGGCCAGCTTGCTGCGCGAACACGTCACCGACAAGGGTTGCGCGCGTGAACCTGGGTGCACCCACCGGGTAGCTGAAGCCCAGCACGAGTTCGTAGCGGCCATCCCGCTCGTCGCCCCGGGTGTCAGTCAGGAACGCGTACCCGGCGTTCAGGTGAAGGCTGAGCCGCTCGATGGACTTCGTGACGATACCCTTGACCTCGACACTGTAGCCTCTTGCGTCCACGCCGGTCGGTAGGCCGAGGCCCAGCTTCAGCCCGAACGCAGGAAGGCTGAGCGTCTCCTGGTTGAAGTTGTACAGGCCCGTCAGGTGCAGGTCGCCCGACTTCGGCCGGTCATCCACCTCGTGCGGATCGGTGAAGATCGTGGACCCGATGCCGATCTGGAAGTTCGGCAGCGCACCGTACAACACTTCGACTGGGAAGAAGCCCTGGACGGCGCCGTGCCGTGGAAGTCTGAATCCTGCACCCGTCTCGACGGCGATCTCGCCGGTCGAGATGGCGTATGCGTCGTCAAGGCGCGTGGGGCGCCCTTCGTCCAGGTTCTTGTGGTCGATGGCGTAGGCCTGCGCCACACCGAGAAGCAACACGAGGACAGCAGCACTCGCCCTGATGGTCGTCGGCATGGTGGTCCTCATTTCAGTGCTTGTGCTCCTGCTTGCCGGGGGCTGGTTGTGTCGGCTGGGGTTGGTCGCTCGGCGGCGCCGTGCCGGCAAGCACCTCATGCACCGATGGAGGCCGCGGCCCCATTTCCATGCCGTGCCCTCCATGCGCGCCTGCGGCGAGCTCGTGGAACTCCGGGTAGAGGTCACGCGCCCCGTGGTTCCGATGCAGGTAAATGGGTAGGATGCGCAGGATCGCGGCGCGCTTGGCCTCCATCGTCGGGAAGAGGTCGGGCCGCACGAGGATGTCATCGAAGTTGTCGTGCAGCATGTGGAGGTTGTCGAAGATCGACGCTGCCTCAGGGAACTGCTTGGCGAAGTTGGGCGCGGCTTCGGGCATCATCGGCATGAACTGCCACTCCACTGGGGGGCGGCGCAGGTACCCGTGGTAGAACGCGATGACCTTCGGCATCAGCTCCTGCTGCCGCTTCACGTCGCCCAGGAGCTGCACGTCGTACACCGCCGCCTGGAGCCAGTGGTAGGCCCAGATCTGCGTGTTGAACTTGGGGAACTTGTCGCGGAACGCCTTCGACTCCTCGAACTCCCAGAGGGCGCGATGGTGATCCAGGCGATGTGGCGTGATCGCCTCGGGCTTCTCCAGGTAGTCGGCCAGGAGCCTCTTGTACGCGGCCTCCTTGTCCTTCACCTTGTCGCTGCTGAACAGATCGTAGAGGCTGCGGTGGAAGATATGCGCCCAGTCGAACGTCTTGGTGACTTCCCACGCCAAGCGGTTGACGGTCGGGGCGACCTGCTCCTCATCCGGGGGCACGGCGGGCGAGCTGAAGATGAAGTTCACGACATTTAAGCGCGCCTGCTCGATCCGCTCCGGCTCCTGCGTCTTGAGCAGCCTCTCCGCGAGGTGTGCGTGTCCGAAGTCGATGCCGTTGAACTCGCGGTAGAGCTGCGGGAGCTTCCTGATGACGGCGTCCTTCCACGGGCCGCGGGGTTGCCAGCGGTGGTCCCGCGTCACCCACTGGGACCCGAGGCGTGGGTCACGCGGCTCGGGATGCGGCCGCACGGCGCCCTGCATCTCGGGATGTTCGGCGCGGTCGTGCGGGCCGCTGTGGCCGCTAAAGGAGTGCTGGAACGCGATGACGGCCCATCGGTCGTCCACCGAGAGGTCGTTCTTGTACGGGGGCATCGCGGACCCCTTCGACTTGTACGGCTCCACGGCGCCACCCTCGCTGACTCGCCAGAACCAGTAGACGGGCGACATCTCGGCCACCATCGCCTTGTCGCGGAACGACGCCGGCTTCAGGATGAGCCCGGCGACGGCCGGCCCGTCCCCGGCCCCCTCGTTCCCGTGGCAGACGGCGCACTTCGCGGCGTGGATGGCGGCTCCCTTGGCGATGACGCTCTTGTCGGTCCAGATCGCCTCTGGCGGCGTCTGCTTGGCGTACTCGGCCGGGACCGGCGCGTGGATGTGCTCCGGCGCCGAGCCTTGGCCGTGCTTGTGGTCTTGGGCGTTCGGCTTCGGGTCATGTGCCAGTGTCGTCGTGGTCGACGCTGCGACGATGTGCATCAGCAGCGCGCCCGCGATCAAGAGGCGTGGCGATCTCCCGGTCATGGTTCTCCTCCCCGCTGTCGTGTTGTGGACAGCCTGCGAGCAGTCCCGGGGCACCAGCGACACGAGTGCCGCTAGTAGGCCGGATGCAGCTACAGCGGCGGGAGGCTTAGATCAGGAGTGCGGCGTGGAGCAGGAAGAGCGGAGGCAAACTTGAGGGGTACGGTCGATTCGTCAGTGCGAGCCACGCGACGCGGGGTGCAGAGGCGTCCACGTTGAGTAGCGTCGTGACCTGCGGCACGCACGGCGAAGACGGCGGGGTGGATCGCACCCCCTCGCAGGATGCGACATGCACCGCATCGCCGGCATCGTGATCGCGTCCAGTGCTCTCATGCGGTACGGCCGCATCGTCGTCTCCGTGCGGCAAGGCGCAGATGTGCCCTACCAGCGTGAACGCCAGCAAGAGCAAAAGCCCGATGGAAACACCCGGTGTGCCGGGCCGCAACTGAATGGCCGCCCGCGCGGTGCGCGTCTGTTCCTGCAGCGACCCAGACCGGCTGACGGTCTCCAGTACGTCCATGAGGACCTGAGCCTAGTCTCCCGGGGCAGCGGGCGCAACCCGCCCGGTGAGTCTCAGCGCAGCGCGCCCGGGCTGCGCATCGTCAGCGACGAGCTGTGGCAGGCGGCCCACGCGCGCCTGGACGCCAGCCGGGCGGTCTACCTACGGCGAAAACAACGGCCAGCCGGGCGCCAAGCGCGAGGCGGGCCTGGAGTCGAAGTACCTGCGCTCCGGCTTCCTACGGTGGGAAGCCTGTGGCGGCAACATGATCGTCACCAAGCGCACCGGCCCGCGCGGCAAGCCGCAGCTCGCCTATGTCTACGCCGCTCACCGGGCGCGGCCACTCGCCTGCCCGGTGCGCAGCGGGTCTCCGGCAGGGGATTGAATCTCTCGCTGATGCTGCGGGCACATCTGACCCGGAAGGCAGGTGCCAAGCACCGGGGCAAAATGGTGCCGATCTCTGCCTAGAGCAGGCGGCTGCCCCGCACTCGGGCGGGCCCGGTGAAGTTCTCGCTCGCCCGGAAGGCCGCCACGTTGCTCGCCGTCCTGGCCGGAGCCACCGCGGCATTCTGGTGGATCGTGCCGTAAGGCGGAGGCCTAGGCGCACGACTACAGAGTGTGGTGCCCCCGGGCGGGACCGAAGCCCTCTACACCGTCGAGATCACGGCCCTGGTGCCGGCGGCGTGAGAGACGCCCTGCTCGCCGGCATGACCGCCGTCGTGTATCGGTGCGCCCACGTAGCCCGTCCCCCGCCCAAAAACACGCGCCCGCCGCCCGCGTCAGATCGACCTCGGCGCGGGTACAGGATTCCCAGAGTCCAGGCCGCCGAGAAGCTGCGGCCGGCACGGTCCAGATCCTGGGGTAGACCTTAGCTCACCACCACCACGATGAGCGGCGCGGGCCAGACATCACGATGATCGTGGGCAGCGGGGCCGTGAGCCCAAG
>Ga0075428_100005079_pt1 | contig 14633 bp, 3 predicted proteins | sample RhiMetdeltSRZDD2_FD_75291 | JGI IMG/M metagenome (GOLD analysis project Ga0075428, IMG submission 75291) | Populus rhizosphere microbial communities from Tennessee, USA - Rhizosphere MetaG P. deltoides SRZDD2 | ecosystem: Host-associated > Plants > Roots > Rhizosphere > Soil | place: USA...
TTCGCCGGCTTGCAGCAGCTTCCGGGACGCACCGAGCACGTGCAGGTGACGTCCCGCGGCCTCTTGTCGACCTGTAACGTGGTGCGCTGGGAGGACGCGGCCGACGGCCTCGGCCTCACGGTGTTCGTCGAGTGCCGTGACGGGGCCGGGCGGTTCATAGACTCGACGGAGGAGGACTCGGGGTACACGGTGCTGGTGATTGAGTAGCGAGGGCACGCCTCCCCCGGGTGCTGTGGCCTGAAGGCCCTCTATGGCCCGTGCGGAGCAGGCCACCAGTGCCATGTTCGATAGGATAAGAGGCGGCATGTGATCCGTTGATCGACAGAGGAGTGCAGGCCTCGGGCAGATTGCCGGGTGGGGGGCAATCTGGCGGTGTGCGCCATATGGTTCAGCCACACTGGAGAAAGGCCCCATGCCCAAGTATCCGCGGTCCCGGCGTTGCATGTGAGGGCTCCTATTGGCGGAAAGGCGCCCCTGGTGTAGCCTGGCTGCATCGAAGGCAGTGACTGAAGCAACAGGACAGAGGAGTTTTCTATGGCAGAACGGAAATTGGGCATAACCATCACTTCCCCACTATACACCGAATTCGAGGAGGGGCAGCTCTTAACGGTTAGCGGGAGCTTGCACGCCATCCCGCCGGATGAATACATTATAGATACAACAGAGCCGGAAACTATCGATGTCTCCGTTTTCTTTGGCGCGACGGAGGTTACGGCGAGAATGCGCCAACTCTCGTGGGAGTGCCAAGGAACAATCCCTGTCCCAGCAGACACGCCCAACGGGAAACAGTTTTTCATTACCGTCAGTGCGTCGGCCAATATCAAGAAACCTCCCCCCCCCGACGACCCCGAGCCTGTGCCCGTTAATGCTAGCGAGTCGCGTGGCGTCATCTTCAAAACCATAGTGCCGCCTGCCCTGAAGGTGTTCTGTGATCCAACGTTTACGCTGCCTGAGCGTGTGACGTTTCATGGTACTGCGACGCCTGCCCCAGGGTTGGAGATCGTAGCGGTGCAGTTCTGTATCGATGACGGCGCCTTGGCCCTCGTGGACAATCTGACCGGCAATTGGGCGCAGTGGTCCAAGACGATCGACCTGCCTGCAGAGACGTACAGGCTCACCGTTGTCGCCACCGACACGCGTCAGGCCAAAGATACGGAAGTACGTTCATTTGTCGTCAGAGTCCCCTACGAGCCCACCCAGATCGAGCAGGCGTTCGCCCCAACGACGTACTTGCGGGAACTGCTGACGTTTGCTAAGCGCTGGATCCGGATTGGCATCAGTCCCGAGGGGCCTAGCCCCCAGGTATTGGCCCAGCGCTTCTTTCAGCCTTTCGACCAGTTGACGGTAGGGAAGCACTACGAGCAAGCCATGCGGCCGGTCCATCCGGCACACCTGGCTGTGGAAGTGCTGCGCCCACAGCTGGCGGCAGGCGTCCCACCCGCGACCGATCAGCATTTTCGCTTCGCCGCCTACCAGGTGATCGTGCGGGAACTCGGCACGTCGTATGAGGAATTGCGTCTGGCGCGGGTGGCCGACCCAGCAACCCGGCAGGCGCTGGCCGCGCAGATCGGCATTGAGATCGAGGGTCCTCGGCCGGGTCGCCTTGACCAGATCACCTTATTGCCCAACGCCGTGACCGACGTGAAGCTGAAGGAACTGTTTGGCTATCGGTCGCCCGCTCCTCCTGATGATCTACTGCAGCCGCCGGGTTTAGGCCCTATGGTCCTGACCTGGCAGTTCAGCGCGGTGCACAGGGCGTGGCAGTGCGACGACGCTCGGACCCGCGACGGTGCCGACGGCCCCCTGCTGGTCATCGATCCGGATCTGATCAGCCAGGGCAACATCGCAACCCAGCAAGCGACCAACCCGGTGCTTGTCTTGTGGACCACCCGCAAGCAATGGATCGACGACACTCTCGCCGACATCGGACACGACGCCGAGCCCCAAACGCATCCGCTGGCCCGGTTCGATCAGCTTGTCCTGACATGGGTCGGCAACATCGATCTTGCCGACATCGCGGATCGAGATGCAAACGGAGAGGATGTCACCCGTGACCTCGCGCCGTTCACGCTGAGCCTGGAGGCCTTTCGCTTCCTGGCCCGCTGCCGCGAGCTGCTGGAAGCGGGAACCTTGCTCGACTCGGAATGGCAGGACATCTTCGCCATCCTGCTTCAAACCCGGAAGCAATTGCGGTATGAAGAGTGGCGGGCGGAGGAGCGGCAGGCGGGCGTGGTCTTGGAGCCGGGCCAATTCCTGGCGGAGGCCGGTACGGCGGTGCCGGACATCCCCCGCTGGCGGGGTTCCCCGGACACGTTTGCACAATGGCGCCGGACGCTGCGAATGCGTGCGGCGCAGCAAAGGACCGTCGAGACCAGCTACTGGGCGGCCGTGGATGCCGCTGAAGCGCAGACCTTGCCCGGACTCCGGGACGCGCTGATCGAACTCATCGGACGACAGCACCAGCCGACCCAGGAGGACTTGCACGCCGCGGCAGAACGCTTGACGCGGGAGTTGCTGATCGATCTGCGCGCCAATACCGGCGTGAAAACGACGCGGGTAGACCAGGCGCTTGAAACGCTGCAGGGCATCCTGTTTTCCGTCCGCTCCGGGCGCCTGGCAACGGGAGCCGATGGGGCATGGAAGCTCCGTGAACCCTCTGATGAATCGAGCTTTGACGCTGAGTGGGTATGGATGGGCAGCTATAGTACCTGGGTTGCTGCGATGCGGGTGTTCGCGTACCCGGAAAATCAGCTCTTCCCGACTCTGTACCTCACCGATCCTTCTAAGTTCCTCCTGCCAAAGACCAAGGCATTCAAAGAGAAAGTCATCGAGCCTCTCCGCCAACCCACCAAGGTGACGCCGGAATCTGCCAGGGATATGGCGAGCAATTACTTGGCAGCCTTGCGAGATGAACTTAAGAATGTGGAGCCACCGCTGCCTGATGACCTGAAAGCGGAGACCTTTTTGCTCACTGATCAGATGTCGGATAGGGATCTAGTCACCCGCCAGCAAGACTTCGCCAGCCTATTCGGTCCTCCCCCACCGACCCCAACGACATCCCCCAGTATTTGCAGAAGGTTCCCCATTATCTGCGCGAGTTGTTTTGGCTTGTGCCCATGGCCCTCGCGCTGAAGTTGCAGGAGGAGCGACATTATCTCGCCGCCCTGGACTGGTTCCAGACGGTCTACGCCTTCAACCTGCCGCCTGCGCATCGGAAAATCTATTACTGGCTGACGGTGGAAGAATCGCTTGATTCAAACTACGAGCAGGCTCCGACGTGGCTCACGACGGAATTGAACCCGCATATCTTCGCACCCACACGGAAGAACGCCTACACCCGCTTCACCGTGATGTCGATTGTCCAGTGCTTGCTGGCCTATGCCGACCTGGAGTTTGCCCGAAACCTGGCAGAGTCGACCGTGCGAGCGCGCACGCTGTATGAGACGGCCATCGACCTGCTCGGGCTGGATGATGTCCGCCCCGAGACGGGCCCGACCATTCCTTTCCCGGCCAATCCCGTCTGGGAGTCTCTGCAGCTGCATGCGCAGTCCAATCTGGCGAAAATTCATAACGGCATGAACATCGCCGGCATTCGCGTCAACGTGCCTTTGGCCAGCGGACCTGCGACAGTCTTCCTGCCAAGTCAATATCGCTACGCCGTCCTGGTCGAGCGGGCCAAGAATCTCGTGGGGATCGCCCAGCAGGTGGAGTCGGCGTTCCTCAGTGCCATTGAGCAGGGCGAGGCGAAAGCGTACACTGCGTTCCAGGCCGATAAGCATCTCGCGGTCGCGCGATCCTCCATCGCGCTGTCCGACCTCAAGCTCGCCGACGCCGATATCAATATAGAGATGACAGGGTTGCAGAGAGAAAGGGCCCAGACTCAGTTTGATCACTATGACCGGCTAATCCGCAACGGATTGAACTTTTCTGAGAAGACAGCACTAAGAGCCATGAGGACCGCAGTCCTCCTTCGGGGCTTTAATTTTGCGCTCAGCCTCATCCCTTCTCCGAAGAAACTAGTTGAATGGGGAGAGCCGGCTGCCAAAGCTGCAGAGCTGGCCTCGGCAACCGCCGAGCTCGCACAGACCAAGGCAAGCTTCGAACGCCGCGCTCAAGAATGGCAACTACAGAAAAACTTGGCTGACAAGGATCGGCAAATCGGCGGGCAACAGATCCGTCACGCGGCGAATCAAAAGGAGGTCGCCCTCCAGGAGCAGAAACTAGCCAACCTGCAACGGGACCATGCCCTGGAGGTAGTCAATTTTCTGGCCAACCAATTCACCAACGTCGAACTGTTTGAGTGGATGAGCGGCGTCCTGGGGCGCGTGTACGCCTATTTTCTCCAGCAGGCGACGGCGATTGCGCAGTTGGCGCAGGCGCAGCTGGCTTTCGAGCGCCAGGAGACGGCGCCCGGATTCGTGCACTCGGACTATTGGCAGGACCCCGCGGACACCAGCGCCGACAACGGGTCGGGCACTCCGGCGGATCGTCGCGGTCTGACCGGTTCGGCGCGCTTGCTGCAAGATATCTACCGGCTCGACCAATATGCCTTCGAGACCGACCGCAGAAAGCTGCATCTGACGCAAACCCTGTCGCTGGCGCAGATTGCCGCGCTCGAATTGCAGCAGTTCCGCGACACCGGCCTATTAGTGTTCAGCACACCGATGGACCTGTTCGATCGGGAATTCCCGGGGCACTATCTGCGCCTGATCAAGCGTGTCCGAGTCTCGATGATTGCCCTGGTGCCGCCCGTGCACGGGGTGCGCGCGACCCTGTCGGCCTCAGGCCTGTCCCGCGTCATTGTCGCGGGCGACGAGTTCGTGCCGGTGCTGCTCAGTCGGTCGCCGGAAGCGATTGCCTTCACCTCGCCTCTGAACGCCACCGGGTTGTTCGAGATGGAACCTGAGAACGGGCTCCTGCTGCCTTTCGAAGGCATGGGCCTGGAGGCTGTCTGGCAACTGGAACTCCCCAAGCCAGCGAATCCGTTCGACTATCGGACCATTGTCGACGTGCTGTTGACGATCGACTACACGGCCCTGCACAGCTATGACTATCGGCAACAGGTGCTGCGCGACCAGGACCGCAGCTTCCACGGGGATCGGGCCTTGAGCGTGCGGGACCAGTTCCCCGATGTCTGGTACGAACTCAGCAACCCCGAAACGGTCACCAACGCGGCTAGCCGGATGCGCGCCACGTTGCCCCTGCGGCGCGAGGACTTCCCGCCCCACGTGGAGGGACTCGCGGTGGAGGCGCTGACGCTTTTCTGTGTCCGCAAAGAGGGGTTTACGCAAGAACTCCGCATCAACTCCCTCGGGTATAGCGTGCCCGGCCGCGAGCCCATCACCGCGACAGAAGTGCACACGAGAGGAGGGATCGTGGGAACGCGCCGCCCCCGCTCCAATGGCGCGCGATGGCAAGTCCTCGTCGGCAAAAATCCCGTCGGGGAATGGTCCATGCAGTTGGATAACACCCCGGTCGTGCACTCGTGGTTCAAAGAGGGCTTGATCGAGGACCTGGTCCTCGTGATGACGGTCACGGGGGTGACCCCGCCGTGGCTGTAGGCACCATCGTGGGGGCGAGGGGTAGACAAGGCATGGTCCAGACCACAGAGGTGAAGGCACATCTATGAATAGTGAAAGTTCAGGGACGAAGGCCGCTATTTCCCTACCCAAGGGTGGCGGGGCCATCAAAGGCATCGGAGAAACGTTTCAACCGAATCTGTTTACCGGCACGGGCAACTTCGCGGTTCCCATCGCGACCTCGCCCGGCCGCAATGGCTTTGGGCCACAGTTGACGCGGCAATACAGCACGGGTAATGGCAATGGGCCCTTTGGGCTGGGCTGGCAACTCTCGATCCCGCGCGTCACGCGCAAGACCGAGAAAGGCCTGCCGACATACACCAATCAAGACGTGTTCGTGCTCTCGGGCGCGGAAGATCTGGTGCCGGTGTCGGATACGCAGGGCAACCCGAGCAACGCGGGCTACACCATCACGCGCTATCGTCCGCGCACCGAGGGCTCCTTTGTGCGTATTGAGCGTTGGCAGCGCCACGACAATCCCGACGAGGTGCATTGGCGCGCCACGACCAAGGAGAACGTCACCAGTCTCTATGGCAAGTCGGCCTCGGCGCGCCTCGTCGATCCGGATCATCCGGCCCATATCTTCGAGTGGCTGCTGGAGGAGACCTTTGATGCGAAAGGCAATCATATCCTGTATGAATACGTGCAGGAAGATCCCGGCCTTGCCTTGCCTGGCCTCCACGAGCGCAATCGCCGCTATACGCAAGCGTATCTCAGACGCATTTTGTATGGCAATACGCCGGACAATCTCGATGAAAGCAGAAAAGCGGGGCCTGAGCGCACGGCCTCGCATCCACTGGACCCGTCACGCGAGCAGCGCCGCCATTACCTGTTCGAAGTGCTCTTTGATTACGGCGACCTGCACCTGCGGGACCCGCTGCCCATTTACGACGTCTCACCCCCCGACACCCCGTGGTGGGATCGTAGCCACGACGACCTGTCGGCCATTCCACCGCGCCCGGATCCGTTCTCGACCTTCCGCGCCAGGTTTGAGATCCGCACTCTGCGCCTGTGCCGCCGGGTCCTGATGCTGCATCACTTCACGGAGGGCGAGTTACGCGGCGCGCCCCTGGTGAAATCCACCCACTTCACCTACGCCCAGGACCCGCACGCCGGCTTCTCCGTGCTCAAGAAGGTCAGGGTTTGGGGGCACCGCAAGGATCCACACGATGCCGCCAGCTATCTGTCCCGCGATCTGCCGCCGGTCACTTTTGGCTATGCGAAGTTCAAGCCGCAGCACCAGCGCTATCAGTCGGTAACGGCCGAGGCTGGTGACGGGCCACCGCTGTCACTCAATGATCCGAGCACCACACTCATGGATCTCTTTGGCGACGGCATACCGGATGTGGTGCAATCGACTCCCAATGGCTTCTACTACTGGGAGAATCGGGGCGACGCCAGGCTCGGCCGGCGGCGCCCTCTGGCGCACGACATGCCGGCGGGCATCACGCTAGGGCAGCCCAATGTGGCGGTCGGCGACCTGGGTGGCGATGGGCTGGCCGATCTGGTGGTGGAGGCACCGCCGATGTCTGGCTTTTTCGAGGCCACCCCTACCGGTGGCTGGCAGCCGTTCAAGCGCCTCGCGTCCATGCCGTCCATCGATTTTGCCGACCCCAATGTCCGCCTGGTGGATCTGACGGGGGACGGGCTCTCCGATATCCTCATCACCCGCGATTCACACTTGCTCTGGTTTCGCTCTAAGGGTGAGGCGGGGTATGAGGCGCCCCAACAACTCCCGCGCCAGCACGATCTCGACGCCTTCCCGGACGTCTATTTCAGCGACCCGGCCGGCCGGGTGCGCCTCGCCGACATGACCGGTGACGGCCTCAACGATATTGTCATGGTGTATGACGGCCATATTGATTATTGGCCGAACCTCGGGTATGGCCGCTGGGGCAAACGCCTGTCGATGCGCAATACCCCGCGTATAGGCCGCGACTTCGACCCCCGGCGGGTGTTTCTCGCGGACCTGGATGGCACCGGCTGCGCGGACCTCGTCTACGTGGACTTCGACCAGGTGCATTTCTGGTTTAACCAGTCCGGGAACAGTTGGAGTGCAAAACACACAATTCGCGGCACCCCCTCCACCGTCGATACCACCGGACTCCAGTTTGTGGATTTCTATGGCACGGGCACGACCTGCCTGGTGTGGAGCTATGACTATGGCTCCATTGCCGGGAGTAATTACAAAGTCCTCGATTTCTGCGGCGCTAAAAAGCCCCATCTCCTGGTCGAAATGAGCAACAACATGGGCGCGACCACGTGGGCCCAGTACGCCTCCTCCACGAAGTTCGCGCTGGCAGATAAACAAGCTGGCCATCCCTGGGTGACCAACCTGCCGTTTCCGGTCCAGGTGCTGGAGAAGACCGAGGTCATTGACCATATTAGCAAAACCAAGCTGGTGACTACCTATAAATATCACCACGGCTATTACGATGGACGCGAGCGCGAGTTTCGTGGGTTTGGCCGGGTGGATCAGTGCGATACCGAATTCTTCGACCAGTTCACCGGTGCAGGCCTCCACGGCGAGGAGGCCGCTTTTACCAATAACCACCCCGGCTTCCACGTGCCACCGATCGAGACCCGCACCTGGTTTCATACCGGCGTCTACGTCGACCCCGAGCGCTTCGTCGACCATCGGGAACTCACGCACCAATACCGCCGCGAATACTATCAGTACGACCAGGATGCCTTTCCCCTCGACGACCATGTGTTTGTCCAGGCCAACGGCGATGCAGGACCCGGTGCCACGCCCCATGAGGCGTATCGGGTGCTGCACGGCGCGACGCTGCGCACCGAAGTCTACGGACGCGACGATTCGGGGAAGTCCGCTCACCCGTATGTGGTCACGGAGAACCGGTACCAGGTGCAAGAGCTCCAGCCGAAGAACGGCAACAACCACGCGGTCTATCTCACCCTTCCCAAGGAGACCGTCAGCCATCATTACGAGCGCAAACCCGCTGATCCGCGCATCGCGCACACGCTCACCCTCAGGATTGACGACTACGGCAATGTCACCGACAGCGTCACCATCGGCTATCCGCGGCGGGAGGTGCCCGACGAGTTGCCCGAACAGGGCGCCACCACCATGGTCTATACACGGACGGATTTCATTAACACCTACCATGCCCCCACGGAAACCACGCCGGCCTACTACTATGCCAGCCTCCCGTGCCAGACCCGCACCTATGACATCACCGGCATGCGCTGGCAGGCTGGCGGTCGCCATTTCGAGGAGCAGCGCTTTGCGGGCATCCTGGACCCGTCGATTGACGTCAATCCGCAGTCCTTCATGCCCTATGAATGGCAGCGTGACGAGACGGACACGGAGGTGCGCCGGCGTCTCATCGAATGGACCCGCACCTATTACCGGGCGGATGCCGATCCGGAGCACCTGGACCCCATCGGCACGCTCGCCCATCGCTTACCGCTAGGCGTGGTCGAGTCGCTGGCCTTGCCCTATGATTCCTACAAGGCGGCGTTCACCGACGCGATGTTGCAGTATGTCTACCAGGGGCGCACAACGGGCATCAACCTGGGAGAGGAAGGCGGGTATCACCCTCATCCAGCGCAGCCCACTGCCGAAGGCAGCGGGGACCTCGCCACGTACTGGTGGATACCGGCAGGGCGCACCAGCTTCGACGCGCAGAAATTCTTTCAGGCCACCCGCGTCCAGGATCCCTTCGGCAATGTTACGTCCTCAGAGACTGATGTGTACGCCTTGCTGGTGGAGACCGTCAGGGATGCGCTGCCGGCGCCCCAGACCAATGTGATGTCCGCCACCAACGACTACCGTGCCTTGCAGCCCTCTACAGTGACTGACCCCAATGGCAACCGCAGTCAGGTTGCCTTCGACGACTTGGGGTTGGTGGTCGGCACGGCGGTAATGGGCGAGGATGCGTCCGGCAATCGCCTGGGCGATTCGTTGGACGACTTCGAGGCCGACCTGACCGAGGCAGTCAGACTCGAGCACTTGGCCAACCCGCTGGCAGATCCGCAGGCTATCCTGCGCCGCACCACCACCCGGCTGGTGTACGACCTCTTCGCCTACTATCGTACAAAAGACCAACCCGACCCGCAGCCCGCCGTCGTCTATACCCTGGCCCGCGAGACCCACGACAGCGATCCTGTGCCAGCCGGTGGATTGAAGATTCAGCACAGCTTCTCCTACTCCGACGGCTTCGGCCGCGAGATTCAGAAGAAGATCCAGGCTGAGGCGGGACCAGTACCCAGGCGCGATGCGAACGGTAAGATCATTGTTAGACCTGATGGCCAGCCAGAGATGACGCCAAACGAGGTCAGCCCGCGCTGGGTGGGCAGCGGCTGGACAGTCTTTAACAACAAGGGCAAACCTATCCGGCAGTATGAGCCCTTCTTCACCGACACCCACCGCTTCGAGTTCGACGTGCGCATTGGCGTCAGCCCGGTGCTGTTCTATGACCCCGTTGAGCGCGTCGTCGCCACCCTACACCCTAATCATACCTGGGAAAAGGTGGTGTTCGATCCGTGGCGCCAGGAGACGTGGGATGTGCATGACACGGTGCTGCAGGCCGACCCGAAACACGACCCGGACGTCGGCAACTTCTTTAGCCGCCTGCCGGATGCCGACTACCTGCCCACCTGGTACATGCAGCGCCAAGACGGCGCGCTCGGTCCGCAGGAACAGGACGCCGCCCGCAAAGCGGCCGTCCACGCGGCGACACCCACCGTCGCCCATGCAGATGCGCTCGGCCGGACCTTTCTCACCGTCGCGCACAACAAGTTCAAGGACAGCCACACCCCCCCAGCGGATCCGCCTACCGAGGAGTTTTACCACACCCGCGTCATCTTTGACATTGAGGGCAACCAGCGCGCCGTCATCGATGCCAAGGATCGCGTGGTCATGCGGTATGACTACGACATGCTCGGCAACCGCATCCACCAAGCCAGCATGGAGGCAGGCGAGCGCTGGATGCTGAACGACGTGGCCGGCCAGCCGATCCGCGCCTGGGACAGCCGTCAGTTCATACGGCGCATGATCTATGACGAGCTGCGGCGCCCCACCGGTTTGTTCGTGACCGATAACGGTGCCGAGCGACTGGCCGAGCGTTCGGTGTATGGCGAAGGCCAGGGCACAACGAACAACCATAGGACACGTGTGTTTCAAGTGTTCGACGCTGCAGGCAGCGTCACGAGCGAAGCCTACGACTTCAAGGGCAACCTGCTACGCAGCAAACGCGAGTTGTTGCCCGATTACAAGCACGCAGTCGACTGGCGACTGAATCCCGCGCCCACTAACGGCACCTTCACCAGCAGCACAACCTACGACGCCCTTAACCGCCCCATCACTGTCACTACACCAGACACAAGCGTGTATCGGCCTCTCTTCAATGAAGCCAATTTGCTTGACAAAGTAGAGGTGAACCTACGCGGAGAAAAAGATGCCGATGGGAATCTGATTTGGCGGCCCTTCGTTACTAACATCAACTACAACGCCAAGGGGCAGCGTAAGCTGATCGCGTATGCCAACAGTGCGACCACGACCTACGCCTATGACCCGACCACGTTCCGCCTGACGCACCTGAAGACCACGCGCCCGCCAAACCTGAACGGCCTGGCCACGCAGCTTTTTCAGCATCCCGGCACCGTGCAGAACTTGCAGTATACCTATGATCCCGCAGGTAACATCACCCGCATCGCCGACGAGGCGCTGCTGGGGATTGTCAATAATAACCAGCCGATGGACCCGGTCTGTAGCTATCGCTATGACGCGCTCTACCGCCTGATTGAAGCAACAGGACGTGAGCATATCGGCCAGTCAGGGTTCCAATTTAACCCGCCCGACGGCAACTACCGCGACTATCCCTTTGTCGGAGCAGCGCAGCTCAACGACCTACAATCGGTGCGTAACTACAAGGAGCGATACGAGTATGACCCGGTCGGCAATTTCGAGCAGATGATCCATCAGGCGACGAATGGCGATTGGACCCGCAGCTACACGTACAACGAACCGGGCCAGCCCAGCAACCGCCTGACCAGCACGACCATTGGGGCAACGACTGAGACCTACAGCATCAACGGGGACGGCTACGACCCGCACGGCAATATGCTGCACATGCCGCACTTGCCCCTCATGCAGTGGGATTACAAGGATCAGTTGCACGCGACCGCGCGCCAGGTCGCGAACACGCCGGAGACCACCTATTACGTATATGACGCGGCCGGCCAGCGCGTACGCAAGGTCACCGAGCGTCAGAACGGGACGCGCAAGGATGAGCGGGCCTATCTCGGCGGGTTTGAGGTGTATCGCCAGTACGATGGCAACGGAACCGGCATCATCTTGGAGCGCGAAACACTCCATGTGCTGGATGACCAGCAGCGCATCGCGTTGGTGGAAACGCGCACGCAAGGGGATGATGGTTCACCCCCGCAATTGATTCGCTATCAGTTCGGCAATCACCTTGGCTCGGCGAGCCTGGAGTTGGACGATCAAGCGCAGATTATTTCTTACGAGGAGTATTACCCCTACGGTAGCACGTCGTACCAAGCGGGGCGGAGCGCAGCAGAGGTAAGTCTGAAGCGCTATCGATACACGGGGAAGGAGCGGGATGAGGAGACGGAGTTTAGCTATCACCGGGCGAGGTACTATGCGGCGTGGTTGGGGAAGTGGACGAGTTCGGATCCAGCAGGGTTGCTCGATGGGGTCAATACCTATACATACGTCAAGGGTAACCCGATCCGGCTAAGCGATCCTTCAGGTCGGAATAGCTTTGAAGATCTCTTCCACTTCATTCGTCAGCAGGCGGGATTTGAGCAGGGAAGGCAGAGCCCACCAACATTTCAATCGAGTTCTGGCTCTCCTTTTGGCACCGCCGCTCATAGAACTGCAACTGGGGTGGTTCAGAATATGCAACGAATAGGCTTCGTCAATGCCGATCGAGTGGTATCGGAGCCAGTCATTGTCAATGGCGTTATCGTCAGGGAGGAATCCGGTCCTGGTGGCGCACCAAAAGGCTCACTGTGTCCTGACCTGCTAGGCACGAATCAAGGAACCCAAGGTTCAGTTGTCAACCAATCGGCGAGTGCCGTTACTCAAGTGAGGGGTGATATGAAGTATGGAGGAGGTAAAGCAGCCGCCAAGTATTCGCAGCCTGGTGTTCCGGTGCTCTTAGTAAATGGTGTCACAAACAGCGCAGATACGGATCCTGCCCTCTTACAGATGGCTCCATCCGCACCCTCTGGACGGTCGGTGAATCTTTCGCCTGTTGATGCGGACGTCGATCCTGTAACAGGTCAAGTTGTATCAGGACAAAACATAAGTGCAGCTCTAGCTCGAAACGCAGGGGGTGCAACGGCCATTGCAAGCAGCCCAATAGTCGCTGCCCCCAGCCTACCGCTAGCAAACAGGCCAGCGCCGCCCGCCCCAACTACTAGTGGACTAGGGAGGAGTACTGTGGCCGGTGTAGTTAGAGGCGTAGGAGGCATGATACCTGGAGTTGCTGAGACAGAGGGCGCATTGATCTCTGGCGGACTTCTCGCATATGGCAGGGGTTACATTGTATGGGGTGAGGCTTGTATGCGTGTTGCCAGTAGCCCTGCTGTCGTAGCGGCTGCGGTCGGGGGGGCAGTAAGTGGAAATCTGGCACGAGCAGGTGCCAGCAAGGCAGGTGCTAGTGATAAGACAGCAACAGTAGTAGGACTATATCCTGCTGCATGGTTTGGAATAGCGGGTGTGGCAGCCTACGTGTCTTCCCGTTTATTTTGATTGATAAATTATCTACCAGTAGCTGTTGTAGGCGGCGGAGGTCGCCACTTCGACCCCGTCACCAAGGGATTACAGCAGAAAAGAGGTCGGACCTCTCATAAACGAGACCTCTTGATGTATCGCATGCTCTCGTTGCTTGGGAGTATTAACCGGTCACAAGGAAAAAGACGATGCGCACGATTATCACCGGTGAAAAAGTAAGCCACAACCACCGGCGAGAAAATAAACCATCCTCAATGGAGGCGCTCGAGCGCGCCACCGGATCGCCAAGGGTCGCAGTGACGTGGCAGAACGTCGTCGGGGCGACTGCCAGCGGCAACAGCCTGACCAAGACTGCCGCGAACGGCTGGGGGAATGCCGGTGCGTCGTCGGTCCAGACCGCGAGCTCCGACTCGTTCGTCGCATTCACGACGGCCGAGACCCATACGGCGAAAGCTGCGGGCCTGAGCGTCGGTGATACGAGCCAGCACGACACCGACATTGACTTCGCGATCATCGCGGACGTGGACGGTCCCGTCCACGTGTACGAGCGCGGTGAGCACCGAGGACAGTTCGGGGTGTACACCGCGCACGACGTGCTGCGCGTTGAGGCGCTCGAACGCGTGATGCGTTACTACAGGAACGGTGCGCTGCTCTACACGAGCGCACTCGTGCCGCAGTTCGCCGCGCGTGTCGACACGGCGCTGTTCCACACCCACGCCACGATCAACAACGTCCAGCTGTCGGACTTCAACTTCTCGAACGTCGTCGGGGTCGACGTCCTGAGTCCGACCAGCTTGCGCAAGACCGTCGGGCTTGCCGATCAATGGGGCGACAGCGGCGCAATCAGCACGCGCAGCATCAAGGCGGACACTGGCTACGTCGAGTTCCAGGCCGGCGAGACCACGCACAGCCGCATGGCCGGCCTGAGCCACGCCGACACCAACCAGCACTTCACCACCGTCCAGTTCGGCATCCTCCTGCCGCGCATGGTGCCGCACGGTCGCGCGCAGGTCTTCGAGAACGGTGCCCTGCGGTTCACCGACACCGTCAACTACTCTACGGCCGACGTGTTCCGCGTCGAGGTCATCGACAACGCCGGCACGCCAACGGTCCGCTATCTCAAGAACGGCAACGTGATGTATACGAGCCTGCAGCCGGTGACCTATCCGCTCGTCCTGGACACCGCCTTCTTCCACGACGGCGCGCGACTCGTCAACGTGTCGATCCACGACACGTTTTGGACGAACGCGGTCGGTGCCGAGCCGATCGGCGGCAACCTGTTCGCTACGGTAGATGCGTCGGACTGGGGCAGCTCGGGGGCTCGCTCG
>Ga0075428_100005080_pt1 | contig 14631 bp, 18 predicted proteins | sample RhiMetdeltSRZDD2_FD_75291 | JGI IMG/M metagenome (GOLD analysis project Ga0075428, IMG submission 75291) | Populus rhizosphere microbial communities from Tennessee, USA - Rhizosphere MetaG P. deltoides SRZDD2 | ecosystem: Host-associated > Plants > Roots > Rhizosphere > Soil | place: USA...
AATCGCCGAATCAGCACTCGATGTAATCAGCGTGTTGGGCGGTGCGCTGGTCGGCGTTCTTGCGACGTATATCGGCGGAAGTGCGCTGGGAAAGTCACCGCCGTCTAACGAGGATAGGAGAGAGTGATGCCGTTCAAGTCCCAAGCTCAACGCAATCTGATGTTCGCCGCGAAGAATGATCCCAAGGTGCGGAAGCGTACCGGGATTTCAAAGAAAACGGCGGAGGACCTCACCGAGCATGATACCGGTGGCAAGCTGCCGAAGAAGGTGAAGCCTCCGAAGAGGCGGCGGTAGTTCCTACGCGAAGTTGACAGCATACGGGAGTACTGCTACGCTATGGCGGAAGTAAAGTTTGTGTATCGTGATTCGGATGGGGTGCGTCGAACTGCCATCTGGGAGGAAGATACTCCCCATCTGTTCACGGTTCACACCCAAGTAGACTTGACGCAGGCGATCGAGAATAATAAGATCGTCAGGGAAATGCACCCGCGTCGCGGTACTAACAAGTTGTTAGCGCGTGGGGTGCCATTGACCGTCGCGGAACAGGCTATTCGCGAGCAGTGGGATGATGCCGCCTGGAAAAGGTGGCTGAATGACCCCGACAATGCAGCGTTTAGAATCTGGCCGGGACGGGTTTAGTGACAGCACTCTCCGACCAATGCGAGACAATCCGGGGCTGGTTGAACCTCGGTTCCGACGTGTACCCCGATTCGGTGGTTACGTCGTGGATACGAATGGCGGAAGAGACACTATCTAAGCGCCTCCGCTGCAAGGACATGGTGAAGATCGTTACCGGGACGTTGATCGAGTCCCGGTACTTGCTGCCTCCTGATTGGCGCGAGTCCGATTTCACACGTGTCGTAGGTGGTTCTCCCCTTCGATACACTCCCCGCGATGACTTCTACAACCCCGAAGAGCCGTTCAAGAGCGACCAGAAAAATTGCTATACGCTCATCGGGAACTACATCGCCGTCGCAAGCATCTTGCCGAATGGCACGGTCATCGAGCTGGCTTATTTCCAGGATGTCCCGCCGCTTGATAGTGCCACGTGGCTTTCGGTGAAGTATCCGACACTGTTCTTGATGACCGCGCTAACCATGGCAGCAATGTATGCCATCGAGGACACCCGTAAGCCCCTTTGGGAGGGTGAAACAACTAAGCTGATCGACGAAATCAACGAGGAATATATGCGATCCAAGGCGAGTGGTTCGCGCCTCACAACTCGCCATCGAAGGAGCTTTGGATAAAATGGGCCTTTCATCCAACGGCGAAACCACCGTCCTCAATGCGCTACTTGCGGCGCGGTTCGTATCGCTCCACACGGGCGACCCAGGAAATACCGGGGCCAGTGAAGTCGCGACAGGAGCTTACGCTCGCCAATCGGCGACGTTCGCCAACACCGGTGCTAACCCTACGGTCGCGGCCAATACCGCCATTATTCAATACCCAACGGCGACTGCTCCTTGGGGTACGATCACCCATTTCGGGTTATGGTCAGCAGCCTCGGGCGGCACTTTCCTCGGCTCCAATTCGGTGGTTACGCCGAAAACCATCGACACCGATGACATCGCGCGGTGGGAAGTCGGCAAGTTAACGGTGTCTGCCAACTAATGGCTTCTAAGTACGGCAATCAGCTGTATGGGATGGACCTTTACAGCTCGGCGTTTGCCCTTCTGGAGGGCACGTTCAGCGTTGTGCCCGACTTGGCGGGAAGGCTGGTCGAGTCGGAGCCGCTAGAAGGCACTCTCGTCCTCACCTTCCCAATCAACGCTTGGTTCACGGAGTCCGAGGTACTAGAGGCTCAGGAACTGGCTATAAACTTTCCTATGTCAGGTATTATTCAACATACCCGCATCTATGAGGGAAACCTATATTTTGAGCCGCTGTTGGAGGGCATACTATTTCGATCGGGTGCGCGGAATTACGAAAGTCACCTAGTCATTTCGGTGGGGCTGGAAGGTCATTTAGGGGTCAGTCGCCCCTTTGAAACGGCGTGGATATTGTCAATCGACATCAGCGGCGGCGCTGACATATATCTTGGTCCATTTTGGAAGCCGGACGAGCCTGTAGAGACGATTTGGGAGCCCGACACGACGTCTGGAAATATCTGGACGCCGAACGCACCAGAGAGGCAATGGCATGGCTGACACAGTCACCGCAAAATATGGTTTGGTGAAGCCAGAGATCGGTGCCTCCGACGATACGTGGGGCACTAAGTGGAACACAAATCTAGACACGCTCGATGATTTGCTCCAGATGCCGTTCGGGCAGTGTCGGCTTTCAAAGGTTGGTTCTAACCTTCAGCTTGATCGCTTCAACGGGCGCAAATTATTTATTAATGGAAAATGGGAGACGATCCCGTCGGGCGGTGTGACGCTTGCACCTTCCGGCACAGTAGCGAGTACTGTTTATAATATTTACGCCTTTATGAACGCGGGCGTAATGACGCTGGTTGCGGATACGACGGCGCGCGCGACCGATGCTACCTATGGCCACCAAATTAAGAGCGGCGATCCGACACGCACGCTCGTCGGTATGGCAAGGCCGGGAGCTGGACCAGCTTGGGTTGACACTGTAACGCAGCGCTTTGTTTTATCATATTATAACCGACGGCGTCTTTGGCTCGTCAAGGGCTTTCCGGCTGATGGAGTAGTTAACTGGTCAACGCCGTACCAAGAGATACGGACAGATGCTCGACTGGAATTTCTGACATGGGGCGAGGAAGCGGAGCAGTTTTCATTTTCTTCTAGTATCGTTGCAAACACAATGACCAGTGGCTATTATAGCTGTTATATGTTTTTTGATGTACCGGCTAATCAAATGGCGGGGATTTTTACTCGTGTTTTTACAGGTAACGCGCTTGGTGGCGAATCGATTGCTTGTAGTGGCTGGGCAGTATTGACGCAAGGCTATCATTTTGTGGGTCTTGCGGCTACTGCGAGCAGTGGCTCGGTTAATGTCGAGAGCGTAACGTATCTGAACGGTGCGATTATGGGGTAATCCAATGATCGAAACACTCATCTTAGTTCTGATCATCCTTCTTGCGTTCGGGATGGTGATCTGGGCTATCGCCACGTACTCGCCGCTTGGACAGCCTTTTACGGGGATACTAATCATCATCGTGGCGCTGATCGGCTTGGTGGTGATCTTGTATCGTCTTGGAGTGATTAACGTTTAATGATTTCGGCTCACTTTCCTCCCGGCGTTACGAGTCTAACGTCGAAGAACGCCAAGAGGCCAAATTGGCAGGCGGCCCATCTTATTCGGTGGGACGATGAGAATACTATGCGCCCCATCGGAGGGTGGGAGCGCTTAGTTCTTGGACCGTTTGCGTCCAAGGTCAGGAAGATGCATCGTTGGGCGAGCAACGCTAATACTCTTTACACCGCCTATCTGTGCGAAGAACATTGCTACGTAGAGATAGACGGCGTGTTAGTAGATATTACACCGGTTGGCGGAATTTCGCCGCCGTTCGGGAATAACGCTGGTTACGGCGATTACTTGTACAGCAGGCTGTCCTACGGAACACCGCGCCCCGGCGATAACCGGCTCCGAATGTACACCCCCATGTTCTCAATGGATAATTGGGGCCAGGAACTGCGGGTGATGAGCAGCTCTGATGGTCGATATCTCGGTTGGTCACCCGCTTCGCCTGCCGGAACTAAGCTCGCCCCGATTTTAAATGCCCCGTTGGGTAATCGGGCGTTCATCATTACCCCTGAACGTCATGCGATGTTGTTCGGTATGGATGGCGCGATCGACAAGTTCGGCTGGTCGGACGAGGAGGATGACACTAACTGGGCTTTCGGTGATATTCTGAGCCGGGCTCGGTTCTATGATGTGTCGCCCCGGTCGCCCATCGTTACTCAGCAACAGTTTGCCGATGGCATCTTGATGTTTACTTCTAATACGGGCCATGTCATTACTTGGGTGGGTCTGCCTTACGTATATTCCTACAGGCCGTTGGGTCGGACATCAGTTCCTCTTAGCCCTGCTTCGATATGCGAGACACCACGCGGCGTTATTTGGCCCGCCGTTGATGGTTGGTGGATTTTCGATGGAACTGCGGTTCGTGCGTTGCCGTGCGACGTGTGGGATTTTGTTATTGACAATATGGATGTTCCAAATTCGCGCTTCCAGGCTACTTGTGTTCACGTAGTCAACAAGAGTGAAGTTTGGTGGTTTTATTTGGATAAGAACGGTGTTACCCGATTAGTTATTTTCTGTTATAGGAACGGCGCATGGAGCATGGGAACGCTCCACCGAACTTGCGGCTTCGTGTACGCCAATGACCGCTTCCCTGTGATGTCCGACGGTGTGAACATTTGGAAGCACGAGTCCACTCTGAACTACGATGGCGCTGAAATGCCATGGATCGAGTCCCAGAACCTTAGCCCCAACGGGGGCGAGAATTGGTTCACGGTGAACTCAATTCTGCCTGACATTTCGGGGAACGCCGATGCGCTTCGTTTCCGGATGGCAAAGACAAATCAGCGAGCAGGATACACCTCTGATGTGTATTCACCGGCTCGCAAGAAGAACGGTTCCGGTTATGTGGATATCCGAGAGACGGCGCGGGACATGCGCCTCCGAATCGACATGATAAGCAACGATAATTGGGGCACGGTCGGCCCCATTCTGTTCGACAGCAAGGTGCGGGGGAAGAAATGAGCGTCCGGGTACCAGAATTTAAGGAGCCGGGGCTCACCGATTTTCTGGTCCGCGTGCTTGAGGATCGTGACCGGGGTCGCGAAGATTATTTGAAGTCCAAGACAGCGAACCATTCCCTTTTGCTGATTTCTCCGAACATGAAGGTGTATGAAATCAAGGTAGACGACGCGGGCGTAATTTCGGCGACGCTGGTGGCGGGATAAATGACAGCCATCACCAGACAAGATATGGCGACTAAGTTGGAAAAGACACTTAGGCTTTCCGGTGATCTATACACTCTGGACGATATTATGGTTGCCATCGAAGAAGGGCGGATGCAGAGTTTTACGGTGGACGATACTTGGATCATTACACAAGTTCTCGAATTTCCTCGCCGAAAAGTGCTGGAGATTACCTTCGTTATTGGGTTCTTAAACGAGGCAGTCAAGGCGCTCCCGGCGCTCTACGCGTTTGCCCGCAGTATCGGCGCGACAAGGGTTACCGGCTTCGGCCGGGAGGGTTGGATGAATTTCGCTGAGCCAGGATGGAAGTTGGTTGGGTCGATGTATGCAAAGGAACTGACCGATGGCGGCTAAAGCACCGGCTCACACGACCCAGACAACCGAAGTCAAGCTTCCGAAGTGGGTCGACAAAGCTTCGCAGTCCAACTATCAGCTCGCGCAGAAACTTGCGCGGCAGAAGGAGCAGTATTACTCTGGGCCGATGGTTGCTGATCAGTCGCAGCTTACGACTGACTCGTACGACCTGTTGAAGAGTGGCATCGGGGCGGAGGACCCGCTCTATGCAAACGCCGCCGCGCTCACGGGGCGGGTTACGGAACTCGACCCGATCTACGGACAAGCGCAGGGCATCCTATCGAAGAGCGCCGGACCTTGGGACCCGCAACCATATCTCAATCCATTCACCGAAGAAGTCGAGAAACGCTCAATATCGAACGCGGAGCGGGCTTTGAGTGGCCAGCTTTCGGCGGCGGGCGACAAGGCTCGGAAGGCTGGCGCTTTCGGCGGGTCTACTGCGGCATTGCAGCAAGGCATGCTCGCGGCGGAGGGTGCTCGGGGTATCGGCGATCTGTCTGCTGAACTGCGTCGGGCGGGTTACGACAAGGCGACGGCGGATATGCTTGCCGACCGAGCAAGTATGCGCGAGTCGGCGGCCGGAATGATCGGCGGGGCCGAAAGGCAAGGTGCTGGCTGGAACGCGGCAGCGAGGGGGTACCTCGACACGGCGCAGGGAAGCCAGGCCAATCGGTTTGCCAGTATCTCTGCCTTAGCAGGTGCAGGCAAGCAGGAACAAGCGCAGCGCCAAGCGCTTATCGACGCGGATATCGGCAAGTTCGAGGACAAGAAGGGCGAGGGGCTGCGGAAGCTCAACACGCTCCTTGCTTCGCTCGGCATGTCGCCGTACGGCAAGACCGAGGATGTTGAAAAGACTGGAACCTCCGAAAGTCAGGGGCCGGACTTCGCCACGCTTGGACTGGGTCTTCTCCAAACGATCATGGGCTTGTCGGATAGGCGTGACAAGACGGACATCAAGAAGCTCGGCGTCGACCCGAATACCGGGTTGCCGATGTACGCCTATCGGTACAAGGGCGATCCTAAGGGATATCCGAAGATCGTCGGGCCGATGGCGCAAGACGTCGAGAAGGTGTACCCCGACATGGTGTCGGAGGTTGGCGGCCATAAGGTTATCCACGCGGGCGTCCTTGCATGAACGCGATCGAGTCCTATATTCGAGCTTCTGCGATTGCGCGCGGCATCGATCCGGATATCGCTGTTCGTGTCGCGAGAGCCGAAGGCGGGCTGGATAACCCGGTTCGCCAAAGCGACGTTGTTAAGAACGGGCGGCGCGAAACTTCGTATGGGCCTTTTCAGCTCCTGATCGGCGGCGGGCTCGGGGATGCGGCTCTGGCGGCGGGAATAGACCCCCGCGATCCTAAACAGTGGAAGAGAGGCGTTGATTTTGCCCTCAACGAGGCCGCCAATAAGGGTTGGGGACAATGGTATGGCGCGAAGGCGGTTGGCCTGTCTAATAAAGCAGGTTTGGACAAGGCGCACCCTCTTGGTGTTACTCTGACCGCTACGCCTTATAGCGGCTATGTTCCTGGTGGTGTCAACGCGGCACCGAAGTCTGCTCCGTATGGAGGATACATTCCGGGCGGCCTTGGAAGCTCGGGAGCCGGTGCCCCTGTAACTTCGCCCTCCGCCCTCGCAACGGGGGCACCGGCAGCTTCCGGTATCGCTGGCCTATTCGGTGAAGGAGGCCCCCTCTCCAAGTTGGCGGGGGCGCTCGGTGGCGGTGGTCAAACTACTGATCCTTCGCTGACTCAGATCACTCCATCTTCGATTGGGGCCGAAGTAGGTTCCGGCTTCTCGGAACAAGCTGCGATGCTGATGGCTCAGCTAATGGCAGATCGCCGAAAGAAGAAGGGTGTGAGTCTAGACGACATAGGGGCTTTGGTGTAACGTGGTCGGCATTATTTACGCCAATCAAGGCGCGACCCGAAACAAGCCGCTAACACCGGAGCTTGAAGCGCTGCTTCAACGAGCGGCAGAGGCGGCCGGTATTGATTCTATTCGTGTTATATCCGGTGGCCAGAGCGGGAAACGGCGCACGGGCTCTCATCGCCACGATCACGGAAATGCAGGCGACATCGAACTCCTTCGGGGTGGTCGACTGCTGGATATGACAAATCAGAGCGACCTGCCCATTTTGTCTAGCTTTGTTAGTCAAGCGCGCGGTTTGGGTGCAACGGGCATCGGCGCGGGCACCGATTATATGGGGAGCAAGCGGCTTCACGTGGGCTTCGGCTCTCCCGCTATTTGGGGTGCGGGCGGAAGGTCTGCCAACGCCCCCCAATGGCTCAAGACCGCCGCTAACGCCCCCATCGGGACTACTCTTACGTCGGCCCAAACCTCTATGGCTTCGGCGGTTCCCGCCCCTGCGTCGGCACCAGCACCTTCGGCGGTTCCCGCTGCCCCGGCGCAGGGTGGAACAAATCCGTTGGCAATGATTGCGCAGGCGCTTGGCGGAAGGACGGAACAACAGCAAGCAGCGCCTAGTTCAGCAGGCGAGATTGCGCCTTCGTCTATTGGGATCAGCGGCACGCAGGATTTGAGCGCGGGAGCAGCCGCATTGATGGCTTCACTATTGGCGGACCGCCAGAAGAAGCTCGGTCTTAGCCTGACAGGAATGGGGTAACACCATGGCTTTTGCACTCCAGAGTTGGGCTCCTCCGATCTCCGGCATTTCGCTGGACTACACCCCTCAACAGCAGGTTGTCGGGGACCCGATGAACGATGTCAGGTTGAACCGGCAGAACGCCAGTTTGATGAACTGGATTCGCAATAAGATCAAGCCGAGCCCCATCGTTCTTGGTTCGGGCCTTCCTAATGGGCCGGATGATCAAATCGGCAGAAGGCGGGGTGGGACGGGTGTCGGCGCTATTCCAGGTGTCGGCGGAGTTCCGGGTGCTGGTGCGGTTCCTAGCGCGATGATGGCGGCAACACCAGCTGTTCCCGGCACGACGATGATGGGAATGCCAGCTCCGCCTGTTGCTGGTGGCGGCTTGCCGGGAGGCCCGCCCCTCGGCGGCTTGCCTTACATGGTCGCCCCAGAGGACTACGAGGCGTCCCCGATCCCCTCTGATTACATGGGGTATCAGGGCGCACAAGTGGCGGCGGCTGAGCTTGCGAAGTCAAAGGCTCGGCAAGCGGCGTATTTCGGGACGGACAAGCCGCTCCCCGTTAGAACTACGCCGGTTGTTAGGGGACCGTTAGCTGTCCCACGAGGGAAGAAGTAATCATGGCAGCATTGAACCTCGGCACCGCGTTGATGCAGCTGCTTAGCGGGAGCAGTTCGCGCGATGCTGTGCTCGCTTCGGCCGACCCCAAGAACCGGTACAACGCTCGCGTAAGAGGACCGGAAATCCCCGAAGTGTTGGTGGACCCAGAGGTTCCAGCTCTGCCCATACCTCCGAACGCGGCGGTCCCGGTGGCCGATACACCTGCTACGCCGGTCGTCGACGCTAGTACGCCGTCAGAGGCGGACACGCCGGTCGTACCTGAGGAGCCCCCCGCGCCTGAGGCTATCTCCGCGCCGCTCCCGGAGGCGTACAAGTCGCCTCCCGATCTGGTCGAAATGTACACCAAGCTTATGCAGAAGAGTACAAACGCCGCTCGAATGGATCGCGGACTTACGCTGATCGCGGCGGGCTTGGCGCAGGACCAGAATAAACAAGCTCTTATCAACGCAGCATTCAGCGGCGGGGGCGGTGCGGGTTCCGGCGCTCCTTCGATGACCGACATCATAAATCTCCAGAAGATGCAGACCGAAGCAGAAGGGGCGGCTAGGCAGCGCGCCCAGCTTCCGGCATTGATGGAGCAGTACAACCTCGATCCGGCCACGGTTCAGTACCTCGACGCAACCGGGCAGCTTGACGAAACCATCAAAGAATTGGCGACCCCCGAAACAGAAGTGGTCGAAGCAGCTGACGGCTCCAAGAAGCTTATCAACAGCAAGGATGGCACGACCATCCGGGAGCTTTCGGCGAGGACTCCGCGTGCGACAGAATATGTTGACAAAGGCGGACCGGGCGGCAAGGTGCTGGTTTACACGGACGATAAGACACCTGTTGCGGGCGGACCACCAGTCACCGATATTCCACCGGCAGAAAAAGATATCACGACTGTCGAACTCGCAGATGGGCGCGAACAGGCTGTTCAGAATGGCAAGCCGGTTGGCGAACCATTCGGGCCGATGACGAAGTCGCCGATCACCGTTACCGAGTTGGCGAACGGCCAACAGCAGGCTGTTCAGGACGGCAAGCCAATTAGTGAACCTTGGGGGCCGGAGACTAAGATCACAACCCCCGATATCACCGAATGGCAGCAAATCAACGCGGGTCGGAAGTCGGCGGGGCTGCCTGAAATTCGGCTGGACGACTGGATCGTCACAAAGGGCCATGCGCAGACCGAAGCGGGGGCTCAGGCTGATCTAGACAAGACGCGGTTCGGCAATCCGCCTCCTGGCAAGTTCTTCCTCCGTGATGCGACGGGAGCGGTTCTCACCAATCCGGACGGCACTCCGCAGACGAAGTGGGATACCGAGTCCAAGGAATACGCAGATTTCGTCAAGACGAAACAGACGACCGAGCAGGAGGCCATCGACGCTGCTCGAAAAGCGGGCAAGGTAGCCGGAACGGAGACGGCGGCCGAAGTGGAAGAGGTCATCGTCGACCAGACCATCAAAGATGCCATCGATATGGTGGAGAAGGGGGAAACGGAGCAGCTAATTCCTAATGTTGGCCTCGGCGGTCTTCTCAGCTTCTGGCCAGGAAGCCCACAACGCACTTTGTCGAACTACTTGGAAGATGTCAAGTCCCACGTCAGCATCGATGCGCTTCAAGCGATTCGCGATGCGGCGGCGACCGGCGGCGGTCTTGGCAACATCACCGACAAGGATGTTGACTTGTTGAAGCGTAACATGGGCTCATTAGACATTCGTGGCGATCCCGCTGTGCTGGTCCGCAATTTGAAGCGGATGAACGTGGGGATGAAGCTTATCGCGAATGGTGTGGAGGACCCTCCAGGCTCCAACAAATTCCGCAAGGCTACCGACGCCGATGTGAAGGCTGCACTGGATGTCATCCAGATGGAGCCCATTAAACCCCGAAATAGGGGTAACTTCAAGGTTAAGAGGGTCGACTAATGGCCAAGTGGGAGTTCACTGCTCCGGACGGCAAGCTGTACGAAGTCGAGGGGCCGGACAACGAAGACGACGCTTGGGCGGCGGTCCAAGAACAGATCAAGCGGGATGTTCAACAGGAATACGCCGACCTGCCCGTTTGGCAGGAGCCTCTCCAGTCATTGGACGACGCCGCTCGAAGCTTTGCGGGAGCTGCCACAATCGGTGGGGCCGATTGGCTAGCTTCGCAGCTATCCGGAAGGAGCATCGAGGCGGAGCGCTACGAAACCGCCAAGGCTAAGCAGCGGCTCGGCATTACCGATATCCCGGTGTCGATGCTTGGCTATGGTGCATTGGGAAGGCTTGTTCCAAGTGCCGTTGGCCCAGCCGTAAAAACAATTGGCGGTCCATCCGGTGTCCGTGCGCTTGTTAGTGGGGGAACGGCTGCCGCCGAAACGGGGGCGTTGAGCGGCTTGGAAGCGGGCATCAAGGATGAGGACGTTGGCTCGGCCATCGAAACGGGGGCGATGTTCGGACCGTTGGGCCGGACTATTGCCAAGGGTGTCGAAACACTCGCCCCGCTCGCCAAGAGAGGCGGTAACTATCTCGGCGGCTTGCTATCCAAGCCTGGAACCATTACTAAGGTTCCGCCAGCTGTTCAGAAGCCCGCCGTCGCCGCTGAACCAATTGCTCCGGCCATTGTCGAACCTCAAGCTCCGAAAGTCGAGGCGGAGGCCACCCCTCCCCTTTCGGTGATCGCCAAAGAGGCGACGGAGGTTCCGGTTACGAAGGTGCCGACTGGCAAGAAGGCCGGTCCGACGAAATCTATCGCCGACCGAGTCGCCGCTGCAGAGAAAGCTGCTTCGAAGGCAGATGTTATGATGGACGCGGCGGACGCCGCTGCCGACGCCGTTCGGAAGGCTCCGATGTCGAAGCAGTTGTCGCTCCGGGTGAAGGCCGACGCCGCCGCCGAAGCGGCCAAGAAAGCTACTCAGATGGCGGCTCGTCTGCGGAAAGAGGCGGATGACGCCGTCGCCGAAACGACGGGCACGGTTGCGGCTGCTCAGAAGGTTGCACCAAAATCTACCCCTTCCCAGATGCCTCGGGGGCCGTTGTCGACGGAGTTCGGTGCTAATATCCAGGGCGGCAACGTCGCCCCCGTTAAGCCACCCAAAGCTGCTAAGGGCCAGAAGGCGGCGGCTCCGGTGGTGAATGTTCGGGACGAAGCTGTCACCGAAGTGATGGACGCTATCGATCGGGCGAAGACGCGCGCAAAGGGGTCCAAGACCAAGGGGTTTGACAACGCGCTGAGCGGTGAGCTGGAGAGGGTACTTAACAACAAGAAGATAACCAGCACTCTGACCCCCGATGAGTTGGCGCTGATCCGAAAAGCGCACGGCGGCGACGTCGCGACCAAGATATCCCGGTCGCTTAGCCACTTGGCGTCGTGGCAGAGTGTTATGTCGTCCGGACCGGGCGGGGCCGCCCTCGCTTTCGGCGTTCATCCAGCTTTGGGGCTGTTGGTACCGGGTATTCCGGCGCTCGGTCACTTAGCTCGATATGTAAAGAATTCCGGCGCTCGGGAGAAGGCGCGGGGGATAATCGACACGATCACTGGCAAGCCGAAGCCCCCGCCGAATATCGACCCGAAGCTCAAGGAAGACATCTACAAGATGTTTCGCATGCTCGGGCGCTAGCGATTCTTGATGTGCGCCATTACGGCGTCGAACACCGACTGCTTGATTTGGAGCGCACGGACGATCTGCCGGTCGAGGCTTGACCCGACCATGTCGATATAGAGGCAGGATTCTCCTACCTGCCCTATTCGGTGTATCCGGTCTTCCAGCTGCGAGCGGGTGTCAAGCGACCACGTGTTTTCGGCGAACATCATCGTACTGCACTGGTTCTCCGGGCTCCGACCCCCTACGAGGGTATGCCCGTATCTTCCTGCAGTCGATTGAATGCAGATGACGCGACATTGGGGGTGGTTGTTGAACATGTCTCGGTTGGCTGCCACTTCGGTGGGCTCCATCCCTCCCCGAATATAGGTGGGGTTGAACCCGGCGGCGTTCAGCTCCTTGAGCAGAACTGCGCCCGCGTATCGGTGGTGGTAAACCACCACCATCTTGCCGGTCAGCTCGTCGCTGAGGGTTTCCTTGATCGCGTTGATGCGGGGATTGTTCTCCGGCGCGACCAGCTCGTGCAACTTTTCGTTCTCGTCAATGATGAATCCGAACTGAATCTGGGCTAGCTTGATGTGGCGGGTTATCGCCATGTCCACTGTGACGAACTCGTCGTTGGCGAGCCACGTGACGAATTCCTGCTCCATCGTACGATATTGACGCGCCTGTTCAGGCCCCATCGTAACCTCGCGGAAGGTATACACTTTCGGCGGGAGATCGGTCCATTGGTCCTTGGTGGCGCGGAATACGTGGGGGTCGATCAGCTTGCCGAGCGCCTCTTCGTTCTGCGCCCCGATCACCTTTTTGTTCATGTATCCGCCCATCCGGCAATAAGCGTTGCGGAACGCCCAGAAATTTACGCCGTTGAGCTTCCCGATGCTCCGCATCTGGCCCCACAAATCGTGGGGGCCTTGCGTGATCGGCTTGCCGCTGAGGATGCGGGAGTATCTAAACATCCGCGAGAGCATAATCGCCGCTTTGGTCTGCTCTGCGCGGTTGTTTTTCAGCTGGATGCTCTCATCGAAGACAATCATGGCCTTCCGACCGGTGACGAACTTGGTAATGTAGTCCTGAGTGTTGGGCCGCCGAATGGCCTCGTAGTTGACGATCAGGACCGGGGGCTTCTCAAACCTTTTCCCAAGGAAGCGTACATTGTCACCCCCGCTTTCGTACACCCACGGATCAACCTCGACTCCTTGCTTCGTTATCTCGTCGAGCCACCCCGACTTGAAGGTGTTGGGGCACACCACTACGAGGCGGGTCACTTGCCCTTCCTCTACTAGCTGTGTGAATTCGGTGAGGGCGGTTAGGGTCTTGCCAAGCCCCATTTCCATCCAGTAGGCAAAGCCGGTCTTACCCCTCGCGGCTTTCAGGGCTTCCTGTTGGACTTCCAGTAGTTGGGTCATACGTCGTTCCTATTATCCTATCTATTTGGTGCATCCATATTCGCGCATTGGTTTCGATTTCTGAGCCCATGGCGAAGGCGGCGGCAATTACCTTTCCATAAATCTCTGCTCGGTACTGGCTGATGTACCGGTTCCCTAATTCGGACTCCATCGTTAGGAACCAATACGCCTCCATCTTGTCTGCTAGCTTCACGATGTCGTGTACCAAGCTAGGTTGATTGTACCACAGGCGTGACTGCTCGTCAAGGTACTTTTCGCTAAGGACTGATTTTGCGGGGGACGGCAAGTCCCCCGTTATAGCTTCGCCATCGTCGTGGTGGAGCGCGATTTGGCTCAACTCATCTAATTGGAGCGACGGTTTGAGCTTAAACCACTGCACTGCTATTCGGCGAGCGATGCGCTCCACGTTGAAGCAGTGTTCAGCGACGGACTGTTTCTTGATGGTATTGACGACAACCCATCGCTGGACTGCCGAAAGACGAGTGTCCAGCTCGCCGAGAATCGACTCAATCATTGACCACCTTCCATTGTGCGGCATTGGGGCCATACCCGCCGACGATACCGAAGTGTCGACCATATCGCTGGTGGTGAAGATCGCGCATTTCGGTGAGGGCGTCAATCATTTCGGCGCGGTCGTTTTGATCGGGGTAGTAGTTCAGGAAGTTGATGGCGATCCAGTCCGGATCGTTGGCACGGATTGCATCGACGAACTGATCGACGGAGAAGGTGGCGACGCGGCGAACGCGCTTCGTCACAGTTGTCAGCTCGGCTTTAACCCCTATCTCTTCCCAAGTAGTTTCTACCTGGTCCTTGTACCACCCTCCGCTGGAGAAAGCGCCGAGGTTCCCCACACGGATCGGGTGGGTTCGGAAGCAAACATAGGTCTTGCTGACCCAACGCGGCGGGATGCGAGCGTCCGCGATGCCTTGCATCACCGTACATTCACGGCTTGTCACGTGGGGGTAGAACTCAGAATTAAGGCCGAGCGAGAATCCCTGCGCAACCTCCATGAAATATGCTCCATTTTCAGGCTTCATTCGGTGCTGCTGAATCGAAACGTTGCGCGGCAAGCTCGCGACGAGGTCAGCGTTGGCAGGGTTGCCGATGACGGCGTCGGGGTGTCGCAGTATCTTGCGGGCGAGCCCTGCCCCGGTGCCGCTCTGCGTCGAGGCGATAGCAGCGATAGTGCC
>Ga0075428_100005081_pt1 | contig 14630 bp, 12 predicted proteins | sample RhiMetdeltSRZDD2_FD_75291 | JGI IMG/M metagenome (GOLD analysis project Ga0075428, IMG submission 75291) | Populus rhizosphere microbial communities from Tennessee, USA - Rhizosphere MetaG P. deltoides SRZDD2 | ecosystem: Host-associated > Plants > Roots > Rhizosphere > Soil | place: USA...
GATTTTCTGCGGCGGCTGTTTCCCGCCGGCTACCCCGCGCGGTTCGGTGACTCGCGGGTCCATTTTGACTTCGACTTTTGTCGAGACCGACTTCCCGTCGGCCGTGATCTTCACGGTGTAGATACCGGGCGAAACCTGCGGGCCTTTCTTCGGCTCGCCGGCGTCGAGCTTCGCCTTGGCGATGATCTCGGCGCCCTGATGCCGCAGGTCCCAGGCGAAGCGATTCATCCCCTTGTCGCCTGGGATCACTGGCTTTTTCGGCTCGTCCTGGTTTTCGTCTTCGTCGTCGCTGTCGTCGTCGTCCGAGTCCTCGCCGGGTTTCAATTCGCGGCCTTCGATCTTGACCACCCGCTGGTTCTTGTCGTTGAGCACTTCAATGACGAGCGGGGTCGTCGCTTTCTCCTTGAGGTAGTAGGTGAGAACTGCGCCGTTGGGCGGGTTCTGCCCGGCCGCGGCCTTCTGATGGCTCGTGACAATGTCGTGCCGGTACCAGCGGATCGCCGGTTGAGAATTGAACGCGTGGATCGCCTTGTCGCCGATCCCCTTGGTCCACTCGCGAACAGGGGTGAGATCGTCCAGGATCCAGATCGACCGGCCCTGCGTGCCAACGACCAGGTCGTCTCCCTTGACCACCAGGTCGCTGATGGCGACGGTCGGCATGTTGAGCTTGAGCGGGTGCCAGGTGTTGCCTGCGTCCGGCGAGTGCCAAACCTGCCGCTCGGTCCCCAGGTACAGGTGGCCTTTTTTCTTCGGGTCCTCGCGGACGACGCGGGCGTACTCGTCGGTCGGCAGTCCCTCCGTGATCCGGTGCCACGTCTCGCCGAAGTCGTTCGTCTTCCAAAGGTGCGGCCGATAGTCGTCCAGCCGGTGCGCATCAACCACGACGTATGCGCTCGCCTCGTCGAAGGGGGAGGCTTCGATGCACCAGACCGACCCCCAGTCCGGCAGGTCGGGGATGTTCGCGGTCACGTTCTTCCAGGTGTAGGCCTGGTCCTGCGAGACGTGCACGAACCCGTCGTCGCTGCCCGCCCAGAGGACCTTCTTGTTCACCGGCGACTCGGCCAGCGCGAAGATGGTGCCGAAGATCTCGACACCGGTGTTGTCGCCGGTGATCGGTCCGCCGGACCACTTCATTTTGTTCTTGTCGTTCCGCGTCAGGTCGCCGCTCACCCGGTCCCAGGTCTGGCCGCCGTTGGTCGTGCGGAACAGGACGTTGGCCGCGTGGTAGACGGTCTTCGGTTCGTGCCGCGAGGGCAGGATCGGGGAAGTCCACTGGAAGCGGTATTTCAAGTCCTCGGCCCCGTGGCCGGACGGGTCGTAGGGGAAGACGCCGACGTGCCGGGACTGGCGAGTGCGGTGGTCGTAGCGCGAAATGAACCCGCCATACTCGCCCGCATAGACGATGTTCGGGTCGGACGGGTCCGGGACCGCGAATCCGGCCTCGCCGCCGCCGACCGTGTGCCAGTCGCCGAGCAGGACGCCCTCGCGGCCGAGTGAATTGCTCGGCCCGGACGCGGTGCCCATGTCCTGCATGCAACCCATGACGCGGTAGGGGACCGAGTTGTCGCAGGCAACGTGGTAGAACTGGCAGATCGGCAGCGGCGGCGCCCACCAGGTCTTACCGCCGTCGGTCGAGATGTCCACGCCGCCGTCATGGGCGGTGATCATCCGCTTCGGGTTGGTCGGGTCGATCCACCAGTCGTGGTGGTCGCCGTGGGAGAAGCCCTTCATCTTTTGGAACGTCTTGCCGCCGTCGATGCTCCGCTGCATGTTCACTTGCGGGCAATAGACCAGGTCCGGCTGGGTCGGGTGGACGGTGATCGTCGAGAAGTACCAGGCGCGCTGGCGGATGTTGCGGTCCTCGGAGACGCGATCCCACATGTCGCCGCCGTCGTCCGAGCGGTACAGCCCGCCTTTCTCCGCTTCGATCATGGCGTAAATGCGCTGCGAATCGGATGGAGCGATGGCAACGCACACCTTGCCCCACGGGCCGGGCGGTAGGCCGTTGGGTTTGTCGTCCTTGGCCTCGTCCTCCGGTCGCTTACGCTCCCGGTTCGCCTTGTCTTGGGGGCCGAGTTGTTTCCAGGTATCGCCCCCGTCGCGCGAGACGTAGAGACCGCTGCCCGGCCCGCCACTGCTCAGTTCCCACGGCCGTCGGCGCGTCTGCCACATCCCGGCGAAGATGATTCGCGGGTTATTCGGGTCGATGGCCAGGTCGGAAGCGCCGGTGTCCGGGTCCTTGAACAGCACGCGTTCCCAGGTCTTTCCGCCGTCCTTCGTTCGATAGACCCCTCGCTCGCCGTTCGGGCCGAACGCGTGGCCAAGGACCGCGGCGAAGGCAATGTCGGGGTCGCGCGGGTGGACGGCCATGGTCCCGATCTGGCCGACCTGCTTCCAGACGTGCTTCCAGGTCTTGCCCGCGTCGGTGCTTTTGTAGATACCGTTCCCGGCGGCGACGTTGCCGCGGATGTTGGCTTCGCCAGCGCCGACATAGACGACGTTCGGATCGGACGGCGCGACGGCAATCGAACCAATCGACGAATCCGGCTGGTCGTCGAAGATGGGCTTGAAGTGGATGCCACCGTCGGTGGACTTCCAGACCCCGCCGGAGGCCGCGGCCACGTAGTAGGTCAGCGGGTCGCCGGGCACGCCGATCGCGCGTGTGGTCCGCCCGCCGGCGGCCGGGCCGATCGAGCGGTACTTCAGGCCGGCGAATTGGGGTGGCGTTTTCGGAGGTTCGTCGCCGAGGGCAGGGGACAACATCACGGCCGCGGCGAGGAGCGCGATGCAGCTGCGCGAGGTCATAAGCATAGCCGGGGGAAGTGGTTCGGACGGTTTGTAGGAATCATACCGGACGATCGGCGGGTCGCTACATGTTACGCAGGCGGAAAAGTCGCGCGCGCATGTATTCAGTTCGGGTTGTAGCGGTGAACTGGCGAGCCGGGAGCGTCAGCGACCGGAGTTCGAGACCGCTCGCACTCCGGTCGCTGACGCTCCCGACCCGCCGCCTTCCTTGACATCCCCCGCCATGCCGGTAAACCCATCCGAAAGCCCCGCCGTCACACGTCCGGGACTCTCGCCATGACCGACTACATCTCCAACGAGTTCCTCGGCTTCAACCTGAAGCTGCTCGGCAAGAAAACAAAGAAGAACGTCCTCGTCTCCGCCGGGAAGATCAGCGACAAGGAGAAGATGTTCCCGGCCCTGCAGAAGCTGTCCAAGCTGAACGTCGAGTTGTTCGCGACCCCCGGCACGTATCGGTTCCTCAAGCAGAAAGGCATCGACAATAAGGAACTGCACAAGATCGCGGACAAGCGCGAGCCGAATATCCGCACCTTCCTCGACGAGAACCGGCTCGACCTCATCATCAACGTCCTGACCGGGGACAACGACTACGACGAGTCGTCCGATTGCAAGCTGATTCGATCCCTCGCGATCGAGGCCGGCATCCCGCTCATCACGGACGTGGACGTCGCGATCGAGTCGATCGATCAGCTCGTCAAGCGCGACGCGGAGGGGTTCTACCGGTACAAGGCCGCGGACAAGACGCAGCCTTGGGACATGCGGGCCGAGTTCCTCCGCCTGGTCCGCGACAACGGCGGGTTCGCCAGCTACCACGCCCACTACGACAAGGCCTACCTGATCTCGCCGGACAACCTCCGGTACAGCATGGTGGACATGCAGAAGAAGTGGACCTTGTACAAGCACCTCAAGGAGAGCTACACCCGCGAGACCTTGATCGAGCGCATCGGTCGCGGGGTACAGACGATGGTCGATCAGGGGGCGACGCACTGCCGCACACTGATCGACGCGGACAGCACGATCCGCACGCTCGGTGTCGAGGCAGCTCTCGAGGTGAAGAAGAAGTTCAAGGGGCAGATCGTCTTCGAGATCGGCGTGCAGCCTCTGCAGGGCGTGCTGGACGATGAGTCGCGCGAGCAATTCGAGCGGGCGTGCTCCATGGCCGATGTGGTCGGCGGGCTTCCGTCCCGCGACCGGCCGACGCCGGAGAAGCACCTCGACGTGATCATGCGCATCGCTCGCGAACAGAACAAGCGCCTGGACGTGCACGTCGATCAGGAGAACAACCCGTTCGAGAACGAGACGGAGATGCTCGCCCGCAAGACGATCGAGTACGGGCTGGAGGGACGCGTCTCGGCCGTGCACGCCATCTCCGTTTCGGCCAAGCCGGCGATCGAGCAGGAGCGGATCATCCGGTTGCTCAAGGACGCGGGCGTTAGTGTGATCGTTTGCCCGTCCGCGGCGCTGAGCATGCGGCAGCTCGACATGCAGAGCCCGCTGCATAACTCGATTGCCCCGGTGCCAAAACTACTCGACGCGGGCGTGCCGATCTACCTGGGCGTGGACAACGTCTACGACCTGTTTATGCCTCTAGTGGACGGGGACTTGTGGTTCGAATCGCGGCTCCTGATGGAAGCCTGCCGGTTTTACGACATCGACCGCGTCGCGAAGCTGGTGACCGACAAGAGCGGCTTTGGGTCGCTTGGCAGGTAGAGTTCCTTTGGTCATCCAATTCTCGGCCCCGTTATGACACACACGGTTCAGCGCCAACCGCACCCGTACCGGCCCTGGCTGGTCGCGGTGGCGTGTATCGCCGCCGGGTTCACGGCCCTTGTCATGGTTAAGCCGATGCGGTCGAAGCCGCCGGGCAGTTCGGAAGAGCTGATTCAACCGAGTGACGCGCCCGGCCCCGCGCCGGAGGGCATGGTTTGGATTCCCGGTGGACCGTTCTGGATGGGGTCCGAGGAAGATCCGGAGGGAAATGCACCCATGCACCGGGTGAGGGTCTCCGGCTTCTGGATGGACAAGACCGAGTTGACCAACGCGCAATTCGAAGCCTTTGTAAAGGCAACCGGCTACAAGACGGTCGCCGAGCTGCCGCCGAGCGACGCGGACATCGATGGTCGGGAAGTCCCGCCAGAAAAACTAGTGCCGTTTTCGGTGTGCTTCGTGCCAACACGCCTGCCCGAGGGGGCTGACCCGAATCGCTACCCGCCGACGTGGTGGCACCGCCGGGACGGCGCAGACTGGCGGCATCCCGAAGGACCGGGTAGCCACATCAAGGATCGCATGGATCACCCGGCGGTGCACATCGCCTGGAAGGACGCGGTTGCCTACGCGAAGTGGGCCGGCAAGAGACTGCCCACCGAGGCCGAATGGGAGTTCGCGGCTCGCGGCGGCCTGGACCGGCAGGAGTACTGTTGGGGGTCGGAGGATCAGGGCGCTGGCGGGGTCTACCGGGCGAATACGTACCAGGGGAACTTTCCCGAAAAGGACATCGCGGCGGATGGATATGCCGGGACGGCGCCGGTCGGGAGTTTCCCGCCGAATGGGTTCGGCCTTTACGACATGTCGGGGAACGTCTGGGAGTGGTGCAGCGATTGGTACGGTGCGCAGAGTTACTGGTCGAGTCCAAAAAACAATCCACCCGGGCCCGAGCAGGGCGATCTGGCCCGCGACAGCACAACGCAGCGAGCCAAGGTGCGCCGGGGCGGATCATTTCTGTGTGCCGACGAGTATTGCCGCCGATATTTGCCGGCGGCGCGCGATCACAACCCGCCGAACGACGGCGCCTGTCACACCGGGTTTCGGTGCGTCAAGGACCGGTAGCACTCCGCCACACCTCCTTATTGACCGATATCGCGGCTCCTCCGACGCGCAGTCAGGGAGTATTTCCCCTGACCGCCTGCACGGGTATACTCCGTTCCAGCGTCCACCGCCCAGCGACTCGCACTCATGATCCACATCTCGAAACACCCACTGGTCAAGCACAAGGTCACCCGGCTCCGCGACGTGAAGACCGGGCCGCAGGAGTTCCGCGAACTGGTCGGCGAGCTGGCTCAACTGCTCTTCTACGAGGCCACCGCGGATATGCCGACGCATCCGGCGATGGTCCGGACGCCGCTGGCGGAGCATCGCGGGGAGACAGTGCCGGCCCGCGTCGGCATCATTCCCATCCTGCGGGCTGGGCTCGGAATGGCTGAGGCGATGCTGCGCATCCTTCCCACAGCCATCGTCTGGCACCTCGGGTTGTATCGCGACCACGCGACCCATCAGCCGATCACCTATTACAACAAGCTGCCCGAAAAGCCGAACATCGACGTCGGGATGATCGTGGACCCGATGCTCGCGACCGGCGGGTCCGCATCGGCGGCCGCAGCGATCCTGAAGGCCTGGGGTCTGCGGCGGATCAAGTACGTTGGCCTGATCGCAGCGCCGGAAGGCGTTACGGTGATGAGGAATGACCACCCGGAAGTGCCGATTTATCTGGCTGCTCTTGACTCGCACCTGAACGAGAATGCGTACATTGTCCCCGGCCTCGGCGACGCCGGGGACCGGCAATTCGGAACGGGAGACTAGGAATGCCCCCCCGACGACGCGGAGACAAGCTCGAAGAGATCGGGTCGTACAAGCTGTCGGACGAGCCGCTGCCCAAGCGGCGCTATCGCAAGATGCCTGGAGAGAAGGCGTCCAGCGAGCGCGAGCCGGATGAGTTCGACACACCGGCGCTGAAGCGGTTCCTCGGCGCGGACCCGTTTCCGTGGGCCCTGGCGGTTTGCGTACTTCTGTGGGTGGGTCTGGGGCTTGGAACTCGGGTCCACATGGCGTTCGGCGTCCTGCTGTTCCTCGCGGGGATGGCCATTTGCGTCCTCGCCCAGATCTGGCTCTACCTGTCAATTTTTCTCGACGACCGGGAAGCCGGGTTCCTGTCGCTTTTGTCCGGCTGGTACCGCTTGTTCTACCTGTACATGAATCTGGAGCTGGTCTGGCGGCCGTTCGTATTGTCCACCATCGGCATCTTGATGATGTTCACTTCGGTGGGTCTGGGTTTGACGCGAGCAATGAGCGAGTCATAGCAGGCGGAGCCCGACGCGCACTACACGGCGGTCTCGCCGTGAGCCGCCTTGTACAAGTTCAGCGTCAGATGCGCCTGCCCCTGGTGGTGCGATTCGTGCCACATGAGCACCTGGACCCACGTCTCGTAGGTCCACGGAGCCGCGTCATTCGGCTTCTTCGGCAAATCGGCTTCGGATAGCGAGTCGAAGTGGTCGAGCATCGCGGCGCGGCGCTCGGTGAGGTAGCGGCGGATCTCGTTGATCGAGGGAATGTTGTCGTCCGGCGTGCTGCCGCCGGCGAAGCGGCGAACGTTGTCCGGCTCCGCGGCCGCGCCGCCTTTCATGCGAATGGTCAGGTGTCGGTCGTCCGTGGCCGCGATGTGCATGAGCTGCCAGGCGATGTGCGCCCGCCCGGGGCCCGGCCGCCATGCCAGGACCGCGGCCGCGTCCGGCCGCTTGGCGATCGCGTCGAGCGTGTCCAGCGTCTTCTTGCGGGTGAACTCGAGCAGCGTGCGGATATCGGAGCGGTTCATGGTTAACCCGGTGGCTTACTGTGTATGCAGATTCGTTTCATTCAAACAGACACACCCCTCTGCAATGCATTTTTGAACACTCAGAGTATTACGGAGTATGTACGAAAAAGCGACCTAGCGCGCTCGAATGCGGTATAGAGTGCCCCGAATACGGTACCCCCCGGGCTCGCCCGCCCGCATCATCTCTTGATCGTACTTCAGACCCGCGTACCCCAGCGCCTCGCGAAGCAGCGGTGCCGGTGTCCGGTCTTGGTCGGTCAATAGGCAGACCCCACCGGGCAGGAGGATCTGGCGAATCAGCTTGACCAGCGGGTCGATGTTCCGCGTCTCGTAGGTCAGGTCGGCCCCGAGGATCACCGGCATTTTGAGATCGGCCGGCGGGCAGCGCCAGTCGAGCGGAAGCGTCTTGAATTCGTATAGCTTGTTCCGTCGCGCATTGTTCGCGGCGAACCGGACCGCAGTCAGGTCGTAGTCGGTGAAGGTGACCCGCAGCCCGCAGGCCAGGGCGGTAAGGCCCGGCACGCCCAGGCCGCAGCCAAGTTCGAGTGCCTCCAGCTTGTCCCCGGTCTTCGGGTACTTCGACCAGTCCTCCTTGGCGACCGCTTTCGCCAGCATTCGGGCCGCGGGCCACAGGTCGGCCCAGTACGGCATGTACTCGTCCCGCTCGTGCGCATCGAGGACGACGGGATCGTCGAGGAGGGAGTAGGAATCCGCCGGCCGCTCGATGTCGAAGTGGAACCGTTCGATGATGACCCGCTCGACCTGTCGGTCGGGGATCGCGGCCAGCGGGGTCTCGACGAAGGCGGGTTCGGTCATGCGCTCAGCGTTCATCCTACGGCTTCGAGCATCCGCACAGAGCCCTTGAACTCTTCCTTGGTTATGGGGCGGTCCGCGGGCAGCAAGGCATACGCAGCCGGATGATCGCAGCAATCGAGAATGAGCTGCTGCGGGCTCGGCATGGCATACCCAGTCTCCAGCGAAATGTGGCCGCTCACCAGCCAGTCGCACTCAACTTTCTTGAGGAACGCGGCACAGGTCTCGGCCCGTGTATCGCGGCCCCAAAGGAGTTCGTAAACCGACCCGCCGACGGTGAGATCTTGTGGCGGAAAGGAATCCGTCTGAAGGTGCCGCAGTTCGAAAGTCTCAACCGCCTTTTGGCGCGGCAGGCTGTGGCTGATGAAAATCCGGTTCGCGGTTCGCAACGCGAAGGGCAAGACGCCGAACAGGCGCATGTAGACGTCGTAGATTTCCTGGCCGCGGTCCCCATAAGCCTCGCGGACGCCATCGAGGAAGACGCCGTTCAGGTCGCGGTCCTCTTTCAGCACCACGCGGTTGGCCCACTGGGCCATCTCGTGGTTCCCGAGCAGCATATGCACCTGGCCCGGGAATTGGCACTTGAGTGCGGAGAACAGGTCAAGGAGTTGGTGCGACTTGTCGCCTCCGTGGGGGTATTTCTGCTTGCCGTGGATGACTTCCTGGAGGACGAGGTGACGGCGCGGGTTCTTATCGAGCGCCGCGGCCTTGTGGATAGACTGGAAGTTCCCGACGTGCCCGTGCAGGTCCCCTGCGACGAGCACTTCGGACGCGTTCGTCAGTTGGACGAACCGCCCCTTGCGTCCGGGCGTCTGTCGGACGGCTTCGGCGGCCTTGTAGAGGGTGCGGAGCAGGCGATCGGGGTCGGGCATCGGGACTGTTTTGGGCGGGGGGAACGAATGTTACAGTTTATCCCATTCTCGGCCGCAAGCGATGAACGGTCCGAAGTTCGCACCCGGATTCTTGACGACGATCGGAATCGACATTGCGAATTCCGCAATCCGCAATCCCGCCCCCTTGCCGCCGACCGGGCGGGTGTCGAGAATTTTCCCTGTAGTCGTCTCGGAACGCCCGCATCGAGATTACACCTTCCGAGCCGCGGGCCTGCCCGCCCGCCTCCGCCGAACGCTCTTTCACCGACCCGCGGTGTGTGCGAACCGTGGCGGGGACGCCCGGACGAGAGGTAGTTTCGCCGCATGGAACTGGCCCGCAACCTCCGCAAGGACCCTGTCTCCCGGCTCGAGCCGAGTGACCCGCACACCGTCGAGCGCACAGCCACGGTGGCCGACGCCGTCGGCCTGATGCGGCAGGAGAACGTCGGCTGCGTCCTGGTGTGCGAGGCCGGGCGGCTGGTCGGCCTGTTCACCGAACGCGACCTGATGTGCCGGGTGCTCGCCGTCGGCAAGCCGCTGACATTGGCAATAGCCGAGGTGATGACCCCGGACCCCGTGACCGTCCTTCCCGCCGATACGATTCGAGTGGCGGTGCGAAAGATGAAGGCTGGAGGCCACCGACACCTGCCGGTTGTGGATGAAAATAGCCGGCCCGTCGGCATCCTGTCGGTCAAACGGGTGGTACGCTACCTCGTCGAGCATTATCCCGCCGCGGTGTACAACCAACCACCACCCGGTCAGCACCCGGATTCGCCGGAAGGGGCGTGACGTAGAATTCCTTAGGACCAACTCATCCGTTCCCACAAACGGACTGAGAAGAGGTAGTTTGAATGTCCGCGACCGCGACCGCCACCCCCCCCACAGGGCGGAAAGTACAGGAAGTCGAGTCCGTGACCATTCGGTTTGCGGGGGATTCCGGCGACGGCATGCAGCTCGCCGGGACGCAATTCACGAACGTCTCGGCCATCCTCGGGAACGACATCGCGACGTTCCCGGACTTCCCGGCCGAAATCCGCGCCCCCGCCGGCACTCTGGCGGGGGTTTCCGGATTCCAGGTGCACTTCGCCTCGACCGACATCCACACCCCCGGCGACCGGCTCAACTGCCTGGTCGTCATGAACCCGGCCGCTCTGAAGACGAACCTGAAGGACCTGGAAGACGGCGGCATACTGATCGTTAATAGCGACTCGTTCGGTGCTAACGATCTCAACAAGGCGAAGTACACGGTCAATCCGCTCGAGGATGGCTCGCTCCGCGGCTATCGCGTGCTCAAGGTGCCAATCGACAAGCTGAACCGCGAAGCGGTCAAGGAGTGCAACCTGTCGCCGCGGGACGCGGACCGGTGCAAGAACTTCTTCGCGCTCGGACTCGTCTACTGGATGTTCGAGCGGCCGATGGACGCAACTCTGAAGTGGATCCGCGACAAGTTCGCCAAGAAGATCGACGTCCTGGAGGCGAACACGCGAGCGCTCAAGGCGGGTTACAACTACGGCGAGACGGTCGAGGTCATGCCGGTGCAGTACCGCGTGGCCAAGGCCAAGATCGCCCCCGGCACCTACCGCAAGCTGACCGGCAACGAGGCGCTGGCGATGGGCCTGGTGGCCGCGTCGCAACTGGCGCAGACCCCGATGGTCTACGCCGGCTACCCGATCACTCCCGCATCGGACATCCTGCACCAACTCGCGGACCTCAAGCAGTTCGGCGTGAAGACGCTGCAAGCGGAGGATGAGATCGCGGGTATTGGCGCCGCAATCGGTGCATCCTACGGCGGCGCCATCGGTGTCACCGCGACCAGCGGGCCGGGCATCTGCCTGAAATCGGAAGCGATTGGCCTCGCGGTCATGACCGAGCTGCCATTGGTCGTGATCGACGTCCAGCGCGGCGGGCCGAGCACCGGCCTGCCGACCAAGACCGAGCAGGCGGACCTGCTGCAAGCGATGTTCGGCCGCAACGGCGAGTGCCCGGTGGCGATCATCGCTCCGCGATCGCCGGCCGATTGCTTCGACATGGCGTTCGAAGCCGTTCGAATCGCGACCGAGTTCATGGTACCGACATTCCTGCTGTCCGACGGCTACATCGCCAACGGGGCGGAGCCGTGGGCGATTCCGGACGTCTCGAAGCTGCCGAAGATCAAGGTCGCTCACCCGACCGAGCCGAACAGCGTTGATGGCAAGTTCCACGATAACGGCAGTGACAGCCCGGGCAAGTTCCTGCCGTACAAGCGGAACGCGATGCTCGTGCGGCCGTGGGCCGTGCCCGGTACGCCTGGGTTGGAACACCGCATCGGTGGAATCGAAAAGCAGGACGTCACCGGCAACGTGAACTACGAGCCGGCCAACCACGAGCACATGGTCCGCACGCGGGCCCAGAAGGTCGCCAACATCGCGCAGACGATCCCGCTCCTCGAGGTTGAGGGCGATGCCGAAGGTGACTTGCTGGTGATCGGCTGGGGCGGGACCTATGGATCGATCGCGACGGCTGTTCAGCGGGCCCGGCGGAAGGGCAAGAAGATCGGCCAGGTGCACTTCCGCTACCTGAATCCATTCCCCAGGAACACCGCTGAGGTGTTCAAGCGGTTCAAGAAGTTCCTGGTGCCCGAATTGAACGCCGGCCAGCTCTTGCTGTTGCTCCGAGCCAAGTACCTGATCGACGCCCAGGGCCTCAACAAGGTGCAGGGCCGACCGTTCCTGGTCTCGGAGATCGAGGACGCGATTGAGAAGATGACATAGTGCCCTTAGGCCCTATGAACTGACCCCACTCACTGACTACTGACAATTACACATATGGCAGCCACGGCCCTTCCGACTCTCAAGCCACAAGACTTCGCCAGTGACCAGGAAGTGCGCTGGTGCCCGGGGTGCGGGGACTACTCAATCCTCGCCCAGATGAAGAAGGCGCTGAGCACACTGAACTTTCCGCGCGAGAAGATGGTGTTCGTGTCCGGCATCGGCTGTTCGAGCCGGTTCCCGTACTACATGAACACCTACGGGTTCCACACGATTCACGGCCGGGCGCCGACGTTCGCCACCGGCCTGCGGCTCGCGCGACCGGACCTGCAGGTTTGGGTCGTAACCGGCGATGGCGACGGCCTGTCGATCGGCGGCAACCACCTGATCCACGCTCTGCGTCGCAACGTGGACATCAAGGTGCTCCTGTTTAACAACGAGATTTACGGTCTGACGAAGGGGCAGTTTTCGCCGACGTCGCGGCTCGGGACGAAGTCCAAGTCGAGCCCGCAGGGGTCGATCGATAGTCCGGTCCGGCCGCTGTCAGTCGCGCTGGCCGCCGAAGCGACGTTCGTCGCCCGCACCGTGGACGTGGACCCGAATCACCTGACCATGACCCTGCAGCGCGCTGCCGCTCACAAAGGTTCGGCGTTCGTTGAGATCTACCAGAACTGCAAGATCTTCAACGACGGGGTGTTTGAGTATGTCACCGACAAATCGTCCAAGGCCGATAACTCGCTCTACCTCGAACACGGCAAGCCGATGATCTTCGGCAAGGACCGCAACAAGGGTATCCGGCTCATCGGCCTGAACCCGGAGGTGGTGATCGTCGGCAAGGATTGCGGGGTGGACGACGTGGTGATTCACGACGAGAAGGCCGACAACGCCACGATGGCCTATCTCCTCAGCCGCATGTCCGTCCCCCAGTTCCCGGAAGTGTTCGGGGTCTTGCGTCAGGTGAACCATCCGACGCACGAGGAGCTACAGGCGAAACAGATCGACGAAGTGATCGCCAAGAAGGGCAAGGGAGACCTGGACAAGCTGTTCCGGAACGACGACCTCTGGGTTGTAGAATGAGTTTCGAGTTCCAGGTTTCAAGTTCCAAGTCAGTCGAACTTGAAACCTGAACCTTGAAACTTGGAACTTCGAAAGATGCTTTGCCCTTCTTGCGGTCACGCGAACGTCCCCGGCGCCGACGAGTGCTCGCGGTGCCTCTTTCCCCTTGCTTCGGTTGACAGCCAGCTCATCGGCGGCGATGCCGTCGAGATGAGCGTCCTGCAGGACCGCGTCCGCACGGTCAAGGTCCGCCCGCCGGTCACGATTCCCATCGACGGCAAGCTCGGCCTGGCGCTCGACCGCATGGTCGAGCACGGTGTCGGGGCTCTGCTGGTCGTGGACGTGGAAGGCAAATTGGTTGGCATCCTGACCGAGCGTGACTACCTGAAAAAGGTGGTCGGCATCGTCAAGGATTACGCTCACCAGCCGCTCCGCGACTACATGACCACGGACCCGGAGACGGTCGGCCCGGATGACCTTCTGGGCCTGGCGATGCAGAAGATGGACATCGGCGGCTATCGGCACCTGCCCGTGGTGGAAGAGGACGGGCGGCCGGTGGGGCTTATTTCCGTTCGCGATGTGATTCGGCACATTACCAAGCTGTGCGGTAGCGGGCGGTAGGCGGATGTCTTCCCGCATCGTGCGAACACCGGGTGTCTGCGGTGGTTCCGCGAGGATCATGCGGACACGTATTCCAGTTTGGATGCTCGAGCAGTTTCGCCGGCTTGGCGTGAGTGAGGCTACGTTATTAGAAGCATACCCGACTGTGCGTGCAATCGACTTAGTCGAAGCTTGGCAATACGCCGATTCCCATCCTGAGGAGATGGATCGGGAGATACGCGACAACGAGTCGGACGATTGATCCGTTGCGGCGGCCCGAATGACAGGGGTAGTGATGGTGCGTCGCAAATGGGTTCTCGCAATCCTCCTGGCCGCGACCGTGGCTGGCAGCGCCGTCGTGGCCTCGTTTTGGCCAAGCGGACCGCGGCCGTGCCGGGCAAAATTCGAACAGGTCGAAAGGGGAATGTCGTTTGACCAAGTCGTGGCGACCGTGGGTGGCCCACCGGGAACTTACACCCACCGGCCGTACCTGAAGGTAGTCGTAACCGCCCTGAGCCACCGCATAGAAGTCTGGTCCACTGATGACGCCCGGCTAGTCGTTTATTTCGACCAATCAGGGCGGGCCGACATGATCCACCTGGACGACCCACTTCCGGACGACCGGAGCTTCGGCCGGCGGGTGTGGGACCGGCTGCGGATAGTAGGCCGGTAGTCTGGTTAATACCACATCTCGTCGAGAGACTAGGACTCCGATTCCACAGGCATATAACCACCCAACCACCAAACCACCGTGGTTCATGGACGGAGACACCGCATGGGCATCCGCGGCATCGTCCTGGCGGGCGGAAAGGGCACCCGGCTCGGCGAATTGACCAAGGTGACCAACAAGCACCTGCTCCCGGTCGGCCCGATTCCGATGGTGTATCACCCGCTCAAGAAGATCGTCGGGGCGGGAATCAAGGACGTGCTCCTCGTCTCCGGCACCGAGCACATGGGCGACTTCGTCGAGCTGCTCGGCTCGGGCAAGGATCATAACTGCGCGCTGACCTATCGCGTGCAGGACGAAGCCGGTGGGATCGCGCAGGCGCTCGGATTGGCCGAGACCTACTGCGCCGGGAACCGGTGCCTCGTCATTCTCGGCGACAACATCTTCCACGCGCCCGTCACAACCCTTCTGCGCGAGGCGGACAA
>Ga0075428_100005082_pt1 | contig 14625 bp, 12 predicted proteins | sample RhiMetdeltSRZDD2_FD_75291 | JGI IMG/M metagenome (GOLD analysis project Ga0075428, IMG submission 75291) | Populus rhizosphere microbial communities from Tennessee, USA - Rhizosphere MetaG P. deltoides SRZDD2 | ecosystem: Host-associated > Plants > Roots > Rhizosphere > Soil | place: USA...
GCGCCTACGCCCGGTTGCTCCGGCACCAACGGCACCGACGTGGCGATCCCGGATCTGTCCACTGTGGAGTCCACCCTCACCATCGCCGGCTGCGCGGGCAACGCCGCGGCCAACTCCACGGTGGAGGTGCACATCGTGCACACCTTCATCGGCGACCTGGTGGTCTCGCTGGTGGCGCCGGATGGCACCGGCTACACGCTGCACAACCGGGTCGGTGGGTCAACGGACAACATCAACCAGACCTACACCGTGAACCTGTCCTCCGAGGCCGCGAATGGCTTGTGGCGCTTGCGGGTTCAGGACGCGGCCGGCGGCGACGTCGGGCGGATCGACACCTGGACGCTGAACCTGGGCGGCGGCGGCACGCCGGCCTGCACGGGCACCAACGGCACCGACGTGACGATCCCGGACAACACCACGGTCACCTCGACCATCGCCATCGCGGGCTGCTCGGGCAACGCCTCGGCGTCGTCCACGGTGGAGGTCCACATCGTGCACACCTTCATCGGCGACCTCGTGGTGACGCTGGTGGCCCCGGACGCCAGCACGTATGTGCTGCACAACCGGGTCGGTGGGTCAACGGACAACATCAACCAGACCTACACCGTGAACCTGTCGTCGGAGGTTCGCAACGGCACCTGGACGCTGCGGGTGCAGGACGCGGCCAGCGCGGACGTCGGCCGCATCGACTCCTGGACGCTGACCCTGTAACCAAAACGAACAACGGCCCCGCCTCTCCGCGAGGCGGGGCCTCATTTTGCTCAGCCCGGTTGGAAGTTCGGGTTCCTCGTGATGACGGACAGGACGGCGCCCTGCGGGTCGCTGATGACCGCGAACCGACCCGGCTCGATGTCGGTCGGCTCGACGCTCACGGCTCCGCCCAGCTGCTTGACCTTGGCGACGGTGGCGTCGGTGTCGGCGACCGCCACGTAGTTCATCCAATGGTTGGGCAGATCCGCGGGCCACATGTCGCCGACCATCTCGACCATGCCCGCCACCGGGGCGCCGTGGAGCTTGAAAACGGTGACCTTGACTGGGCCGGACTGGCGGTCGGTGGTGATCCAGCCGAAGACGTGGCCGTAGAACTCCTTGGCCGCGTTGGGATCCCGGGTGTCCAGCTCCGACCAGGTGTAGGCGTTGGGTTCGTGGAACACCTCACCGCCCGGATGCTTGCCGGCCTGCCACACCGCGAAGGCCGTGCCGGAGGTGTCCGCGAAAACGGCCATCCGGCCGAAGTCGAAGACGTCCGTAGGCGGCACGAGTATCTTGCCGCCCGCGCCCTCCACCTTCGCCGCCACGAATTGGGCGTCGTCGGTGGCGACATACATCGTCCACGACGGGGGCTGGCCGGGCGTCATCGCCGGGCCGACACCCGCCGCCTGCTTGCCGTCCTTGAGAAACAGCGTGTACCCGCGGGCCTCCGGCTCCTGGGTGATCTGCGCCTCCCAGCCGAACAGCTTCGAGTAGAAGTCGCGCGCCGACTCGAGATCGGTGGTGGCCAGGTCGATCCAGCTGGGCACGCCTGATGCGTTAGCCATATCGACATGGTCCCACCGGTTGGTGCCATATTTCCGGTAATACGAAAGAGTGGCCAACGACACATCCGATACGGAACGGTTCCGTATCGGATGTGCGAAGCGTAATGTGCCGGATGTGAGTATCGAATCCAATACGGGGCATCCACGGCGGTGGGCCATTCTGGGAGTGATGGTTGTAAGCCTGCTCGTGGTGGTGCTCGACAACACGGTCCTCAACGTCGCGATGAAGACGCTGGCCGATCCGGTCCACGGTCTGGGCGCTACTCAGAGTGAGCTCGAGTGGGCGATCAACTCTTATACTCTCGTCTTCGCGGGGCTGCTGTTCAGCTTCGGCGTGCTCGGCGACCGGTGGGGACGCAAACGCATGCTCATCACCGGGCTTGTCCTGTTCGGCATCGCCTCGCTCATGTCGGCCTACGTGCAGGATCCCGGCCAGCTGATCGCCGCGCGGGCCTTCATGGGGTTTGGCGGTGCCGCCATCATGCCGGTCACCCTCTCGATCATCTCCAACGTCTTCGACCCGCGTGAGCGCGGCAAGGCCATCGGCATCTGGACGGCCTCGGTCGGTCTGGCCGTGGCCATCGGCCCGCTGCTCGGCGGCTTCCTGCTCGAGCACTACTGGTGGGGCTCGGTCTTCCTGATCAATGTGCCAATCATTCTGGCGGGCCTGGTCGCGGTGAGCATCCTGGTGCCCGAGTCGCGTGACCCCAGCCCGGGCAAGGTCGACTACCCCGGTGTAGTGCTGTCCATCGTCGGTCTGGCCACCCTGACCTACGGCATCGTCGACGGCGGCGAGCACGGCTTCGGCCGGCCTTCGGTGTGGGCGTTCATCCTGGGCGGCGCCGCGGTCATCGCCGCCTTCCTGTGGTGGGAGGCGCGCACCAGCCACCCGTCGCTGGACGTGAAGCTGTTCAAGAACAAGGCGTTCTCGGCGTCGATCGCGAGCATCGCGCTCGTCTTCTTCGCCTCCATGGGCTCGTTCTTCTTCGTCAGCTTCTATCTGCAACTCGTTCGGGACTACTCGCCCATGCAGTCGGGCGCGCTGTTCGTACCGTTCGCCATCGGCCAGATGACCTTCGCGCCGCTGAGCATGACGTTCGTCAAACGCTTCGGCATCCGCCGGGTCTCGGCGGTGGGCATCCTGATCGCCACGGTCACCTACGCGGCGATCACCACCTGGACGATCGACACCCCGGTGTGGGCCATCGTGCTCAACTTCTTCGTCATGGGCGCGGCGATGGCCAACGTGATGCCTCCGGCGATGAACACCATCATGTCGAGCCTGCCGCGGGAGAGGGCGGGCGTCGGATCGGCGGTCTCCAACACCGTGCGGCAGGTTTCGGTGGCGCTGGGCATCGCGGTGCTCGGTTCGGTCGTGGCAGCGGTCTATCGCGACCAGATCGAAGGCGTCACGGCCAAGCTGCCGGCGCCCGCGCGGGACATCGCCAGCGAGTCGATCGCGGGCGCCTACGGCGTGGCCGACCGGCTCGGTCCGTCGGGCGGACCGTTGATCAGCGCGGCCAACGACGCCTTTATCCAGGCTATGCACTGGGCCGCTACGGGTTCGGTGATCGTCGGGCTGCTCGGCGTCGCGGTCGTCTCGATCTGGCTGCCGAAGCGAGCCCCGGAGCCGGCGCCTGTACCCGCACGCGAGCCGGAGCTTGTAGGGTCAAGTCAATGACAGTTCGGGAAGCCGGTGCCGCGGGCGCCGAGGCGCGCGCCTCGGCGCCGGGTCCGGCTGCCCCGATGACCCCGGTCGCGCCGGTCACCCCGGTCGCACCGGTCGCACCGGTCGTCCCGGCGGCGAATAGGACCGGGCGCCCGCGCGACAGCCGGGCGGACGAGGCGATCCTCGAAGCCGTACTCGACCTGCTGAGCGAGGGTGTGACGGTCGACGCCATCTCGATCGAGGCGGTCGCTGCCCGCGCCGGGGTCGGCAAGGCCACCATCTACCGGCGCTGGGCCAACAAGCAGGCGATGCTCGCCGACGCCGTGCGCGAGTTGAAGGGCACCGGCCCGCAACCGCAAGGATCCAACGTGCGCGAGCGCATGCTGTCTCTGCTACGGGTGACCGCCAAGGGGCACGACGCCCGCGCGGCGAAGATCTTCCCGTGCCTCATCCCGGAGGTGCAGCGCAGCGACATCGCGTACCGCATCTGGCAGGAGGCCGTGGTCGAGCCGCGCCGGGAGGTCGGCCGGCAGGTGCTGCGCCAGGCGATCGCCGACGGCGAGCTGCGGGCGGATCTCGACGTCGAGGTGGCCCTGTCCGTCCTGACCGGGTCGATCCTGCTCAACCGGATGCTGCGGTGGAACCCCAACCTCGACGACGACACCCTGCCGGAGCGCGTGGTGGATACGGTCCTGGAGGGCATAGCGGCACGCTAAGGTGTCGTACATGCGTACGGTGCGTGTTCTTGGGGTCGACCCCGGTCTGACGCGGTGTGGCGTCGGGGTTGTCGAGGGCACGCCCGGCCGCCCCTGCTCCCTTGTGGACGTCTGCGTGATCACCTCGGGGCCGGAGGACGATCTGGCCGCGCGGCTGCTCAACCTCGACCGGCACCTGACCGAGCTGATCGACAAGCACCGGCCCGACAGCGTCGCGGTGGAGCAGGTCTTCAGCCAGCACAACGTGCGCTCCGTGATGGGCACCGCCCAGGCCTCGGCGGTGGCGATCCTGGCGGCCGCCCGCGCCGGTTTGCCGGTACACACCTACACTCCCAGCGAGGTGAAGGCCGCTGTCACCGGGTCGGGGCAGGCCGACAAGCGACAGATGACCACGATGGTGACCAGACTGTTGCGATTGGACACCCCGCCCCGCCCGGCCGATGCGGCCGACGCCCTGGCGCTGGCCATATGCCATGTGTGGCGCGGCGGTACCAAGGAAAAAATTGAAAACGCTTGGCGGAGGGCGGTTTCCAGATGATTGCGAGCGTGGCCGGGGTGGTCGCGTCCGTGCACGCCGACACCGCCGTGGTGGAGGTGGGCGGGGTCGGGCTGGCGCTGCATTGCGCCCCGGCGACCCTGTCCTCTCTGCGGGTCGGCAAGCAGACCCGGCTCGCCGCGAGCCTGATCGTGCGCGAGGACTCCTTGACGCTGTTCGGTTTCGCCGACGACGACGAGAAGCACGTCTTCGAGATGCTGCTGACCGCGAGCGGGGTCGGGCCGAAGATCGCGCAGGCCGCCCTCGCGGTGCACAGCCCGGACGTGCTGCGCAAGGCGATCTCGGAGGGCGACGTCTCGACGCTGACCCAAGTGCCCGGCATCGGCAAGAAGGGCGCCGAGCGTATCGTGCTTGAGCTGCGGGACAAGGTGGGTCCGGTGACGGTGCTTCCCGGGTTACCGTTCCAAGGTGGACGGTCGCTGGCCTGGACGGAGCAGGTGCGCCAAGGGCTCATCGGCCTCGGGTGGAGCAACTCCCAGGCCGATCAGGCGGTCTCGGCGGTCGCCGAGACCATCGACGGCGACACGCCGCCGGTGCCGGTGCTGCTGCGCCAAGCCATCCGGGTGTTGGGTAAGAACAGATGACCTCCCTCGTCAGCCCCACCGCCGACCCGTCCGAGCGCGACGCTGAAGCCAGCGTGCGGCCCAAGCGGCTGTCGGAGTTCATCGCCCAGGAGCGGGTGCGCGAGCAGCTGGAAGTGTTGCTGCACAGCGCGATCCGGCGCGGCTCGCCCCCCGACCACATCCTGTTCTCCGGCTCGCCCGGCCTGGGCAAGACGACCCTGGCGATGATCGTGGCGGCGGAGCTGGGTGGTGGGCTGCGCATCACCTCCGGTCCGGCGATCGAGCGCTCCGGGGACCTGGCGGCGATCCTGACCGGGTTGCAAGCGGGCGATGTGCTTTTCATCGACGAGATTCACCGCATCGCCAAGCCGGCGGAGGAGCTGCTCTACAGCGCGATGGAGGACTTCCGGGTCGACGTGGTGGTGGGCAAGGGCCCGGGCGCCACCGCGATCCCGCTCGATGTCGAACCCTTCACGCTGGTCGGTGCCACGACGCGGTCGGGGTTGCTCACCGGGCCGATGCGCGATCGCTTCGGGTTCACGGGGCATCTGGAGTTCTACCGGGCGGACGAGCTGGCCGTGCTGCTCAAGCGTTCCGCTCGCATCCTGGGGGTCGCGACCACGCAGGAGGGCATCGTCGAGATCGCGGGGCGCTCACGGGGTACCCCCCGAATAGCAAACCGGTTGCTGCGAAGAGTCCGCGACTACGCGGAGCTGCGGGCCGACGGCGTAGTCGATCTGGCCTGTGCCAAGGCGGCGCTGAAGGTCTATGACGTGGACGACGCCGGCCTGGACCGCCTGGACAAAGCGGTGCTGAGCGCGCTCGTGGAGTCCTTCGGCGGCGGCCCGGTCGGGCTGTCGACCTTGGCGGTCGCGGTGGGGGAGCAACCGGACACGGTGGAGGAGGTCGTCGAGCCGTTCCTGGTGCGCGCCGGGTTTTTGGCACGGACCCCGAGGGGGCGTGTGGCGACCGTCCTAGCGTGGCGTCATCTAGGGAAAACTCCGCCAAATGGTACTTTTGGGGGTGGCGTCCATCCAGCGCCCGATCTGTTTTCCGGCTCGTGACATTAACGTGATCTCTACCGCATGTGTGCGAACGGCTGCATAGCGACTAGACTTCCGGCGATCCGAACGGTCGATAGCCGCCACCGTCGGCGTGCCTGCGAACAGTTTGCAAGTGCGCTGGGGAGGCCACCTGGAAAGGCACATTCACGGTGCTCATCGCGCAGCAAGCACAGCAGGGCAGCATCTGGCCGACCATCGGCATGTTCGCTCTGCTTTTTGGTTTGATGTACCTGTTGTTCATCCGCCCCCAGTCCAAGCGCCGCCGCGAGGCCGAGCAGATGCAGCGCAAGATCGGCCCGGATGACAAGATCATCACCATCGGTGGTCTCTACGGCAGGGTGGTATCGACCGATGACGAGAGCGTCACGCTCGAGATCTCTCCCGGCGTGACCGCCCGCTACTCGCGCCAGGCGATCGCCCGGGTGACCGAGCGCGCGAACCAGCCCGATGACACCGCGGACGACGAGGTCGACCAGCCGACCGACGCCCCGGTGAGCCCCATCGAGGAAAGCAAGAAGAGAAGCTAAGCAGCGCAACACCACGGCGTCGGCCGGTGCCGTGGTCCACCCTCTATCGGACGTGTTTTCAGGGGAGACTCGACAGCCGTGGCACCACCTCAAAAACCGAATCGGCCGGGACGGCAGCTCGCCTCCCTCGGGCTGCTTTTCGTCATCCTTGGCTTGATGGTCTGGTTCAGTGGGCCGTCCAAAGCGGGCTGGGAGGACCGCCTGCATCCCAGGCTCGGCCTTGACCTGGTGGGCGGCACCAGGGTGACCCTGACGGCGGTGACCAAGGACGGCAACCCGCCCAACGCCGGGGACATGGAGCAGGCCCGCCAGATCATCCAGACCCGGGTCGACGCCCGTGGCGTCTCCGAGGCCCAGGTGGTCATCGAGGGCAATGACAAGATTGTCATCTCGGTCGCCAGCCGCGCGGACGACGCGATCAAGGACGTTGGCCAGGCGTCGAGGCTGTTCTTCCGCAAGGTGATCAAGATCACCGACGGCGGCGAACCGGCCGCGGCGGCCCCGACGCCCAGCGCGGCCCCCAGCGCCCCGGCCGCTCCCCAGGCGAGTGCCACGCCAACCCCGCAAGCCTCCGGCGGCGGCGGCAGCGCCGCCCAGCCCAGCGCCACCCCGAGCCCCACCGCCAGTGCCGCCCCCGCGGCGACTCCGAGCCCCACCGCACCCGCGGCACGGGCCGACAAGCGCATCCTCACCGAGGACGAGTTGCGCAAGAAGGTGGGCGACCAGCCGTGGGAGGCGGCCAAGGCGCTGACCGCTCCGCCCACCGACCAGCCCACGATCGACCTGCTCAAGCCGTTCAGCACGCTGGGCGAGGAGTTCGAAGTGGCCGGGCTCTCCCCGGAGATGCAGTTCAACGTGCCGTGGATCACCTGCGTCAAGCTCAACAAGCGCATCCCCGGCGCCATCCAGGACCCGGCCCAGCGCGCGGTCGCCTGCCAGGGCAACTCGAAGATGTACATGGACGTGGCCAAGGTCGCCGGCACGGACATCTCCAACGCCGCGCCGCAGATCGACCAGCAGACCGGCCAGCGGGTGGTCAGCTTCGACCTCACCGGCCCAGGCCAGAACAAGTGGACCGACCTGACCCGCGAGGCCTACAACAATAGCGGCGACCCCAAGTGCGACCAGACCGCCCTGGGCGACCAGCAGCGCTGCCTGGTGGCCGTGGTGCTGGACAACTTCATCGTCTCCGCGCCTGAGATCCAGGGCGTGCTCACCAGCAGCTCGCAGATCACCGGCAAGTTCACCCCGCAAGAGGCCAAGCAACTCGCCGACAACCTCAAGTTCGGCGCGCTGAGCGTGTCGTTCGACGAGGCGGAGCACAAGACGGTCACCGCGACCCTTGGCGCTGAGTACCTGCGTGCCGGCCTGCTCGCGGCCGGCATCGGCATGCTGCTGGTCATCATCTACTCGTTCTTCTACTACCGCCTGCTCGGCTCGGTGATCTTCCTGTCGCTGATCCTGTCCGGCGTGCTCACCTTCGGCATGCTGGTGTTCCTCGGCAAGGTCATGGGCTTCACCCTGACCCTGGCCGGAATCGCGGGCTTCATCGTCTCGCTGGGTGTAGCGGCGGACTCGTTCGTCATCTATTTCGAACGCCTTAAAGACGAGATACGCGAGGGGCGCCAACCCAAGAGCGCTGTGCAGCGGGCATGGCAGCGGGCCCGGCGGACGATCCTGACCGCCAACGCGATCTCGCTGATGGCCGCGGCGATCCTGACCATCTTCTCGTCCGGGCCGGTGGCGGGCTTCGCCTTCGCGCTCGGCATAGCAACCCTGCTGGACTTGATCGTGGTGTTCCTCTTCCGGTACCCGATCATGGCGATGTTCGCCAACACCCCAGCGTTCCTCTCCCCGCGCGTCAGCGGTCTGGGCCGCGTGATGCGTGAAGCAAAGGAGACCAACTGATGAGCAGCGGTTTCGCGTCTCGCCTTTATCGCGGCGAGGCCAACCTCAACATCGTCGGCCGCCGCAAGCTCTGGTTCATGGTCGCGGGTGGCGTGATGCTGGTCTCCTTGCTGAGCCTGTTCATCATCCAGTTCACCCTGGGGATCGAGTTCAAGGGCGGCAACGAGTTCCAGATCCCGACCAAGGTCGGATCGCTGTCTCAGGTGGAGCAGGCCGTCGACGAGGCGGTGCACCGGGCCAACCCGGGTGTCGGTGACATCCACGCCGGGCAGCAGATCGGCCAGGGCGCCAGCGGGGTCTATTCGATACGGACCCCGCAGCTCGACGACGAGCAGACCAAGGCCGTCCACAACGAGATCGTGGGGAAGTTCGGGCTCGACACCAACGAGGTGAGCGACAGCCGGGTCAGCAGCTCGTGGGGGAAGGGCGTCACCGACCAGGCCCTGATCTCGCTGCTGGTGTTCCTGGCGGCGGTGACGGTCTACCTCATCCTGCGCTTCGAGCTGCGGATGGCGGCGGCGGCGGTGGCTTCGCTGCTGTTCGATCTGGTGGTCACGGCTGGTGTGTACACCATGTCGGGATTCGAGGTGACGCCGTCGACGGTCATCGGCTTCCTGACCATTCTCGGTTTCGCGCTCTATGACGTGGTCGTGGTCTTCGACAAGGTGCAGGAGAACACACGCGGCATTACCGGCAGCAGCACGCAGACCTACGCCGAGGCGACCAACCTGGCGCTGAACCAGACGTTCATGCGGTCCATCAACACCTCGCTAGTGGCGCTGCTGCCCGTCGGTGGCCTGCTGTTCATCGGCGCCGGCCTGCTCGGCGCGGGCACGCTCAAGGACCTCGGTCTGGTGCTGTTCATCGGTATGGGTGTGGCGGTGTACTCGTCGCTGTTCTTCGCCACCCCGGTGCTGGTGTGGCTCAAGGAGCGCGACCCGGCCATCATGAACCACACCAGGCGGGTGCTGACGCGCCGTACCGCCGCCGCCAAGGCCAGGTCGGAGGCGGCCAAGGCCGGGGCCGAGGGGACATCAGCCCCGGTGCAGAAGAAGGTCGCCGAGACCGTCGCGCCCAAGGCCGGTGCCAAGCCGGTACGGCCGTCGCGGCCCGGTGGCCAGCCCGCCCGCTCAGGCGGTGGACGCTCAGGCGGCGGCCGCTCCGGCGGCAAAAAGCGCTGACTCTTAGGTGCGGTCCGGGTTGACCACGGAGTGGTCAACCCGGACCGCTGCCGTATTGTTACCGCGTGAATGTGGGTGAGCTGATTGCGAGCAAGGTGATCGATGTACCTGACTTTCCTAAGTCGGGCATCATCTTCAAGGACCTGACCCCTCTGTTCGCCGACGGCGAGGCGTTCCGGGAGATCATCGACGCCATCAAGGAGGCGTACCCGGACGGATTCGACATCGTCGTCGGGGTGGAGGCGCGCGGGTTCGTCATCGCCGCCGCCGTGGCCTACGCCGCCGGGGTCGGAGTGGTGCCGATCCGCAAGGGTGGGAAGCTTCCGCGTGTCGCGCATTCGGCCTCCTATGAACTTGAATATGGCCAGGCCACGCTGGAAATCAGCGAGGGTGCCCTCGGTCCCGGCCAGAAAGTGCTCGTCGTCGATGATGTGCTGGCCACCGGCGGCACCGCCGAGGCAACGCTTGAGCTGGTTGAGCTGGCCGGAGGCGACGTTGTCGGGCTGAGCGTGCTGCTGGAACTGGCCTTTCTCAAGGGCCGGGAGCGCCTGATCGGCCGCCCGGTCCATGCCTTGTTGACCGTCTGAGGTTCCTCGCAAACGGGCTGGCTGACTCCTCGACAGGTAGCATGGGCTATCCGAGAAGCTTAGGAGCGGCCGGTGTCTCAGGAAGTCGTGTCCACCAACAGCGTTGCTGAGACCGAGCCTGCCGCGCCGCAAGCGGCGCCCGAGCCGGATCAGCAGGCACCCGAGGTTCGTCCCGCACCCGGGACGGACCGCCTTGGCATGGCCATCATCGGGGCGATGCCTTCGGGCCGCCGGGTTCGTGCCCGGCTGTCCCGGTTCAACGCGCCCTGGCAGTCGTCGAGCGTCAGCGAGGAGCTTCAGCCGCTGATTGACGCGCACCGCGCGGCGCACCCCAAGGCGGACATCCGGGCGCTTCAGCGGGCTTATGAGACGGCCCGCCGGTGGCATGCCGGCCAGTTCCGCAAGTCGGGCGATGAGTACATCACCCACCCGCTGGCGGTGGCGAGCATCTTGGCCGATCTGGGCATGGACACGATCACGCTGGTGGCCGCGCTGCTGCACGACACCATCGAGGACACCGACTACACGCTCGATCAGGTGAGGGCGGATTTCGGTGACGAGGTGGCGCTGCTTGTCGATGGCGTGACCAAGCTGGACAAGGTGAAGCTGGGCGACTCGGCCAAGGCGGAGACGATCCGCAAGATGGTGGTCTCGACCGCCAAGGATCCACGGGTGCTGGTGGTGAAGCTGGCCGACCGGCTGCACAACATGCGCACGCTGAGCTTCCTGCCGCCGCCCAAGCGGGAGCAGAAGGCGCGGGAGACGCTGGAGATCCTGGCGCCGCTGGCCCACCGGCTTGGTATGAACACGGTCAAGTGGGAGCTGGAGGATCTGTCGTTCGCGACGCTTTTCCCCAAGCGGTTCAAGGAGATCCAGCGCCTGGTGGGGGAGCACACGCCGCAGCGCGACAGCCTGCTGCGCCAGGTGACCGATCGGGTGGGCAATGATCTGCGCTCGGCGAAGATCAACGCCAAGGTGACCGGGCGGCCCAAGCACCTGTACTCGATCTACCAGAAGATGATCGTGCGGGGGCGCGACTTCAACGAGATCTATGACCTGGTGGGTGTGCGGATCCTGGTCGACACGGTGCGCGACTGCTATGCCGCCCTTGGTGTGATCCACGCGGCGTGGCAGCCGGTGCCGGGCCGGTTCAAGGACTACATCGCCATGCCCAAGATGAACTTCTACCAGTCGCTGCACACGACGGTGATCGGGCCCACGGGCAAGCCGGTGGAGATGCAGATCCGCACCCACGCCATGCACGGCACCGCGGAGTATGGCATCGCCGCGCACTGGAAGTACAAGGAGGGCAAGGCCTCCACGATGACGGGCCCGTCGACGCACATCGACGGCATGACGTGGCTGCGGCAGCTGCTGGACTGGCAGCGGGAGACGAGCGACCCGGGCGAGTTCCTCGACGCGCTGCGCCACGATCTGTCCAGCCAGGAGGTGTTCGTCTTCACCCCCAAGGGTGAAGTCATCGCGCTTCCCAACGGTTCTACGCCGGTCGACTTCGCTTACGCCGTGCACACCGAGGTGGGGCACAGGTGTATCGGCGCCCGGGTCAACAGCAAGCTGGTGCCGCTGGAGTCGGCGCTGTCCAACGGCGACGTGGTGGAGATCTTCACGTCCAAGTCCGAGACGGCCGGGCCGACGCAGGACTGGCTGGGCTTCGTCAAATCGTCCCGCGCCCGCACCAAGATCCGGCAGTACTTCAACAAGGAGCGCCGGGATGAGGCGATCGACGCCGGCAAGGACATGCTGGCTCGGGCGATGCGCCGCCAGGGCCTTCCGCTGCAGCGGCTGCTGACCGCGGGCGGCCTGCTGGCGATCGCGCGCGAGCTGCACCTGGGCGACATCACGTCGCTGTACGCGGCGGTGGGCGAGGGGCAGGTCTCAGCCCAGTCCGTCGTCCAGCGGCTCGTCGCCGGCTACGGCGGTGAAGAGGGCGCGATCGAGGACCTCGCCGAAATCACCACGCCGTCGCGGACCAGCCGCACCCGCGGCCCCGGGCACGATCCCGGCGTCGAGGTCAAGGGCGTCTCCAACGTCTGGATCAAGCTGGCTCGCTGCTGCACCCCGGTGCCGGGGGACACCATCTTCGGGTTCATGACGCGTTCCGGCGGGATCAGCGTGCACCGCGACGACTGCACCAACTCGCAGGAGCTGAAGATGCAGACCGACCGGCTGGTCGAGGTGTCATGGAAGCCGACGGCGGGCTCGATGTTCCTGGTGGCGATCCAGGTGGAGGCGTTGGACCGGCACAAGCTGCTGGCCGACATCACCCGGGCGCTGTCCGAGGAGCGGGTCAACATCCTGTCCGCGACGGTGACGACCACCCGCGACCGGATCGCGGTGAGCCGCTTCAGCTTCGAGATGGCCGACCCAAAGCACCTGGGGCACCTGCTCAACGCGGTACGCAACGTTGAGGGCGTGATGGACTGCTACCGGGTGACGTCGGGGGCCTAGCCGCCTACGGCCCACGCCCATCAGACGCCAGCGGCCCAGCCGTCGCCCGCGAATACAAAAGGCGCGGGCGACCGGCGGATAACCATGGAATGGGGTGGCAAGCAGCGCGCTTACGAGCTGCACGCCCCACCCGGCTTTTCGCTTACGGGGGCAAAGCTTCCGTTCGTCGTGGTCATGCACTACCGCGACGGTTCTCCCAGGACCATGCGGGAGATGACGCGGTTCGACGCGAAGGCCGACGCCGGCAAGACGGTCAATGTCAGCATGGCCACCTGCTCCGACGGCTCGGATACCCGCGTTCCACACCGTCAACGGCATGGGCCATGCCTGGCCCGGCGGCGCCAACGCCGGCCTGGGCGACCCCGAGGCTCAGATCAACGCCATCGACACGATGTGGACGTTCTTCAAATCCCACTGACCCCGCAGAGGTATTCAGCCGCGGCTTGGCCACAGACGGGGGCGGCTCCGTGGGTGGCCAGGTGGGCGGCGCCGACCGGCACGCCCGCGGGGACGCCCATCTCCACCACGACGGCATCGGGCCTGGCGGCGACGGTCTCTTTTATCAAACCCATCAGCCAGGGGTACCGGTGCGGGTCCCGGCACACCAACACCGGCGTGCGTCCCCCCGCGCCGGCGAGCACGTCGTCCAATGTGGCGCTGTCGGACAGCCGGACGACTGTCGTGTCCGGACGCAGGGCGACCATGGCGTCGGCCATGCCCCACGGGGTGCGGGAGTCGATGGCGAGATTGATGCTGGTGCTGAACTCGACCACGTGGGCGGGGCCGGTGAGCCGGGCCGAGCCGGTGACCCGCAGCGCCCGCCGCGCGGCCACGAGGCCGACGGGCGTGCCGGCGCCGCGGCCCCAGGCGACGCCGTTGGCGGCGCGGGAGGCGCGGGCCCGCGCGCTCGTCTCGGCCAGCGCCGCGACCCGTTGCGACGCTTCGAACAAGCGTTGCTCGGGCAGCTCGCCGGAGATGACGGCATCGACGAGCGAGTCGCGCAGCAGAACGGCCACCTCCTCAGTGGCCGTCTCCCCGCCGACGCAGATGGCGTCGGCTCCGGCCGCGACCGCGAGGACGGCCGCCCGCCCGAGGCCGTAGCGCTGCGCCACCGAGGCCATCTCGATGCCGTCGGTGACCACCAGGCCGGTGAACCCGAGCCGATCGCGCAGCAGATCGACCAGGACCGCGCGGCTCATGGTGGCGGGGCGTTCCGGGTCAAGGGCCGGGACGAGGATGTGCGCGGTCATGATGGCCTGCACCCCGGCGGCGATGGCGGCGAGAAACGGCGGCAGCTCGACATCGTCCAAACGCGACAGTTCCGCCTCGATGACGGGCAGGCCGTGGTGCGAGTCGACGCCGGTGTCGCCGTGGCCGGGAAAGTGCTTGGCGCACGCGGCGACCCCGGTGGACTGCAAGCCCCTGACCCAGGCGGAGGTGTGCCGGGAGACGAGCCTGGGGTCGGCGCCGAAGGAACGCACCCCGATCACGGGGTTGGCCGGGTTGTTGTTGACGTCGACGGTCGGGGCGTAGTTCATTGTGACCCCGGCCGCGGCCAGCTGCGCCCCGATGTCGGCCGCGACCGCCTCGGTCAGCTCGGGGTCGTCCACCCACCCGAGCGCGTAGTTGCCGGGGCGGGTGCTGCCCGAGGTGACCTCCAGCCGGGTGACGTCGCCGGACTCCTCGTCCACCGCGATCATCACGTCGGGGTTCTCCGTCAGCAGGGCCGAGGTCAGGGCGGCGACCTGCTCGATGTCGACGATGTTGCGGGAGAACAGGACCACGCCGCCGAGCCCGTCAGACAGGCGCCGCCGGAGCCAGTCCGGCGGCGTTGTCCCTACGAAACC
>Ga0075428_100005083_pt1 | contig 14623 bp, 12 predicted proteins | sample RhiMetdeltSRZDD2_FD_75291 | JGI IMG/M metagenome (GOLD analysis project Ga0075428, IMG submission 75291) | Populus rhizosphere microbial communities from Tennessee, USA - Rhizosphere MetaG P. deltoides SRZDD2 | ecosystem: Host-associated > Plants > Roots > Rhizosphere > Soil | place: USA...
CGCGCGCGTCTCCTCGCGCTCCGCGTAGATGTTGCACGACACCACCGACGCGGGAATGGCGTTGTCCGGATTGAGCAGCTTCAGCGCGACGACCGTGCCCGTATCCATCGGAAACCCGTGATACGCCACCGTCGCTGCCTGCATCCCGTGCTCTTTGCAAATCCGCGCATACAGCTTCCCGAACTCCGGATCGACGCGAAACTCATAAGGGATCTCGCCGAGCTCGTACCAGTTCTGATCGACCAGCGTCCACGTGGGCTTCGGATCGACTTGGAACAGATGACCGATGACCGAGAACCACTGCGTGGAGTACACGAGCAGCAGCTCGGCGCCGGAATTTGCGATCTCGCGGCCGACGGCTTCGTAGGCGGCTCGTAGTTTCGCCCATCCCTGGTTCTTGTCGGGTGCGAGGAGAGGATGGGGCTGGCCGGGCACGATGTAGGCGCGGAGGATCACTTCGTGCCCCTTGGCGTGAAATTGAAAATTGAAAATTGAAAATTGAAAAATTCAGAGGTCATGTGCGCGTTCTGCTCCTGCGAACAATGGTTGTGAGGATCGCAATCAACTCCGTTGACTCAGCGATGAGGGGAGCCAATCGTTCGGAACCGATGAAGCGAGCCAGGACTCGCAACCAGTAACGTGATTCGCGCGCTTCTTTCAACGCGATGTTGCACTTGGAGATGAAATCGGCGCGACTCTGTCCTGCATCGGCTTCCTCGAGATTGGCGCCAATCGATCCTGCTGCGGACGCCGCCTGGGCACTCGTACTTCGCAATGACGGCTCGCGTTTGTACACAAAGCGATGCACTTCCAGCACACGAACAGCAAACTCGAACGCCCGCTCCCTAAGATCAGCACCCTTTCCGCTTTCCATAATTTTTTCAATTCTCAATTTTCAATTTTCAATTTCGAGCAGCGCCCTGCGTCGTCGCCTCACCCTTCAACTGCGGATCCCATCCCACCACCGCGTTGCCCGTTCCGATGACGGTCCAGTAGCCAAACAGCTCGCCCGGGTAGTCGGGAAAATCGAGAGCGGACAGCATCCAGGCCAGCGATCCCGCCTTCACTTCGCTCACTGCGTGATCCATGAACTCCGGAAGAATGGCGATGAGCTCCTTCGTGCGGCCGGTGCGCATGAGGTCGATCACTTTCATGTCCCACAGGTATCCCGAATGCTCATACACGTGCTCGCGCGACATGTCTTCGGGGATTTCGGGCTCGGTGGTGAAGTGGCGGTGGGAGAGCGTGTTGGACGCGAGGAGAATCGCGCGGCGTCCGCTTTTCTCGATCGCGCGCTTGGTCGCCTGGCCGAGTTTGACCATCTGCGCCTGGCCCATCTCGTTACTGAAGTAATACGGCGAGTTGTTCGACGAAATCCCGACGATCGGGATGTCCCACTCAGGATTGATCATGTGGCAGGAGACGATCGTTCCGTAGTCGACGCGAAAGTGCGGGTTGCGCATCATCTTCGTGATCAGTCCCATCTCGCGTCCTTCTTCCGCGATCATCTCTGCGAGCTCGACGTCGACCTTCACGTCGTAGTTGAAGCGGAAAAGATTGGGAAAGATCGGATCGACGGAGAGGCCGTGGAACTCCGGCAGGCCGAGGAAGTGATGGCCGATGACCGTCTGCCAGTGCGGCGAGTGCACGAGCAGCACGTCCGGCTTCTTGGCGAGGAAATGCTTGCGCGCGCGCTCGTAGCCCCAGCGCAGCACTTCCCATCCGCATTCGGATTTCGGCTCGTTGCGCCAGTGATTCTCGCCGTAGACGATGTGGGGAGGATGGGGGGCGAGCAAGCCGCCGACGATCGATCCGTTGCTCATTTTTCGTTCTCCGTAGAGCGAATTGAAAATTAAAAATTGAAAATTGAAAGAACGATCCGCATTCTTTCAATTTTCAATTCTCAATTTTCAATTTCCGATTACACGAGACGTTCAACTCAGCTTGACACAGACATTCTTCGCCTCCGTAAAAAACCGCAGGGATTCGAATCCGCCTTCGCGTCCCACGCCGCTGTCTTTGACGCCGCCGAACGGGACGCGCAGGTCGCGCAGCAGCCAGCAGTTCACCCACACCGTTCCCGCGTCGAGCGCCGCCGCGACGCGGTGCGCGCGTGTTAGGTCGCGCGTCCACACAGTTGCCGACAATCCGTAGCGAGTCGCGTTCGCGAAGCGGATCGCTTCCTCGTCGCCGTCGAACGGCGTGATCGTCACGACCGGTCCGAAGATCTCTTCGCGCGTCACGCGGCAATAGGCGCCGAGATCGGTGATCACCGTCGGCTCGACGAAGAAGCCTTTGCGATCGATGCGGCGCCCGCCCGTCACAACGGTCCCGCCTTCCTCTTTGGCGAGCTCGATGTAGCCGAGAACCTTCTGCGCGTGCGCTTCGCTGACCAGCGCGCCGACGTCGGTCGCATCATCGAGCGGATCGCCGACGCGCAATGCACGCGTGGCCGCAACGAAACGTTCGACGAACTCCGGCAGAACGGATCGCTCGACGAAGATGCGCGAGCCGCACAGACAGATCTCGCCCTGATTCCAGAAGCTCGATCGAATCGACGTCGCGACGCACTCGTCGAGATCGGCGTCGGCAAAGACGAGATTCGGATTCTTTCCGCCGAGCTCCAGCGAGAGCTTCTTGAACGCCGGTGCTGCGGCGGCGGCGACTTTCGCTCCGGTGAGCGTTCCGCCGGTAAACGAGATCGCCGCCACGTCTTCGTGCGCACAGAGAGCGGCGCCGGCGCTCGCGCCGTAGCCATGCACGATGTTGATCACGCCCGGCGGAATCCCCGCTTCGTGCGCCAGCTGTGCGAGCCGATGCGCGGTGAGCGGCGTGAGCTCCGAGGGCTTGGCGACGCAGGTGTTGCCCGACGCGATCGCGGGCGCGATTTTCCACGAAAGGAGATACAGCGGCAGATTCCACGGCGAGATCAGACCAACGACGCCGAGCGGTTGCCGCAGCGTGTAGTTCAGCGCGGCCGAATCCGTGAGGTGCGCCTCGGTCGCGTCGTGCAGAATCGCGGTGGCGAAGAAGCGGAAGTTCGCGACGGCGCGCGGGATGTCGAGGCGACGCGCGAGCGAGATCGGCTTGCCGCAGTCCTGGCTCTCCCATCGCGCGAGCTCTTCGAAGTTTTGTTCGATGAGATCGGCAAGTTTCAATAACAGGCGGCTGCGCTCTGCGGCCGGCGTCAGGGACCACGCCGGAAATGCCATCTTCGCGGCGAACACGGCGTCGCCGATATCGTGGTCGTCGCTGTCCGGAATCTGCGCGAGGACCTCGCCGGTCGCCGGCGCGACGTCGTCGAAATACAGATCGCAACAGGGACCGCTGAAGCCCCCGTTGATGAAGTTAGCGAGGCGCAACGAATTCCTCCGGATCGAACTCCCATCGATCGATATCCGGATCCCACGAATCCCACGGCACGATCGCCGCCATGCGCTCCCGCAGATTCGGCGGAATGACCTCGGGCACGATGAACGCTTTCTGGCGCCGCAGCTTGTACGGATTGCGGAACTCGAATCCGAGCACGCCGAGGATGTAGCGGGCGATGTACCAGGTGGCCTGCGGATTCCAGCCGTGCGCGATCTTCACGACGACGCCGAGGCCTTCAGGATATTCGGGATGCTCGATCGACAGACCTAACAGACCGTCCGCTCCTTCTTTCCCGAGCACGCGCCCATCGCAGGCTTTGAGGATCGTCGAATCGAGACGATTGAAGCCGCCGATGAGATCGGGATGCGCGATCATTGCGTTCCAGATCCAGTCGTCGTCTTTCTCCGTGACGAGATTCGCGAAGAGCTTCGCCAGATCGGTGACGGTCATCGAGACCGTCGGCAGACCGCAACCATCCTTCGCGATCGTTCCGCCTTTCCAGTCGGGACCGAGAACGCGCTGGATGTAGTGCAAGTGCTCTTGGAAAAATGGATGGTGCGGCCACACGTATCCGATGCGTGACCATCCTCTGAGACGGCAGCCGCGCAGGATCGCCGCATGCTCGCCGGAACAGCAGTGATACCAGCGTCGCGGACGCCGCACCTGACGCCCGAACTGCACGAGCGGCACGTCGAGCGGCGTCTGCATCATTCCCCACTCCGCTTCGCGCAGAATCGAGCGCGCGGTCGCGACATGCTCCGCATCGCCGTTGTGCGATGCGACGGAGATCGCCTGCTGCTCGGGAGTGAGCTCGCGGCCAAACTCGCGCGCGAACACCTTCATCATGATCGGCTTCACCATCGAGCGCCCATAGACCTCGACGTTTCCGCCGAACGAATAGAGAAGATTCTTGCCCGTGACCCACGAAACCGCGCCGTGGATCGTGTTCTCGGCGACGCCGTTGCGGCGATACTCGACCAGGGGCTGCCAGTTCGGCATCGCCCGGGCGAAGTTCGGTGCGGCGGCTTCGTCGAAAGTGCTCGGAGAAGTCGTGAGCGTCGTCACGGCGGCATTGTAGTCGCCGAGTCGCCGAGTCGCCGAGTCGTCAAGGAGCGAAGCCACTCGGCGACTCGAAGACTCGGAGACTTGGAGACTCGATGCCCCGCATGGACATGCTATGCAACCGCGGTTGCCGGAGTGCTGGAATGCAGGCCATGCGTCTCTCATGCATCATGCTGCTGGTTCTCGCCACTCTTCCTCTGTCCGCCGAAACGTGGGACCTATCGACCATCGACGACGCCGGCATCGTCGGCCAGCACGCGGCGATCGCGACGTATTTCGGAACAACGCACGTCGTGTATTACGACGCGACGAACGGAGATCTGAAGTACGCCGTCACCGGCGACGACAAGGATTGGAAGATCGAGACCGTCGACTCGGCCGGCAACGTCGGCGAGTGGGCCGCGATCGCCGTCGACGTCAAAGGCGTTGTTCACATCAGCTACTACGACGCGACGAATTCCGATCTCAAGTACGGGATGAAGGCCGCAGGGGCGGCGTGGAAGCTCGAGGTGGTCGATTCCGGCAACGTGGGGATGTACAGCTCGATCGCCGTCGACTCCTCGTACTTCGTGTACATCAGCTATATGGAGATGGCGGGGGACAACCTGAAGTGCGTGCGGGGACAGGCCGGCAATTGGATGCCGATGCTCACCGACATCTCGAGCTCCGTCGGATGGGGCTCATCGATGGCGGTCGATCCGAACAAGCGCGGGCACATTTCGTACAACGACGACATCAATCATCGCCTGCGCTACGCGACGAACGCGAACGGGAGCTTCGACGTCGCCGTGCTCGACCCGATCGACGTCGGCGTCCCGACCGCGATTGCCGTCGATGCCTTCGGCGTCGTCCACATCGCGTACCTGGTCAACGGGCAGTTGCACTACGCCCACAATCTGCCGGGCGTGTTCCTCTCGGAGACCGTCGACGCTTCGATCGGCCCCGAGGAGTGGGACCTCTCCATCACCACGACCGCGGACGGCCGTCCGATCATCACGTACCACGACGGCGAGCAGGGGATGTTGAAGCTCGCCCGCAAGAACGAAGAGTGGACATGGACCAAGGACACGCTCGACAAGTGGGGACGGTTCAACTCCGTTTGCGTGGACAAGAAGGGCCGCATCCGGATCGCGTACTTCGGAGTCGAAGGCGATCTGCACTACGCGATCAACTGACCATGCGCATTCCTGTCATCGCGCTCGTTTGTCTCGCGGCTCTTCCGCTGTTCGCCGAAACGTGGGAGCTCTCGACGATCGACGACCTCGGCGACGTCGGCCGGTACGCGGCGATCGGTACGTTCTACGGCAAGACGCACGTCGCGTACTACGACCTCACGAGCCAGGATCTGAAGTACGCCTTCAGCGATGACGACAAGACCTGGAAGACCGAGGTCGTGGATGCGAACGGCGACGTCGGCGAATACGCGTCGATTGCCGTCGATCTCAAAGGCATTCCTCACATCAGCTACTACGACGCGACGAATCACGATCTGAAATACGCCGTGAAGAGCGGCTCCACGTGGAAGATCGATATCGTCGACGCGGGCTTCGCCGGAACGTACAGCGCGATTGCCGTCGACTCTTCGCACGTCGCGTACATCAGCTACCTGAGCACGGCGGGCTACAACCTCAAATGCGCGTATGGAAAGCCAGGCAACTGGACGACCGTGATCGTCGACGGCATCGGCTCCGTCGGATGGGGCTCGTCGATCGCCCTGGACAAGACGGGTTCCGCGCACATTTCGTACAACGACAATGCCGCGAACACGCTGCGCTACGCCACGAACCCGAGCGGGAGCTTCGACGTCACCTATCTCGCTCCGACCGATGTCGCTCCGCCGACGGCGATCGCCGTCGATCCGCTGGGCGTCGTCCACATCGCGTTCCTCGCCAATGGTGGACTTCGCTACACACACAACGCCTCGGGCACGTTTGTCACGGAGACCGTCGACGATTCGATCGGACCGGAGGAGTACGACGTCTCGATCGCGACGTTCGAGGACGGGCGGCCGGTCATCACGTACTACGTCGCCACCCACACCGAACTGCGGCTGGCGCGGAAGAACGAAGAATGGGCGTGGACCATCAAGGTGATCGACAAGGGCGGTCCGTACAACGCCGTCTGCGTCGACAAAGACGGGCGCATCCGCATCGCCTACTTCAACTTTTCCGACTTGCGCTACGCCATCAACTGACGGCGAGCGGCATCGCGCGCTCCACAAAATCGCGCATGTTTTTCATGACTCGTTTCGAGTCATGATTATTGAAGTCGAACCAGAGCATCAGACGATCGTCGGGATGGAATCGCTCGCGCACCTGCGCGGCGATCTCCTCCGCGTCGCCGACCAGCGCGTTGTTCGTCGCGCGGCGAACTTTCTCCTCGTCCAGCGTTCCCTCGAGCGCGCGCCAGTAGTTCGACAGCGCAGCACGCGCTTCCTCTCTCGCCTTCTCGCGATCGTCGTTGATGAAGACGAGCACCGTGCGCGGCATCAGACGCCGCTGCCAGCCGCCGCCGTCGCGGTGGTAGTAGGTGAGCATCCGCTCGTTGGTCTTCTCGATCTCGTCTCCCGGCGTGATCGAGAGATTGAAGACGCCGACGGGAAGGATCGTGTTGGCGAAGATCTGCGTCGCCGGATCGTGCGACCCGATCGAGAGCCTGAGCAGATCCAGGCGCGACTCCTGCGGCACGATCTTGAGATTCGGGAATCGCCAGCGCGGATCGAGCGGGATCTCGTCGACATACTGCCCGTGCGCTTCGAGCACGCGCTGCCAGTCTTCGTCTTTGCGGAAATCGGCGCGGCGCAGTGCGCGCGGCGCGATCATCTGCGAGCTCAGCGTCTCGCCTTTGAGCAGGCGCAGAAAAATCTCCGTGGCCTCTTCGAAGATCTTGTTCTTCACGACCGGCCACGCCGCCGCCTCGACCGGACCGCGCGGCACGATGCCGTACGGCACATTGATGAACGGAAAGCGTCCCGACGCGAAACCGATCGTGAGGATGCGCTGCTCGCCGGGATCGAGGCCGTGCAGCGCGAGAAAGGTCTTGATCCGCTCCGCCGCCGCGACCGGCCCGCCGTTGCAGAGGATGTTCATGATCGCGGAGCCGACGCCGATGCGCTTCGTGCGCGCGAAGACGCGATGCGCGAGCTGGAGGATGTCGGTGTTCAAACCGATCTCGCCGGCGAAGTGCGGGATCACCGCGCCGGGATTGGTCTTCTGTACTTCCGTCGAGAGATGGCTCTCCGCGACCCACGCGGTGCCGAAGCCCAGCTCGTCCGCGAGCTCGACCTGTTCGAAAAAATTTCGGAACATCGTGCGCTCGTCGGGCATATAGCCGTCGACTTCGGTCTGGCAGATGGAGAAGAAAACGTCGAGCTCCATGGCGCGGTACATTACCTCACCTCATGAGACTCACGGCTCGACTCCTCGCGCTTCTCTTCGCAATCGCGTGTGCGACCGCAGACGTTCCGGCGAATCGCCACGGCCTGCGCGTCGTGCCCGACCTGGCGACGTACGAGCGCCTCGCGCGACTCGACCCCGAGAAGCGTCTCGTCGATCTCCAGTCCCTCGGCATTCCAATCGACATCCGTTACGCGACGCCGAACAACTTCATGAAACAGACGCTCTATCCGGTCGCAAAGGCGTACCTTCGCGCTCCCACTGCGCGCGCACTCGCCGAAGTGCAGAACGAGCTCGCGCCGCGCGGCATCGGGATCCAAGTGTTCGATGCGTATCGTCCCTATCGCGTGACCGAAGCGATGTGGGAGCCGATCAAGAATCCGGACTTCGTCGCCGATCCCGCGAAAGGCTCACGCCACAATCGCGGCGCCGCCGTCGATCTCACCCTGATCGACCTGCGCACCGGTGCGGAGCTCGCGATGCCGACGCCCTACGACGACTTCACCCCGCGCGCCGCGCACGCATTCACCGACCTGCCCGCCGACGCCCTCGCCAATCGCGCGCTCTTGCGCGACGTGATGACGAAACACGGCTTCGAGCCACTCCCGTCCGAATGGTGGCATTACGACTTCAAGGCATGGGAACGGTTCGAGTTGATGGATGTGCCATTGGAGGAGCTGTTTGGAGTGCGGTAGCGTGTAGCTACCGCTTTCCAATGCGGCGAAGCCGCTCCGCGGCTGTAGAAAGCGGTAGCTACGCGCTACCGCACTCCAAAACGACTCATGAGCGACAGACACCCGAACCTCCGCGTCCTTCCACCTCCGCTCTACTTCATTCTCTGTCTCGCCCTTGCGTGGGGTGTGCACCGATGGCGGCCGGTCGCTCTCGGGATCGAATACAGGATCGAGCTCTGGATCGCCGTGGTGCTGATGGCCATTGCGGCGACGATCGGCGGGCTGGCGTTAGGGGAGATGAAGCGATTGAAGACGCCGGCGGAGCCGTGGAAGCGGCCCGTGCGCCTGGCGACGGGCGGGCCGTTTCGGTTCTCGCGAAATCCGATCTACATCTCGTTCTTCTTCATCCTCGCCGCGATCGGAATGTTGGCGGATTCGGCGTGGATCGTGGGATCGGTCGTCGTTCTGTGGATCGTGCTCGATCGCTTCGTCGTGAGACGTGAAGAGGCGTTCCTCATTCACGTCTTCGGCGACGAGTACAAGGACTACACAGCGCGCGTTAGGCGGTGGCTGTGATCAGAACCGCGTCACCATCGACAGCGACCCGACCTTGTAGTACGTGGAGCTGTCGAAGGCGAAATCGATCTGGAAGCGCGGCCAGGCGAAACCTCCGCCCAGCGACCAGTGGTTCTGGTCCTCTCCTTCGGGATACAGCATCGCCTCGGCGATGTAGTCGGGACGATTGAGCGGACCGTTCCATTCGATCGAGTGCGCGGGATCGCGCCAGAAGCCTGCGCGCAGCGCGAACGGAATCTTCGACGAGAAGAAGTACTCGGCGCCGAGGCGAAGCTCGACGACATCGTTGGCCTTGAACGGATCTTCCAGCTCGCGCACGTCCGCCACGGAGCTCACGAAGTCATCGACGAGATTCGAATACTTCACGTGCACCGCGTCGAAGTTCACCGTGAGCGCGGGAAGCGGCCTGACCGACACACCGAGGCCGGCGATGTCGGGAATGTGGAACTTCGTATCGGCGGCGTTGATGAACTCGAAGCCGGTGTTGAAGTCGGCGTAGAACAGCGGAGTCGTGAACTCCGGTCCCTGCTTGTAGACGCCGCCGACGCTGATCTTGTCGTTCGGCGACCACTTGAAGCCGACCGCGAACGTCGTGTCGGTCTCTTCGCTGATCTCCACGTCGTCGCCTTTCGGCTTCGCCGTCGCCTGGATGAGCACCTGCTTCAGGTCGAACTGTTGCGTGAAACGGAGCGTGGCCGCCGACTCGCGGAATCGCTGATGCCGCGCAGTCGCGCCGACGGAGAACTTCGGATGCACCTGCCACGCGCCCGCGATGCCGAACGTGCGCTGACGCACTTCCAGCGCCGACACGAACGGATCGACGATGTACTGCAGGCAGGCGAACGGATTGTTCATCTGCTGCCGGCGCGCCTCGCACTGTTCTTCGGTGATCGGATCGCCGACCGGAACGCCATTTTCGGCGGGGAGGAAAAAGTCCGGCAGGAAGGTCGGTGGAGTGCTGAAGTCACCCTCCGTCGGGGCAACGATGCCGGCGCCTGCATTGTTCAGCGGCTCGTGGTAGTACGCGCCGAACGTGAATTTCTTGATCGGAATGACGGCGCTGGCGAACTGGAGCACCGCGCGATCGCTGTAGTGCTTGAACGGCGTGCGCACGATCTCGGGAAACGTGCCGCTCGTGGTGAAGACCTGATGCTCTTCGTAGTTGCGCACCTCGACCGAGAACTCGGGCTTGCGCAGGATCGTGAGCCCGGCGGGATTCGCCTCGGCGGCCGACGCGTCATCGGCGAGACCGAGAAACGCGCCGCCCATGCCGAGCGAGCGCGCGCCGGGGTTGCCGAAATTGAACTGCAGACCCGAAAGCGCCTCGATGTCGACGTTCTGGGCCGAGAGCGGCAATGCGACGAGCAGAATGAGCGCAAATTTGCGCATGTGATTTCCTCCGGTCACTGGACGCAAAAAAGGATAGCAGCTTCTCACTCAGACCCGGCCGGCACGTACTCCCTCGATCACCGCCGCCACCGCGTCATCGGGCGCCGCCAACTGCTTCGCTCGATCCTTGCGCCAGCTCCACTCGATGTTGCCTGTGGCGAGACTCTTCGCGCCGACCGCGATCCGCAGCGGAAATCCGATCAGATCCGCATCCTTGAACTTCACGCCCGGACGCTCGTCCCGATCGTCGAACAGCACATCGATTCCCGCAGCGACGAGTTTTTCGTACACCTCGGTCGCCGTGCGCATCACGTTCTCTTCCTTGCCGACCGAGGTGACCACGACTTCGAACGGTGCAATCGGCATCGGCCAGATGATGCCGTCGTCATCGTGACTCTGCTCGATCGCGGCGGCCACCGTGCGGCCGATGCCGAGGCCGTAGCAGCCCATGATCATCGGCACGCGCTGGCCGCTCTCGTCGAGAAACTCGCAGTGCATCGATTCCGAGTACTTCGTGCCGAGCTTGAAGATGTGCCCGACTTCGATGCCGCGATAGATCTCGAGGGCGGTGCCGCAGCGCACGCAGGGATCGCCGGCGACGACGGTCGTGAAATCGCCGTACTCCGGCTCGGGAAAATCGCGGCCCGGCACGGCGTAGTCGAGATGGTGATCGCGCTGGTTCGCACCGACGATCCAGCGCTTGCGACCTTTCAACGAGTAGTCGGCGAGCACGCGCTTGCACTTCGTGCCGACCGGACCGCAGTAGCCGATCGGCCCGCCGGTCTCGCCTTCGAAGCGCGACTCGGCGATCAGCTCGAGGTACTGCGCGCCCAGATGATTCTTGATCTTGATCTCGTTGCCTTCGCGGTCGCCGCGGACGAGCACCATCACCGCACCGAGGTCGGTGTCGAAGACGAGCGTCTTTACGAGTTGCGCGGTCGGCTTGCCGAGGAACTTGCCGACGTCGTCGATCGACTGCGTGCCGGGCGTGTGCAGCGACGCGATGGCCTCGGACGGCGCGGGCTCGACCTCGTCATCGAAAAACTTCGACGTCGCTTTTTCGATATTTGCACCGTAGCGGCAGTTCGGACAGCTCACCACGGCGTCCTCGCCCGACTGGGCAAGGACCATGAACTCGTGGGACGCGGACCCGCCGATGTTGCCGGTATCGGCTTCGACCGGAACGTGGTCTAACGCACAGCGATGAAAGATTCTCGTGTACGCCTCGCGCATCGCCTGGTAAGCCTCGTCGAGGGACTCGCGCGAGGTGTGGAAGGAGTAGGCGTCCTTCATGATGAACTCGCGGCCGCGCATGAGACCGAAGCGAGGACGCACCTCATCGCGGAACTTCGTCTGGATCTGGTAAAGGTTGACCGGGAGATGCCGGTACGAGCTCACGGCGTCGCGAACGGTCTCGGTGATCACTTCCTCATGCGTCGGACCGAAGACGAAGTCGCGCTCGTGGCGGTCCTTGATGCGCAGAAGCTCCTTTCCGTACTTCTGCCAGCGGCCCGATTCCATCCAAAGTTCCGCCGGCTGAATCGCGGGCATGAGCAGCTCGGTCGATCCGGCGCGGGTCATTTCCTCGCGCACGATCTGCTCGAGCTTCTTGATGGAGCGAAGGCCGAGCGGCAGGTAGGTGTAGATGCCCGCGGCGACCTTCCGGATCATGCCGGCGCGCATCATCAGCTTCTGACTGATGACGTCGGCATCGGCGGGGACTTCACGCAACGTATTGATGAAATAACGGGACCAGCGCATAAGGGGCGGGATTCTAGCAGGCCGGTTGGCGGTTGGCAGTTGGGGGTTGGCGGTAGAGCTCCCGCCAACCTCCAACCACCAACTTCGTGTTATGACTGACGAGCCGATGAACGAGGGACACATCCTGGTTTTCGAGCGACCGCCGGTGGGACGGATCGTGTCGTGCGCGGCGTCGTTCGGATCGGCGGCGATCTTCTTCATGTATCTCGCCGAGCACCCGCAGGATTACGAGATTCTGCCGATGGCCGGTCTCGTGCTGCTCTTCCTCGGCACGGTCGCCGCGGCGGTGCTGCAGTACGGCGATCACATCTACGTCAGCGACGTCGGCGTGAAGTACGAGAACCGTCTCTTCTCCCTCTTCGGCAAGCGCGGGCACTGGATGCGATGGGAAGACATCGTCGAGGTGCGCGAGGTGCGCGAGAAGATTCTGATTCTGCTCTCGCGCGACGGACGGCGCATGCTCGTCGACGCGATCCTTGGCTATGCGATTGCACGCGCGGTCATTCTCAGGCGGACTCCACAGGCGATCCTGTCGGGGACTCTCGCCCGAGAAGATTGAGCAAGGGCGCACCTCGGTGCGCCCGTAATCAATGGTTAAGCGCAAACGCTTCGCTTTCATCGCCGCCGCCCTTCTCATCGCTTTCGCAGGTCTCCTCTTCTTCGTGTTGCGCCTGCGCGTTCAGCGGCGGCGTGTGTTTCATCCACAAATCGCGAAGGCTCCGGTACACGGCATCCCGCCGGTCGCACAGTGGACGGAGACGTTCACGCGCGCGAGCGCCGAGGATCTCGATGCGCTGCTCGATGCGATCGAGCAGCAGAGACCCGATCTCTACAGAAAATGGTGGCTGTCGTATCTGCACGCGCGGGCTCTCCTCGAGTTGGATGAGCGCGAAGAAGCAATGGTGAAGCTGCGGCCGTATCTCGCGAAGGGACATCCGTTCCGCGATCTCGCTCTGTATCACGCAGGCGCGTCGCTGACGCTGATCCTCGAGTATCCGAAGTCGGTCTATCGCGACGAAGCGATCGACGAATATCTCTCGGAGGAACACGATCCCAAAGCGCTGATCGACTTTGCGGCGAAGGTCGCGCCGTCGGCATCGACGGAACGACGAAGAGAGATGAGCTCACGCATCGTCGACGCGCTGGTCGAACAAGATCGGATCGACGAAGCACTGACGCGCGGCCTGACCATTCTTCGCGGAGGCACGGAGGATGATGCCGCGGACCGTGTCGTGCGCACACTCGATCGCAAGGACGTGCTGTCGCGACTCGACGTCGCGCAGATGGCGATGTTCGGCGAGACGTTCCATCAGCATCGCCACTACGATCGCGCGATCGCTGTTTTGCAGACGGCCGTTCGCCGGAAATACTCCGACGATCTGCAGTTCGCGTTAGGCCGCAGCTACTACGGAGCCGAGCAATTCGCCGAAGCGCAGAACACGTATCTTCGCGGCGCCAACGCGACGAAGAGCGCGAGCCAGAAGACGACGTTCTTCTGGCACGCCGCACGCGCCGCACAACTGCAGGGCGAAGACGACGTCGCCGAGCGGCTCATGACTTCCGCAATCGCAGTGAAAGGAAAGTTCCCCGCGACGACCCCTGCCCTCACCCAGCGCCTACGCACACGCCTCAAGCAAGGGCGCATCCGCGACGCCGCGAGCGATCTCGCGCTCCTGCGCAAGATCGCGCCTAACGAGCGCGCCGTACTGGAAGGATCGCTCGCCTACGCGGTGGGCATGATCGCGCTCGAGCGGCCGAAGGCCGCGACTGCGGCGCTCAATGCGGTGCCGGTAAAGCTGCTCACGAAGGAAGATCGCGAAGAGTTCGAATACTGGAAGTCGGGCGGGCGGTCCTATAGGCCCCATAGGCCCTATAGGGCCTATAAGTCCTATAAACCCACCCTCCCGAAGTTCCCCGAGGCTAAAGAACCCGAAGAGCTGCTGATGGCCATGGGCCTCTTCGACGAAACCATCCCCGCAATTGAAAAGCGATGGGGGTTCGGCTCCGCCGAAGAGGCGCTCACACGCGCGTATGCGTTGAACCTTGCGGGCGCTTCGCGAGAATCGATTTACGCGGCAGAAGTGGTGGCGCGGCGCTGGCCGGACAAGGCCGATCACGATCTTCTCTATCCGCGTTACTTCTACGGCTTCATCCAGGAAGACGCGAAGAAATACGGCGTCGATCCGGCATTGGTGCTGGCGATCATGCGCGAGGAGTCGCGATTCAATCCGCGCGCGAAGTCGCAGGCGGCGGCGCGCGGTCTGATGCAGCTCATCATCACCACCGCGCGCGACATCGGCCGCGACGTCGGTCTCGTCGACGTCGATCCGGAGGATCTCTACGATCCGCGCGTGATCATTCGCATCGGCACGAAGTACATGAGCGACCTCGGCG
>Ga0075428_100005084_pt1 | contig 14619 bp, 13 predicted proteins | sample RhiMetdeltSRZDD2_FD_75291 | JGI IMG/M metagenome (GOLD analysis project Ga0075428, IMG submission 75291) | Populus rhizosphere microbial communities from Tennessee, USA - Rhizosphere MetaG P. deltoides SRZDD2 | ecosystem: Host-associated > Plants > Roots > Rhizosphere > Soil | place: USA...
CTACAAATCCCTCCGCTAGCCGCCCGGCATCGCCGAGACCCTCCGCCAGTTCCGCGAGAAAGAAATTGGTGTGGTGATGAAAGGCCGCCTCGGGAACTCTGTCTAGCCCCGCCCGCAGCAGTCGCGAGCCAGCGCCACTCTCGCCGCGCTTGATGAGGAGCACCCCTTCGAAGCATTGCCCCCACGCATTCCAGGGCTCCATCCCATGCTTCATCGGTAGATCGATCAGCAGCTTCACGAACTCGGCCGCGGTCGTCAGCTCACCTGCATACAGGGCGGTCGGGATCGCGGCGTGGAAGAGCGCGTACACCAGGGAAGCGGGGTGGCCCTTGATGCGCGCGTAATCGACGATCCCGTTCACCATTCGCATGGCCTGATCGGCGAATCCCTGTAGCCACAAAATGCGCGCGTAGTAGCAATGGGTTACCACTCGCTGGTCCCATTGATAGCGGACGATGTGAGAGTGGCGGGCGGTCGAGAAGTCGGCACCGATGAGCGGCTCGACGTGTCGGCGCGCACCGGGCTGGTCTCCGAGAATGTGCAAGACGGCGCCGACCATTCGGTCGCCGATGCGCGCATCAGCAGGGTCCGTCGTCGTGGCGGCGACGACGCGGAAGTTCTGAGCGATCGCCAGCGCGGGGCGATAGTCACCCAGGAGGAGGTGATACACATACAGCCCGAACATCGCTCGCAAGCGGTACTCGCTATTGTCCTGGCTCTCTGCAAGGTCGAGGGCTTTCGTCAACGCGGCGAACATCTCCGGGCTGCCCATCCCGTGTGTATGCAAGCGGACCATTCCCAGCGTGAGAAACAGTTGCATGTCGCGGCCCGGGTTGGAGGGCACGTAGGGTCCGAGATGGGCGATCGCTTGTTCGACTCGTACCCGGCATTCCGTCATCAACGATAAGTTCATCCACAATGGCACGGCCGCAACCGTAAGCGCGACGCCAATGGAGCGATCGCCGCTCGGCGAAAACGCCCAGTCCAAGGCGCGCCGGACGTTGTCGACCTGACGACCGTATACGGCCAGCCAGTCGGCGGGCGGGCTCGTCGCCCATTCCAGCTCGGTACGCTCGCAGAGCTTGCGGTGGTATTCGGCGTGGCGGCGCGCGAACTGATCGAGCTCTCCACTCGCGGTCACTTTCTCGAGTGCGTAGACGCGCGTCGTCTCGAGAAGGCGATATTGCGCGACCGCACCGGCGACATCCGCCGAGACGAGGGACTTCGTCACCAGGCCGGCGACGGCATCGACGACGTCTTCAGCCGAAACATCGTCGCTCGCGGCGACTTCGCGTGCGGCTTCGAGCACAAAACTCCCGGCAAAGACCGCCAGCCGTTGAAGCACAACGCGTTCGCGCTCTGAGAGAAGCTCGTAGCTCCAGTCGAGCGTCGCGCGCAGCGTCTGGTGCCGCGGGAGCGCCGTACGGTGGCCGCCCGTGAGCAGCCGGAATCGGTCGTCGAGACCGACGGCGAGCTCTTCCAGCCCGAGCGTGGCGGTGCGGGCCGCTGCCAGCTCGATCGCGAGGGGGATGCCGTCGAGACGCCGACAGACCGCGCCGGTGATCGCCGCGCTGCGCGCGTCCGGCGAGAAGCGCAGATCCACCGCTCGCGCCCGCGCCACAAACAGCTTGACGGCGGCGGCGTCCAGCAGATCGTCGGGATCCTGAGCCCCCTTCGCCGGTAACTCGAGCGAGAGCACTCGATAGACGTACTCCCCGGGCGCGCGAAGTGGCTCGCGGCTGGTCGCCATGATGCGGGCGTGCGGATTGGCGTTCAGCAGCGCCGAGGCCATGCGGGCCGCCGCCTCGATCACGTGCTCGCAATTGTCGAGCACGAGCAGGACGCGCTTGGCGCCGAGCGCCGCCGCCACCCGCTCGGGTGACTCCGCGCCAGCCGGAAGCGTGAGCCCGAGCGCGACCGCGACGGTGACCGGGACCAGCTGGGGATCAGAGAGCGGCGCGAGCTCGGCGACCCACACCCCGTCGGCGAAGCCCGGTAAAAGTTCCCGCGCGGCGTCCAGGCCCAGCCGCGTCTTGCCGATGCCGCCGACGCCGATCAGGGTGACGAGTCGGTGGACTCCCAGAAGCTCCGTTACCTGCGCGAGCGCCGCCGCCCGGCCGATCAGCTCTGAGGTCGGCGCCGGGAGATTCGTCGGCGGCGGGGACGCCGGCGGCGTCGCCGTCGCAGTGGAGAGAGGATCGGCGACCAGCCTCGGCCCGGCGTCTCCACTAGCGAGGCCGGACACCTCGGCCCGGTCCGGGCCAGCGGCCCGCGAGCGCAGGATTTCCTGGTAGAGCTGGGTGGTTTCCGCCTCAGGCTGTGCGCTGAGCTCCCGCTTCAATGCGTCTACGCAAAGCTGGTACTGGCGCAGCGCAGCCTCCCGGCGCCCGAGCCGCGCGTACAGCCGCATGACCGCGCGGTGGACGGGCTCCTGCAGCGGGTCCAGCGCGAGGAGACGGAGGCCGGTCTGGACGGCCGGCCCGGCGGCGCCGGCCTTCTGCTGATGGATGAGGAGGCGGCCCAAGCCCTGGATGGCCAGCTCGTGCAGACGCTCCCGCTCGGACGTGAGCCACTCCTCGAACGCGCGCTCCTCTAACGCTAGCCCGGCCAGCACGTCGCCGCGGTACAGGCCGGCGATCTGCTCGAGCGCCTCGGGGCGGCCATCGGCGACCAGTCGCTCGAACCGCGTCACGTCCACATCGACGATCGCGGGGTCCAGGGCCACGCTTGGGCCGTCGAGGACCAGGCCGGCCCGGGCGCTCCTGGGCAGAGCCTTCCGGATCTTCGAGAGCGCGTAGCGCAGGTTGCCCCGAGCCTGGGCATCCTGCATGTCTCCCCACAGAAGGGTCGCGAGCTTCTCGCGCGAGTGGGCCTGGCCGAGCGGGATAGCCAGGTAGGTCAGGAGGGCTTGAGCCTTCCTGGTGGGGAGGACGAGCGCGGCGCCGGCTTCGAGTTGTGCTTGAAATCCCCCCAGAAGCGTGAGTTTCAGGCCTGCCGCAGGCTTCAATGCTCCTCCAGGGTTCCGGCAAGGGGCGATGCTGAGTATGCCATAGGCCCGACCGGCCTCCACTTGGCCCCCGTCCACTCACGCCATTTTTCACGCTGCCGCCAACGATTTGCACACGGCGGCCCGCGTACAACGGTCACGAGGGAATAGGCATGGGTGATGACGACCGAGGGAGCGGGGGCATGGAGCCGACAGAGCATCCTGGCGATTACACGACCCTCATCGTCCGCATCTGGCAAGACGACGCCGGACGGCTGAGCGGCGTCGTGGAGCGCGCGAGGACGGGAGAGAAGGTCCAGTTCCACGGCCTGGAGACCCTGAGCCGCGCCGTCGCCTCTCTGCTTTCGAGCACCGAAAGGAGTTGACGATGATCACGACACAACCTCCGCGCTTCCTCCGAAAATCCATCGATCCGGACGCCGCGCTCGTGGCGCAGCTGCGACGAGCGGACACGGGGGCGGCGGAGGCCCTCGTGGGCGCCTACGGGGATCGCGTCTACCGCCTGGCCATTGGCATCACGGGCAACGCGTCGGACGCCGAGGAGGTCGTCCAGGACGCCTTCTGGAGCGTGCTGAGGAACATCGGGACGTTCCGGGGCGATGCGTCACTCGGATCCTGGATCTACCGGATCGTCGCCAACGCCGCGTATCAGAACGTGCGCCGCCGCCGACATCGCCGCGACGAGATCTGTTTAGAGGACATCCTGCCCTCGTTTCAAGCGGACGGTCGGCACGCCGGACCGGTCAGCGACTGGTCGGCGCGGATCGACGACCCGGCGATCCAGACGGAGTTGCGTGCCGCACTGGACTCGGCGATCGAAGACCTCCCGCCCGCGCACCGAGTCGCGATCGTTCTGCGCGACGTGGAAGGCGTTTCGATGCGCGGAGTCGCTGACGCACTGAACATCACCGTGGCAAACGCCAAGTCCCGCGTGCACCGAGGCCGACTGTTCCTCCGCAAGCGCCTGGCGGTATTCATGGACGGTGCAACGATTGCCGGCCGCGCCTCATCTGTAGATACATGTTAGTGCTGGCTCCTCTGAAACCAGTGGCTTCGATCGGCGTCCCCAAAAGACAGGAGATCACACATGAAGAACGCAAAAGAGCTGCTCGAGGAGTTCACCGCTGCATCGTTTCGGGATCCGAAGAAGGCAGCAGAGATGTTCGCCGAAGATGGCGCCTTCGAAATGCCCTATCTCGAGAGCCTCGGCGTTCCGGGGCGGTACGAAGGTCGTGAAGCCATCGAGGGATTCTTCCGGTTCGTTCGCGAAGTCTATCCCGACATGGACCTTGAAAATGTCGAAATCATGATCGACACGCCGAAGCAGGTCTTTGCCGAGTACGAGTTCACCGCGCAATCGAGCAAGACCGGACGCACGATCCACGAACTCCTTTTCGGGCGTCTGGTCGCAGATAACAGCAAGATCAAGCTTCTTCGCGAATCAGTCAACCTCGTTGAGGTTGCGCTCGGCGTCTTCCCCAATGGGCTCGCCGACTACAAGGCTCCGTCGGACCACACGGCATAAAGGCAAAGGGAGAGGGGACGCAGAGATGCTTCGAGTTGCGATCATCGTCGGAAGCACGCGGCCGGGGCGGAAGGGCGAGGCTGTGGCTCGCTGGGTCTACGAGATCGCAGGCTCGCGGGGCGACGCCGAGTTCGAGCTCGTCGACATCAAGGAGTACGATCTCCCGCTGCTCGACGAGCCGAGCTCGGCGATCTTCGGCCAATACACGAACGATCACACGAAGGCCTGGTCGGCCAAGATCGCATCCTTCGACGCGTTCATCTTCGTGACGCCCGAGTACAACCATGCCACGTCGGGCGCGCTCAAGAACGCGATCGACTACCTCTACAAGGAGTGGAACAACAAGGCGGCTGGTTTCGTCGGCTACGGCGGCGTCGGCGGTACCAGGGCCGTCGAAAACCTTCGACTCGTCATGGGAGAGCTGATGGTCGCCGACGTGCGCGCGCAAGTCGCGCTCTCGCTCTACACCGACTTCGAGAACTTCAGCGTCTTCAAGCCAGCACCACATCATGAGAAGTCGGTTCACGACGTGCTAGATCAGGTGATCGCGTGGGGCGGGGCGCTGAGGTCGCTGCGCAAGCAGTGAGTCCGCGAGCCTTCCGTCAACATCGAAACGCAGAGTAATCTCAAGAACGTTCATGGATGTAGCTACACACTCAGAGAGTTGAGATCACACATGGACATCGGGCGCGGGGGATCGAGGATGAACGTAGCACTGTGGATCGTTCAGGGGCTGCTTGCGGCCCTCTTTCTGGTTGCCGGTGGCGCAAAGCTGGTCATGTCGGCCGACCAGATGGCAGGACCCGTGGAGCTGCCGTTCTGGTTCCTGAGATTCATCGGCGTGGCCGAAGTGCTCGGCGCGCTCGGCCTGGTCCTTCCCGGGTTTCTGCGCATCCGGCCGGGCCTGACCCCGCTGGCCGCGGCGGGGCTGGTGATTATCATGATCGGAGCGACGGTCGTCATGTGGGCGAGCGGTATGGTCGTGGTGGCGCTGATGAACGTGGTCGTGGCGCTCCTCGCTGCGTTCGTCGCCTACGGCCGCTGGCAGCTGGCTCCGTATCGCGACGCGTCCCGCGCGTCCGTGCTCCGGCGCGCCAGTTGAGCACGACGCAGGCTGAGTTCTCCAAGGTCCTCCTTCGTATGGTGCTCCCTGAGGCGGCCGTGGCGGAGGTTCTTTCTGCGCCGCCGTATAATCACAGCGTGGCGGAAACTGAAGTCGAGTTGGGCGGCATCGTCGGCACTGGCTTCACGGCGTCGGATGCTGCAGGCGGGAAATCCGCCCGTTGAGTCGCCGCAACGTCGAAATCAGCAGCAGCGAGACCACCAGGAACGCGATGGCGAGGCCCATGATCGCAAAGTCGTCGCCCGGCCAGTGGAAGCGCACGCCTTCACCGACCCAGAACACCCCGAAGCTTGCGACGAGAATCCCCACGGTGAGCTTCAGTGTGTTTTCCGGTACGCGCGCCAGCGGCCGATGCAGCAAGAGGCCCGCAACGACGACCGCAAGACCGGCGACCGCTGCGCCGAGACTGGCCGGGATGATCATGTGACCCGCAGCCCCCACCGCGAGCACGATGAATACGATCTCGAGCCCTTCAAGGACGACGGCCTTGAACGTGGTCGCGATCGCCACCGTGTCCCAGCGGCGAATCGGCGCGACCCCCTGCTCCCGCATGGCGGCGGTCGCGCGCGCAAACACGTCGGTCTCGTCGTGCAGCGGCATCATGCCGGCGGCCCGAAGGACGGCCTTTCGGAGCCAGCTCACGCCGAACAGCACAAGCAAGAGACCGATGACCAGCTGCAAGACCGTGATCGGAATCACGGTCAGCGCCGAGCCGAATACAACGACGAGCGCGGTCAAGACCGCGACACCCGCCGCTGCGCCTAGCAGCGCGAACCGCCAGCCTCGAACCGTGCCAACCGCGAGGATGATCGTCAGCGCTTCGACGAACTCGACCATCGAGCCGAGAAAGGCCGCCGTTACCGAGGGCCCTGCGTGCATCCAATTGATCATTCGACGTCTCCTTTCGTGTGTTCCATGTCTCGAGGGTATCGGGCGCGCTACAATGCGTCTAATTCATGTTCTTCACGTGGAGATGCCCATCGTGAATCTACAGGCGTTCGATCTCAACCTGCTGGTCGTCTTCGATGGCGTGATGCAGGACCGCAGCGTGACTCGGGCCGGGAAACGGCTCGGGATGAGCCAGCCCGCATTGAGCCACGCCCTCAATCGCCTGCGCTCTCTCGTCAGGGATCCCTTGTTCGTGCGCACGCCGCGCGGGATGGTGCCGACGCCGCGCGCGGAAGAGCTGGCCGTCCCGCTCCGGCGCGCGCTCGCCGAGATGCAGCGCGCGCTCGAGCCGGACACGTTCGTCCCGGCAAAGGCGGATCGCCGTTTCGTGATCGCCGTGAACAACTATGCGGCGATCGTCCTCGCAGCACCGCTGGTGAGCGCGGTCGCGGCGCTGGCGCCGGCGGTCCAACTCGATCTCCGGCCGAGCGGTACACTCGACCTACTCGATCATCTCGACCGCGGCGAGCTCGATCTCGCGATTGGCAGCGTCGAGAATCCCGGCGAGCGTTTCCAGAGCGCGGTGATCCTCGAGGATCGCTTCGTCGCCGTCATGCGACGGGGGCATCCCGCCGGAGGGAAGGCACTCTCTCCCGAGACGTGGTCGCGCCTGTCGCATCTCGCGATTTCGTCGAGCGAAAAGGAGCCGGGCATCATCGAGCGATCGTTCGGCCCATCGCAGCCGAGACGCCGCATCGTGGCCCGCGCGCCCTATCTCGCGGCGGGCGCGATCCTCGCGAGCTCGGACATGGTCGCGACGATGAGCCGGCGGATCGCCCAGCAGTTCGTCCGGACGAACGCGTTGCAGCTCCGAGACTTGCCATTCAAGCCGTCGGCTGTTCGTACCGCGATGCTCTGGCACCGAACCGTCGACAACCACTCGGCGCACCGCTGGCTGCGCGACATCGTCGGCTCCGTCGCTCGGAAGCTCTAGCCCTGATCCGAGATGAATCCGGCCAATGCGTGGTCGAGTCTTTGGTCGAGGTTCCTACCGCGCCCTCGACGAGGCCATGCGCGAAGCCGGATCAGTTCAGGCCGACTTGCCCCCTTGGGTGATTTGGAGGATGTAGCGGGTGGCCGGTAGATCAAGCGCCGCGTACAACTCGCCAGCAATAGGGCTGGCGTTGTCGTGCAGCATCTCCACGAACGCCGCCGCTCCGGACGTTATCGTGACGCCCACCTGTCTCATTTGATCGATACCCCCCCTGAACGTGAACCCCTCCGTCTCGATCTTGATGGACAGGTTCGAGTCTGATACCGCGCATGTGGTCCAGACGGTGTCCTAGCTGCTTCGCGCCCTGTTCCAGACGATCGACTGTGCTCCGATCTCACTCTCGAGATCGGGCGCCCTAGAGGCCAGCCTCGCCTCCGAATGTGGCACAGACATGCCGGGCGGTCTGTGTCGGCCTTGAACTCGATGGCAGTTCAGCGATAGAGCCACCCTCCACAAGGCCCGTCCGTATGTGGGGGAGGCAGGCAGCAGGAGGGGAGGCAGGCGGCAGGAGCCGGCCGCGGCTGCCTTAGGGAAGGGACTTCCGGGAATGGCCTTTATGCCGTCTATGCTCGGCGCTTCGTCGAACGCCTCCGTGTCGTATTTCGCCTGGAGGTTCTTTTGGCAGTTCCGCCGCGCCCTCGGCACTGATCCCTTCCTGAACGTGGAACCCCGGGATATTTCCCAAACACAATCTCTTCGACCAAGCGCCAATAGGCCTCGGTGACTCGGGGGTCGCCCGGGGACAAATCGCTGATCACTTCCATCTCAGGTGCGAATCCGGACAGTGTCGTGGTGAGACTCAGCATCATATAGTGAAACAGGATGGGCTCGACTTTCGGTAGTGAGCCCTCGTTCTGGGCCGCGTGGATCTGGGGAAGCAGGCGGTCGATGAGCGGCCTGAGGACGGTCTTCGCAACCCACCGCAGCCGCGGACTACGAGCTAACGCCTCCTGTCGCATGAAGCGATGGAACTCCGGAAAGGCGACGGTGTATTGGAAGACGGCGCGATACTCCTCACGCAAACGCTCGAGCGGCGACACTGTTGCCTGTTCCGGAACGCCAGCGTCCCATTCCTGACGGATGCGCGTAAAGGCGTGCTCGGCCGCGGCGCGCCAGAGAATGTCCTTGGTCCGATAGTGATAGGTGATGAGCGGATGTTGCAGCCCTGTGCGGTCGGCAATGCGCCTGATGCTCGCACCCTGAAAGCCTCGCTCGGCGAATTCCGCGGTCGCCGCATTCAGGATGGCCGCGCGCGTGGCAAGAGCACGTTGCTGCTGCGCGCGCGTTTTTCGGCGTCCCTGGCTACGACGGACTGACTTGGCGGCGCCGTCGGAGTTACGGTCATTCACTATCCGCCTCGCTGTCGAAGGTCCAACTGTTGACCCGCACCTTGGAAGTGCTCGTTGCATCAGGCCGACGCTCCACTCGGGACTTTTATCGGACTTTACGCGTTTGAAATCAACCCGTAGCATGGTGATGTCCTCCGTGCCGCCGCCAGCCGTAGCACGTGGGCAGGGTCGGTCAAAGACCGAGGCCTAGTTGCGTGGGCGAACGGGAGAAATCTAGAGGTCGATCGCCACGGCGAGCTCGGCCAGGGTCGCGGCCCCGGCAGGCATGGCCGCGGGCGGAATCGCGGCGAGCGCAAGCATCGACCGGACGCGCGGCGCGGCCGTCGCTCGCGTCCGACCGGTCATGCGCGCATCGCCACGAGGACGCGCTCGGGCAGGAACGGCGCGTGCCGGAGTCGTGCGCCGGTCGCGGCACGCACGGCGGCCGCGATCGCGGGCGCGACGAGCGGCGTGGCCATCTGTCCCACGCCCGTCGGCGGGCCCGCCGTTGGCATCAGCTTCACGTGCATCTCGGGGACGTCGCGCAGCCGCGGCACGCGGTAGTCGTAGAAGTTTGATTGCTGGACCATCCCGTCCTTGATGCTGATGCGCTCAGTCAGCGCAAGGCCGAGACCGTAGACGATCGAGCTCTCGGTCTGGGCCACGATGTTGTCGGGCTGCACCGCGATACCGGGGTCGATGGCGCACCAGAATCGATGCACCCGGATAACGCCGCTGGCACGGTCCACCGATACCTCCGCCACCCCCGCGACCATCGTGTTGGAGTAGTCGACGAAGGCGAGGCCGACGCCGCGCCCGGGGCGCGGCCGCCGATAGTCGGACATCTCGAGCACGGCGTGGACGACGGCTTCCCCGCGCGGCAGGTTCTCCAGGAGCTCGAGGCGTAGGGCAATGGGGTCCATTCGTCGCCGCTCCGCGATCTCGTCGAGGAACGCTTCGGTCGCGAACTTGTTGGCGACGAAGCCGATCCCGCGCAGCGGGGAGGTGCGCATGCCGGTCTTCTGGCCGAGCTGCTCGGCGAGACGGTTGGGGATGCCGTAGCTGGCGACCTCAGTTCCGGCCACGGCGATCACGTCGTTCTCGCGCAAGCCCCGGTACCGCACGGGGTCCATGTACGGCAGGACCCAGTCGCAGGCGAGCCGATGGTGCCACGCGGTGATACGGCCGGATTGATCGAGCCCGGCGCGCAGGAAGTGGGCGCTCATCGGTCGGAAGCGACCATTGCGGACGTCGTCCTCGCGCGTCCACATGAGCTTGACGGGCCGGCGGACTTCCTTCGAGAGCAGCACTGAGTCGACGACGAATTCCTCGTCCCGGTGTCCGCGCCGGCCGAAGCTGCCGCCGAGCAGCGTGTCATGCAGCCGCACCTTGTCCGTCGGAATCTCGAGCGTCTTGGCCACCGCGGCGACCGCGATCGTCTGACTCTGACTACCGACCCAGATCTCGCAGGCCTCCCCGCTCGGCGACACCGCCGCCGTGGAGTTCAGCGGCTCCATCTGTGCGTGGTACGCGTAGTCGCATCGGTACTCGCCCTCGAGGACGGTCTTGGCTTGCTCGAAGGCCGCCTGCACATCGCCGGCGGCGGCCCACGGCTTACCCGGCGTGCCGAGGTCGCGCGCCGCCGCCGCGTACCGCTCGATCGCTTCATCGCTGTCGAATCCCCAACCGGGCGCCTTGCGGTCCCAGGTGATCCGGAGCGCGTCCTTCGCGGCGAACGCGGCCCACGGCGTGTCGGCGATGACGCCGACCCCGAACGGAAGCCTGACCACGCGCATCACGCCCGGAATCGCCCGGGCCGCGGCATCGTCGACGTCAACGGGCGCGCTCTCCTCGACCGGCGCGCGCAGGATCGTGCCGTACAGCATCCCGGGCACCTCGACGTCGATGCTGTACCGCGCCGTGCCGTCGACCTTGCCGGGCAGGTCCACGCGGAGCACGTCCTTGCCGATGAGACGAAATGCCTGCGGCTTCTTCAGCTCCTCCGGCTTGATCTCAGGCGCCTTCGCCGGGATTTCGGCGAACGCGGCGATCGCGCCGTAGGTCAGGCGCCGTCCGGACTTCTCGTGGACGACGACGCCGGGCTCCGTCGTCAGCTCGGAGGTCGGCACGCCCCAGCGCCGCGCCGCGTTCTCGAGCAGAACGCGCCGCACCTGCGCGCCGAAGACGCGTAGCGGCTGGAAGTAGCTGCGGACGGTGTTCGAGCCCGCGGTGAGCATGGTGCCGCCGAAGCCCGGGTTGCCGTAGAGCTTGTCGTCCGGCGGGGCCGGCACGACGCGCACCTTCGACCAGTCGGCGTCGAGCTCCTCGGCGACGATCAGAGGTAGGGAGGTGAGCGAGCCCTGGCCCATCTCCACCGCGGGCGACTGGATGTAGATCGTTCCATCCGTCGCGATGCTCACCCACGGGTTGAAGGCTGGCGCGTTACCGGTCGAGGTGGCGAGCGTCGCTGTGCCGTCCTTCCTCGCCACGGGCGCGCAGCCGGGAAGAAGGAAGGCGAACGTCAGACCAGCCGCGCCGACCATGAACTCGCGTCGAGTCGTCTCCATGTCAGCCCTCCCGGGAGGCGCGCTCGATGGCGCGGACGATGCGCTGGTAGGTGCCGCACCGGCAGATGTTCGCCGACATGTGCTCCACGATCTCGTCGCGGGTGGGGCGCGGGTTCCGCGCGAGCAGCGCGGCGGCGTTCATGATCTGTCCCGACTGGCAATAGCCACACTGGGGCACGCGCTCGGCGAGCCACGCGCGCTGCACGGGATGGCGGCCGTCAGGCGACAGGCCCTCGATGGTGGTGACGGACTTGCCCCGGAGTGTTTCGATCGGCACCTGGCACGAAAACGCGGGCCCGCCGTCCACGTGGACCATGCATGCGCCGCACTGCGCGACGCCGCACCCGTACTTGGTCCCGGTGAGGTGCAGGCGCTCGCGCAGCACCCACAGGAGGCGAGTCCCCTCGGGCGCGTCCACGCGCACGGGCTTGTCGTTCACCATAAATTCCACCGTCATGACGGGCCTCCTTCGAGAACGCTAGTTGTCCCGGAGGGCGCGGGTTTCCCAGGGGACGATAACTTTTCGGAATATCACTGGGTCGGTCCAACCTGTCCGTTCACGGCCAAGATGCCCACCCCTGGGATTGATCCATGCGTCCTTCGGGACATCCCCGCTGCGGAGCAGCATGTCGATATCAGATATCGGGACCTGCGTGTCGTTGACGCCAGCAATGACCAGCATCGATGTCGTGGGTTTGCCGAGAAGTCCCTGGGCCATGAGTGATAGTTTGGGAAACTCACGAACGAGGTCGTCGGCTGTCTCGACGCCTTCCACAACGCTCAGAAACGCGGGAACGATATCGAACAGGTATTCCCGGTTTCCCAATAGCGAGCTCCTCACGAAATCCGGTTGAAAAAAGCCATGAACGGGCGGTGATTGAACCACTACCCCGCGCAGCCGATCCTTCTCCACAATCGCGAGCTTGGCTCCCCAATAGCCTCCAAAGCTGACTCCGTGCACGATGATGCGTTTCGGATCAATTTCGCGGCGTTCGCCGAGATAGTCGATGATACGGGAGAGAACCCGATCCGCCGTCGGGCTGACCTTAACAGGGGACTGCCCCGTACCGGGCCCATCGATGGCGAAAAACCCGACATCATGTTCGAGCAGCGCCGCGTAGCTCTCTGCCAGGTTTTCCTTTCGGCTGTCGAGCCCGCTCACCGCGAGGACAACGGGTACGGGCCGAGCCGTCGCAGGCGGCAAGCGGAGATACCCGACGATGTCGTTGCCTTCAAACGGAATGCGAACAACCTGAAGCGGTGGGTCGAGCGCCTGCGTGCCTTTAACAAACGAGTCGAGTGCCTTTATGTAAGCGGCTTCTTTACCTGCGGACGCGGCTACCGGCCATTGGGCAAAGTAATGGAGGCGCCAGGCCTGTAAGTAGTTGGTGCGTCTGTTTTCCATCGAGGTCGCCGCCGCTGCCGCGCGATCATAGCGATCAGCCACCGCACTCCAAGCCGCAGCCCACTCGTCGCGATCGCGTGTTTTGATATTCGCCAGGGCTTCGCATACATCGGTCGGATCGAGGCCGGTCAGCGGGTAAGCGCCGCGCTCGGCTCGCGCCTGTGTCTCGACTTTGATCTCGTCAATCGTGCGCTCCGGCGCCGACTCCCCAGAAACATGATTCCTGACCATCGCCGCCACGAGCGGTCTCCAAAAATGCCGCACCGTCACTGCGGTTTCCTCCTATCAGGTCCGCCGCACCATGCCTCTGACGCGACAAGGGCGCTGCCATGGGCATGAGCTCAGAAGGGTCCGTTAGCGTTCTTCCATTGATTGCGCGCCGGAATGGGCGAGAGCACGTCCCAATGCTCCGCAATCTTTCCGTTCTGCACTCGGAAAAGATCATAGTTCGCGGTGGGCGGCTCGGTACGCGCTTCGACCAGCGCGAGCACGAAACTGCCTTCTGCCACATAGCGGCGCGGCACGAGGACCGGCGTGGCGCCGGGCTTCGCCACCCCGGAGACGCGCGATTTCATCCGCGCGACTCCATCGCCGACTTTAGAGGCATGTTGTGTGTAGTTGTCACCGTCGATGAATTCACCGACACGATCGAAACGCAATTCGACCGTCACGACTTGCTTGAAGGCGCGAACAAGAGCGCGATTTGCTTCTGTCCGGTCGCGATCAACGACAGCGGTCGGACCATCGACCTGGGTATGGCCGGATGGATTGGGGCCAACCTCGGGGTCTTGTCCGCCCCAATGTTCCGCGATTTTTCCGCCCTTGAAGCGAAACAGGTCGAAGGCGATGACCGGCCCCGCGAAGCGCCGCAGGCCGTCGTACTTCGAATGAAGCATGACGATGTCGCCATCCACGAGCGTGCGATAGATCGTCACGTCGGCCGTCGGAGAACCGGCGACGTCGGCCGCGACCGACTTCAGGCCAGATAGTCCGTCGGCGATATTTGGATCGTGTTGCACGAACGCCTCCGAAAAGAAGCGATCAATCGCGGCTGGATCCCGATTTCGAAAAATCTCGATCGTTGCTTGGCGCGCTATTGCACCCAGATCGGCGGTGTCAGAATGATTGGCGGCCTTTGATGGTGGCGATGCTAGATCCGACACGAGAAGCATCCCCCTATCACAGTCGCGAGTACTCGCGACAAGTGCGATGGGCTCCGGGCTGCGAGTGGCATGAATTTCATCCCGATGGTCGCAATCGCCAGCAGGTGCATATGCCCCTTGTTCCTGTAACTTTACGATCGTACAGTATAGCATGTCAAGTCCATTCTCCATACAGTGCGGTTCGTTGGTCCTCCTGTTGCCAGTCACCGCATGCCTACGTGCTGCGCCCACTACCCGGCGAGCGGGGCGACCTTCCCGCGTCGGTAGATCCGATCGCCCTCGGCCGCCTTCGTCTATCGAGAGGAGACTCGGCGCTCGCATTCAACCTTTCGGGGCCTGCTCAGGCTTCACTCGCGTTGCGGCCGTGCGCTCGCTGACCCGCTCAAAGCGGATCTCTGTCCCCGAGGCTTCGACGGGTCGGTCGCCCTCGCTGTCTCTGGGTAGCTACCAAGGTGTACCGACACCTGTCCTTCGCCAAAACCTGATCCCGCTCGGTAGGCAACCTCCCGAGCTCTCCCGACGGACCAAAGAAGAGAGGAGACCGCGGGCAACGGATTGG
>Ga0075428_100005087_pt1 | contig 14613 bp, 11 predicted proteins | sample RhiMetdeltSRZDD2_FD_75291 | JGI IMG/M metagenome (GOLD analysis project Ga0075428, IMG submission 75291) | Populus rhizosphere microbial communities from Tennessee, USA - Rhizosphere MetaG P. deltoides SRZDD2 | ecosystem: Host-associated > Plants > Roots > Rhizosphere > Soil | place: USA...
CCGACATGGGGAGGGAGTCGCTCAGTAACCCCGAGGCCCGCCGGTGGGTTCCGTTCCTGGTGAGCGACCTCGAGCGTGTGATCGATCGCGATCCTGCCGACGATCTCGCGCGGCTCGGCGAGCAGATCGTCGCGCTGGCAGCCGGGCACCATGACAACCTGGCAGGTCGGTATCTCGACCTCGAAGAGTTCGCGGTCGGTCCGGCCCGGCGGAGCGGCAAGTGAACGATGCGACCAGAACCGAAGTGATCCGGCGACCGGTCATTCGCACTCAGGCCCCGGGAGCGCCCTTGTCGCGCTCGATCAGCGCGTACGCCGAGTGGTTGTGGATCGATTCGAAGTTCTCGGCCTCGACGACGTAGGCACTGACGCGCTCGTCGCGCTCGAGCCGCACGGCAACGTCGCGCACGAGATCCTCGACGAACTTCGGGTTGTCGTAGGCACGCTCGGTGACAAGCTTCTCGTCGGGTCGCTTGAGGATGCCGAACACCTCGCAGGACGCTTCCTGCTCGGCGATGTCGATCAGCTCCTCGATCCAGAGATGCTCGCGGGCGCGCGCCGCGATCGTGATATGCGAGCGCTGGTTGTGTGCACCGCGGTCGGAGATGTCGCGCGAGCAGGGACACAGGCTCGTCACCGGGACCACCACCCGCACCCAGGTGTCGATACGCCCATCGTGGATCTCGCCGACCAGGCGCGCCGTGTAGTTCATCAGGCTCTGCACGCCAGAGACCGGCGCGGACTTGAGCACGAAGTACGGAAACTCCATTTCGACATGCCCGGACGTCGCCGCGAGCCGCTGGGTCATCTCGCCCAGCATCTGCCGGAATGATTCGACGGAGATCTCGCGTTCGTGCGCATGCAGCACCTCGACGAAGCGCGACATGTGCGTGCCCTTGAAGTCGTGCGGCAGGGCCACGTACATGTTGAAGCTCGCGATCGTGTGCTGGTCGGCGCCGGTACGGTCGCGAACCCGCACGGGGTGGTATATGTCCTTGATCCCGACCTTGTTGATCGGGAGGCGACGCGAGTCGGCGCGACCCTGCACGTCCGCGATGGTGACCGCGGCCGACTGCCGGGCGATTGCCGCCGCGTGGCGCTTCTTGCCTGGATGAAGATCGTTCATTGACTAGGGTTCGGGGCCGTCTCGGCCCTGGACCCAGGCAGTATACGGGAGCCCGCCTAACCCGCCGAGCTGCCTGCCGCCGCAAGCACGCGCGGGGGCTGCTGGCCGCGCCAGAATGCGACGATCGACCGCTCGAGGCTCGCGGCGTCGAGACCTGCGATCTCGAGGCAGTCCTCGCGCGTGCCGTGCTCGATGAAGGCATCGGGGAGTCCAATGTTGTGCACCGGCAGCATGAGTCCGGAAGCCGCAAGTGCCTCGTTGACGGCACTGCCGGCGCCGCCGGCGATTACATTCTCCTCGACGGTCACCACCGCGCGGTGCGCCGAGGCCAGCCGCTGCACGAGCTCGAGATCGAGTGGCTTTACGAAGCGCATGTTGACCATGGTCGCATCCATGCGCTCGGCGATCGCAGCGCAGGGCGCGACCATCGTGCCGAACGCGAGTATCAGGAGCCCGCTGCGGCCTTCGCGGCGGAGCTCGGCGCGGCCTATGGCTAGGGCGCTCATCGTCTTCTCGATCCGCACGCCCGGTCCCTGGCCGCGCGGGTAGCGAACGGCTGCCGGCCCGTCGTGCGTCACTGCGGTGTACAGCATCTGCCGGCACTCGTTCTCGTCGGCGGGCGCCATGACGACCATGTTCGGGATGCAGCGCAGGAAGCTCAGGTCGAAAGCGCCCTGGTGAGTCGCGCCGTCGCCGCCGACCAGCCCGCCGCGATCGATGGCGAAGGTCACCGGCAGGTTCTGCAGCGCGACGTCGTGGATCAGCTGGTCGTAGGCGCGCTGCATAAAAGTCGAATAGATGGCGACGATCGGACGCATGCCCTCGCAGGCGAGCCCGGCCGCGAGCGTCACCGCGTGCTGCTCGGCGATCGCGACATCGAAATAACGATCGGGGAAGCGGCGGGAATACTCGACCAGCCCGGAGCCTTCACGCATTGCAGGCGTGATCCCGACCACACGCGGATCCTGCTCCGCGATGTCGCAGAGCCACTGACCGAAGACCTGCGAATACGTGGGGCCGCTCGCCTTGTCTTTGAAGATGGTGCCGCTGCCGGGGTCGAAGGGCCCAGGCCCGTGCCACTTGATCGGATCCGCCTCCGCGGGGGCGTAGCCTTTGCCTTTGCGCGTGACGATGTGCAGGAACTGCGGCTGCGACAGCTCGCGCACGTTCTGCAGTGTCTTCACCAGCGCGGCGAGGTCGTGACCGTCGATGGGTCCGATGTAGTTGAAGCCCATCTCCTCGAACATCGTGCCGGGCAGGACCATGCCCTTGACGTGCTCCTCAGAGCGCCGCGCGAGCTCCCAGACGGTCGGCATCCGACGCAGGATCTTCTTGCCGCCCTGACGGAGAGCTGCGTAGGTCTTCCCCGAGAGCACGCGCGCGAAGTAGTTCGACAACGCGCCCACGTTCTCCGAGATCGACATGTCGTTGTCGTTGAGGATCACGAGCATGTTGACGTCGAGCGTGCCGGCGTGATTCAGCGCCTCGAAGGCCTGCCCGGCGCTCATCGCCCCGTCGCCGATCACCGCCACGACTCGCCGTTCGCCCCCGGAGCGGGCCGCAGCGATCGCCATGCCGAGCGCTGCGCTGATCGAGGTGCTCGAATGACCGACACCGAATGTGTCGAAGGAGCTTTCGGCCCGGCTCGGGAACGGGGCCAGGCCGTCGCGGAGCTTGATCGTGCGCAGCCGGTCACGTCGCCCGGTCAGCACCTTGTGCGGATAGGCCTGGTGTCCGACGTCCCAGACCAGCCGGTCGTCGGGCGTGTCGAAGACGTAGTGCAACGCCACGGTGAGCTCGACCGTGCCGAGACCGGCGGCGAAGTGCCCCCCCATCTGGCTCACCGTATGGATCAGGAATTGCCGCAATTCGCTCGCGAGCTGGGCGAGTTCGCCCGGGGCGAGGCGCCGCACGTCCGCTGGGCACGTGATCCGCGACAGCAGCGGAAAGGGTTCGGCCGGGTCCATCAGGGAAAGTCTACACGCAAGCCGGTCAGTGCCGCCGGGCAAGGAGCCAACTGCATAGCGCCGCGAGAGGGGAGCCCGCCCAGCCGCATTCTGCGAGAAAAGTGTCCGCGGAATCATGCAGTTCGGCGACGCGACGACGGGACGCGCCCAGGCCCGCGACCGCGGGGTAGGTGGGCTTGTCGCGCGCGCGATCGGCACCCGTGGCCTTGCCAAGCACGCTCGCGTCGCCCTCCACATCGAGGATGTCGTCCTGGATCTGGAAGGCGAGACCGACGAGCTCCCCCACGCGGCGCAGTACCGCGTGGGTCTCCGCGCTCAGGCCTTCCGCACACACGGCTGCCATCTGCATGCAGGCGCGGATCAGCGCGCCGGTCTTGAGCTCGTGTACGAGCTCGACCTCGGGCAGGGTGAGCTTGCGTCCGAGCGCACCGAGATCGAGGGCCTGTCCGCCGGCCATCCCAGCCGTGCCGCTCGCGTCGGCGAGCAGCTCGATCAGCCGGACGCGGGTCGCGGGTTCCGAGGGCAGCCCCGGATGCGTAGCCAGCAGCGAGAACGCCAGCACCTGCAGCGAGTCGCCGGCGAGGATCGCGGTCGCTTCGTCGAACGCCCGATGACAGGTCGGGCGCCCGCGACGCAGATCGTCGTCGTCCATCGCCGGGAGGTCGTCATGCACCAACGAGTAGGCATGAATGAGCTCGACTGCGCACGCGGCCGCGTCGACTCTCGTCAGGGCGACACCGAGCGTCTCCGCCGTCGCGTACACCAGCGCCGGGCGGATGCGCTTCCCCGGCGCGAGTGCCGAATAGCGCTGCGCGGCGTGCAGACGCTGCGGGACGACGGTGTCGGGCGGCAGCAGCCGATCGAGCTCGCGCTCGACACGCGCCCGCCATTCCTCGAGTCGAGCGGGCAGCCCGGCGTCCGGGGTGGTGCTCACGTGTGCGTCGCTTCAGGCGTCCGGTTCGTCCGGTTCGAACGGGACGGCTTCCGCCTGCGCGGATCGTGCCAGCAGGATCTCTACCTTCTGTTCCGCCTGCTTGAGGGCATCCTGGCAGGAGCGTGCCAGCGCGATGCCACGCTCGAACTGCGTTACCGCCTCCTCGAGCGGCAGCTCACCATGTTCGAGCCGTTCGACGACTGCCTCGAGCTCGGCGAGGGCCTGCTCGAAATCCGGCGCACTGGGTTTGTTCGTCGACACGTCCATTCTCCGCAGGCGTCGGAGCCTTGCATACGCCGACGGACAGGGTCAACGCGGACCGGGTGGTCGCCCGCCGGCGTTGACTTGCGCCGACGACGGACCTAGATTGCCGAGTGTTAGACTGAGTCTAAGTTGAGGTCGCGACGCCGACGTTGCGGCTGTCCACGACGCGTCCGGCGCGTTGCGAATTCGATCGAGGAGGGCATCATGAAGCAACTCAAGGGCAGCAAGACCGAGGAAAACCTGAAGGCGGCGTTCGCCGGCGAATCGCAGGCCAACCGTCGTTACCTGTACTTCGCGCAGAAGGCCGACGTCGAGGGCTACAACGACGTTGCGGCGGTGTTCCGTTCGACCGCCGAGGGTGAGACGGGTCATGCGCACGGACATCTCGAGTATCTCGAGCAGGTTGGTGACCCGGCGACGGGACTGCCGATCGGTGCAACGCAGTCGAACCTGAAGGCCGCCATCGCTGGCGAGACCCACGAGTACACGGACATGTACCCGGGTATGGCGAAGTCTGCCCGCGATGAAGGATTCGAGGAGATCGCAGACTGGTTCGAGACGCTCGCCAAGGCCGAGCGCTCGCACGCCAACCGGTTCCAGAAGGCGCTCGACACGCTCTGAGCCTGCACACCAGGCGGCGGAAGGACGGCTCGCCGAACCCGTCCTCCGCTTGGCTCTGCGGCGGCCGCAGCTCGCGCGGGGTGCCCCATGACGGTGGATACGAAGACGCCCGCAGGACGCGAAGGAAGTCTCGAGGCGCCCACGCGGCATCCGGTTCCCTGGCAGGCCCCGTCCTTCTACGACGAGCAGGCGCTCGACGCGGAGCTCCAGCGCGTCTTCGACATCTGTCACGGCTGCCGCCGCTGCTTCAGCCTCTGCAACGCGTTTCCGCATCTTTTTGACGCAATAGACGCGGGTCCGTCCGGCGAGCTCGATGGCGTCGAGCCGAAGGTCCGCTGGGAAGTGGTGGACCACTGCTATCTCTGCGACATGTGCTACATGACGAAGTGCCCCTACGTTCCGCCGCATCCGTGGAACGTGGACTTTCCGCACCTGATGCTGCGAGCGAAGGCGGTGCGGTTCCGCCGCGAGGGCGCGGCGAGACGCGACCGGATCCTGGCGGCTACCGACATAGTGGGCTCGATCGCCGGTATTCCGGTGATTTCCCAGGCGGTCAACGCGGTCAACCGCACGGCAGCCGGTCGTCGCATGCTCGAGTCCGCGCTGGGCGTGCACCCGGCCGCTCCCGTGCCCGTGTACCACTCGCGGACCGGCCGACGACGCGTTGCACGCGGTGCCAATCCAGCGGAGCCGCCGGTGGCTGCCGTCGGAACGACCGGCCGCGTCGCTCTTTTCACGACCTGCTACTGCAACCGCAACGAGCCCGACATCGCGGAAGACCTGGCGGCGGTGTTTCGTCACAACGGCATCCCGGTGCGGACCGTGCCGCGCGAGCGCTGCTGCGGTATGCCGCGGCTGGAGCTCGGTGACCTCGCCGCGGTCGATGCCGCGCGACAGGTCAACGTGCCGGCGCTGGCCGATCTCGTCGACGAAGGCTGGGACATCGTCGCGCCCGTGCCGTCCTGCGTGCTGATGTTCAAGCAGGAGCTGCCGCTGCTGTTCCCCGACGATGCGCAGGTACAGAAGGTGCGGCGAGCGATGTTCGACCCGTTCGAGTACCTGATGCGCAGGCACCGTGCAGGCCTGCTGCGCACGGATTTCAGCCAGCCGCTCGGCAAGGTGAGCTACCACGTCGCATGTCACCTGCGGGTGCAGAACCTAGGTCTCAAGACCCGCGACGTGCTGTCGCTCATTCCCGGCACGCATGTCGAGCCGATCGAGCGCTGCTCGGGTCACAACGGCACCTACGGCGTGAAAAAGGAATATCGCGACATCTCGATGAAGATCGGGCGCCCCGTGGTCAACCGCGTCGCCGCGGCCGCGGCGGATCACTACTCGAGCGACTGTGCGTTGGCGGGTCGGCAGATCGAGTCCGGTCTGCAAACCGCGGCGCAACCGACGCATCCGCTGACGCTGCTGCGCAAGGCCTACGGGATCTAGTCAATGGGATTCGAGTCTCGATACCCGTCGACGGCGAAGCTCCGGCCTGGCGACCTTTTGAGCCTAGAACGCTACGCGCGCGAGCGCACTGAGCTGCGTGCTCGCGTCATCGCCCACAAGAAGCGGCGCACCGTGCCGTGCGGCCCCCACGTCACCCTGTGCTTCGAGGACCGTGTCACGGTCCAGTACCAGGTACAGGAGATGCTGCGGATCGAGCGCATCTTCGAAGCGGAGGCTATCGGCGACGAGCTTGCGACCTATAACCCGCTCATTCCGGATGGCTCGAACTGGAAGGCGACGCTGCTCATCGAGTTCCCCGACCCGGCCGAGCGCCAAGCTGCGCTCGCCGTGCTCAAGGGCATCGAGGACCGCTGCTGGGTCGAGGTCGAGGGCCACGTGCGCGTGTACGCGATCGCCGACGAGGACCTCGAGCGCGAGAACGAGGAGAAGACCTCGTCGGTGCACTTCCTGCGCTTCGAGCTTGAGCCTGCCATGGTCGCAGCCGTCAAATCAGGCGCCGCGGTGTCGGTGGGATCCGACCACCAGCACTACCACCACGCCGTCCAGCCGTTGCCGGCGGCGGTGCGAGATTCGCTGGCGGGCGATCTGGCCTGACCAGGGCGCGCTCCGCCGGGTCGACCGCCGGCCCGCAGGGACGACGCTTTGCTGGTACGTGGCCTGCACGTCGGCGCAGATCGCCGCCATCGCCGCGTGCCGCCGCCGGAATGCGCTGCTAGAATCCGCGCGCCTTTTTCCTACGCGAGCACGCGGATCGTCCATCGATGAGCCAAACCTATACCGCGCAGGACATCGAAGTCCTGAGCGGCCTCGAGCCCGTCCGGCGAAGGCCGGGCATGTACACCCACACCTCGCGCCCGAATCACCTGGCGCACGAGGTCATTGACAACAGCGTCGACGAGGCGATCGCCGGCTACTGCAAGGAAATCGCGGTCACGCTGTACAAGGACAACTCGCTCGAGGTCGAGGACGACGGGCGAGGCATGCCCGTGGACATCCACCCGAAGGAGAAGGTGAGCGGGGTGGAGCTCATCCTCACGCGCCTGCACGCCGGTGGAAAGTTCTCCGACAAGAACTACCAGTTCTCCGGCGGTCTGCACGGCGTGGGCGTTTCGGTCGTGAACGGGCTGTCCAGGCACCTCGAATGCTGGGTCAAGCGCGGCGGCAAGGAATACAACATCAGCTTCAAGGACGGGAAGGTAGCCTCGAAGCTCGAAGTGGTGGACACCGTCGGCCAGCGCAATACGGGCACGCGGCTGCGCTTCTGGCCGGATGCGAAGTTCTTCGATTCCGAGAAGTTCTCGATCCCGCAGCTCAAGCACACCCTGAAGGCGAAGGCCGTGCTGTGCCCGGGTCTCACCGTCAGGTTCAGCAACGAGGCGACCGGCGAAAAAGACGAGTGGTTCTTCTCCGGAGACCTGGGTGCCTATCTCGTGGACGAGCTCGGCAAGGTGGAGCGCCTGCCCGCCGAGCCCATCTCGGGGAAGAGCGAGCACGAGAACGACAACATCGACTACGCCATCTGCTGGACGCCCGACGCGGAGACGCAGGTCGGCGAGAGCTACGTCAACCTCATTCCGACCATCGAGGGCGGCACGCACGTCAACGGCCTGCGCACCGGCGTCACGCAAGCCGTGCGCGAGTTCTGCGAGTTCCGAAACCTGATTCCCCGCGGCGTCAAGCTCACGCCCGAGGACGTCTGGAACAGGGTGTGCTTCGTCCTCTCGCTGAAGATCCACGAGCCGCAGTTCGCCGGCCAGATGAAGGAGCGCCTCGCCTCGCGCGATGCCGCGCCGCTCGTCGAGAGCTACGTGCGCGATTCGCTGGCGCTGTGGCTGAACCGGCATCCGGATGCGGGTGAGAAGATTGCGCAGTTCGCCATCGAGAATGCGCAGGAGCGCGTGAAGGCTGCCCAACGGGTGGTGCGCAAGCGCATCGCCGCAGGTCCTGCGTTGCCAGGCAAGCTCGCGGACTGCGTGAACCAGGACCCCAGGCGCAGCGAGCTGTTCCTGGTGGAGGGCGATTCCGCCGGCGGCTCGGCCAAGCAGGCGCGGGACCGCGAGTTCCAGGCCATCATGCCGCTCCGCGGCAAGATCCTGAACACATGGGAGCTCGACTCGCACGCGATTGCTTCGTCGCAGGAAGTGCACGACATCAGCATCGCGCTCGGCGTGGAGCCCGGCTCGAGCGATCTCTCGCAGCTTCGCTACCACAAAGTCTGCATCCTCGCCGACGCGGATTCGGACGGACAGCACATCGCGACGCTCCTATGCGCGCTGTTTCTGCGGCATTTCCGCCCGCTGGTGCTCAATGGGCACGTGCACGTGGCGATGCCGCCGCTCTATCGCGTCGATGCAGGCAAGCAGGTTCACTATGCGCTCGATGACGCGGAGCGCGACGCGATCCTGAAGAAGATCGAGGCGCAGAACGCGCGAATCAAGCCGAGCGTCACCCGCTTCAAGGGACTGGGCGAAATGAACCCGGCGCAGTTGCGCGAGACCACCATCGACCCTTCGACCCGGCGCCTCGTGCAGCTCACCGTGGAACCGAAGGACGACACGGATCAGCTCATGGACAAGCTGCTCGCCAAGAAGCGCGCCGCGGATCGCCGCGAGTGGCTCGAGGAGAAGGGCAATCTCGCCGACGTGCAGGTGTGACCGGGAATGGACGAACAGGAACTGAATTTCGAGGGCATCGAGCGCCAGGCGATGCGTACCTTCACGGAGAAGGCGTACCTCGACTACTCGATGTACGTGATCCTCGATCGCGCGCTCCCCGCGCTGGGCGACGGCCTGAAGCCCGTGCAGCGCCGCATCATCTACGCGATGAGCGAGCTCGGGCTGTCGGCCGCCAGCAAGCACAAGAAAGCGGCGCGAACCGTGGGCGACGTCATCGGCAAGTTCCACCCGCACGGCGACAGCGCGTGCTACGAGGCGATGGTGCTGATGGCGCAGCCGTTCGCCTACCGCTATCCAATCGTCGATGGGCAGGGGAACTGGGGCTCGCAGGACGACCCGAAGTCGTTCGCCGCGATGCGCTACACGGAAGCGAAGCTCACGCGGTACGCGGAGGTGCTGCTTTCCGAGCTCGCGCACGGGACCGTCGACTGGCAGCCGAATTTCGACGGCACGCTCGAAGAGCCGGTGATCCTGCCGGCGCGACTGCCGAATGTGCTGCTGAACGGCACGTCGGGCATCGCCGTGGGCATGGCCACGGACATTCCGCCGCACAATCTGCGCGAAGTGGCGCAGGCCTGCATCCATCTGCTGGAAGAGCCGGATGCCACGACGCGCCAGCTCATGAAATTCGTCAAAGGGCCGGACTTGCCCACCGGTGCGGAGATCGTCTCGCCGCGATCGGACCTGTTGGAGGTCTACGACAAGGGCATCGGCGCGTTCAAGGCGCGCGCCACCTACGAGCTGGAAGAGGGCAATGCTGTGATCACCGCGCTGCCTTTCCAGGTCTCCGGCGGCCGCGTCCAGGAGCAGGTAGCGGAGCAGATTCGCGCGAAGAAGCTGCCGATGGTGGAGGACATCCGCGACGAGTCGGATCACGAGAATCCCACGCGCCTCGTCATCGTGCCGCGCTCCAGCCGTGTGGATCTCGTGGAGGTGATGAACCACCTGTTCGCCACCACCGATCTCGAGCGCAGCTACCGCGTCAACCTCAACATCATCGCGCTCGACGGCCGGCCGCGCGTGATGGGGTTGAAGGCTATCCTGTCGCAGTGGCTGGACTTCAGGATCGCCACGGTCACGAGGCGCCTGCAGCACCGGCTCGACAAGGTCGCGAGGCGACTGCACATCCTCGAAGGCCTGCTGGCGGTCTACCTCAACCTGGACGAGGTGATCCGCATCATCCGGCGTGAGGACGAGCCGAAGGCCGTGCTGATCAAGCGCTTCAAGCTCTCCGAGGAGCAGGCCGAAGCCATCCTCGAGACGAAGCTGCGCCACCTCGCGAAGCTCGAGGAAATGAAGATCCGTGAGGAGCAGAAGGAGCTCGCCGAGGAGCGCTCGGGCATCGAGGCGGTCCTCAAGAGCAAGGCGAAGCTCCGCAAGCTCGTGGCGGACGAGATCCGCGCCGATGCCGAGAAATATGGCGACGAGCGACGCTCGAAGATCATCGAGCGCGAAGCGGCGCAGGCTATTGACGAAACCACGCTCATCGCCAACGATCCCGTCACGGTCGTGCTCTCGACCGGCGGCTTCGTCCGCGCCGCCAAAGGTCACGAGATCGATCCGCGCTCGCTTTCGTACAAGACGGGTGATGCGTTCCAGGGCGTGGCGCGCGGCAAGAGCCTGCAGAACGCGGTGTTCCTGGACAGCACCGGGCGCACGTACGCATTGCCGGCCCACTCGTTGCCTTCCGCGCGCGGCAACGGCGAGCCGCTGTCCGGCCGGCTGAACCCACCGGATGGGGCGAAGTTCGTCGGCGTGATGATGGGCGAGCCCGAGGATCTCTGGCTGCTCGCCACGAATGCCGGCTATGGGTTTGCGGTGCGCCTCAAGGAGCTTCTCACTGACCGTCGTGCCGGCAAGACGGTGCTGACAGTGCCGAACAAGGCGCTGGTTCTGCCGCCCGCATTCGTCGCCGCGCCGGATTCGCTGGTCTGCGCCGTGAGCAGCGAAGGCAAGATGCTTGCCTTCAACGTGGCGCATCTGCCCGAGTTGCCGCGCGGCAAGGGCAACAAGATCTTCGGTGTCTCGTCGAAAAAGGCCGCGGCAGGCGAGGAGTCGATGATCGCGATCGCCGCCGTCGGGCCGGGACAGACGCTGCGACTGCGCTGCGGCGATCGCCAGATGTCGCTCGCGTTCAAGGAGCTGGCCGAGTACCGCGGCGAACGCGGCCAGCGCGGCGCGGTGCTGCCGCGCGGCTGGCGCAAGGTCGACGCCCTGGAGGTGGAGTAGAGCGGCGCGACCAGTTACCCGAGCACGACCTCTTCGGGGCTGTTGACGAAATAGCCCTGGATGAACTCGACGCCGAGCTGCCAGAGCACGGCCATCGTGTTCGCGTCCTCGACACGCTCGGCGATGGTCGTGATGTTCCGCTCGCGAGCCTGCTCGACCAGGGCCTTGACGCGTTCCTGCAGCGGCCGGTCATTGGCGAGGCCCTGCATCAGCGATCCGTCGATCTTTACGTAGTTGACCGGGACGTGCGAGAGCAGCTGCCCGGAATCGCGCCCCGACCCGTAGTTCTCGACTGCAAACTCGAAGCCGAGCCGGGCCAGGATCTGCTGCAGCGTCTTGGCTTCCTTGAGGTGCTGCGTGGCGAGCTCCTCGCTCACCTGGATCACGACGTGACCGGGCTCGACCCGCGAGGACTTGAGCTGCTGCTGCAGCCAGGTGGCGAGCGTGTCGTCGCGGAGCGAGTCGCGCGACAGACGTACGAAGACCTTGTGCGGCTTGCGGGCGGCGCAGAAGCTCATGGCGGCCCCGACCACCCAGCGATCGATGTTCTTCATCAGGTCGGTGCGCGCGGCGGCGGTCAGGAACTCCGACGGCAGGACCTCCTGGCCGCGTTCGTCGAGCATGCGCACGACGAGGTCATACATCGCGCGGTCCTCGCCCACCAGGCTCGCGATCGGCTGCTGCACCAACCGGAAGCGGTTAGCCATCAGTGCCGACCGGATCTGGTGCGCCCAGGTCCGGTCCAAGTCGACCTCAGGCTTCGGCTCCTCGCGCTCTTCCTGTCGCAGCGTGCGGTTTCCGCCGGCCGCCGTGGCTGCGCGCTGCGAGCGGATGGCGGTGTTCAACGCCGCGGGCAGAGGGTGCCGTGCGCCGCAGAGCGCCGCGCCTCCGCTGGCGGTAATCGACAGCGAGCGGTCGCCGACCTGGAAGACGTGCTCGGCGACACGCTGGACCAGTCGGCGCAGATACGCGTCGAGGTCGCGGGTGTTGCCGCGCTCGACGAGCACGGCGTAGCCGCGGCCGGTCAACCGGCCGCCGATGTCGCCCGGCTGCAGCTGGGACTTCAGCATCGCGCCCAGCGAGTCGAGCAGCACCTCGAGCGCGAGAGGTCCTGGATCGGTGTCGAGCGCAGGGAGCTTGTCGGGCTCGAGGTACAGGACCGCGCGCAGGCCGCCCTTCAGCGGCTGGGCGAGCTGCGTGCGGCAGGTCTCGAGAAAGGCGCTCCGCTTCAGGAGCCCGGTGCCGGTGTCCAGCTTGAGCGCCTCCTCGAGCTGCTGCGTGATAGAGCCCGAGTCGCGACGCTGACTCGGCACCTTGATCCTTACCGCAGGCTCACCATCGAAGTCGAAGCGCTCGAGCTCGAGCAACAGCGGCATCTCGCCCCCGCCGGGCAGCATCGCCGTGGCCCTGAGGGAGTGGTCGGACCACTTGCCCTGCACGGCTGCGACGAGCGCGCCCTTGAGCGCGGCATGGCTCGCCGGGACAAACGCATCCATCAGCGGTTGACCGACGATCGCAGCGGCGTCCTTGAGACCGGTCAGCTCGACCCACGACGGGTTGGCGTCCACGACGATGCCTTCCTGGACGTGCACGATCGCATCGGTCGAGCCGGCCATGAACGCCCGCATCTGGTCGCGGTACTGGTGCGCCGACGCCAGAGTGCCGGCAAGCGCGCTGTCGAGGCGCCTCACGTGCAGCTCGCGCTCGGCGACCGCGCAAAGGCGGGGCCGAGCACGAAGCGACACGACGTCGCGTGCGCCGAGTTCGAGCGCGCGGATGAGCGTTTCTTCGTTGACCGTATCGCGGACCAGCACAACGGGCATGGCCGCTGCGCTGCGGTTGCGCAGCTCCATCACCGGCGCCGCATCTTCCGCGTCGGGCAGACACAGGAAGGCGAGCTGAGCCTTGCCCTGTGAAAAAGCGTCACTGAGCGCGGCCAGGTCGCGCACCCAGGAGCAATGCACCGGGTGGCCGGCGTTCCTGAGAGTGCTGTTGACGATTTCGACGGCTTCCGGATGCCGTGAATAGACAATGAGGGGGATCGCGCTCGTCTCGCCCATGTATCCCGGCGCGTCGCCGCTCCTCGTGAGTCCCATCTGCGAAAGCGGCGGGATCATAGCACCCGCGTTTCGCGCGCATTCGTGACGCAGGTTGCAGCGTGGCGACCCTCCTGGGCGCCCTGGCGCGGACCATGGCATGGCCGTAGGCGACTGCTGCCCTCGGGGCTGACGGCGAGGGTGCGTTCCGCGTATGATGCCCGGCTTTCTCGCTCGGCCGCAGCGGCATCCCCGCCGCCCGGCCATACCCGTCAGAAGACAGCGTCGCCATGGCCAGCTATTCGACCAACGAATTCCGCTCCGGGCTCAAGATCCTCCTCGACAGCGATCCGTACGCGATCATCGAGAACGAGTTCGTGAAGCCGGGCAAGGGGCAGGCCTTCAACCGCGTGCGGGTGCGCAACCTCAAGACCGGGCGGGTCATCGAGCGCACCTTCCGCTCGGGCGACACTGTCGAGGCCGCCGACGTGGTCGAGACGGAAATGCAGTACCTGTACAGCGACGGCGCCTTCTGGCACTTCATGCTGCCGGACACCTTCGAGCAGTTCACGGCGGGCAAGGAAGCGATGGGCGAAGCCTCGGCCTGGCTGAAGGACGGCGTGCACTGCAATGTCATGCTGTGGAACGGCGTGCCGCTTGCGGTGAGCGCGCCGCCGCATGTCGAGCTCAAGATCGTGAAGACCGATCCCGGCGTGCGCGGGGACACGGCGACGGGTGGGCAGAAGCCGGCCGAGCTCGAGACCGGCGCAGTCGTCCGCGTACCGCTCTTCATCAATGAGGGCGAAGTGATCCGCGTCGATACGCGGACCGCCGCGTACATCGCGCGCGCCAAGAGCTGACGCCGTCTCGGTCGAGAACGGCGCGGACGCGGCTCGGATCAGCCGCGAATCGCGCGGACGAAGATCTCCACCAGCGACTCGATGCCGCGGGCATCGGCGTCCCCGAACCGGCCGAGCCGCGGGCTGTCGAGATCCAGCACGCCGATCAGCCGCTCGCCGTCGATTACCGGGACCACGAGCTCCGAGTTGGACGCCGCATCACAGGAGATGTGACCGGGGAACGCGTGCACGTCCGGCACCACGAGCGTGCGTCGCTCCGCTGCCGCAGTCCCGCACACGCCCTTGCCGAGCGGTATGCGCACGCAGGCGGGCCGACCCTGAAATGGTCCGACCAGCAGGTCACCGCTCGTCGCATCGAGCAGATAGAAGCCGACCCAGTTCAGATCCGACACGCCGTGATACACCAGCGATGAGGTGTTCGCGGCGCAGCTGACGAGGTCC
>Ga0075428_100005089_pt1 | contig 14612 bp, 5 predicted proteins | sample RhiMetdeltSRZDD2_FD_75291 | JGI IMG/M metagenome (GOLD analysis project Ga0075428, IMG submission 75291) | Populus rhizosphere microbial communities from Tennessee, USA - Rhizosphere MetaG P. deltoides SRZDD2 | ecosystem: Host-associated > Plants > Roots > Rhizosphere > Soil | place: USA...
GCACGCTGGCGCATCTGCGCGACGATCCAGTCTCCGGTCTTCCGCGCCGCCTCGGTCCCGGGAACCCGCGCACCGAAGTCGAGCTGCGTCTTCACGTAGCCGCGTGCGGTCTCGCCGTCGAACGGGCTGGTGCCCGTCGACGCCGAACGATCGCACGCGCCTAACAACAACAATGCGCAGGCGAGCAGGTTCATTCTCACCTCAAGTCTCCGGCATAGAACTGCAGCTGCAGAACCGCCGTGACGACGGTCTGGATCACCCGGCGGTTCAGGTTGCGATCGAAGTTCACGATGCGAGCACCCTGGATGCTGAAGGTGGCGTTTTCGGCGAGGTCGGTGTCGGCGTTCATCGTGAACGCCTGCCGGCCGTTGTCGGTGAGACGACTGCGATTGAGCGCGGCAAAGAGATTTTCAACGTAGCTCTTGGTGTGGCTCTGCTGGAAGCCAAGTCGGGTGCGGAGCCCGCTCTTGAATCCCCAGTCGGCCGGCAACCTGAACGACCGCCCAAGTTCTGCGCTCACTTCGGCAGCGTTCCCGTTCGTGACGCTCCCGGGCAGCGAGTCGACCTGGGTGCGATAGGAGTAGCCCGCCGTGGTCGTCAGATCACCCGGTTCCCACGTGAGGGACGCATTCAGCGGGAAGGCACGCACGCGCGTGGCTCGCTTCTCGGACTCTGCCCCGATGACCACCGGCGGAACGACCAGCGACTGTCGCGTGAGCAGCAATCGGCCATTGAACGCCGCTGCCTTCACCACGCCACCGAACAATGGACCGCGCGGACTCCACCGGACGTTGAGGTCCGGGAACACGATCTGGTCTCCGTCGATCGTCGTCTGATCCGATTCGAGGCGCCGCGCCCAGTTGGTCGTCGTGGTCCGCTGCACGCGGTTCGTGACCGTTATCGAGAGCGGCAGGTTCAAGCCGCTCGAGGCGGCAATCTGAGAGCTGGCACCGGCGCTGTTGGCGAGCCCCCCGTTGAGCTCCCGGAACCCGGTGATCGTTCCGATACCAAGCTGGTATCCGAGGCCCGGCGATTCCGATGCGGCGTCGTAGGAGCTGAGGATGCCGCGAGTGGCAGACACCTCGATCGGCTGAAAGTACTGGGTCAGTCGCGCGGCGAGCGATGCCGGAGGCGCGTACTTCGCTCCAGCCTTCGCCACGTCGAACCCGGCGCCGAGCGTAATGGTCCGCGTGTTACCCAGACGCACAGCGAGCTCTCGCCGGATCGTGTCGGGCGGCGCCGTGACGGTCAGCGATGTGGGAAAGACGAGCGGTGCGTTCGGGTCCCGGCTGAGCGAAAAGCTCGACGCGAAATCGACGCGAGGGCGGAGCCAGCCGGCAATCTCGGGAGCGTAGGTGATCGAGCTCGCGAGCTGGCGTTCCCGCTCGATGCCACTGTCCATGCCGAGGAACGTCCCGCGCGCCGCTTCGGCCGCGGCGCCGTTAGGCGTCCTGGCGTCGTAGTCGCGGAGGTCGCGAGTCACCACCACGTCGGCCCGCGCCGTGAGGTGCGGCATCGGCTGCAGCTCGAGCGCCGAGGTGTTCCGCCACAGGTTCGTCTCCGCGGTCGACACGCGACCCGGATCGTCGGGCGCGGCGGCGGGCTTGAGGAACGACGCTCGCCGCTCGTCGTCACGCGCCACGCCGCTCGTGAACCGGAACGACGTCGGGCGAACGTTGAACGCCCCCGCAGCCTGACCTGTCGTGGACAGCCAGGCGGGGATGAGCGAGCGAATGCCGCGCGGGGTGACATCCGGTGCGCCTTCGACCGGGGCCGTCACGAAGTAGTCGCCGACGAGGCTGAAGCGATGACGGCTCCCATCCTGGAACTCTGACCGGTTGCCTAACGCCAGGTAGGTTCCGGTGACGCCCAGGTGATTCACGAGCGGCGAGTACCACGGCCCGGACAGCGGCCGCAACCGCCTGAGCGACAGCGAGTACGTCGTCGCGGACGTCCGCGGGGTCCGGAGCCCGTCGATGGCGTCGCCCGTGACGTCGGACTGTGCGAGGAACATCGGGTCGACCGTTGCGGTCGTATGACCGATCGTCAGCGGCAACGCCACTCCGAGCCTCGATGGCAGGAACTGATCCAGCCGAACGGTCGCCGACACATCCAGGTCGTTGTTCGTGGCGAAGGAGGGCGCTTCGGCCAGCTGGCGGAAGTTCGGGTCGCGTTTGGTCGCCGAGATCCGCACGGTCCCGAGGTCGCCTAACGCCATGGTAAGACCGATCTGCCCGGCGAACCCCGTCTCGCTCACGACGTCCGCCAGCCGGATGTCGTCCACCCAGACCTCGAGCGTGTCGCCCGGCGCGACCGGTGAGGCACCCGTCGCGGAGTCCACGCGCACGATGCCGACGGCCAGCTCCTGAACGCTTCCGAGGTTGGGAGGCGCCACGGCCGGATCCGTCGTGTACACCATGTACCCCTGCTCGCACGCCGCAAACCGGTTGATCGCCGCCCCCGTCGGCAACCCGGATCGCGCGATGAGCGCCGAGTCGACGCCAACACATGACACCGAGTCTCGCGCGGAACGCAGGTACGCGCTCTCGAGCCTCGCGCGCAGGGCGTAGAACCGCTGGAACAGCACCCTGATCTCAGGCAGCCACGCGGCACGCGATGGTCCCGAGTTCACGGGCGTGCGGTACATGTAGAAGTTGTTCGGGTCCCGGCCGATCTTGACGAAGAACTGCAGCTCGCCGTCCGTGCCCCACCCGTTGCCGCGACCGCGTGCCCAGAGGCGAAGCTCCTTGTAGCCGAGATAGCTCTTCTGCCCTTCGGGGAAGCGCTGGAACGCTTCCGCCCTGTCGTACTTCTCGAGCCCGCCGGCCTGAAGGCGGAGCGAGCGCTCGTTGATCTGAACACGAGTTGGATCGAATGGCGTCTGCAGATTGTCGGCTTCGTCGGTGACGCCCGGCGGCGACTGGTAGACAAGGCCTCGCGTCGAGTCGAGACTCTCCGTGCCGATGAGCGCCGAGACGACGTAGCCATTGCCGGTCGTGGTCTGTTCGCGATCCCCGGCAATGCCCGTGAGGGGACGACTGCTTCGCTTGAGCCACGGGGCGCCCACGAATGCGAGCCGCGCGATCGCGGTCGTGATGAACGCATCGTCGGCGGCGCCGGGCGGCGAGATGGCGGTGACGCGTATTGCCTGGATGCGCCGCACCAGCGGCCCGCCGTTGATCGAATCGTCTGGAGCAGCGAACGATAGCCTCACATGGACCCAGCAGAGGGTGCTCGTCGGCGGCCGCGCGCCGTTCGGGTCATCCACGCGCGCACCGCACTGCCCGCGCCGATCGTAGCTGGTCGTGTCCGTGAGGTCGACGATGTACCGAAGGAGTTTCTCGTCGATGCGGAGCGCGTTGTCCGCATCGAGGTCCTCCTCGTCGAGCCGGCTGTTGGCGACGGTACAATTCACGCGCGAGTCGCCTAACGCGCGCTGCCTCACGTCGCCGCGCGTGCAGATCCGGACCGCGGTATCCGCCTTGGCGACGCCGGCGCTCACGACGACGAGCGTGTCCACGACGTCCCCTGGCAGCCCGGTGTCGTTGACGTCGACGTTGAAAGCGCGCGAGAACGGGTCACGCTCCGAATCGAGCCGCCCATACCCCTGAAGCTTCTTCCCACTGTAGGTGCTATCGGACGCACTGCTCCCATCTGGCCGCTGATCGCGGGCGCCCGCCGGTTCCCGGTTCCCGACTAGCAGCGTCTCCGGCGCGAACGACACCGAGTTCTCTGACACGTCGCCGACGTCCACCACCAGGATCGGATTCGTCGCTCGTCTGGCTGCGCTCGTGTCCATCAGCGTCCAGAACTCGATCGTCTCGACGCCCGTGAGGTCCGCCCCCGACGGGCCCAGCGAGGTTCGGATCGAGCGCCAGCGCCGACCCGGCAGCGGATTCGCCACGGTCCAGTGGTACTGGCCCGTGCTCGGATCACGCTGGCCCCCGATGGCGAGCGGGTAGAGCGTCAACCACAGCAGCGTCTCGGGCGCCGACGGTGCGGCGCCGGCGAGCTGTGTCTGCGGATCGATCTGCTCGATCGTGAACTTCACTTCGTTGCCATTGCGATCGGTCCCGTTGGTCTGCCACGCGAGCGTCGTCGCGCGCGCGAGATCGAGATCGCGGGGGGCGACCTCGCCGGCCAGGCGCGTGCCTAACGTCGGCTGGCTGCTGTAATACCAGGCCCTGTCGAGGAGCGAAACCGGGGATCCCCCCTGGCCGTCGAAGGCTTCGATGTACGCCTGGCCTTTCGAGTTCGGGCGCGGCCGGCTCACGGCGAGCTCCCCCTGCAGCTCGATGGTGGACCGGCCGGCGATGCTGTCGCGAAACGGCAGCGCCTTCCCGATCAGTCGCCCGAGCGGCGACGCGTCGAACGCGAACGCTCCGTTGACACCGGCCACGATCGCCGACGCCGGCTCGAAACCGAGCGGCGGGCGCGTGAACGTGGTGTGCTGCGATTGCCCGATGGCGGTGAAGTTGAGGGCGCCATGCTCGCCGGCAAACTGGGTCGTGACCCCGAAGATGGACGTCGGAATCGTCGTGAACAGCGGGTTCTCCTCGTAGCGCACGCGCACGCGGCGCGCGAACGGGAAGAGCGCCTGCGGATTCATGAACGTCACGCGGCCCAGCTCGTAGTCGATCTCGTAGTCCACGCTCCGCACGAGCTGACGGCCGTCGATCGTGATGCGTTCGGACCCCGGGCGGAGTTGGACGACATTGAGCGAGAGCCCTCCAATCTCGTCGCCCACCTGTGACTCGTAGCTCACGCGAAGCCGGTAGAACGACTGCGGGTGCCGTGTCGAGTACAGATACTCGGGCGGCGTGCGATAGATCGAATCGTTCGCCGGGTTCTGCACCGGCCCCACGAGTCCGGCCCTCGCGAACGGCTGCACGGACGGGAAGATGAGGAAGTGGTCGCGGAAGACGTCAGCCATCCCGCCACCCTCCGCAACCAACCGGTTCGGATCGTTAGGTCTCGGCCACAGTCGATTGTCGTTGTCGAATCGGGCGTTGTTCGTGGGCTCCGCGATACGAAGCTGCTGAATGTACGTGTCCGCACCGCCCGCGGCCGGCTTTTCCTGGTTGGCGCTGCCGCCGGTGAAGATCTGCAGCTGAACCGTCTCGCGGCGAAGGTCGCTCCCGCCGATGCGATACGCCGAGCGGATCTCGCGACGGAAGGCGGGTTCGTCGGGAGTGATGCGCGGATCCCAGATGAGGTTCGCGAACTGATCGCGTTCCGACACGAACTGCAGATCGGGCGTTCCGCCGGTGCTCGCGATCGTCGTGTCGCGCCCGTTGATCCGCACGTTGTACGCGACCACGAGCCGCTCGGTGTTCTGGCTGAGGGGCGCCACGAGCGCGAGCCAGAGCAACGACGGATCGATGTAATAGTCCACGCGCTCCCGAAGCAGCTCGTAGACCTGGCCTCGCTGCGACGACGCGTCGCCGATGATCTTGAACTGCGGGCCGTTGGGGTTGCGCGGCTGGCCGCCTAACAACAGGCGATAGACGAACACCCTGGACGGGCGGACCGAATCGGGCAGCGACGCCGCGAGCGCCGTGAGCTGGCTTCGGTTGAGAATGTCGATGTTCGGATACGCGGCGCCGAACAACAGCGGATCCACGGTGAAGAAGAATCGCCTCGGCTCGATCTGATAGTCTTCGATCTCTCGGGTCTGCTGCTGGACCGTGCGGTCGCCCACGATGAACTCGACGTCCTGGACGACGTTGCCTTTCTGCTGCGCGGCGATGGCCGCGAACCGCATCGATCCAAGGCGCCCTGCCGCCTGCACGCCATAGTTGCCGCTCGGAATGCCCGAGGTGATGAAGCGGGACGTGGGCGGCGCGAACGAGACGTTGCCGACTTCGAGGCGCTGCAGCACCTCGTTTTCCTTCCCTTCGTACCGGATGGAAATGGTGTTCGAGGCGTCGAACTCCCGTTGCGTGTCGTAGTCGACGTCGACGTGAACGCGATCCGCGACCGTCCCCTTGGTCAACAGGTTGAACTGGAAGTTGAAGGCCGGCTGGAACGTGCCCTGACACTGAAACCCCGTCGCGAACAGCTGCACCGATCCGCAGCGGTCGTTCTTGACCTGCTCGCCCTTGGCCTCCAGTCTCGAGTTCAGCCGCAGATCGAGCTTCTCGAAGCCGGGCGGCAGCGACCCGGCGAGGTTGCCGGCGCTATCGGTCGGAGCACGGGTGGTATCTCCGGGGGGCCGGGGCGCGCGAATCGTATCACGGGGCTGGCGCGTCGTATCTGCCGGAAGGCGTCGGCCAGTCGTGTCCCGCCGCACCGTATCCTGGACCGCTGCCCACGGCCCTCCCGTCCCCATTCCCTGCGCCGCCGACGGAGCGCACGCGAGGAGGGCGGCCACACCAACCGAGAGGGCGCGCACCAAATGACGAGACGAGGGTAGCAGCTAGGGCATGCGAGATTTGAGGGAGGGCACACGTGCGCTCCGCGGGCCCGTGTTCCAAGGAACTGGTAATTGGCTACTGGTACGGGTAACTGGTTACTTGAACCCTCGGGACACCAATCTCGTCGAGATAGGATTCCCGACGGTTCAATCACTAATAACCAACTCCAGTAACCTGTTACCTGTTCTGTTGCGCCTCCCTTGAATTCCCCCTCCGAGCGGGTGGAATATTCTGGCTGCCCTCCGACCTTCTACGACAGGGGCTGAGTCAGGTTCCCTTCCGGCTCCCGTACACAGACAGCCACCCCGACGTCCGAGCGAGCTGATCGGCCGAAGTGAAGATAATAAACAAGTATGTGACGCGAGAGCACGTGGGGCCGCTCATGTTCGCCTTGACGGCCCTCACCTCGCTGCTGCTCCTCAACTACATCGCCAAGCGGTTCGGCGACCTGGTCGGCAAGGGCCTCGGCTGGCAGGTCATCGGCGAGTTCTTCATGCTGTCGGTGCCATTCACTGTCGCGATGACGCTCCCGATGGCCGTTCTCGTGTCGACCCTGTATGCGTTCAGCCGGCTGGCGGCGGAGAACGAGATCACCGCGCTCAAGGCGAGCGGCGTCGGAATGGCGCGCGTGCTGGTCCCGGTACTCGTGGGTGCGACCGGCATCGCCGCCTTCATGCTCTTCTTCAACGACCAGGTGCTTCCCCGCGCCAACCACCGCCTCAGTACGCTCCAGCAGGACATCGCGCGGAAGAAGCCCACATTCGCGCTTCGTTCGCAGGTCATCAACGAGGTCTCGCCCGGAAGGCTGTCGCTCAAGGCCGACTACATCGACCAGGCAACCAGCTGGCTACACGTCGTCACGATCTACGACATGTCCGATCCCGTCCGGCGGCGGACCATCTACGCGGACAGCGGAAAGATGGAGCTCGTCGGAGACGATCTCGTTCTGACGCTGTATAGCGGCACCATGCAGGAGGTGCCGAAGAGCGACCCGACGCAGCTGCAGCGGCTGTTCTACGACATCGACCGTGTGCGCGTTGCGAACGTCGTGAACGACCTGAGACGGACGGACAGCACGAACACCTACAAGGGTGATCGTGAGATGTCCATCTGCGAGATGCAGAAAGAGTACGGCACCCACGAGCTGGACTTCGCGGTTGCGCACTACACGCTCGAGCGCGCGCTCGTCGCGGCTACTCGCGAGCTCACCACCGGGGCTCCCGCGGACAAGCTTCCGACCACAACGTCGATGCCGCCGTCGGCGGGCCTGAGCGAGGCGAGCTCTCAGGCAGGCTATACGGTCGTACCAACAGGCTTCAAGCCGCGGCTGCCGCTGTCGCTCGGCCGCGTGTACTGCGACGCCCTGAAAAACGCTTCGAAGATCAAGCTGCCGTCGCTCGTGAAGGCAGCGCGCGCGGCGGAGTTACCGCTGGCGCGGGCGGGCCAGCAGCAGGCGGTCCAGCAGCCCGCCTCTCAGCAGCCCACGCAGCGCGACACGAGTCGGGCGGCGAGACGACGCCTGCTCATGGGTGGCGCTTCCACCGGTCCCTCGACTACTCGGCCTCCAGCGACTCCCGACACCATTCGCGACACGACGCGGGCCGCTTCGCCCGGCACGACTCCGCCGGTGCCGCCAAACCTCATCAACCCCGCGATCGCGGTGCCGGCGCCCGGCGCGTCGGGCACGGGTTCCGGGTTCGTTCCACCGCGCGGAAGCCTGGCGTCGGCCACAGGTGAGATGGACGTCGCTAACGCGATCGAGCAGGCTCGAAACCGCATGCTCGAGAATCGCACGACGATGAACCGCTACGGCGTGGAGATTCAGAAGAAGTTCGCGCTCTCGGCCGCGTGTGTCGTGTTCGTGCTCATCGGCGCGCCGATCGCGCTACGGTTTCCGCGTGGCGGCGTCGGACTCGTGATCGGCGTTAGCCTCGTGGTGTTCGCGATCTACTACGTGGGGCTGATTGCCGGCGAATCGCTGGCGGACCGCGCGTTCCTCACGCCGTTCTGGGCGATGTGGGCAGCGAACGTGATCCTCACGGTGGTCGGGCTCCTGCTTCTCGCGCGAATGGGCAAGGAGGGCGCGACGTCACGCGGCGGCGACCTGTCGGAGTTCATGGACGGCCTCAAGACCAACCTCGCGAAGGTCGCACGCCGGTTCGGCTTCCCGGCGGAGCGTCGCCATCGGACGGCATGATGCGAAGACGACATCTGCTCCGGCCGCTCGACCGATACGTCCTGGCCGAGTTCTGGAAGATCTTCACGATGACGGCGCTGGGCTTCCCGCTGCTGATCATCATCATCGATCTCACGGACAACCTGGACAAGTATCTGAACCGCCAGCTGCCGCGATCGCAGATCGCGCTCAGCTATCTGTATTTCGTTCCCGACTCGATGTTTCTCGTGATGCCGGCGGCCGTGTTGTTCGCGACCGTCTTCTCGATAGGCGCCCTAACGCGGCATTCGGAGATCACGGCCGCGAAGGCGTCGGGGATCAGCTTCTACAGGCTGACGCTGCCCATCTATCTGGGCGCGATCTTCGCTGCGGCGCTGGCGATCGCTCTTGGCGAGCTCGTGCCGATCACGAACGCCAGGCGAGCCGATTTACTCGAGGAGAAGAAGTTCACGCCCGGCAGCGACCGGTACAATTTCGTCTTCGCTGCCGAGCGCGGACGCGTGTACAAGATCAGCTCTCTCAACGCGGAGCGCGGCAAGCTCGAGGGAATCGAGATCGAGCGGAAGGGAAAGGGGCTCGACTACCCGACGTATGTGCTCACCGCGGACCAGGGCAACTACAGCACGCGGCGCGGCTGGGCCCTCGCGAAGGGCGCGCTGCATGTGATCCCATCGGACACGTTGGCCGACGTGACCTTCGCGTTCGACTCGCTGCACGATAAGGCGCTACGGGAGGCCCCCACGGAGCTCATGGCGACGCCGAAGGCGCCACAGGAGCTCGGGTATCGCGCGCTGACGCGGTACATCGCGGCCCTCGAACGGTCCGGCGGTGACGCGAACGAGCTTCGCGTGGAGCGAGCGCTCAAGCTCGCCGTCCCGGTCACGTGCATCATCATTGCGCTCTTCGGCGCGCCGCTTGCCACGAGCACGCAGCGCGGTGGTGCGGCGTACGGCATCGGCATCAGCCTTGCGACGACCGTCATCTTTCTCATGCTCATCCAGCTGACGAAAGCGGTGGGAGGCAAGGGTCTGATCCCGCCAGAGGTTGCGGCGTGGGTGCCGAACGCGGTATTCGCATTGATCGGGTCGGTGATGTTGGCGCGCGTTCGAACCTAGAGATCGCGTTGCGGGAGAATGGGAACCGGGAAGGGGGAACCGGGAACCGTGCCTCCGTGAGGAGTTTCTGTTCCCGGTTCCCCGTTCCCTGTTCCGGTTTTCGATGACCGTCGGCGCGCATTACGAGCACAGACCTACCGAGGCCTACCCCGTCATGCAGCGGACGGGGATCAAGTTCTTTCGGAACGTCGCGCGCGCGAGTCGCGGCCTGTTTGCCGGCGTCGGACAGCGCGGCTTTTTCATTCGCGACATAGCGCGCGCGTTCGGCGAGCCTGAGACGTGGGCGCGCGAGACGATCAGGCAGATGCGGAACATTGGCGTCGACTCCGTTCCGCTCGTCGTCATCGTCGCGGGATTTCTTGGCGCGGTGACCGCGTTCCAGGCGTTCTACCAGCTCTTTGCCGGCGTGCAGCTCTCGGTGCTCGGTCTGCTCGTGCGCGGCAGCATCGTGCTGGAGCTCGGGCCGCTGCTCACGGCGCTCGTGCTGACGGGACGCGTCGGCGCGCGCATGACCGCGGAGATCGGCACGATGCGCGTGACCGAGCAGATCGACGCGCTCGAGACGCTCGCGTACGACCCGATCGCGTTTCTTGTAGTGCCGCGGTTGTTGGCGGCGCTCGTGATGCTGCCGGTGCTCACGGTACTCGCGAACGCGACGGCGATCGTGAGCGCGTGGCTCACGCTCATCACGGCGACGACCGCAACCACGAACGATTACGTGACGGGCCTGCGGCTCAGCTTTGCGTCGTTCCAGGTGATCTACAGCGTGATCAAGGCGGTGTGCTTCGGCGGCGCCATCGCTATCGTCTGCGCGTACGAGGGCTACGTGACGGCGGCGGGGGCCGAGGGCGTTGGTCGGTCGACGGCGAAGGCCGTGGTGATCGCGTCGACGTCGATCCTCGTGCTCGACGCGATCGTGGCGGCGGTCTTTGCGCAGTTCATTGCCGCCTAACGCATGTGTCGGATCGATACGGTCGTGTCATTCCGGCTGGCATCCCTCTCCGTCGTCCGCCCACTGCGGTCTGCCGGCTTTCAGTGCGCTGCGCCCTGGCCTCTTGTAGTTCGGCGTTTCCGCGTCAGGAACGACACGTGCTAGGATTCGTCTGGCCTCTCGAACTCACTACGATCACAGACTCCCGTTATGAAACGACGCGACGAGGTTCTCGTCGGCATCCTGCTCACGGTCGGCATCGTCATCGCCGTGCTCGGCACGATCTGGCTCGTGCGTGGCGGTTTCGCCCGGGGCTACCCGCTGTACGCGCGATTCCTGTGGGGCGCCGGGGTGAAGCAGGGGCAACCAGTGCGGCTCGCTGGCGTGCAGATCGGCGTGGTGTCGGACGTCGAGCTCGACCCCAAGGGCACGATCCTCGTCATCATGAGCATCGAGAAGGATTACCACGTACCGCGCAATTCGGTTGCGGCGGTGGTTCCTGTCGGGATCTTCGGGGATCAGGAGATCGCGCTCACGCCCGCGTCGCCGAGTCCGATCTTCTTCAACTCGGGGGATAGCGTGCCGCCTGCGGCGCCGAAGCCGGGCATCCCCGAGCTCACCGCACGGGCAGACACGATCTCGCAGCGCCTCGATGATGTTGCGAAGACGGTCCAGCTCGAGCTCGTGCAGGGTGGCGGGATCTCCGACCTCCGCAAGTCGCTCGCGGCGGTGAACGAGCTGGCGCGGTCGCTCAGCGTGATCGCGAACGAGCAGTCGAAACAGCTCACGCTCACGCTCAGCCGATTCCGCAACACGGCGGCGGCGCTCGATTCCGTTCAGCTCGACTCGACGCTTCGGAACCTTCAGGCGACGTCTCGCAACCTGGCGGCATTCACCGACTCGCTGCGCGGGACGGCGCAGCAGCTCAACGCGGTGCTGGCGAAGGCGAACAGCGGCGACGGCACGGTCGGCAAGCTGCTGAACGACCCGGGTCTGTATTACGACCTGCGTCGCCTAACGACGCGTCTCGACTCACTGACGCTGGACTTCAAGCAGCATCCGAGGAAGTACATCAATCTGGAAATCTTCTAGAACCTGCCGGGGACGGGGGACGGGCGGCGGGCGACGGCTAGAAAGCGAGAACCCTCGGGATGCCTCCCTATTCGAGATGAGCATCCCGAGGGCTTTCGCCGTTTAACCGTCGCCCGCCGCCCGTCCCCCGTCCGCGGCCTCTTAGAAGCTGTACTTCAGCGTGAACTGCATCTGGAAAAAGTTCGCCGCGAGCGTCTGCTGCTGCACGAATTCGCCGCCGTTGATCAGGTTCGCGTTGAAGTTGAAATTCGAGTACGACTGGTTGAGCGGTCCGGCGGTCCTGCTGCGCACCGACAACGCCTGCTGCTGCGGGAACGTCGGGCTCAGGTTCGGGCTCCGCTGCTGGCCCCAGTCATCCTGGCCGATGATGCGGCCGACGAGGTTGCCGAAGTTGAAGATGTCGAGCTGCGCCGTTAGGCGCTGGCCGGCGATCTCCGGGAGCCCCTGGCGGACCGAGAAGTCGAAGCGGTTGGTCCAGGGCGCGGTGCAGCTGTTCCGGTCCATGATCTTGCCGCGCTGGCTGTCGAGGCAGTCGTTGTTCGAGATGAACTTCTGGAAGGCCTCCGCCTGCTGCTGCGCCGTGATGAGCGTCGAGCCGCTTCCCTGATCCACGAATCGGATCTCGTTAGGATCGGTCGCGTTCTTCGGGATGTAGATCGGGTCGTTGCCGTTGAAGCCGTCGCCGTTGAGATCCCCGTTCGCCGTGTACATGTACCGGATTCCCGTGAAGCCGGTGTAGTAGAACGAGAGATCGGTCGGCGCCTTCTTCCACGGCATCGTGTACGTTCCCGACGCCAGCACACGGTGCGGCCGGTCGAACACGGACGGCGTGAGCGCGAGATCCGTCTCGAGGCCCGCGAACTGCGCGCCGTTGCGCCAGTTGGAGATCGCACGATCCGACGTGAGGCTCTGCTGGTCGTACGACCGCTGGTAGGTATACCCGGCGGAGAGATCGAGCGATCGTCCAAACCGACGGCGCAGCTGCGCCGACAACGAGTAGCTGTAGTCCTTCGACTGGTTCGTAACCTGAATGACTCCCTCGGTGAAGTTCACGCGGGAGCCGGTGGGGCCGAGCTGGGTGATCACGCGCTGGTTCGCGTTCACGATCGTCGTGCCGCCGGTGCTCGAGTTGGTAATGGTATCCGCGTACAGAATGCGGCCGTTTCGATCGCGATAGGGCTCACCGCCGACAATCCGTGGACCTTTGAGGTTCAGATCGCGCACGAGGATGCCGTTGATCGCCTTTCGATAGAGGCCCTCGAACGTGAAGATGAAGTCGTACGGCAGCTGCCGATCGAAGCCGAGCGACGCCGTGAAGTTCTGCGGGTTCTTGAAGTCCGGATCGTTGACGTTGATGCCCGCTGTTCCCGCCGTACCAGGCGCCGGTGCCGCCTGTCCCCTGCACGACTTCGGGAGCGCGTTGATGTCGGTGACGAAGTCCGGCGTCGCCGCGCCGGTACAGTTCAGCGTGACCAGGCCGAGCCCCGTGTTCGCGTAGGCATTGCCAATGAGAATGCCCGGCGTCGGGCTTGTGAACACGCCGAGCGTGCCGCGGAACTGATTCTTGTTGTCACCGGCCGGATCCCAGTTGAACCCGACTCGCGGCGACCAGTACACCCGCGTCTTCGGTGTCGCGCTCGTGTTGACCGCCGGCCGTCCGGCGGCCGTGAACGCCGACGCGATGGCATCGTTCTGAACCGGATCGTCGAGGTATTGCGGAACGTCGGCGCGCACGCCGTAGGTCACGGTCAGCTTGTTCGAGATGTTCCACCGGTCCTGCGCGTAGAGGCTGTATTGGCCGATGTTGAAGTCGGCCTCGATCGGGCCGCCGTTGCTGTACCCGAACGAGTAGTTGAGCGGGAGCTTCCTCTCGAGCGAGTCGATGGTGGCGAACGCGTACACACCGTACGCGCGCTGCGCGAAGTTGTTGAAGATGTGCGTGTGCTCGTAGCGGCCGCCTAACGTCACCGTATGCGCGCCGATCGGCATGTTGTAGTTGTTCGCCACCTCGAAGATGTCCTGCTTGAGCAGGTTCCCGGGCGAGAACTCCTCGGTGCCGAAGGTCGCAGCCGCGTCGCGGCTGCCCTGGAGGTTGGTTACCCGGACGCTGACCTCGGGCGACTGCACCGGGATGACTCGCTCATCCTTGATGTGGTTGTAACCAAAGAGGAACTCGTTGGACGATCCCTTTGCGAACTGGCTGAACACCTGGAGGACGCTCGAGATGTTGTCGTCCTCGGTGGTGTACATGTTCGATGTGTACCGGAATCCGGCGTTCTGGTTGCCGACGCTGGCGTTGAACGTCCTATTGTTCCGGCTGAAGTTGTCCTGCTCCGCCTTGTTGTACAGCTGACGGAACACGACGCGGTTGCCGGCATTGACCTGCCAATCGAGGCGTCCCGACAGGTTCGTCAGGGGATTGTCAGTGCTCACCAGTCCCGTTCCGCCGATCGGGAACAGCGGATTGATCGCGTTCGCGATGCGGCGCAGCGAGTCCGGGCTGATGTTGCCCGACTCGTTCGGCGGACCACCCTCGTACGGGCCGATCGCCGGCTGCGATCGCGACTGCCATTCGGGGGCGATGAAGAAGTGCAGCCTGTCCTTGATGATGGGGCCACCGAGATAGAAGCCGTACTGGTTCACCTTGAAGTCGCTGTTGCGCAGGAAGTCCTCGTCCGCGGCCATGTTCGGGTTGCGATACGCCCACGTCGCTCCGCCCGCCAGCTTGTTCGTGCCGCTCTTCGTGACCGCGTTCACGAGCATGCCGGCGAAGTTGCCGTAGCGCACGTCCGCAGGGGTCAGCAGCACCTGGAACTCCTTGACCGCATCGATCGAGATGAGGCGGCCGGACACCGCGCCACCCGGAGTTCCGCCCGACGACG
>Ga0075428_100005090_pt1 | contig 14608 bp, 9 predicted proteins | sample RhiMetdeltSRZDD2_FD_75291 | JGI IMG/M metagenome (GOLD analysis project Ga0075428, IMG submission 75291) | Populus rhizosphere microbial communities from Tennessee, USA - Rhizosphere MetaG P. deltoides SRZDD2 | ecosystem: Host-associated > Plants > Roots > Rhizosphere > Soil | place: USA...
CGTTGAAATTGCCGTTAAACGCAGAGAACGCAGAGATACGCAGAGGGCCGCAGAGAAATGGCTGCCCAGATCGCCCTTTTTTGTGCAAGGCGCCGGGATGTTCCTTTTATAAAGGCCTCTCGCGGGGTAAATGGCGAGGTGCGCTAGGGAGAAAGCAATGCCTCAGGATCGAGAGAATACGTCTATAGATGATCTGCGCGAGCAGGTCTCAGAAATGCTCAATGGCCTTCCACAGGAATTGCCAATAGCAGCGACAGTCGCTTTCAAAGTGAATAACGCAAAGGAAAACATTTTCGCCACCAATGCTGAAGTTCTTGCCGACTCGACGCGCAGACTGCCCGGCTGCAACGTCTTCGCCTATCACGAGCGCAGACCGGCTGAAGGCGATCCGTCCGACACTGTTGAGTACGTTATTTACGAGAACTGGAGAAGTGTCAAACAGTTTAGGGCTCAGTGGGACTCGGAACATCTTAAGAAATTCCAATACAGTGTCGGAGAACTCATTGTTGGACCACCCGAGTTGAAGTGGTATTACGGCTGGACGACCTCCAAGGATGACTACGATGTCGCTGTAAGAAGCGGCGTCGCAAAGACATGGCAGAAGGAGTGCTATTCGGAATCAGGTGAGCCTCTTCCTTGCAAGGGAACCGGGCAAGACGGCGACATCCAGGCAGGCACACCCTGGCCTGAACTGCGTTTCACTGACAATCAGGACGGTACAGTCACCGACAACTTGACCAACCTGATCTGGCTGAAGGACGCAGACTTTTTCGGTGAAGTGCAATGGGAAGAGGCGCTCAAGAATGTCAGGAAACTAGCCGGTGGGAAGTATGGACTAACTGACGACAGCAAGGAGGGCGACTGGCGTCTGCCGAATATCAAAGAGCTTTTTAGCCTGGTGGATTACGGCGCCGGCGATCCGATCATACCCGCCGGACATCCGTTCAAGCACGTCAAAACGGCAATCTATTGGACAAATACTTCGCTTGCCTCCGCCCCAACCCTTGGCTGGATGATGACCCTCGGCATCGGACCCACTGTCTTCGATCTCAAGGTAAATCCAAATCGTATTTGGCCCGTTCGCGGAAATAGTACGTGCGTTCCCCAGACCGGGCAGGAAGTTTGCTGGCTTTTGGACAAGTCTGAACCAACAGGGGTGAAGGTAATCTCATGCGAGGGCACTGGGCAGGACGGTGAAATACGGGCAGGCGTGCAGTGGCCTATTCCGCGCTTTACTGACAACGAGGACGGTACGGTAACTGACAACCTGACCGGATTAATCTGGCTCAAGAATGCCAATCCTTTCGGCTTCAGGACGTGGCAGCAGGCGCTGGATGACTGCAACAAGCTGGCGAACGGCCAGCACGGACTCACCGATGGCAGCAAGCGAGGAGACTGGCGACTGCCAAACATTAAAGAGATAGAAAGCCTGGTCGACTATGGTCGATTCGGACCATGCTTGCCCGACGGAGGGAAACCCTTCGAAAACGTGCGACCGTCCAGCTACTGGACATCCACATCTGTCGCGTTAGCCCCGTCTGAGGCCATGTTTATTATTCTCGGTGTAGGCCCAGCCATCTTCGAAAGTAAGGAGCACCCGTTTTTCGTGTGGCCCGTTAGTGGTCCGAAAAAGACTTAGTCAATGGTCCATGCGCGTGGATCGAAGGTCCAGAGGAGAAGATTGTTATGTCGAAAAAGCCGGAGATTAACCCGATAGAAGAACTCCGCAAAAACGTTTCGCAGACGCTTAATAAGCTCGAGCAGGAGTCGCCTGTCTCGGGGACTGTGGTCTTTAAGGTGAAAAAGACGGAGGAGAAGACTTTCAAAAAGAATGCCGACAAGCTAACGGTTGCGACGAGGAAACTGCCCGGATGCAATCTCTTCCTGTTTGCGAAGCACCAACCATATGAAGGGGAGCAACTGGATGACAACGCTGTGGAGTATCTGATTTATGAAGACTGGGAGACAGTCCGAGAATTCCGAGTCCAGTGGGATTCCTCTCACCTTCAGAAATTCCAGGGTAGCGTGGCAGACCTTTTAACTGGACTTCCTGATCTGACTTTTTATGAAGGCTGGTCAAAGGCAAAGGCGGCTTCGGGTGTGCGCTTATCTCAGACGGGCCAGAAGGAGTGCTACGACGTGAAGGGCAAGACTATCCCTTGCACCGGCACCGGCCAGGACGCCGACCTCAGAACGGGCGTGCCGTGGCCCAACCCACGCTTCATCGACAACAATGACGGCACCGTTACCGACAACTTCACCCGATTGATCTGGCTTAGGAACCCGGGCCTTTATCAGGAAGTCACGTTGGAGCAAGCGCTTAAGAATGCCGGCGAACTTGCCAATGGGAAGTATGAAGTCAGCGATGGGAGCAAGGAGGGCGATTGGCGTCTACCGAATGTCAACGAAATGCAGAGCCTGATGAATTTCGGTAATACGCACGGTCCAGCACTACCTGATGACCACCCGTTTATTGACGCGCATGTAGCTAACTATTGGACATCCACCGCGGTCGCGGCCTTTCCGGCCCTCGGCTGGTATACGGCTCTAGCCGTCGGTCCGCCAGTCTTCGACCTGAAGGGGAATCTTATGCGCATGTGGCCTGTGAAGGGAAAGACCACGCATGTTGCGCAGACCGGTCAGAATCAGTGCTACACCTTATTCGGCGAGCCCGCCGACTGCGCTACCGATGGAAAGGGGCAGGATGGCTCCCTCCGCATGGGTGTGCCATGGCCCGAGCCGCGCTTCAACGACAACGGCGATGGCACCGTCACCGACAATCTCACCGGACTGATCTGGCTGCGGGACGGCAATGCTTTCGGCACACGGCCGTGGCAGGAGGCAATGGATCTCTGCAACTCCTTGTGCAGTGGACAGGCTGGCTTGAGTGATGGAAGCAAAAAAGGTGAATGGCGCCTGCCGAACATTAACGAGTTACGAAGCCTGGAAGACTATGGTCAGCACACACCGGCTATCGCCGAGGGACATCCGTTCGAGAATGTCCGTAACTCGTTATGTTGGTCGTCCACGACGGTCGCGTCGGCACCGAACCTGGCGCGATTCCTATTCGTGGGCATCGGCTCTTGTGTATGGGACCACAAGAATGTCCTGATGGGTGTCTGGCCGGTTCGTGACGGGAGATAGTGAGTAAAGGGAAGTTCAAATGCCGGATGGGAAACATTACGACGTACTAATCATTGGTGCCGGCCTTGCTGGTCTTGCACTCGCGCGCCAGCTTCTACTCTATACTGACAAGCGAATTCTCCTCGTCGATCGCCGCACTGAATTTCCGCCTGCTAAACAGAAGGTAGGAGAGGCGACAGTGCAGCTCTCCGCGTACTATTACGCGCGAGTCCTCGACCTCGAAGAACATCTGGAGCAAGCGCACTATCTGAAATACAACCTGCGCTTTTATTGGAAGACGCCGGGGAAGACGAACGACTGTTACGAGCACTATAGCCAGTCGTATATCCGCAAGCTCTCGAACATCAACACGTATCAACTTGACCGCAACAAGTTCGAAGGTGAGATGCTCCGCGTCAATCTGGAGAAGTCGAACTTCGAGTTCGCCCCAGGATGTACCGAACTCAAGGCGAGCCTTGCACAGACCGGCGGTTTACATTCGTTCTCCTTTAAAGTAGACGGGTCAGAAGTATCAGGCACAACACGGTGGGTTGTGGATACATCGGGCCGCGGAAGGTTTCTAGCTCGCCAGTTGGGCTTGGCTACTGACGGCAAAATTCGCCACGGCGCTCACTTCTTCTGGGTTGATGGGCTTGTCGATATCGAGAAGCTCACGAAACTCTCGCTACAGCAGATTCGCACCAGACCCGATCGCACTGCGTTGGGCCATACACCCGCGTGGCAGGCCACGAACCATTTCTGTGGCGAGGGGCTTTGGTTTTGGACCATCCCGCTTCACGGCAAGACGAGTCTTGGCCTCGTTTACGACAATCGCCTGATTCCGCGCGAGCGCATTGATACACTCGAGAAGTTAATTCAATGGGTATGCGAAGAGTTTCCACTGTTTGCTCGCGACCTGCCTTACCGCCGCGTCGTTCATCACACTGCGCTGAAAGATTTCGCGCACGACTGTGTGCAGACAATCAGTCCCGCGCGCTGGGCCATAGCCGGAGAAGCGGGCCGGTTCACGGATCCACTTTACAGCCCCGGCGGCGATCTCATTTCGCTCTACAACACCTTCATTACCGACGCTATACAAACCGAAGATGATGTGGACCTGGCTGACAAGTGCCGCCTCTATGAGCAGATGATGGAAGCGGTCTATGAGGCGTACGTTCCGACTTACGCAATTAGCTACGACGCGCTCGGAGACCAGGAGGCTTTCACACTGAAGTATTCGTGGGAGTTAGCGATCTACTTCTCCTACTACGTCTTTCCTTTTATCAACGATCTATTTACTGACAAGCGTTTTCTCGCGATCTTCATCAACCGCTTCTCGCAACTCGGCCGCATTAATCGAAGCCTGCAAACTTTCATCAGCGACTTCTTCCAGTGGAAGAAGAACAAGCGCATTCCTCCGCGCGAGGTCATCCACTTCGACTTTACGGATATTAAGCCGCTCGCCGATGCCGAGAAGACGTTTTATCGAGTTGGCGTCTCAGTCGAAGAGGCGCGACAAATCCTCGACGAGCAGCTCTCCAATCTCAAAGAAATGGCGCGTTTCATGGCGGCACAAATTTGTGCGTCGGTGCTTGGCGATGTGCGTGTGTTAACAAATCGCCGGTTCGTGGAGGGCCTTGACATTACGCGCTTGCACTTCGATCCCGAAGCAATACGCGAGAGTTATCTCGCAGTTGCGAATTCGGCGGAGGAGTACGCATGGACACTCGACTCACACGTGCTCCAGCGTCTCATAGAAGGGCAGTGCGAGGTCGTAGACGAGGTTGAAGAACTCGTGGAAGTGGCAGGTGACTGATGCAAGACTATGCGCCACTCATCGAACGTGCCTTCTCGTTTACGCCGAGCGAACAGTCGTACATTGTCGAGAACATCGAGGGTGAAATTCCCGACTTCATCCGCGGCACGTACTACATGAATGGACCAGCCATCTTCTCGCGCGGAAGTTTCCGTTACAACCACTGGCTTGACGGCGATGGGATGGTTTGCGCGCTGCACTTCGACGACGACCGAGTTGAGTTTGTAAGCCGCTTTGTTCGAAGCGCGAAGCATGAGGCGGAGAAAGAGGCCGGTCGCCCGCTCTTCCGTGCTTTCGGGACGGCGTTTGATTCTGACCGTCTGAAGCGGGGAGTGATGCTCGAATCGCCGGTCAATGTGAGCGTCTATCCTTATGCTGAAACGCTGCTGGCGTTCGGTGAACAGGGACTGCCGATCGAACTTGACGCGCGCACACTCGAGACGCGCGGAGAATTCAACTTTAGTGGAGCACTCAACGACATCAGTCCTTTCGCCGCGCATCCGAAGATGGATCGCGCAACGGGAGAGCTGTTCAACTTTGGCGTCGCCTTTGGCGCGAACGAACCTTCTCTGAATTTTTATCGCTTCGACGCCGGTGCCCGTATTGTTTTTCGCAAACGTCTCCCCCTCGCATATCCGTGCTCGGTTCATGACTTCGGTTTGAGTCAAAACCACGCCGTCTTTTATCTCAGTCCTAATCTCCTGGACATGCAAGCGTTCATTCGTGATGGCCGTAGTCTGCTGGATTCGCTCCATTGGGAGCCGGAGCGCGGCAGCCGATTATTTATTGTCTCGCGCGAGACTGGTAACAGAGTGACAGAGCTTCCTATCGGATCGCGACACTGCCTGCACTTCATCAACTGCTTCGAAGAGAACGGGCGATTAAACGTAGATGTGCTCGAGCTCGAGCGGCCCATCTACGATCAATACCGGCCCGTGCCGGATCTATTCACAGAGGTTTGCGAAGGCTGGCCCACTCGTTTTGTAGTTGACCTGAAGAGTTACGAACTGATCTCGACTGCTGAAGTTCCATATCGCCTCGCGCCTGATTTTCCTGCGATCAATCCATCGCTCACGACGCAACGATACGATGACTTCTGGATGCTTGGAATTTCAGCTACTGGAAAGCACGGCCGCAAATTTTTCGATCAACTCGTTCACGTTAAATGGCCCGGCAAGTGTGCGTGCGACGTCTACAATGTGCCAACGCGACATTATCTCGGAAGCGAACCGATTTTCATTAATAATCCCGCCGGCAGCGGCGCGGTCATCTGTCACATATTCGATGCGGAGAATAATGCAAGTTCCTTCGCGCTGTTTGATGCGATGCATGTCGATCAAGGCCCTGTCGCATCGCTACGCCTGAAGGAGCCTGTTCATTTGGGTTTTCACGCTTCTTTTGAAGCGCGAACGGAAGGGTCTGGTTAACGCCGCGGCGTTGGCTAATTTCAGCAGCATTAACGCCGAAGGCGTTGGCTAATTTCAGCCCAAGGTTGGAGCGCAGCGACAACCTTGGGTCAACATGAGGAAATTGCATTAAACCCTGAAAGGGTTAGTACCGCACAGGCCTAACGCTTTCAGCGTTGGTTTCGTTTTTTGATTTTGGATCCCAGGGTTGTCGCTGCGCCAACCCTGGGCTGACATTAGCGAACGCCTTCGGCGTTAAAACGAGGCGGAACAAATCATGCAAAAGCAAGTTCAGCGCGCATCGGCGAACAACGCAGGCACGAGAGATCTGTTCAAGTCGATGTTTAGCTTCTCATGGGCGCAGTCGTTGTTTGGACTCAAGCAATTGGGCGGGCTACTTACGCCCGGCCGCGGCGCTGAAGGATTTGAGCAGATCGCGAAGGCTACCGAAGCCGAGTTAGATGAATCGGTGAGGAACTTCTTCCGCGTCGGTGATCGCATACAACGCGAAACTATCGATGCTTTGTCCGGCGGCAGAACTTCTCCGGCCCGCCAGGACAACGGTTCATCTGCGCCAAGTCCGTCTGTTCCCAGCGGGGTTCCGCCGGCTCAACCCTCTGCCACTGCTTACCCAGTCAACAGCGGAAGTCTGAACACAAGCTCATTCGTCGTGCTTGGCGAGGGCCTTGCGGCAGGAATGGGCGACTTCACGTTGAGCGAGGTAACACAACGCGAGAGCTTCCCAGCGCAGATGGCGCGTCAGATGCAAACTGAATTTTCACAACCACTGATTCAGGAGCCGGGAATCTGCTATCCCATCGGCTTCACCAGACCGCCGGTTCTTGTCCCGCAACCGTCGCAGTCGATGGTGTTCAATCGCGTCCCACCGGTCCCCGTTCGAAATCTGTCGGTGCCTGGCCTGACACTCAAAGAGGCGCTCGAATTGCGCCCCGTTCAGCCACTCGTACGCCGCGACAGCCACAAACTCACGGCCCTCAATCTCACGCTTGGCGTGCTACATATCGCGCGCGGAGAAGACAAGACGCTCACGCAACTCGAATACGCTCTCGAATGTTCCCCGACGTTCGTCGTCATCTGTCTTGGATATTCAGAGGCGCTTCAAGCGCTCGCGGTGGGGAATCCTGACATCCTGCCTGAAGCTCAGTCGTTTCGTGCCGGCTACTCACGGCTGCTATCACCACTTCGTGAAGCCGGCGCCGAAGTTCTCGTGCTGACGATTCCCGACCCGCTCGATACGGCTTACGTTTCTACACTCAATACCGCCTCAAAGATCCTGATGGTCGAACCACCGATCATTCGCACACTCTATGGCATAGGCGACGAAGCGTTAATTACTGTTCATGGTCTGAATGAGATCGGCTTTCAACTGTTCGGAAAGAATGTTGGACCATTACCGGAGAACGCAACACTGAATACTGAAGTAGGCCAACAAGTCAGCCGCCGCATAGCCGAGTTGAACGACGCTCTCAGTTCCGTCGCGCAAGAGTGCGGAGCGAGGGTCTACGATCTCTGCGCCTGCCTGCGCCGCTTGAAAAGTGAAGGAGTTAACACTGGTACGCGGAAACTGACCGCTGAATACCTCGGTGGTTTTTACTCCCTCAATGGTTATTATCCCGGAGCAACGGGCCACGCCGTTATCGCAAACGAGCTACTTCACACGCTGAACCTGAACTATCGTTCTGACTTCCCGCAGATCAATTTGAACGCTGTGGCGCAATCAGATCCGGTTGCAGCTTACAAACCAGCGGAGGGACCATGCTGGACACTGGACAATCTGCCGCGTGCCCAACCCGTTCCCGCAGCAACCGGCGCGGATGACGCTGCGTTTGGTGGATCAACTTCAGCGGGCATCGGCACCGGCGGGGCACCGACGTCGACTTGGGAGGCATTGGGAGCGCCGGAAGGCGAGGCGCCCGCTTCACTTCGGCTGCCACCCAATCTCGAACAGACTCTGCCGCTCAGTAAAGCTGCAAGTTACTTCGGCGACGGCATCGGTGCAGTTAACTGTCGCGATCAGCGCGGCATCCAGTTCGGTAGTTTGGGGAGCTGGCTATTCGGCGGACTAGCAATGGTCGACAGCCACCTCAGCGGCAACATCCGGATCCGCTTTACGCCGCCGGAAAACAACGTCACAAGTTTCCAGATTTCATTCGAAGGCGGATTCGTTGGCGACGACGCAGTGCTGACAACACCACAGTTTTTCAAAATGTGGTTCCAACAAGCGCGCGTTGACGAGGTGCCCGGCCTGGTGTCATCCGGAAAGCTCGATCTCACCTCTGGTCTGATCTCCGATCTACAACTCTACGCGGCCTACAGCAGCACTGCGCTCTTCGCACTCGTTGGCTCCAATCCAAACTGGCCCCGTGTGCCGATCACCTTTAAGAACGAGTCCTCTCAACAATATTACGGCTCGGCATGGGCGCGTTTCGAGCAGCGCGATGACGGCCTCCTCGACTTCACTTTTTACGGCTCCATGTTCGCTCCGGTTGGACCAATCGTCTGGCCATTGAACTTCGTTGGTCCATCGGGTCAATTCGCGACTATCCCGGCTGCCGGCACCGTCATGCACCCGCATCTGCACCTCAGCACAAAAGAACCGGCGCGTCGCGGCGAGTGTCCTGACATCCCCTTCAACACGATTCAGGAGCTAACGCTCTTCACACATAACAGCAGTTTCGGCGACGCCTTCACTTTGCATGCACCACAACTCGGCGGCAAAGCGACCGGGCGATCGCACCTACTTGGCCGCCTGTTGCTTCAGTATGGCGTTCCTAACGGCAACTCTGTTCCCGTCGCCGTTTTCGCCGTCAATGCTGGCGGAGTGATGGAGGAGATGCCGTCCTCGCCGATTACGCAGGTCTTTCCAGGTCGCCTTTATCCTGGTCCAATCGGTTTTGATGAGTTTCTACGCTTTCCCTTACGCACCTACTCTCTCGATGACCTTGCGATCATTGACGACTCATTCGATATTTCGGTCGGCGCCGTTGATCTGCGAACAGGTCGTTTCATAAACGAACTCCTTCACCGCGGGTTCATCAATCAGGATTTGATCTTCGCACTGCTTCGCGTTGAGCCGCGCACGCCCGGAAGTTCGTTCCTGTTCCGCGGTCCGGCAGTGCTGGAGAAGGGTCCCGGAGGACAGCCGCTCTTTCGATTCAAGGGCGAAGTTTTTGTTCCTTATCCGGAAGGCTTTTTGTTTCCGTCGCCAAACCTCACGACCGGTTTTCCAATCGGTCCGCAATCGAGGCTCGATCCATTTCTCTGGTTGCACGCGATTCCTGATCAACGAACGGGCGATTACGTGAAAACAGGAGAAGGTCGGAACATCACCTCTTCGGCGGGTGAACTGTTCTCGTATCGCTACTCGATCCCTGCTGACCAATCGAAGCGCAGCGCATTTTTCGAGTACGAGAACCACACCCAGCAGGGAAAATTCCGCCTGCACAGTCTCGCGTGGGTAGGCTTCACCAACTCTAGTGGATCACAAAACAAATCAACCTCAAAGAAGCCCGTTGAATACGACACGCTTTCGTTCACCTGTTTCGGCGTCTGGAGTAAAGACGGTGTCGAGACACTGTTCCAGGCATCAGCACAATTCTCGACTTCTCATGAAAGACCCTACGTCGGGATTCAAGTTGATTCGGGGATTGTCTCAAACGTCAACACAAAGCCTCCTAATATTAAGGACGCCTTGCCGTAGGAGTTTATACGCGATGGTAGCCGCAGCTACATATTCATCAGCTCTTGCGGAAGGCCTCGCGGAGTTTCGGACGACGCGCGCTCGCACGCTCGGAATGATCGAAGGGCTTACTCAAGCGGAGCTCGACTACACGCCCGCACCGAACCGCTGGTCCATCGGCGAGGTTTTGGACCACATGCTTTTGGGTGAGCGTTTGAACCGCGAGCAAATCGCGAAACTCATCCGGTTGAAGAGGGAAGGGCGAAGGCCTGAGCTGATTCTCACTTTTTCCGACCTTAACATCTCTGTCGTTGGTGTCCCACGCTTCTTCCTTCCGTTATTCGAAGCCCCGCTAACGGTCATCAACATGTTTGTCCCCGATAGTTTGCGAAATTACCTGACGCGCACGCGTCTGATCCCGTTTCGAAACCCCGATCCGGCAACCCCGCAGCGAGGGCGGCCGGCCGCTGAGCTTCGCCGTGATCTCATCGCCTCGTTACAAGAGACTGAAAGACTTTTTCAAGACAATCCTGATCTTGATTATGACGAGATGGTTGTTCAGCATCCTTTGCTTGGTCGCTACGACGTGCCGGGCCTCTTGCGTTTCATGTCGGCACACGAGGAGCGCCACCAGTCGCAAATAACGGGCATTCAATCGGCCCCGGGATTTACCAGGCCAGCTCGCTGCTGCGGAGCACGCTATGCGTAGGAACTTGCTGTTTTATGTCTCTGCACTCTTGCTGTTTGGAACCGGCGTTTACTTCCTGCTGGGTTACGGCAGGCACCTGCAATCGATCAATCCAGAGACTGGATTAGTTGCCGTAAATTCACATGCGCAACTTCAACCCGACGGCTCCTTTTTCAGCGCGCTCGCCGGTAACCTGCAACATCCTCTCAGCATCCTGCTCTTACAGTTGATCGTTATTGTCGTGGCAGCGAGACTTGTTGGGTTGCTGTTTCTTAGAATGGGCCAGCCGGCTGTCGTTGGAGAAATGGCTGCGGGTATCATCCTTGGTCCCTCCTTACTCGGCGCTCTGTTGCCCACCGCGCAGGCGTTCTTGTTTCCCGCATCCTCGATGAGTTCTTTGAGAATGCTGAGTCAGCTCGGGGTGATCTTGTTCATGTTTATCGTAGGTCTCGACTTGAACTTGCAACACCTGCGTTTAAAAGCGCACGCGGCCGTACTGGTTAGTCATGCCAGCATCATGGCGCCTTTCTTACTCGGAATTGGCTTGTCACTGCTGATCTATCCCTCGCTTGCTTCGCCTCACACTTCCTTCACCGCGTTTGCGTTGTTCATCGGGGTCGCGATGAGCATCACTGCTTTTCCCGTGCTTGCCCGCATTCTTGAAGAGCGAGGGCTGAACAAAACACATCTCGGGAGCACCGCTATCGCCTGCGCGGCCGTAGATGACGTCACCGCGTGGTGCATTCTGGCTATAGTTGTGGCAATCGCAAAAGCAGGTGGCCTCATTGGGTCGCTGACGACGATATTCTTAACTCTACTCTTCATCAGCATGATGTTATTTCTGCTCAAACCACGGGCCAACCGCCTGCTGGGAAAAAAGACTTCAAGCGGGATAACGAGTAAAGGAACAGTAGCAATTGTTCTCGTGGTCATATTCACATCGGCTTTATTCACCGAGGTGATCGGCATTCATGCGCTCTTCGGAGCGTTCCTCGCGGGCGTGGTGATGCCTGCGCATGCAGGTCTGCGCAACTTTCTGCGCGAACGGCTTGAACCATTCAGTTCCGGTTTTCTACTGCCGCTATTTTTCGCATTCACGGGCCTGCGCACTCAGATCGGCCTGCTCGACGATTGGCAGAGCTGGTTAATCTGCCTTGGCATTATTGGTGTGGCCATTGCGGGAAAACTAGGTGGGACCATGATGGCTGCCCGCTGGACCGGCATGAACTTGCAAGAGTCGTTTTCATTAGGCGCACTGATGAATACCCGTGGTTTGATTGAACTGATCGTGCTCAACCTTGGATATGACCTCGGAATTCTTCCACCGAAAATTTTTGGGATGATGGTCCTCATGGCGCTCACAACAACGTTCATGACAGGCCCACTCCTGGCACTGGTCGAATTCTGGAGCCGGACACGAGCGCTGATTACCAACGAACAACAGGTGGACCAATTAAGCTATGAAACAGAATTCCGGAGGAACCAATTCGCCGTGGAAGACCGGTGAGCTGACGACTCAATTGCCGGCGCTCGATGCCGATTTGCAGGCAGACGTTTGCATTGTGGGTGGCGGAATTTCCGGCATGACGACGGCATACCTCCTTGCGCGGGAAGGCCGGCCGGTGGTTGTGCTCGACGATGGACCAATAGGTGGTGGCGAGACCGGCAGAACAACCGCGCACCTGTCAAATGCCTTTGATGATCGCTACTACGAAGCCGAACGCCTTTTCGGAGAACGCGGCTCTCGGCTGATTGCGGAGAGCCACACGGCAGCGATTGACAAGATCGAGGAGATCGTTCGCGATGAGCAGCTCGACTGCGACTTCGATCGGCTCGATGGTTACCTCTTCGTTCCTCCGGACGATTCAAGGGATATTCTCGATCGGGAGATCGCGGCTACGCGACGCGCGGGGCTTCAGGATGTCGAGTGGGTTGATCGTGCACCCATTAATGATTTTGACACCGGACCTTGTCTGCGATTTCCACGGCAAGGTCAGTTCCATCCACTCAAATATATCGAAGGTCTCGTGCGTGCGACGCTGCAGCGGAACGGATGCATTTATGGTCATACGCATGCAGACGAAATACGCGGCGGGCGACCGGCGTGTGTCACCACGTCCAACGGACACATCGTCACGGCCGCTGCTGTCGTGGTAGCTACGAATTCCGCAGTCAATGACTCCATTGTTCTAAGCACGAGAGAAAGTAAGTACCGGTCTTATGTAATTGGCGCCTGTGTGCCGCGTGGTTCAGTCACCAAGGCGCTCTTCTGGGACACTGCTGATCCGTATCACTACGTAAGAATTCAGTGCGGCGGTGATGAAGACATACTCATTGTAGGTGGCGAAGACGAGAGAGTGGGAGAACATGACGATGGCGATGAGAGATTTGCTGAACTCTACCGCTGGACGCGCAAGCGCTTTCCGATGATCGGAAGAATTGAATTCTGCTGGTCGGGCCACATCGTGGAGCCGACGGACACGGTCGCATTCATCGGCCGCATGCCGCTAAGTGAAGAAAACATTTATGTCGTGACCGGCGACTCCGGTCAGGGAATGACACACGGCACCATCGCCGGAATCCTCCTGACCGATCTCATTCAGGGTCGGCAGAACGAGTGGACCGATCTCTACAACCCGTCACGACTCAGATCAATCTCCACCGTCGACTTTCTTAACGAGAGCCTCAATGTAACGGCGCATTACACGGACTGGCTTACTGGAGGCGAAGTCAGTTCCACCGAAGAGATTAAGCCGGATGAAGGTTGTATCGTGCGTCGCGGCCTAACAAAGTTAGCCGCCTACCGCGACGAGCAAGGCGTGCTTCACGAGCGGCAAGCCGTCTGCACGCACCTGGGATGTGTGGTCGCATGGAACTCAACCGAGCAAAGCTGGGATTGTCCTTGTCACGGCTCTCGCTTTGACAAGTTGGGCCACGTGATCAACGGCCCGGCGAATAGGAACCTGGTCCATTAGAAGGGAGTTTTTTATGGACATCGTTATCGAACAGATTGCAAGCAGCGAAGATTTCGCTGCAATGTTGGAAGTATGGAAACAAGTATTCGAGTACGAGATGGGGATCACGCTGGCTTCAGATGCAGCGACAAGCGCACATACCGTTTCACACCTGCTGGCTCGGTTGGGCCCGAGTGGTCCAGCGGTCGGTACGCTCGGCGTGTTCGATACGAGTAATGAGCATCAGCTACATGAAAGCCTGGGTCTCAAGTTCGATCGACAATCACGGGTGGCGCGGTTCATGCACCTCGCCGTGCTAAAACCGTATCGCGGAATGAACATCCCGTTAATGATGATGCTTGAGGCCCATCGTAGCGTAATTGTTCCTCGTCAATTCGATTACACCTGGTTGCTTTTCGATGTTGAGAAAGCAGCCCGTTCATTCCTGTCACGACAACTCGGCTTTAAACCATTACGACAGACCTTTGTCTCTGAGTACGGTTGCAGATGCCCGCTTGTTAGAGAAGAGCATACGCCGGAGGCAGAGTTGTTCATTCAGCAGGCAGAGCGGTATCTCAAACGACGGGAGAGTGTTTACGCGTTAACGGGCGTGTCTCCCGCCGGGGCCGCTCTCAGTCTCATGAGTTGAAGTGCATTTGATTCAACGCCGAAGGCGTGGGTCAACGCCAAAGGCGTCGGTCAACGCCGAAGGCGTCGGTCAACGCCCAAGGCGTTGGCTAATTCCAGCCCAGGGTTGGAGCGCAAGCGACAACCCTGGGACTATGAATCATCATTCGTTTCAACCCTGAAAGGGTTAGGTATGTGCGGTGTTAACCCTGTCAGGGTTGAAACGAATGGTTGTCGTTTTACCCAGGGTTGAAGCAACCCTGGGCTGAAATTAGCGAACGCCTTCGGCGTTAA
>Ga0075428_100005091_pt1 | contig 14607 bp, 7 predicted proteins | sample RhiMetdeltSRZDD2_FD_75291 | JGI IMG/M metagenome (GOLD analysis project Ga0075428, IMG submission 75291) | Populus rhizosphere microbial communities from Tennessee, USA - Rhizosphere MetaG P. deltoides SRZDD2 | ecosystem: Host-associated > Plants > Roots > Rhizosphere > Soil | place: USA...
CAGGTCGCGCTCGAAGTGCTGCATCCGGAACAGGCTGCCGCGCTGAAACAGCGAGTAGCGCCGCGCGAAGCCGGACGCCTCGCGGTGCTGGTAGTAGTTTGTGATGCGCTCGGCCTCACCCCCGGCGGGCGCAATGAATTGCGCCCCTACGGCATCGGACCCGGTAGGGGCGCAATTCATTGCGCCCGCCGGGGGCCTAAGGTCCGTCACCGCCGGTAGCGCTCCACGTTCGCGGCGTGCTCGGTGTCGGTCTTCGCGAAGACGTGGCTGCCGTCGCCCTTCGCCACGAAGAACAGGTACTCCGTCTCGTCCGGGCTGGCCACCGCCTCGAGTGCCGCGAGGCCCGGACTACAGATCGGCCCCGGCGGCAGCCCGCGCTGGACGTAGGTGTTGTACGGCGACGGCAACTGGAGGTCGGTGCGGCTCAGCTCATGCTTCCAATAGCCGAACCCGAGCGCTTCGGCCAGGTTGGCGGACGCCACGGCGAACTGGACGGTCGGATCGGCCTGGAGCGGCATGTTGCGTCGGAGGCGGTTCAGGTAGACGCTGGCAATGATCGGCTGCTCGGCCGGGATCGCCGCCTCGCGCTCCACGATCGAGGCCAGCGTGACGGCCTGGTGCAGCGTCAGGCCGCGCGCCTGGACCTGCTGTCGGAGCTTCGGCGTGACCGCCTTGTCGAACTGGCGCGCCATCATCTCGACCAGCGCGCGGGCCGTCGCGTCCTTCGCCACCTCGTACGTCTCGGGGAAGAGGTACCCTTCGAGGGTGGCGCCGGCCGGCAGCGGCTCGGCCAGGGGCAGGCCGGCGCCGGCCCCGCCCCGTACCAGGGTAAGCACCTCGTCGGCCCGCGCGATATTGAGCGCTTCGACTTTCTGGGCGGCCTGCTCGGCCCGCCAGCCCTCCGGAATCGTTACCGTGACGCCGGATCGGCTGGCGCCGCGCGAGAGCACCGTCACGATCTCGCCGGTCGTCATCGACGGGCTGACCCGGTAGTCGCCGGACTCGATCCGCGAGCCGACGCCGCGCGCCTCCACTAGCGTGCGGAACGTCAGCGGTGAGCGGATCAGCCCCTTCTCGTACAACTCCTCGCCGATCTCGATCGCCGACATGCCCGGCCGGACGGCGTACACAACCGGTCGCGAGTCGTCGCTGACCGGCGTGTCCAGTTGTCCCAGACTGCCGCGAACGAGGTCCGGGATGCTCCGGACACCGCTGAAGATGGTGTAGGCGAAGAGGCCCGCCCCGGCGATCAGGATGACGGCGAGCAGGGCGATGACGAACTTGAAGAACGTCGCCAGTCCAGATACTCCTGGAGGATCACCGCCGCCGCCACGGCGTCCACGTGGGGCGCTTCTGCCCGGCCTCGGCGGCCACTGGACGGGCGGCGCCCCCCGCGGGTCGCGGCCAGACGAGCCGTGGCCTCCGCCGTCGAGTACTGTTCGTCCCATAACCTCACCGGGGCGTCGACTGCGTCTCGCAGCTCCTCGACGAACCGCTCGACCCGCCGGGCCTGTGGCCCGATCTCGCCTCGCAGCGTCTTCGGGAAGCCGACGACGATCTCCGCGACCTCGTGCTCTCGCACGATCCCGGCCACCGCCTCGACTCGATCCCGAGCACGAACCCGGAGGATACAGAGCGGCGTTGCCAGGATGCCAAGCTCGTCGCTCAGCGCCACCCCGGTGCGCCGCTCACCAGGGTCGAGCGCGAGGATCCGTCCGCCGGCTGGTGTCACCTCACTTCGGCGCCAGGACTGCTACCTCGACACGATACGCGCGCGGTGCCCAGTCCGGCGAGAGGTCGATGCGCGGCGCGCCGCTCAGGCCGTCGGTCCGGGCGAGGATCGCGCGGGCCTCGGCCGGGCTCTTCCAACGAAGCTGCTCGGTCAGCTCCTCAGCGTTCACCTGGCGGACCAGGCCGGCCGTCGACCGGGTCCGGATCCGGACCTTCTGGTCGTCCACGCCGAGTACTTCCGGCGTGCCGACGCCCAGCTGGCTGATCGGCAGGTCGAAGCCCGGCCCGGCCGTCGCCAGGAACGTCTTCTGGACCATCCCGTTGAAGTCGCTGTTGTTGAAGACGACGGCGCTGGCGACGACGGCGAAGCGCCCGTTGACCTGATCGGCCTCGGCGTCCACGCCGGGGTCGAACGCCTCGCCCTCGGGGCGGAGACGGACGCTCTGCTGGACCAGCGAGCGGTCGCCGCCGGCCCGAGCGTACAGCTCGGCGAGCGCCTGCTCCCGCGCGCGGCTCTGAAGCTGCTCCTTCAGCCGCGCGACGTCTTCGGCGGTGACGATCTTGCCGTCGCGATCCGAGCCGCCGGCCGTCGGGCGATCGTTGCGCAGGATGATGCTGGCGATGCCCGGCCCTTCGATCCGGACCAGCGCCCGCGCGTCCACGTTCCCGGTGATTCCCGGCTCGACGGCGGTCACCCCGACCCGAGTCGTGCCCAGGCTGAGCGCGGGTACGGAGACGTCCTGGTCCGTCGTGAAGCGGATGTTGTTATTCGAGACCACCAGCGTCCCGCGCGGGATGTTGACCGGCTGCGGGTTCTGGCTGATGAACGCGATCTCGCCGCGCGCCTTGTCCCGCCCGAGCTTCTTGCCGCCGCTCGACGGCACCGAGCCGACCACTTCGACGCGCTGCTGGAGGATCTCGCCCGGCACCAGCCGACGCGAGAGGTCGACCCCCTTGACCGTCGGGTCGATGATGATCTCGAGATCTTGCTGCTGTGGCACGACCTGCGGCGACACCGTCACCTTCATGACCGGCAGGACGCCGAACAGCACGACCGCCGCCAGTCCGCCGATGACCGTCGTCAGCAGGATCCCCGTGAACGAGGGTAATGGCAGCCAGTCGGGAAGCGCCGGCAGCCCCCAGGATCGCGTCCCGGGCGGTCGCGAGAGGTGCGAGAGCGAGCGCACGGAGCGGCGTGTTCGGAGGCCCTCCTGGCGCGCCAGCGCACGACGCCCGCCGTCCCCGGTGACGATGATCGTCTCCGACGAGAGCTGATGCGTCAGCCGGGCGAGGATACGGAACTCCAGCGGCGTTCGGAGGATCGGGGATCGTCGCGGGATCACGAGGTAGACCTCGTCGGCGGCGGACGACTCTAGCTTCGCCCTGACCGTGCCGAGGTCGTCGTCGAGATCGAGGAAGATCACCTCCTGAGCGGCTGACGGAGGTGTCGCTGATGCAGTCGCCACGTGTCTACGCCCCTCCAACCGCACGCTCGACGAGCGGTACTACCTGGGCCAGCGCGACGCCGAGCTGACCCGCCTCTTTGACGCCCCCCTGGGCGAAATCGGGGCGGCCACCGCCCTTGCCGCCGGCCGCGGCCAGCGCCTGTCGCAGGATGTCGCCGGCGTTCGCGCCGCGCTCGATCGCATCGCGGCTCGCGCCGACGACGAACGCCTGTTGTCCCTCGAAGCTCGCCCCCAGTGCTACGACGGAGGTGCCGAGCTTCGTCCGAAGCTGATCCGCCATCTCGCGCAGGGCGTCCCGGCTCGACGCGTCGACCTGGGCGGCGAGCACCTTGACGTCACTCACCTGGACCGCCGAGTCCACGAGCTGGGTCGCGCTGCGGGCCGCGAGCTGCTGCTCCAGCCGGCTCGCCTCGCGGCGGGCGTGGTCCAGGTCTTCCTGGAGCGCCGCGAGCTTCGCCTCGAGCTGATCGACCGGCGCGCCAACCGTCCGCGCCAGGTGTAGCAGTCGCTCCTGTTGCTCCCATGCATAGTTAAACGCCGGTTCACCAGCCAGTACTTCCACCCGGCGGATGCCGCTGGCCAGTCCGCCCTCACGCACGAGGATCGCCGGGCCGACGTCGCCGGAGCGGTGAACGTGCGTACCGCCGCACAACTCCTTGCTCCAGCCGCCGATGTCCACCACCCGCACCTGGTTGCCGTACTTCTCGCCGAAGATCGCCACGGCGCCGGCTCGCCGCGCCTGGTCGATGTCCATCACCTGCCAGCCGACCGGCAGGTTCTCCAGGACGTGGCGGTTGATCGCGGCATGGATCTTCTCGAGCTCGTCGCGGCTCAGGCCTCTGGGGTAGTTGAAGTCGAACCGGGCGACATGCGGCGCGACCAGCGAGCCCTTCTGCTCGGTGCTCTCGCCCAGGACGTCCTTGAGCGTGCGATGCAGGATGTGCGTAACGGTGTGGTGGCGGGCCGTGTGGGCACGGTGCGCGTGATCCACCTCGCCTTGGACCTCGATCCCGCCTCGCAGCACGCCGCTCTCCACGATCCCAAAATGCGCGATGTGACGATCGTCGATCCGGCGGGTGTCCGTGACGCGGAACGTCCCGTCCCCACTTCGGATGATCCCCTGGTCGCCGACCTGTCCGCCGCCCTCGGCGTAGAAGGCCGTCTGATCCAGGACGATCAGCCCCTCTTGCCCCGCTCGGAGCTCCGCGACCGCCTGATCTCCGTCGCGCAAGGCAAGAACCGTACCCGGGCTCTCCAGCCGATTGAAGCCGACGAAGCTCGTCGTGGGCACGTCGCTCACGTCGTACGCCTTGTCCTCGGCGACACCTCGGAAGCTCGACGTCGCCCGGCTGCGGCTCCGCTGCTCCTCCATGGACGTTTCGAAGCCGGCCCGGTCGGCCGTCAGCCCGGCCTCGGCGAGCATCTCCTCGGACAGCTCGAACGGGAACCCGAAGGTGTCGTGGAGCTGGAACAGCAGCCGCCCTGCCACCTCGGACTCGCCGCGCGCCTTCGCCTGCTCGATCCAGAGGTTGAGACGCTCGGAGCCCGACTCCAGGGTGTCGGCGAACCGCGACTCCTCCAGGACGATCGTCTCGACGATCCCGTCCTGCTTCTCCCGCAGCTCCGGGTACGGCTCCTGCATCCTTGCGATGACGCGCTCGACGATCTGGCCCAGGAACGCGCTCCTGATCCCCAGCTTCCGGCCGAATCGCACGGCGCGCCGCACGATCCGGCGCATGACGTAGCCCCGGCCCTCGTTGCCCGGCACCACGCCGTCGGCGGCCAGGAACGTCGCGCCGCGCGCGTGGTCCGCCACGATGCGCAGGGCGTAGTCGGTCTGCTCGTCGCGGCCGAACGCGGTTCCGGCGATCTCGGCCGCCGCGTCGATGAACGGGCGGAACAGGTCGGTCTCGTAGACCGTGTGGACCTGCTGCATGATCGCCGTGACGCGTTCCAGGCCGGAGCCGGTGTCGACGTTGGCGCGCGGGAGCAGCGTCCGGTTCCCCTCACGGTCCTGGTAATACTGCATGAAGACCAGGTTCCAGAACTCCAGGTACCGGTCGCACTCACAGCTCGCCTTGCACGTCGGCTCTCCGCACCCGCGCTCCGGGCCCCAGTCGTAGTACAGCTCCGAGTCCGGCCCGCACGGGCCTTCCGCTCCGGGCGGTCCCCACCAGTTCTCCGGGTCGTCCACGATGCGCTCGGCCGGGACCCCGATCTTCAACCAGATCTGGCGGGCTTCGTCGTCGGTGGGGTGGACGGTGACGTGGATCTTCTCAGGCGGAAGCTGGAGCCACTCGGTGACGAACTCCCAGGCCCAGGGGATGATCGACTCCTTGAAGTAGTCGCCGATCGAGAAGTTGCCGAGCATCTCGAAGAAGGTCAGGTTGCGGGGGTTGCCGACCTCGTCGATGTCGCCGGTCCGGAAGCACTTCTGGATTGAGGTCATCCGGATGGCCGGCGGCACCTCGCGGCCGAGCATGTACGGGATCATCTGCTGCATGCCGGCCGTGGTCAGCAGCACGCTCGGGTCGTTGAACGGGACCAGGCTGGAGCTGGGCTGATGGACGTGGCCGCGCTCGGCGAAGAACTCGATGAATGCACGACGGACCTCGTCACTGGTACCAGGACGCGGACGAGAGGACATGCTGGAAATCACCCGCCGATGTCGGAGAATCGCGACTCGTGACCGCGCACCCCGAGGGGTGGTCCCCCCGCCCGAGCGCGAAGCCAACTCGGAGGAAGTGTATCAGACGGCTCTGAACCTTACGTCCGGAAGTCGGCCACTGTTTCAGCACCGTAACCCGCCAGACGGGCCAACCGCAACGAAGCCGCTGGGCACCACGGTCCGTGCGGTGCGGAAGGTGCTGGAGACGGCCTTTTGCCCGTGGGATCAGGCGGCGGTCGGCCGGACGGCGTCGAGCGCCACCAGCGTCGCGTCGAAGAGGCGCTCGACCTCGAGCACGAGCTGCTGCAGCTCGGCGCTGCTGCCCTCGCTCGACCGCTCTTCGAGCCGGTGGGACGCCTCGACCAGGTCCGTCGCGCCCCAGGCCAGCGCTTCGCCCTTCATCGTGTGGGCCCGCCGGTAGAGCAGCTGGGCGTCGTGCCGGGCGGCGGCCTCCCGGCGCCGTAGCTCGGCGGTGGCGGTGTAGCCATCCATCTCCGGCATCAGACAGTCCATCAGGACCACGTCGTACTGGCGCATCTCGAGCGCCGCCAGCCCCTGGACGCCATCGTTGACCACGTCGGCCGCGTAGCCGAGCTTCTCCCGCAGCCCGACAGCGACCCGCTGATTGACCGGGGAGTCTTCGACGATCAGGATCGTCGGATAGGCGGCGTCATGCACCACGGCGTCGCTCTGTGCGCCGTCGGCTGAGACGGCGATGGGCTGGGCAGCGTGCTCGACGGCGCCGGCTGGCGTGCCAGGGATTGGTGCTGGCACCGTCGGCACGTCGCACGCTCGGCGGAGGCGACAGGTGAACCAGAAGGTGCTTCCTGCCCCGCTCTCGCTCTCGACGCCGATCTCCCCGCCCATCAGCTCGGCGAGGCGCTTGCAGATCGCCAGCCCGAGCCCGGTCCCGCCGTACCGTCGACTGGTGCCGGCCTCAGCCTGAATGAATGGCTGGAAGAGGGTGGCCAGGATCTCCGGGCCGATCCCGATGCCGGTGTCCTGGATCTCGATGCGCGGGACCACGACGTCGTCATTCACCGACCCGGGCGAGAGGCTGACGGTGACGGTGCCGTGCGAGGTGAACTTGACGGCGTTGCCGACCAGGTTGGTCAGGATCTGCCGCAGCCGACCGGGATCGCCGACCACGTGTGCCGGCACGGCCGGGTCCAGCCTGACGTTCAGCTCGATGCCCTTGCGGTAGGCGCTGGCACGCAGCAGCTCGGCGACGTCCTCGATCGTCTCGCGCAGGTTGAACGGGACCTCTTCCAGCTCCAGCCGGCCGGCCTCGATCTTCGAGAAGTCCAGAATGTCGTTGATGATCGTCAGCAGGGCGTTGGCGCTCGAATGGATCGTCTCGGCCTGCTCGCGCTGATGACGATCCAGCGGCGAATCGATCAGCAGCTCGGTCATGCCGATGACGCCGTTCATCGGGGTCCGGATCTCGTGGCTCATCGTCGCCAGGAAGTCGCTCTTGGCGCGGTCGGCGGCCTGGGCGGCGACCGCCAGGGCGCGAGCCTGCTCGGCCGTCTTTTCCAGGGAGGCGTTGGTCTGCTCCAGCATCTGGTTCGAGTCGGCGATCTGCTGGTCGAGCGAGGCGTTGCGAACGGCGATCGCCGCGTGGTCGGCGAGCGTGGCGATCAGCGCCCGATTCTCAACCGTCAGGTCGGTGACGCGCCGCGCACCGACGGCGATCACGCCGAACAGCTGGCCGCCGACGGTGACCGGCACCAGGTAGATCGACCGAACGCCCTGCTCCCGCCACCAGGCGAGGACCGCCGACGAGAAGCGTGAATCGCCGGCGATCTCCGTGACGAGCACCGGCTCCAGGGTTCGCGCCACCGAACCGGCCAGGTTCTGACCGATCGTGTTGCGGCGCACTGGGAACGGTGCCTCAACGGGGGTGCTGGTGTACGGACGCGATTCGAGCGTCGTGCCAGAGTCGTCCACCAGCCAGAAGACCGTGCCGGGCGCATCGACCAGGTCCATGATCGCCGTGGCGACCTCCTGGAGGACATCGTCAAGCTCCAGTGACGAGGAGACGGTGCGCATCAACTGGCCGAGACGGCGCGACCGCTCGACCTGCTGCTGGACGCTGGCGTAGAGCCGCGCGTTCTCGATCGCCATCGCGGCGCGGCGCTGGCTTGGCAGCGCCAGAAACGTCGAGCGCCACTGGAGCGCCCGCTCGCTTGCCGCGAGCGCCAGGCGCTCCTCTTCCGCGCGTTTCCGCCCCGTGATGATCTCGCTGAAGAAGACGACGCCGCCGATCGTCCCGTCCCCTGAGCGCCACGGCTGGACTTCCCAGTGCAGCCACTGGACCTGACCGTCCTGGCGCTCGAACGGGTCTTCGTCACACCGTTCGAACGCGCCGGCCAGGCAGCGCTGGTGGATCTCCCGCCATCGATCCGGCAGCTCCGGGAACACGTCGTAGTGGGACTGCCCGATCAGCTCCTTCCCTTCGAGGCCGTAGTCGCTGATCCAACGGCGGCTCGCCACCAGGTAGCGCATCTCGCGATCGAGCATCGCCAGGGCCACCGGGGCCTGCTCCACGAAGCGGCGGAGCGTCTCCTCGGTGGCGCGTGCCTCCTGCAACGCCTCCTCCCGCTCGGCGGTACGCTCGGCGAGACGGTCGCGCATCGTCATGAAGGCCCGGGCCAGCGCCCGAACCTCCGAGGTGCCGCCGGTCGGCACGGGCGCGGACGTATCGCCGTCAGCCAGCCGCTCGACCGACGTGCTCAGCGTCGCCAGCGGCAGCGTCACCCGCCGCGCGATGAAGATGGCGACTCCGGCCGCGATCACGATCGCGAGCATCAGGAGCCCGTAGGCGATCTCGCGGGAGGTGCGTGCATCCGACAGTGCGATGCTGGCTGGCCGTTCGACGACCACCCCCAGCCGATCCCTTCGACGCGGGCGAACCCGACCAGCACCTGTTGACTGTCCACCACGTCAATGGTCGAGCCGGCGTTCTCTCGCATCGTGATGAGGTGATCGACACTCTCACGCCGGGCGTAGCTCGGCCGCCCCTGGGCGATCTCCTCGCGGGAATGCGCGATCACCGTGCCGGCCTCGTCGACGATGAACGCCTGAATCCCAGGCGTCGACGACCGGTCGAGCAGGTCCACGAGATGCGAGGACTCCAGGACGATCGTCGCGACGCTGGCGATTCGTCCCTGGTCGTCTCGAATGCCCGTTGCGTCTGCGAACACCGGCCGGCCGACCAGCGTGGAGAGCGAGGCACGCACGCTGCTCGGAGCCCCGGCGGCAACGGACGGGATCCAGTCCGACGTCGAGTCCATCGGCGCGCGGCCGTCGCCCCTGGCAATCGCGGCGCCTGATGGCGCGAAGGTTGAGAACGTGACGGCGTCCGGATATGCTCGCTTCGTCGCTTCGAGCAGCGCCCGGTGCTCGTCGGGAGACATTGCGGCCAGTCCCGGGACGCTGGCGAGCGCTCGCAGCGCTTGCTGGTGGTGGCCGACGTACTCGGCCACGTTCGCCGACAACGCCTCGGCCAGCGCCTGGTTGACGTTCAGTTGCGCCTCGACTGTCGAGCGCTCCTCGCGGTGCCCCAGCAGCGAGATCGTGGAGGTGATCACCACCACGGTGATGCCGAGCAGCGCCACGGCGAGCTGCGCCTGGAGTGACGAGGTGTCGCCGGTCTGCCGTGCGCGCACCCACGGCTGCACGATCAGCGCGGCGCCGAAGAGTCCGAAGAAGAGGACGCCGACCATCGCGTCGGCTGGCAGCGCTACGAGGAGGGCGTAGGCTACAAAGATCGACCCCGGCGCGACCTTCGCCACCCTTGAGATCGGAGTCACTCGCAGCCGCGTGACCTGCGTCACCATCAGCACACCGCCGGCCAGCACGAAGATCCCGCCGTTCCAGATCGTGGGCACGGGGCCGGACGGCGGTGGCGCGTTGAGCGCGATGCCGGCGACGATCGCGATGCCGACGGCTGTCGCGCTCATCCCCAGCATCAACGCGAGCGCGTTGATCGGCTGACGTCCGCATTGGACGGGGATCGGCGGGATCGCGGACGCGACCAAAGTCCAGCATGCCATCGTCAGTGAAAGCGCCGCGCTGTGCCAGAGCCCCGGGACGGCGTAGCCGATGCCACCTGCCAGGATCGGGCCTGCCGCGATCACGTGCGAGGCGACGAAGACCTGGCGGGAGACCCTGAGCAACGTGATGCCGACCAGCAGCATGCCGCCGCAGATCAGCGTCACGCCGAGGGCTGGCGCCAGCGGCCGTATCACCTGGTAGGTCAGCCCGGTCAGCTTGTGCGGCGCGACGAGCATGAGCGCGCCAAGCAGCAGGCAGAACAGTCCGACTGCTACACGCAGGGCATCGACCTGAAACGTGCGCGCTATCAAGTGCATCCTCAGTGTCCAGCCTCACGGGCACGCCGACGTCCGGACACTTGAAAAACGGGCGCCGCTACGAGGACGGGATGGTCAGCACTGATGCAATGCTAGCGCGTTGGACCGATCTGTCGGAAGCGCAGATGCGCTACAGCAGCGCCAGTTGTCGCACTTTGGGCTCGGCGGTCCAGTGCAGGCTCGGGCGATGGCGCTCCGCGACCCGCACGGTTACGTGGCCGAGCCCGACCGAGTCGAGGTGCCCCGCGACGGCCGCGAGCGCGACCGGCGGCCGGTTGTTGGTCGGGCTCAGATGCGCAAGCCAGACCTCGCCGGGCACCCGGTCGCGGCAGGCCGCCAGCGCCTGGGCCGTCGCCGCGTTCGAGAGGTGGCCGTGCTGCCCCAGGACCCGTCGCTTTAGGAAGGTCGGGTACGGACCGTTCTGGAGCATCTCGACGTCGTGGTTCGCTTCGAGGATCAGCAGGTCGTTGTCGTGGAGGTTGCGCTGGACCTCGGCGGTCACGTGTCCCAGGTCGGTCGTGACCGTGACGGTGGCGGCCTGCGCCGTAAGCTTGAACCCGACAGGCTCGTAGGCGTCGTGCGGTACCCGGAAGGCGCTGACCTCGAGATCGCCGACGCGAAACGGCCGGTCGGTGCCGACCGGCCGCGCCAACGGCGCATCTCGAAGCGAGGCGCAGCCGAGCGTTCCCGGCGTCGCGAAGATCGGCACCTGATAGGTGTCCGACAACCGGCGGGCCGAACGCGTGTGGTCGCTGTGATCGTGCGTCAGCAGGACGCCGGTCAGATCGTGGGGAGAGATGCCCAGGCGGCACAAAAAGCCGGTGATCCGGCTCAGCGGGATGCCGCACTCCACCAGGACCGTGGCGCCCTCGCCCCGCACGAGGTACGCGTTGCCGGAGCTGCCGCTGGCGATCGACCAGACTTGCATAGGTGACAGGGGATAGTGATAGGGGATAGGTTACAGGGGCGATCTCCTATAACCTGTCCCCTATTCCCTATCACCTACTCCAGGTAGTCCCGGAGCTTCTTGGAGCGGCTCGGGTGGCGCAGCTTGCGGAGCGCCTTTGCCTCGATCTGGCGGATCCGCTCGCGGGTGACGCCGAACTCGCGGCCGACCTCTTCCAGCGTCCGCTGGCGCCCGTCGTCCAGGCCGAAGCGGAGCTGGAGCACCCGCCGCTCGCGCCCCGTCAGCGAGTCCAGGACGTCCTCGACCTGCTCCTTGAGCAACTGGTGCGAGGCCGCGTCCGACGGCGCCATCGCGCCCTGGTCCTCGATGAAGTCCCCGAGGTGGCTGTCCTCTTCCTCGCCGATCGGCGTCTCCAGCGAGACCGGGTCCTGCGCGACCTTCAGGATGTCCCGGACGCGGTCCGGGGTGATCTCCATCTCCGCGCCGAGCTCTTCCGAGGTCGGCTCGCGGCCGAGATCCTGGACCAGCCGCCGGGTGAGGCGGCTCAGGCGGTTGATCGTCTCTACCATGTGGACGGGGATCCGGATCGTGCGGGCCTGGTCCGCGATGGCGCGTGTGATCGCCTGGCGAATCCACCACGTGGCGTAGGTGCTGAACTTGAACCCCTTGCGGTACTCGAATTTCTCCACCGCCCGGATCAGTCCGATGTTCCCCTCCTGGATCAGATCCAGGAGCGACATCCCGCGTCCGATGTACTTCTTGGCGACGCTGACGACGAGGCGGAGGTTCGCCTCGGTCAGCGCGGCACGCGCGCGGCCGGCCTCGAACTGGACCCAGCCGAAGTGCTCGGCCAGCGCCTTCGGGTCTACCGTGAGCGCCCGTCCGACGATCGGCGTCAGCGGCCCCTCGTCGCCGTCGGCCCGGCGCGTGGCGATCCAGTCGCGCACCTCCTCCGGCACGAGCCGGCAGAGCGTCGAGAGCTCGACCAGATCCTCGCGAACGTTCTCGGTGGCGGCCCCGACGCGTGGCGCGAGCTCCTGGCAGCGGTCGAGTGAGATCTCGTCGGTTTCGCCCAGCGTCGAGATCGCGACACGATACCCAGAGAGCGTCGATTCGAGCGACGGGAACCAGTGGGCCAGGAGCGGGAAGCGTGACTCGAAGCGCCGCTCGAGCTCACCCATGATCTCGAGCGCGGCCGCCTCGCGGTCCGCCTGGTCGAGATCCTCCTGGATCTCACGCGCGAGGCCCTCCAGGTAGACGCCTTCCTCCATCCGGCGGGCCAGCCGCTTCTCGCCGTCCCAGGAGAGGAGCGGCACCAGCCCGATCTCGCGCAGGTACATCCGGACGTGGTCTTCCAGGCCTTCGACGTCCTCGGGCCGGGCCATCGTCTCGACGACTGCCTCGCCGTCCGTGCTCGGGCGGTCTGCAAACGCCAGCCCGACGACAGGATCAGCCTCTTCTTCTTCCTCTTCGAGCAGGAGGTCGGCGTCGGTCGGCGCGATCCAGCCGATCGTGGCGACGTTGCCGGAGACGGTCCCCTCGAGCACGGGGCCGTCGGCCACGATCACCTCGACGTCGCCGCTCTCGACGATCAGCGGCTCGGCCGCCAGGAGATCGGGGCTGAGCGTGTCCGCCCCGAGGTCGTCCGGCTCAGTGAGCTCGTCGTCCGGATCGAGCGTCGTGGCGACGCCAGCGTGCAGCGACGAGTAGGCGTCCGGCTCGAACGGGGGGAGGGTATCTGCTACCGTCGCCTCACCCGAGACGCGGCTGATTCGCGGATCGTCAACCACCAAGCACCTCCTGCCCCCGTCGGATGCTCCAGGACGCCGTGCCCACCACGCCGAGGCGCTGCTGTTCGCGGATGATCTCGTTGACGCTCTCGGACAGTTGATAGATCTGCTCGTTTAGCGCTCGTTTCGCGGCGATGTCCAGCCCGTCTTCCTCCTCCTTGAGGGCCGAAACGAGTGCCTGAGTTTGCCCCAACTGACGGTGCTTCCGCAACTCCAGCCGTCGCACGTCGTACTCCCGAAGGAGCTCCTCCGGTGAGATGCGCTCGTTCTCCTCATCGCAGGCCCGCACCCGCTCGAGGATCGACTCGACAGAACTGCCGAGAGATTGCTGCGCGCGATCGATCGCCGTCGCGACGTCGGGCCAGGCCGGGCCAGCCTGAAGCTGCTGCAGGATCGCCCGATGAGCCGCGCTCGCGAAGTCGTTGGGGTCCGGCCAGGTCTCGACCACGCCGGCCCGCAGCAACAGCGCGATCACCAGATCCTGAAGCTGCTCGTCCGCGCTGACTTTCGTTTCGATGCCGACGGACTGGCGCTCACTTTGCGTGCTCGGGGCGGCCGCGGAAGCGCCCCCGCCAGGCCCGCCGTCGTCAGGTCGGAACGCCGGCTGCCCGAGCGGCGGCCGATCGTCTGGCGGTCTGACGACGTGCATCTTGCGCCGTAGCAGCTCGCGTAGCACGTCCACACCCGTCCCGATGATGGCGGCCAGGCGCTGGAGGTACTGGTCGCGGTCGATCGGGTCGGCCACGTCGTAGACCAGGCCGACGGCGGCCTGGGCGGCCTCGCGGCGGCCTTCGGTCTGGCTCAGGTCGTAGACGCGGGGGATGTTGGCGAAGACGAACTCGACGATCGGCTGGGCCGCCTCGGATTCACGCGTCCACTGCTCCGGGTCCTGGCGGATCACCTCGTCAGGGTCTTTGCCGCCGGAGAGCGAGAAGGCTTTGAGCACCGTGCGGCGCGGCGCGAAGATCGCGGCTGCCGCGTCGCGCCCACGGATGCGCTCCGAACGGTTCAGCAGGCTGAAGTCGATCCGCGGCGCCTCGTCCCTGGTGCCCTCATGGGCCACACCGGAGCCACGCAGGGCGGCTCGCAGTCCGGCCGCGTCGCTGTCCAGGCAGAGCACGATCTCGCGGGCGCTCTGGCGGCGCAGCAGCTGGACGTGCCGCTCGGTGAGGGCCGTGCCGAGTGTGGCGACGACGTTGGTGAAGCCGGCCTGGTGCGGGATCAGCGCGTCCATGTACCCCTCGACGACGATCACCCGGCCCTGCTGGCGGATCGTGTCACGGGCCTGGTCCAGCGCGTACAGGTTGGCGCCCTTGTCGAACAGGTCGTTCTGAGGCGAGTTGAGGTACTTCGGCTGCTGGTCCGGGTGGAGCGCCCGGCCGCCGAACCCGATCACCCGGCCCTCGACGTCGCGGATCGGGAAGATCAGGCGCTCGCGGAACCGGTCGTAGACTCGCCCACCATCCTCGCTCTGGCCGAGCGCGCCGGCCTTGACACACTCCTCGATGGTGTAGCCGGCTCGGGTCAGGTGGCGCTCCAGGCCGCGACCGGCCGCATCGGAGTAGCCCAGCCCGAACCGCTCGACGCTGGCCGGCGTGATGCCGCGCTGCTCGGCGTAGGCGCGGGTCTCGGCGCCGGCATCGCCCATCAGCGAGGCACGGTAGTAGAG
>Ga0075428_100005092_pt1 | contig 14606 bp, 10 predicted proteins | sample RhiMetdeltSRZDD2_FD_75291 | JGI IMG/M metagenome (GOLD analysis project Ga0075428, IMG submission 75291) | Populus rhizosphere microbial communities from Tennessee, USA - Rhizosphere MetaG P. deltoides SRZDD2 | ecosystem: Host-associated > Plants > Roots > Rhizosphere > Soil | place: USA...
CGAACAGCTCGGGCGCTTCTGGACGGAAGTCCGGCCGGCACTCACCGCTGGCACACCGACGAGCCCGCCGATGGTGGCGGGCGGGTGACACGCCGGCAGACGGGCAGGCGGTACCGGCTCGTAGAGCAACGTGGGGGAGGGTCTCAGAGGTATTGAAGCGGAAGGACCCCTCTGTATGGTCCATAGCCGCCTGACGGTGACCACCCCTTCGGGTCTCCCAGAGGTCCCATAGAGGCCTCTGCTGGGGCTGCGATACGACCACACGATGGCCTCTGTCCCCCGTCGTGGGCCTGGGCGGGAACAGACCGCAGGCGGGGGCCATACCAGGGAAGGAGGCGTCATGACTACACAGCCATGGGTATTGCGCGGGAGACGGGTGCTGCGGACAGGCGCCACCCGTCCGCAGTGTCTTGATATGGTGATCGGTCCTGACGGGCGCATTACCACGTTGACGCCAAGTGCGCCCGCTGTGCCAGGGGCACAGGACATCAACCTGATAGGGCGGCTCATCACGCCCGGGCTGGTCGATGCGCATCAGCATCTGGACAAGTCGCGCACGCGGCGCGAGGTGCCTAATCGTGCCGGCACGCTCGGAGGCGCCATCGCCGCCTTCCGCGCCTATGCGGAGCACCGGATGGCTCATGCAGAGCTCCTCGCCCGCACTGAACGGACCATGGAGGCATGCCTCGCCCGTGGCACGGTCGTGATGCGCTCGCACGCCAATGTAGATCCGGTCCTGCGCACCCGCAGCGTCGAGGCCTTGATTGACCTGCGCGAACGGTGGCATAAACGCCTCCGCTCAATTTCTCGCAGTTTGTAGAAGGTTCAAGTTGGTGTCTATAGGAACGAGTCCGCATCCAAGATGCGCGCCTTTTGGCACAGGATGGGCTCTGAAATGGCGAGGAGGTTGGCCAGCTTCTCGGCCAGTGTTGACGAGCTACAAACTCCGAGAAATTGAGCGACATAATTAAGGTTAGATACGCGCCGTCGCGAGTTCGCCGCCATATGCGGGATCCCGCGCGGCTGTCAAATCGCGAGCAGGACCGCACAGCCAAACCTGCCGTAGACCGCGGTGTCTGGTGTCGACAGCAGGTCCTGCTTCCTGCTCCAGTGATCGCGAATGGATAAGCCTACAGGGAGACCCAATGCTATCGTTCAACCCTACGCCGCAGCAGATCTTCCGGGCTCGCGTTTTCGAGGAGCCGCTGGTGCCTCTAGGAGGCGAGCCCAGCCCGGTCGAAAATGCGGCACTCGCGGCCGCACTCGAGCAGTACTCGAGGCGCTCGGCACCGGATGACTTCTCCAGTTTGACCGCCTTTGTCGATGCATATCCAAACTCCGCCTGGAACGCGGCGCTACTAACGGATCTCGGCATAGAATATTACCGCACAGGTCACTATTCGAAAGCACTGGACGCGTGGCGGCGGGCTTGGGAACTGGGCAAGACCGTCACCGATCCGCGAGGCAAGGCCCTTGCAGACCGAGCGGTTGGCGAACTCGCCTACATGTATGGACGTCTGGGACGGATGATAGAGCTCGAGACGTTGCTCGAGTCAGTTAAGGATCGCGCGTTCTCGGGCCCAGCGACGGAAAAAATCGTCGGCGCGCGGGAAGGCCTCCACAATATGCGGACTCGGCCGGAAGTGTCATTCCGGTGTGGGCCGCTTGCCTTGCATCGCGTCAAGCTCGCCGTCGAGCCGCAGAACCCCAGGAGCGATTTGGTCCACGCGGCTCAATCCACGCAGCAGGGGTGCTCACTTCTGCAAGTGGCGGAGCTATCACGAAAACTCGGTCTCGAGTTCCAAATGGCATATCGCCAGCCGGGGGCGCAGTTCATTGTGCCCTGCGTCGTCCATTTGAAGCTGGACCATTATGCCGCGATGGTTCGGAAAGAAGGCGACCGTTACCTGCTTCAGGATCCCACATTCGGAAATGATACATGGGCCACCCGTGAAGCGCTCGAAGGCGAAAGCAGCGGCTACTTCCTTATTCCGTCGGGACGACTACCGCCCGGTTGGCGAGTTGTCGATGCCCGCGAAGGCGAAACGGTGTGGGGCAAGGGCAATGTCGGCGGCCCGGATCCAGGCCCCCATGGGCCGTGTGATCCCGCCTCCGACGGAGCTGGCCAATGCCCGCAACCGGATCCGGCCTGCAACGGTATGGCGACACCGCGGGTGCACCTCCTGCTCGTCAGCCTGAACATCAACGATCAGCCGGTTGGCTATACCCCGCCCGTCGGTCCCGCGGTCCGTTTTATGGTTCGCTATAACCAGCGCGACGCGTCCCCGCCGGCAAACTTCACGTATTCGAATTTGGGACCTAAATGGACCTTCGACTGGCTTTCTTACATCACCGACGACCCATCCAATCCTCTCGCAGACGTCACCTATTACATTATGGGCGGCGGCACGCGGACGTTTACCGGATTTGACAGCAATACGCAGAGCTATGCGTTTCAGCTGTATGATCAGACAAAGCTCACGCGCACTTCGCCCGATGCTTATGAGATGCTGTCGTGCGATGGCACGCGAAAGGTCTTCAGTCAGTCCGACGGCTCTACCGGCGCCCCACGAAACGTTTTTTTGACGCAGCTGATCGACCCGGCCGGCAACGCTGTCTCGCTCACCTATGATAACGATCTGCGGGTCGTCCGCATCACCGACGCCATCGGCCAGATAACCACCATCTCTTATGAACACCCGACCGACATCCACAAGATCACCAAGGTCATCGATCCTTTTGGGCGCTTCGCAACTTTCGATTACGATTCGGCCGGCCGGCTCGTCAAAATCACGGACGTCATTGGCATTATCTCGCAGTTCGCCTATGACGCCGGCGATTTTATTACCACCCTCACTACCCCCTACGGCGTCACGACCTTCACCAAGACGGAGAACGGCACCACCCGTGCGCTCGAGACTCTCTATCCTGACGGCGAGCGGGAGCGTGTCGAGTTCAACCAGTCCACCAATATTCCCTCTTCCGATCCCCCGCAAACCGTGCCCGGCGGCGTGGCGACTCGGAACGAATTCCTCGTTTTCCGCAACACCTTCTATTGGGACAAACAAGCATCCGCGGTCGCTTCCGGCGACTATACGAAGGCGAGACTCTATCATTGGCTCCACACGACCGATTTTCACCTGGCGGTGGGCATCCTTGAGAGCACCAAACAACCCCTCGAGGGCCGCGTGTGGTTCGACTATGCGGGCCAGTCGAGCGATGCCGTCGGGCCCATCAAGGTTGGGAAGACCAGCAAGCCAAACTATATCGGTCGCGTGCTAGATGACGGCTCCACGCAGTTTTACACCTACGAATACAACGACTTCGGCAACATTACTAAAACGATCGACCCGGTGGGCCGGACGCTCTCGTATATTTATGCTGAAAACAGCATCGACTTGCTGGAAGTCCGACAGACGCGGGCCGGTCAGAACGAGTTGCTCTGGCAGACGACCTACAATTCCCAGCACTTGCCGCTGACCGTCAAAGACGCCGCCGGCCAGACGACCACTTATACCTATAACGCCAGCGGACAGGTTCTGACTGTCACGAACGCGCTCGGCGAGACGACGACCTGTCATTACGATGCCAATGGCTACCGCACCGCAGTGGTCGACCCGTTGGGCGGTACGACCAAATGGACGTATGATGAGGTTGGCAGGGTTCGCACCAGAACCGATGAAAGCGGCTATACCCTCACCTTTGACTACGACGCGCTCGATCGTCTGACGAAGATCACCTACCCGGATTCGACCTCCGATCAGTTTACTTACACGCGGCTGGATCCCACGCTTATCGTGGACCGCACCGGACGACGGACCTCCTTCGAGTACAATAGTGTTCGGCAGATGGTAAAGCGGACTGATCCGCTCAATCGCACCACTTTGTTTCAATGGTGCAGGTGCGGCGATCTGAGGAGCCTGACCGATGCGATGGGCCGCACGACCACCTGGCGACACGACATACAGGGACGCGTTAAAAGCAAGGAATACGCAGACGGCTCTAAAGTTATATACCTGTATGAAAGTGCCAGCGGCAGGCTCAGGCAAAAGATAGACGGGAAACTGCAGCTGACGGATTACCAATACAACCGTGATGATGCGGTGAGCGCGATTAGCTATTCCAATGCTGCGGTCGCGACCCCCATGGTTTCTTTTGTGTACGATCCGAACTATCCCCGTCTCACCGCCATGACCGACGGTACGGGAACAACGCTTTTCTCGTACCATCCTATCACCCCCACACCAGGCTTGGGTGCAGGACAACTGGCGTTGATCGACGGTCCGTTGTCCAATGACACGTTAACATTTAGCTATGACGAACTAGGGAGGTTGGTCGGCTGGGGCACCAATGGCACGACGCGCTCGATCGTCTTAGACGCTGGCGGCCGCGTGATCCGCGAGGCCAACGCGCTCGGGACCTTCGATTATGCCTATGATGGTCCCGCCAACCGGTGCATATCAATCAGTTATCCGAACAATCAGAAAACCCTTTTCAGCTATCTCGACAACATTGGCGATCGGCGACCGGAGCGGATCACCAATCAGAAAGCAGCGAACTTGGTGTCCGAGTTCCGTTATAGCTACGACGGCCCGACAGGGCGGATCATCACTTGGTCGCAGAACGCGCAGTCTGAGAGTCCGGTTGTTTTCACTCTTTCATATGACGCGGCGGATCAGCTCACCTCTGCTAGCAAAGCGCAAAACGGTACCGCGCTGCAGACCTTCCGCTACGCATACGACTTTGCCGGCAATCGTCAAACCGAGGAGCTCAATGGCTCCACTCAGAAATTCTCCTCGAACGCTCTCAATGAGCTTACGGCGATCGATCCCCGCACCGATTCTGCTGCTGTGTATAAGTGGGACGCTGCACAACGACTAGTTAGCGTGCAGGCCGGAAAAAGCTCTACTGAGTTTACGTATGACGGTTTTGGCCGAATGGTTGGCATACGCCAGCTGGTCGATGCCACAGAGGTATCCAACAAGCGCTACTTATGGGTCGGCTCCGAGATTATCGAGGAACGCACCGCGGCGGGCGAAGTAACGAAACGGTACTTTCCGCAGGGGGTGAAGTTGGAAGTCGGCGCGACGCCCGGCACATATTTCTACACGCGAGACCATTTGGGCTCGGTGCGCGAGCTCATTGACGACGTTGGTAGCGTGCGCGCGCGGTTCGATTACGACCCATACGGCTCGCGCGATCGAATCAGCGGGGATCTTGAGTCTGATTTTGGGTACACTGGACTCTTCCACGATCCGACAACGACATTGTGCTTCGCAACGTATCGGACCTACGACGGCGCACTGGGGCGCTGGTTATCCAGGGATCCGTTGCCCAACGTAGAAAAGCGAGACACCAATCTATATGTCTATGTTGGCAACAACCCGATCAACCTGATCGACCCGGAGGGCACCCAAACCCCAATATTGCCTCCGCCGCCGGATCCCGAACATCCCACTGGCCCAACCATACCCGTCCCGGGGCCCGGCTCCCCGACCATACCCGTCCCGCCCCCAAACCCGGCTCCCGACGTTCCGCCTGGGCAACCTTCTCCGTATCCGGGTAATCCCGGAAAGCCGACTATCCCAAAGCCACCCAAAGTTCCGAAAGTTCCAGATTGGGTTTGGCTGACGGTGGAGATATGCGGCCTTATTATCATCATCCTTATTGTTCCTAAACCAATATAGGTCCGTCTGCCCGACATTAGTCGGCAGCCGTCTGACTAGCGTCGCGCGGACAGCGCGATGTTTTGAACCGGAGACAGATCAATGCTGAGATATTCCTACGATGCTAGCGGTAACACGGTGGGTCGGGCGCAAGCGGAAATAGCGCCACCAATAATTTTGGGCCAGCCCGTTAAGCAAACCGTAGAGCTTGGCCAGATTGCGACATTCTCGGTGGTCGTGGCGGACGCGAGCGGCGTGACGTTTCAATGGAAATTCAACGGCGTGGATATCCCCGGCGCCACTGGCGACAGCCTCTTGCTGACCAATGTCAGCGCCGCCAACGCGGGGCAATATTCGGTCGTGGTGACCAACAGCGCCGGGAGCGTCACTAGCGCCCCAGCAGCACTGACGGTGGGCAAGGACGGCGACGCACGTGACACCTCCCCACCGCTGACGCTCGTCGCCTACAGTGATCCAGGGGGGACGGTGACGGTCGCGCCAATGAAGCTCAGTTATGATCGCGGGGAAACCGTTACCCTGACCGCAATGCCTGTGGCGCCGAGTGCCCTTATTGGCTGGGCGGGGGACCTGAACATCGGGGATCTCGTCAGTACCACCAATCCGGTCAGTTTTGTCATGAGTGGCAGCAAGACAGTGCGGGCAAGGTTCGCCTCCGCGATACCACTCCCAGCAGGGCTGGTGGCATTCTGGCGCGGCGAGACCGATGCAACCGACCTGATCGGCGGGCATAATGGAGTCTTCTTCGCCGGCACGTCCGCTGTCGCGCCAAGCATCACGCGATTTGGCAAGGTAGGCGGCGCCTTTGCTTTCGACGGTACGGTGCATGTGCACGTCCCGCATTCGAATGCGTTGACGCCAGCGCAGATGACTGCCGAAGCATGGATCTTTCCCACTATGCTCAGCGGCGACCACCAGACCGTCATCGCGCGGGGATCGCCAACGAACGAAGACGATGCCTGGTGGCTGGGTGTCTTCAATGGCAAGCCGCGATTTTGGTCAAAGCACACTGGCGCCGGTATGCTGCTGCTGGAAGCGCCGTCTGCCATTCCCTTGAAGGCATGGACACACTTGGCAATCACCTTCGACGGTATGACCAAGTGCCTCTATGTCAATGGCGCACAGGTTGCATCGCAGAGAGGACTGGGCGCGCTGATCTATGAGCCAGCACCAGTGCCCGTGACCATCGGGTCGGACTGGGGCTTTAATGTGAGCAGCGCCCGCTTCACCGGGTTCGTGGATGAGGTCGCCCTCTATAACAGGGCGCTTACGCTCAATGAAGTTTTCGATATCTACAATGCGGACTTCACGGGGAAGAACGTTACAAGGCCGTATTTCACGTCGCCTTCCCCGTTGCCGGATGTGGCTCCCGGCGCCCGGTATTCACAGCAGCTGACGACGGTCCTCGGCACGGCGCCCGTTAGCTTCTCGCTGACTGGAGGCGCTCTGCCACTTGGCACGACGCTTTCGTCCACTGGCTTGGTGAGCGGCGTCTCCAACACCTCTGGAACCTTTGACTTTACTGTTTCGGCGACGGATGCTGCGGGCAAATCGGCCGAGCACCTCTACGTGCTGCGCGTCCTGCAGCCCATTGCGCTGCCGGCTGACATGGTGGCGTGGTGGCGTGGTGAATCCGCGGCGGGCGACACGGCATTGGACACCATCGGGGGCCACGATGGCAGATTTTTTAGCGGAAATGCCGCGGCGAGCGCTGCGTATACACCGGACGGAAAGGTCGGAAGCGCCTTTGCCTTCGATGGAACGGTTTACATCCGAGTTCCCGATGCAGAGGAACTCCGACCCAATGCAATGACGGCGGAAGCATGGGTCTTTCCCACGGTGCAGAGTGGTAATCACCAGGCGATCATCGCACGCGGATCCTCCACCAACGATGATGATGCGTACTGGATGGGCGTGTTCAATGGCATCCCACGGTTTTGGTCGAAGCATGCCGGTTCCGGGATGTTGTTGCTGGAAGCGCCGGCGGCCATTCCGCTGAACGCATGGACGCACTTGGCGATCAGCTTCGATGGCACGACCAAGCGGCTTTACGTCAATGGAGCGCAAGTGGCATCGCAGGGGGTACCGGCGGTGATGATCTACGAACCACTGCTGCCGCCAGTGACAATCGGCGCGGACTGGGGGCGTAATGCACCTGTCGATATCTTTCATGGACGGCTGGACGAAGTCAGCCTTTATCGCCGCGCTTTGTCGTCGGACGAAATCTTCAGCATCGTGGATGCCGAATCCGCTGGAAAGAGAGCTACGGGACCTTACATCCATTCGCCATCCCGGCTGCCGGTTGCGATCGTTGGCCAAGCGTTTTCGCATCTGTTCACCTCTGTTTTAGGAACCGCACCTGTTGCATATGCGTTGTCGACATCGAGCACTTTGCCTCCCGGCTTAACGCTGAGCTCCACAGGCGTGCTGAGTGGAGTTCTTGCAAGTACCGGACGGTTCGCCTTTGTGGTGCGTGCCACGGATGCGGCGGGGTTGGTCGCGGAGCAGCGCTGCGCCCTTCAGGCGTTTGCAAGTGTCCCACTGCCGGCTGGGGCAGTAGGATGGTGGAGAGCTGAGGGCGATGCTCGGGATGCCGTGGGCGCGAATCACGGGGCCCTGCGCAATGGCGCCGGATTCTCCCCAGGCAACGTAGGGCAGGCTTTCTCTCTGGATGGCTCGACGGGTTTCGTCGACATTCCTGATGCCCCGGCACTGCGCCCCGTTTCGCTCACACTGGAGGCATGGGTAGCGTTCGATGCGATTCCCGGCATCAGAGTCGTTTTCGACAAACTGGCGGGTACCGGCATCAACACCTCTTACGCTCTGTGGCTGGAAAACGGCAGCCTCAGAGGTGCGGTGGGCGACGCTACGGCCCGCGGACCTGTCCTCAGTGTCGGCTTCTCCCCGGTGCCGGGGCGCTTCTACCACTTGGCGTACACGTTCGATGATGGCGCGAAGCGACAGACGCTCTACCTCGATGGATCCTCAGTCGCTACGGGAACTGTGGCAAACGCCATCGGTTACGACGCCCAGCCACTGCTCCTCGGACGTGGGAGGCAAAACGGCACAGCGAACTTTTTCCTGCAGGGCCGCATAGACGAAGCGGCCATTTATAATCGGGCGCTGAACGGAGTGGAAATCGCTTTACTTTACAACGCAGGACCTGCAGGAAAGCACCTACGAACGAGAACGTAGGCTGCACGAAGAGAGACGGTGAATACCTTATTTGTCATCCGGAGCAGTGCCACGCCTCGGGGGCAGCCGTGGACATCTGTCGTGACGCTCTCCCATGGGCGCCACGGGCTGCGCGCACGGCGGAGGGCGGTGTTGGAGACATGGCGCGCACCCTCTCTGGGGCGCCATGAGCACCGTGAATTTAGGCGCAGTACATGGCGCGATTTGACCCCCCTAGAATACCCACAACCGCTTGCCACCAAAGAAGTTACGTCGAGAGATACAGTAGGTCTAAGGGGGTTGAGATAGAGCTCATGAGCCGTCGCGAGGCTCGCGAACTCGGGAGAAGCGCCTGGACGCGTGCCAGGCGCTTTTTTATGCCGTAGCCTCCACGCGGATGACCACGACTGGTTTGCCCAACTGGCGCAGGCACTGCACCATGTGGGCAGTGCCTGGGGACTGGCCATCCCAGAATGCGATGAGCACAACGCCTGCCTGCGCCATCTGGAAGTTGCGGCGCACGCCAGCGCTTTTCCCAAACCGCTCCCAATCAGCGCGAAAGAGCTGATGCTTGACCGCGTGCTTCCAGGCCCAGCGGTAGCCGAGCAGCTCTGCGCCCCGCTCCCCGCCTGTGAGGACCTGCGTGATGCGGGGGCGCTCCGGCGCCAGCGTCTGACACAGGAGCTGATAATCCGTGAACGTCCGTGCACCAGCGATGATCACTTTCATGAGGCCTCCCTCTGCATGATGCGGCCCTGCGGGTGGCCCCCTGCCACTGCGTGGGCAGAGGGCGCCCAGCTTAACGGGCGCCCTTCCCTGGCCACGCACCGTGGATGCACACCGGGTGGTGCACCGCTGTGGCGTGGCGCCCCGCCCGCAGGGCGGCCTGCCAGTGCTACCTGCTCCTAGAAGGGACAGGTCTCGTCCTGGAGTTCATAGGGCCTCTGATGCTCCCCTGTCGCCCTGGAGAGCTGCATCCACGCGGCCAGCTCCTCCTCACTGCCGTCTTCGAGGATCTCTCCGGTTTCGAGATCGATCTGCATGGTTCTGCCTTTCCTGCGCGCGCAGCGCACCCGTGGGGTTGTGTCTTGGGGGTGAAAAAGGAAAAAAACCTCACGAAGAGGTTTTTTTCTGAGGGCTGTGTGCTGCAGCGGTGCACCTGCGGGTGCCTGTGCTCCCCCCTGAGCGCCCGTTCCTGCCCTGACGCCGGGGAGTAAAACATGCGATACGGCCCCTGGCCGCGACGCGGCCGGTTGCTGCGGCATTTTTGGTTTTCTTCCTCCTTCCCGCGCCTCTTCAATCCTGGCGGATCAAGGCCATGTCAAGGGGGAACCCATTGCGTGCAATGGGGAGGGCGCTGGCGCCCAGCCTTGACGTGTGGCCCCGCCGGGATTACATTGCGCTTCTTGAGGAGGAAGAAAAACGCCGCAGCAACGAGCAGCGCTGCTTCAGCGCTGCCAGGGGCCGTCCACAGCGGCTTTTCCCCGGCGTCAGGGCGGGCGCGCAGGGGAGGGAGCACGCGCCCGCCCCCGGTGCCCGGCAGCACACAGCCCGGCAGTATAAGACCATTCGTACAACCACGGAGCGCAGCGACCTGCGAGGGGTGGGGGGGCACGCTGCCCCTGCGCTGCACGCCAGCCCACGCCTGTACCGCGTCCGGCACGTGTGTGCGCCGCCTGTCCCCCGGCACGCACAGGGCCAGCGACCGCGGTCCGCCAGCCGGAAAGCAACGGAGGGCCTGGCCTTGACGTAGGAGCCCTGGGGCAGTACATTCCAAACGCTTGCACGAAGGGAGGAACGACCGCAGAGGACCCGTGGCAGGAGCGGCACAGCCGCTGACCTCCAGGAGCGGTCAGCGATCTGCAGAACCCCCTGGAGGGCGGTGCCGGATGGCAGGAATCAGCGGCACGGGCAGAGTGCAGCAGCGCCGGTGCCTTCCTTCTTGAGCCCCTGGGAGCCGAGTTGGTACGGCAAGGCGCAGCGTCCGTTCGAGCGCCTTGCCGCGCCGACGGGGGCCAGAATGTCGCCTGGCAGCCCAGCGGTGCGCGGGGGCAGTGCAGCAGCGACGCTGCCTCAGCCGTTGCCCTGACCGGTCCGCGGGCGGCTACGTTGACTGGTATACCGAGGCGACGACTCGTGCGCGAGCTTTGCGTGGCCTGGACGCCACGGAGGCCTCGCCTCGGCGGTGGGCCTCATGGCGCAGCCGTGGACAATGGTGGCGTGGGCCCGTGGCCCGCGCGACCGAACGACCCTGCCGCATCAGCGCTGTACAGACTGGTCCGCTGACTATGACCGAGCCAGCACGGGCGCTTGCGCCACACACGTTATCCACATGCGCTGGGGAAAAAGGTGTGCACGAGCGGGTGCACGGCTGCGGGTCAGGGGGCTTCGGCAGCCTGCCTGCTGGGGGAGCAGGGACAGGAGCAGGGCGAGGGAACGCCACGGCAGGCATCCACAGGAGGAGGTGGTCCTGTGTGGAGGAGAGTCGCCAGAAAAAGGATGCGCCGAAGGAGACGATGATGCCACAGTCGGAGCGACGTGAGGCGTTGCCGGACCATCCGGTGCCGGCATGGGTAGCCGCCCCGGAAGCCTGGCGGCGCCGCGTCGATGGCCTCGTGGTCCAGCCCCTCGCGCGCTGTCGATTAGTGACGTCGACGCGCTGGGGGTGCAGAGGCACACCGCGGACTTTGTCTGTGAGGAGGGCTGGATGGTGCCGGAGCAGCGGTGGGACGGTGTCGCCGTGGCGGCCCTGCTCTGGCGCGCTGGCGTGCTGCCGGAGGCGCGCTTCCTGAAGGTGTATGCAGGAGACTTTACTGTGCTCCTGCCCCTAGAGGAGGCCCTGACGGGCGGGACCCTCCTGGCACGCCGTCTCTACGGCACGCCGCTCACGCCAGACCATGGCGCACCGCTGCGGCTGGTGGCGCCCGGGCGAGCGTGCTTCTAGAGTGTGAAGTGGGTGGATCGGCTGGAGGTACTGGCGGCGGAGTCCCCCACGACCGGGGAGACCATCGCCTGCACCCGGGTGCAACGCTGAGTTGGTGGCCGCACCCGTCCCCACTCGGATGGTGTCATGTAGGGGGTGGTGGGTCACGAGCAGGATGCGCTCTGCTCGATCTGGTGGATCAGGTAAGGAAAGGACGGACGATGAGCGCGATCATGGTGTAGATTCCCGATGACCTGGACCTCGCCCTCAATGTCGCTCCAGACGCGCTCGCGCCGGCGTTATTGGTCACGGCCGCGGTGAAGCTGTTTGAGCTGGGGAAGATCTCGGCGGGGAAAGCCGCCGAACTGGCGGGGATGCCCAAGCCGCTGTTTCTCATGACGCTGGCCGAGTGGGGGTGTCCGCCAGTACGCTCAGTGCCGAGGACATCGCGCAGGACCTGGCGAATGCCTGAGGCGGTCATCAGTAATACGTCCCCGCTGCAGTATCTCTACCAGGTGGGGCAGCTCCCGTTGTTGGCCCATTTGTACCAGCAGGTGACAATCCCCGCGCGGTGGTCCAGGAACTGGCCGCCGGGGCCGCGCGCGGTGTGGCCCTGCCGGTGCTGCCCGAGATGGCATGGCTCCAGGTGCAAGTGCCCAGCGCGCCGCAGGTGTGGCGGGTGGCGAGTACCCTGGGGGCAGGCGAACGTGAAGCCCTCGCCCTGGCCCTGGAGACGCCCACCGCGCTGCTGCTGGTGGATGATGGCCACGCGCGGCGCTTCGGCCGGCTCCTCGGGCTGCGGATGACGGGGACGGTGGGGGTGCTGGCCCGGGCGACCCGGGAAGGGCTCGTGCCACGCCTGGCGCCGCTGCTGAACCGTCTGGACAGCATCGGCTTTCGGCTCAGCGCGCAGGCACGGGCCATGGCCTTGACCCTGGTGGGGGAGCCGCCCTAGCGTCGCGGGGCGAGCCGCCCCGCAGGCCTGCCCGGCCGTGCGGGAGCGGAGGAGGGCGGTGGTGAAGCGATACGTCCTCAGCACTTACTGTCATTGTTCCCATGGTACTATTTCCATATCCTTCTTTTACCTCCTGTATCTCCTGCTAAAAATTCTCTCGTGTATTTGATATCAACAGCTTACATAGATCATCCGGTATGAAGAAGCCATCGCGAGGAGGCGAACAGAGGGCCGCCGTCTGGGCATCGCACCCTGAGGAACACGGGAGCGATGATGTCGTTGCTCCTCCCGTCTGCGACCACCGGGTAGTCCCTCATCGCTAGGTGGTGTGTGAGCGGTACAACCCCTCGGGGTCAGCCGCGGCCGCCGGCCCTGATGCTGCCACACGGGTGCGAGGGTCAGCGCGTGCGGCGGATGACAGTGTGGTGGACGTTCCGCAGACATGTACCGGATCATCGTCACTCTGCGTCAGCAATCCGCGCACAGGTTTTCCGCACTGCGCAGCCTAGAGGGCGCAGGGAAAGGCAACCTCAGGAGCCATGATGCGAGCACTGACGGGCTGTGCGCACGCAGGCTATGCGGCTTTGCATGTCCGTGACATGCGGTCGCACGGTGACCGTGACCCGCTACAGACCAAGAGTAGCCGGGCGATGGATGGTAACCGCCACAGAACATTGTCTGCCCATCTCCTGGGTATCTTTTGGGTATCTCTCCATGCTATGATCGCGCCTCGCACGGAGCGCTCCAGGTGTTGCAGAGACACTGGAGGGGCTCAGACAGGTACAGGCACCGTGCGGTGCGGTGACGGGCCGGGAGGGACTGGGTCGTGCGCCAGGGGCCTCAACCGACAACCACAGGCGCGGCGAGAGCGTCTTCGCGGTCCATGCATGACTCTCGGAGGCTCACCATGGCAGACACGGTCGCACCACGTCCCATGATTGCGCAACTCGTCGCGACCATGCGCGCACTGGCCGGTGCGCATCCCGGGTTCCGTCCCGTGCACGCCAAGGGCCTGGTCTGCGCAGGGACGTTTCGCGCGACACGCGAGGCCCGCGGCATCAGCCGGGCGCTGCACCTGCAAGGTCAGGCGATCCCCACCCTCGTGCGCTTTTCGAATGGCAGCGGCAATCCGGACGTGCACGATGGCCTCGCCAATCTGCGGGCGCTGGCCGTGAAATTGCAGTTGCCCGATGACCAGCAGGCCGATATCCTGGCCAACTCGATCGAAGGATTTCCTGCGCGCACGCCTGAGGACTTGCTCGCGTTCCTGCAGGCGCAGCTCCCGGACCCGGTCACCGGCCAGCCCATACCCGAGGCACTGCCCCGCTTTCTGGACCGTCACCCCGTGGCCCGCGCCTTTCTTGAGCTGCTGATGCAGAAACCCGTGCCGGCCAGCTACGGCCAGGCCAGCTACCAGGGGGAACATGCCTTTCTGTTCACGGCCGCAGATGGCAGGCGCCGATTCGGCCGCTATCACTGGCGGCCTGAGGCGGGAGAAGCTTATCTCTCCCTGGACGAGGCGAGCCAGCGCAACGCCAATTTCCTCCGCGAGGAGCTGGAGCGTCGCCTCCAGGACGGTCCGGTCGCGTTCCGCCTCCTCCTGCAAGTGGCTGCCTAGAGCGATCCGACGGACGACGTCACCACCCTGTGGCCCGCGGACCGGTCCCTGGTCGACCTGGGGCGGCTGGAGGTGAGCGCCATATCGCCGACCAGCGCGGCCGACGAGAGCCGCCTCGTGTTCGACCCGACCAACCTGACGGACGGCATCACGCTCTCGGCCGATCCGCTGCTGCTGGTCCGGTCGACGGCCTACGCCATCTCGTACGACGAGCGCAGCCAAGGCGCGTGAGTGGTCCCCGCGCGGCACAGC
>Ga0075428_100005093_pt1 | contig 14605 bp, 14 predicted proteins | sample RhiMetdeltSRZDD2_FD_75291 | JGI IMG/M metagenome (GOLD analysis project Ga0075428, IMG submission 75291) | Populus rhizosphere microbial communities from Tennessee, USA - Rhizosphere MetaG P. deltoides SRZDD2 | ecosystem: Host-associated > Plants > Roots > Rhizosphere > Soil | place: USA...
TGGCCACCTGATCGAACGGGACGCCCTCGGCCAGCTTCTGCTGGACCTGCTGGAGGCTGTCCGTGTTGTCCACCAGGATGTGGCGGGCGTGAACCATCTCCTCCGTGCGCTGGACGTTCTTGCCGATGTCCTCGCGCAGCTTGTCACGCGAGAGCTCGGCGCGCTTCAGCTCGCGGTAGGCGGCGTCGGTCAGGTTTGCGCGGGAGAGGAAGCTCTGATACGCCGAGTCGAAGGCGTCCGCCGCCAGTGTGGGGACCGCCGTCGAGGTCGGGATCGGGCCGGCCGTTGGCGTCGTCGTCGGGCTCGGCGAATCATCGGCGGCTGGCACGGCGGTCGGCGAGGGGGTCGGGTTTCGCATCGCCTCTTGTTCGGCGATGTCTTTGCGCACACCCACTTCGACTTCGGCATCTGAAACCGTCAGTCCGCGACGGGCCAGCTCGGCAGCGACCAGTTTCTCCTCGATCATCGTGTCGAGAACTTGATCCGGAAGGCCGGAGCGCTGGAGCGTCACCTGGGTCGCGGCCTGCGCCAGTCCTTGCGCCTGGTAGAACTGGGCCTGCTGATCGAGCGCGGCAGCTCGCGGCTTGACGCGGTCCAGAATCTGGGCCAGCGTGATCTTCTCGCCGTTCACGGTGGCCGCCGTCTCGGAGGCCCGCATGACGTTCTCGCGGAAGTAGCCGAACGCGAGAATCAGCACGACGACCAGGATGACGGCGCCGACGCCGGCGATCAGGAAGTGATTGACGCGCTTCTCACGGTTCCAGCGTCGAAGCTGGCGCCGCGAGGGATAGAGGGCGGCAAGTCGTACGGCCGCGCTCTTGCTGCGCGACGGTGAGCGATGTCGAACTGCTGGCATGCGGGCGGGATCTCTCAGGGCAGTCGCCAGAGCGCATGACCTCAGGAATCTGAGCCACGCCCCCTGGCGACTGCCTTCGAAGCCTACTCGGTGGCCGTCGCGGCGGCCGGCTCGGGAGCAGGTGCATCCTCGGGCTCAGCAGCCGGAGGCGCCGCGGGCGCTGCTGGCGGCGCCTCGGCCACGGCAACCGCGCCCTCGGTCTCCGTACCGTTGGTCGCGGCCTCGGTCTGGATGCCGTTCGTCGCGGCCTCGGTCTCGGTGCCGTTGGTCGCGGCCTCGGTCTCGGTGCCGTTCGTCGCGACAGCAGACTCCGGCGTGGCAGCGGCCTCGGGCGCCGGTGCGCCGTCTGCGCTGGCTACCGCGGCCGGTACCTGCTCCGGGCGCTGGAAGCGCGGCCCACGATCGGACGGGCGCCGATCGTCCGGCGAGCGGAGGACCATGCCGCTGATCCGAATGTGCTCGGCGGTGTACGGCAGCAACGCGACGTGTCGGGCGCGCTTCAGGGCAACCGCGAGGGCGCGCTGGTGGCGGGCGCAGGTGCCGGTCTTGCGCCGTGGCTCGATCTTGCCGCGCTCAGAGAGGTGGCGGCGCAGCCGAGCGATGTCCTTGTAGTCGATGTAGCTGACCTTGTCAACGCAGAACGTACAGACTTTTCGACGCGGCGGATACTTCCTGGCGTACTCGCCTCGGCGACCGCCTCGGCCGCCGCCACTTCCACCGCCTGGCTTTCTGGCTGGCACTGAATGCTCTCCACGGTCGCGGTGGCAGGCACAACGGCCGCGCCACCGCGTGATGTTTGCCGGATGACGGATCTAGAACGGAAGATCCTCGAGGTCCCCATCGTCGGCCGAGTCAGGCCGCGTTTGCGGTGCCTGCCTTGGCGGGCTGCTCGATGCCGAGCGCTCGCGCGGCGGCGAGCTGCTGCCGCCGAAGTCGCCGCCACTCTGGTCGCCGGACGCCTCGTCGTTAGGACGGGGATTTGCGAATTCCACATCGTTCGCGACGATTTCTAGTCCGGCCCTGACCTGGCCCTGCTGATCTGTCCAGGGGCGGGCCTCGAGACGACCGTCGACGCAGACAAATGTGCCTTTCCGCAGATGTTGAGACAGAAACTCGACACGCTGCCCAAACATCGTCACGCGAACCCACTCAGTCCGCTTTTGCCACTCTCCGTCAGGGGTACGCGTGTTGTAGTTCGAGGCCACGTTGAATCGCAAGAAGGGAGTGCCGTTCGCCGAGTACCGCATCTCGGGGTCACCCCCAAGATTCCCGACAAGGGTCGCCTTGAGCATCGCCCCGCCCCCTCCGCCGACTACGCCTCGTCCAGTCGGACGAGCAGGTGACGAATCACGGACTCATTCAGCTTCAGCGAGCGCTCGAGCGGCCCGGTGTCGTCTGGCGAGAGCTTCAACTTCGACACCGTGTAGAAGCCGTCCCGATGCTTCGCGATCGGGTATGCCAGGCGCCGTCGACCCCACTTCTGAACGTCGACGACTTCACCGCCTCGGCCGCTGATTTGCGTCCCAAGCCGTTCGGTGGTCGCATCGACCCCGGCCTCGTCGAGCTCAGGGCTGAGTACGACCATCAACTCGTAGTCACGCACGTATGCACACTCCTTTCTGTGGGCTTGCCCTCCGCCTGCAGCCCGGGCCCTGTGCAAGATCCGGCAGCGTGAGGGCAGAAAGGTGGCGACTCTCGAAGGAGCCGCGCGTGTCCGGCGACCAGTCGTCGCGGACTGACGGAAAGTATACCGGACAACTGCCTATTGCCAGTCGTACCGCTCTTCGTTCCAGGGGTTGCCGCGCATGTGGTAGCCGTAGCTCTCCCAGAAGCCGGGCCGGTCCTCGGCCACGAACTCGAAGCCGCGCAGCCACTTGGCACTCTTCCAGAAGTAGAGATGGGGCACGAACAGCCGCAGCGGCCAGCCGTGGTCCGGCGAGATGTCCTCGCCGTTTCGGCGGAACGCCAGCAGGACGTCGTCGCGGTCGAGGTCCGCGAGCGGGACGTTCGCCGTGAAGTTGTTCTCGGCGTGAGCGATCACGAACTTCGCCTCCGGACGCGGCCTGACCTGGGCCATGACGTCGCGGAACGGCACGCCCTCCCAATCGCTGTCGAACATGCTCCAGCGGGTCACGCAGTGGATGTCACGCTTGACCGTCTGCGTCGGGAGCGCCCGAAACTGGTCGTAGCTGAGGGTGATCGGATTGTCGACCAGTCCCCAGACCTTGAAGTCCCACTTCGCGGGATCGAAGCGCGGAACCTTGCCGTAGTGCAGGACCGGCCACTTCTCGGTGACGTACTGGCCAGGCGGGAGGCGGTCGCCATACGCCTTCGCCTTCTCCGCCCGGCCCCGATTGAAGAAGTTGAACGCCATCTCTCACTCCAGGGATGGTCAGGTGCATCGAGTGTAGCGCGGCGGCCCTCCGGCCACATCGATTACCGACCGCTGACGAACCTTTCGAGCTTCAACCCGGGTGCTGCCAGAGAGAACGCCTCCGCGAGACGTCTCCTTCCCGGCTCAGGAGAACGCGGCGATGCCGGTCAGGTCTTGTCCGAGCACCAGCGTGTGGATCTCGTGGGTGCCCTCGTAGGTGATGACCGTTTCGAGGTTGACCATGTGCCGGATGATCGGGTGCTCCAGGCTGATGCCGTTGCCGCCGAGGATCGTGCGAGCCGTCCGCGCGACTTCGAGGGCGGCAGCCGAGTTGGCGCGCTTGGCGAGCGAGACCTGCTGGTGGCGCAGCGTGCCGCCGTCCTTCAGCTTGCCGAGCTGGTAGGCGATCGTCTGCATCTGGGTGATCGAGGTCAGCATGTCGGCGAGCTTGGCCTGGGTGAGCTGGAACGCGGCGATCGGCTTGCCGAACTGCGGCCTGATCTTGGAGTATTCCAGCGCGCTCTCGAAACAGGCCATCGCCGCGCCGACGACGCCCCAGGCGATGCCGAAGCGAGCCTCGTTCAGGCAGCGCAGCGCCGAGCCAATTCCGCGAGAGCTAGGCAACAACGCCGTGCCGGGGACGCGCATTTCGTCGAAGTGCAGCTCTGAGGTAACCGAGGCCCGCAGCGACAGCTTCTTCTCGACCTTGCGGGCGCTGAACCCCTTCGTGTCGGTCTCCACGACGAAGCCGCGGATGCCGTCAGGTGTCTTGGCCCAGACGATGGCAAGGTCGGCCAGGTTGCCGTTGGTGATCCACATCTTGGAGCCGTTGATGACCCAGCCGTCGCCATCTGGCACGGCGCGCGTCTCCATGCCAGAGGGGTCGGAGCCGTGGTCCGGCTCGGTCAGGCCGAAGCAGCCGATCAGCTCGCCGCGCGACATCTTTGGCAGGTACTTCTCCTTCTGCTCGTCACTGCCGAAGGCGTAGATCGGGAACATGCAGAGGCTGCTCTGCACGGACACGAAGCTCCGGAGGCCGGAGTCGCCTCGCTCGAGCTCCTGGCAGATCAGACCGTAGCAGGAGTACGGCATGCCAGCGCCGTACTTCGGCATGCTTGCGCCGAGCAGGCCAAGCTCGCCCATTTGCGGGATCAACTGGGTCGGGAACGTCGATGCTTCGAAGTGGTCGGCGATGACGGGCAGCGCCTGGGCCTCGACCCACTCGCGGGTCGTCTGCTGGACGAGACGCTCTTCGTCGGTGAATGGCAGGTCGAAGTAGTTCAACATGGCCGCCCCCTGTAGGGGGAATGTTAGCGGCCGACGGCGAACGCGGCCCGCGCGAACTGGCCGGTTGCGCCGGCCATGGCCTGCTCCAGCGCTTCGGCCGAGATCAGGCGACCGTAGCCGCGCCCGTCGCTGTCCACAGGATCGTTGTAGACGAAGTTGTTGCCGGCCAGGCCGACGATGACGATGTAGTGGTCGCCCCAGTACTGGGACTTCGAGCGGCCGGGCAGGAGGCGGAACTTCACCTGGGGAATGACCACCCGCTCCTGGCGGAGCTGCTGGCGGATCTCGTCCAGGGACCAGCGGTGGAACGACTCGGGCTCGTCGCGCAGTCCGAACGTTTTGGCGCCGCGCGCCTCGGCGACGCTCGCGAGATGCTGAATGAAGGTGCCGCAGTCGTCGCAGCCGTTAGTGTCCTGAAGCTGGAGGGCAGCCGTTCTGAGGTTCTCCAGGGTGTCTTTCTTGCCGATCGCCTCCAGGGCCATCGCCACGCTGGTCGGGCCACAGTTGGCCTCGGCGTACGAGCTGCCGTCGAGCTGTGTGCGGTACGGCACCTTCAGCCAGATCTCGGGCGTGGACGTCAGCAAGGTACTCCTGGTCAGCATGTAGCTGGACATCTCGGCCTGCTCACCGCGCGGGAGGGCCAGGTCCATGCCGTCAATCCAGCCGACGGCCCACTCGCCCGGCCGGTGATCGATCAAGAAGAACGCCTGAGCCCAACGGCCCTGCGTGTCGCCGGTCGTCTCGATGTAGCTGCCCCGCTGGAGCAACAGCAGCTCCTCGGTGCCCTGTCCCGGCGCGGACCTCAAAATTGTCGCGCGGCGAGCGCGCGCCCAGCGGGGCCAGGGCATATCGGCCAGGTCCGCGCGGTCGATCCAGACCTCACCGGCTTTGTGCCCCTTGTTGTCGCCCGGGAAGTAGACGTGGGCGCGCGTACCGCGAAACTCCAATACCTGGACCGTGAGATCCTGGGCGATCTTCGCGAACTCCTTGGCGTCGGCGTCCCAACCTGACCAGATCGCCGTCTCGCGCTTCGTCTTCGCCCAGAACGCGGTTGGCTCGACCGAGGCGGCGGCCTCGGCGTTCTCGGCGGCAGCAACGGCGTGCGCGGTCGGGAGCGCGGGCTGCGCCTGCACTGTCTCGACCGTCTGTTCGGATCGGACGACGCTCGGCGCTGCCGCTGCGACACTCGAAGTGTCGGATCGGTCAGGATGCTCGGCGGCGATGGCGGAGGCGAGCGGCTTCGGCATCCCGCCGACAGCGGAAGCGGCGATCAGCAGCACGGTGACGGCGTAGAGGGCACTGGTACGCACGGACGCGATCAGCGAGCTGTAGCGCAAGGTCTCGACTCCCTGACGGCGCCCGAAGGCGCGAGCGGTTGACCCCATCGGTCGAGAGACGCGCCATACGATACGCCATGGCGATGGTTGCGCGTCAAACTCGGCACGATTTTGGGACGTTTCTTTGACAGAACGTTTGGCCAGGGCAGTTGGGTACGTGAGCTGAGGCCGATCCGCCCATAAACCGACATTTCGTGCTGGGGTCGATGCCGCCCCCTCGCTCAGGTCTGGCGAGCGTGCCGACTCGGACTGCTCGCGCGTCGCCAGTATAGGGAACGACTGGACCCCTTGAACCGTCGCGGGCAACAATTTACGCGTGAACACTCCGAGAAGACCGCCCCGCGCCGTGGGCACGATGCGTGGTGACCGTATCCGGTTTACGCTCCGCTCTCGTTGTAGGAGAGGGGTCGGGGGTAAGCTGAATTGATCCGCGCCGAAGGACTCGGCAAACAGTACGGCGAGCGCTGGGCCGTCAGCGACCTTGACGTCGAGGTCGGGCAAGGGGAGATCTTCGGATTTCTAGGACCGAACGGCGCCGGCAAGACGACCACCATGCGGATGCTGGCCGGGATGATCGCGCCGACGACCGGGCGAGCCTGGATCGGCGGGGTCGATCTCGCCGAGGACGCGAACGTGGTGCGGTCCAGGATCGGGCTGCTGACCGAGGCACCCGGCCTGTACGAGCGAATGTCGGCTGCCGCCAACCTGGAATTTCACGCCCGGCTACATGGCCTGCCCACGGCGAAGCGGCGGGAGCGTGTCAGGGCCTGCCTCGACATGCTGGGGCTGTGGGAGCGCCGGAACGACCAGGTGGCGGGGTTCTCGAAAGGGATGAAGCAGAAGCTGGCTATTGCCCGCGCGGTACTGCACGAGCCGGCCGCCGTCTTCCTCGACGAGCCGACCAGCGGCCTGGATCCGGAGTCGGCCCGCGACGTGAGGGCGTTCATCCTGGAGCTGCGAGACGCTGGTCGGGCGATCTTCCTTTGCACCCACAACCTGGACGAGGCCCGCCGACTCTGCGACCGGATCGCGGTGTTTCGGGGCCGGATCCTCCGCCTGGGAACGCCGCGCGAGCTGGAGCGGGAAGTGGTGCGGCACCGGCTGGCCGTGCGGATGGCGGGCGAGCCGGAGCAGTTCGTGGAGGTGGTGCGGGCGCTGCCGATCGTCCGTGAAGCTGAAATCGCGGACGGCGAGCTGATCGTCGTCCTGGAAGAGCTGGATCGAGATGCGCCGCCGGTCGTGCGGGCGCTGGTGGAGGCCGGCGCCGAGGTCCAGCGCGTGGCGGGGCTCGACTCGACGCTGGAGGCGGCGTATCTGGCGATCCTGAACGTGGAGTCGGCGTGATCGGAATGCGGGCGTGATCGGGCGGATCTGGACGGTGGTCGTGAAGGAGCTCGCGGATGTCTGCCGGAGCCGGCTGATCCTGACGACGCTGATCGTGCCAACGATCCTGTACGTCGTGGTGTCGCTGGTGGCGTTGTCGGCAGGCCACCTGCCGGGCGTGGCCGGCATCTCGCGGGTCGAGCTGGAGTCGCTGGAGCGATCGGTGCCGCGCAACTCCGGTCTACCGACGGTCGAGGCGTTCCAGCTCCTGCTGGTCGATCAGATCCTGGTGCTCTACATGCTGGCGCCGCTCTTCATCCCGCTGACGATTGCCAGCTACAGCATTATCGGCGAGAAGCAGCTCCGGACCCTGGAGCCGCTGCTCGCCTCGCCGATCCGGACCTGGGAGCTGCTGACTGCAAAGTCGGTGGCGGCGATCGTGCCGGGTATCGCGGTTGGCTGGGCGAGCTACGCGGCGTTCCTGATCCTGGCCGCGATGATCGCGAGCCCGGCCGTGCTGCGGCACGCGCTCGGTCCGGTCTGGCTGGTGGCATTTGGCGTGCTCTCACCTCTGTTCGCGCTACTGGCGGTCGCGATGGCCGTGATCGCCTCGTCGCGGACCAACGACCCGCGGGCCGCGCAGCAACTCGGGGCCGTCGTGATCCTGCCGATCTCGGCGCTGCTCTCGGCCCAGGTATTTGGCTTCGTCAGGCTTGACGTGTCGCACGCGCTGATGCTGGCGGTCGGCGCGGCCCTGGCAGATGTGGCACTGCTATGGACGGCGGTTCGCCTCTTCGACCGCGAAACGATCCTGACCCGCTGGCGCTAGCGGGATCGTCAGCTGCCGGCGCGGATCACCTCCAGGATGCGGTCGGCGACGATCCGCTCCTCGCCGTCCGCCAGGGTCACAGGATTGATCGACAGGCCGCCGCGCGGGGCGAGGCCCTGCGAGACGCAAACGATCGGGTCGCCGGTCTCCAGCGCCTCGATCACGTCGAAGGCGCTCATGCCGAGCAGCTCGTGGTCGACCCAGACCTCGGCGCGCGGGACGCCGCCGGTCGGGCGAGTCAGGTTACAGCGGAGGCCGCGCACCCCGTCCAACGCCTCGGCCAGACGGTAGACGCGGGCAGCCTGGGCGGCGAGCTCGGCGGCCTCGTCGTGGGCCAGGTACCGCTCAAGCGCGACCAGGAGTCCGACCGCCTGCTCCTTGCCGACCTTGCACGATCGGCCGATGCCGTGGTGGGGCGGTCCGGGGAGCCGACCGGAGCGCAGGTAGTCGCGGCCGGCTCGCCAGATCTCCGGGTAGACATCCATGTCGAGCATCTGGAGGCGGGCCGACTCGATCAGGTCGCGCCGGCCGACCAGTAGACCGGAGCCCTGCGGGCCGCCGATCGCCTTGCCGCCCGAGAACGCGACGAGGTCGGCGCCTTCCGCGATGAAGCGGCGGAGGTTTGCACGGGGAGGCAGGCCAGCCGCCGCGTCCACGATCACGGGCAGGCCGTGTCGGTGCGCCACCGCCGCGACCTCGATCAGGGGGACGGTGCCGGGGGTGTCCATGACCGGGCAGGCCACGGCGACCGTCTTCGGGGTGATCGCCGCCTCGATCTGCCAGGCGTAGTGGCAACCGGCGCCTGGCGCGCCGAGATAGCCGACCTCGACGAACACCGCGCCGGCCGCCCGGATGGCATGATCGTAGGCGTTTCGGTGGCCCCGCTGGACCACCACTTCGTTGCGGCCGTCGTGGACGAACGGCAAGTCGTCCATCTTGCGCGGGTCGAAGCCGGCCAGGCAGGCGGCCGTGCCGAGGAGAAGCCCGGCCTCGGCGCCGGAGGTGATCAAGCCGGCTTCGGCACCGGTCGCCTCGGCAAGGAACGCGCTGGCGCGCTCCTGGAGCTCGTCGATCTGGACGTGCGACTGGGCGGCTTCGGCCATCGCCGCCGCGACCTCGGGCGCCAGCCGGTTGCCGCCGAGCCGGGTGACGGGGCCGGCCGCGTTGACGATCCGGCGAACGCCGAGACGCTCGTAGACGCCGGGCTCACTGCCGATGGATGAGGCCGTCATCGATCCTGCTTCCAGACCTCGTACTCGCGGAGCGTCTGTTCGTTCGGCGGGTAAATGCCTCTCAGCGACTCGCCGTTCGAAATCCGCTCATACAGGTAGACCTCCAGCTCGTCGTGGTGGACGGCCTCGTCGGCGATCTTGGCGGCGTAGGCGCGCGGGATGACGACGACGCCGTCAGAGTCGCCCACGAGCACGTCGCCAGGGATGACGGTGATGCCGCCGCACTGGATCGGGACGTTGGCGTCGGCCGCGTAGTGGACGGTGTTGCTGGCCGATGCGTGGACCCCGCCGACGAAGGCCGCCAACCCGACGCCGCGGATCCCTGCCGCGTCACGGACGGCGCCGTCCGTGACCATGCCGGCCGCGCCGCGCGACTTCAGGCGAGCCATCAGGATCTCGCCGAGGGTGCCGGAACGGAGGCTGCCACGGGCGTCGATGACCAGGATGCCGCCGGCCTGGATGTTGTCGATCGTCTTGCGCTGGGGGTGCTCGGGGTCGGCCGCCGATTGCGTGGCGTTCAAGTCCTCACGATACGGGAGGTAACGCAGCGTCACGGCCTCCCCGACCATGTGGTAGCCCGGATCGAGCGGATCGACGCCCGTCATGAAGCTGTGGCGGATGCCGAGCTTGAACAGCTCGCTGGTGATCGAGGCGGTGCTGGCGCGCCGCAGGGTGTCGAGCACTCCGGACGGCAGCGGCTCCAATCCGTCTGCTGGCATGGTGGTCCTCCCGGTGTGGCGCTTCCAGTCTGGCGGACCAGTGCGCCAGCCGGCAGTGTACCCCGGGGTGTCACCTGCGATACTGCACGACACGGTGCCAGCGTTGCATGCTGTAGGTGCGGCGCTCTCCCCTCTGGCGGCGGGGTGGCTGATATACTGCACTGCACCGTCAAAGGTGGGCCGGCCGCGTCGAACTCTCTGATCCGCAGCCGGAGGAGCCGTCTCGTGAGCAAGCGTGTCGTCGTGACCGGTATGGGGTGCGTGACACCCATCGGTTTCGACCTTCCAACAACCTGGCAGTCGATGCTCGCAGGGAAATCGGGCGTCGCGCCGATTCAAGGCTTCGACGCGGGCGACCACGAGGTAAAGATCGCGGCCGAGATTCCGACGTTCGATCCGACGAAGATCATGAACGCCAAGGAGGCGCGCCGGATCGACCGCTTCATCCAGCTGGGGATGTACGCGGCGCGCGAAGCCTGGGAGCACGCCGGCCTGACGGTGACCGACGAGAACACCGAGCGAATCGGCGCAATCTCCGGGTCCGGGGTCGGCGGGATCGGCAGCCTCGGCAACGGCTTCAAGACGCTGTTCGACAAGGGGCCGGACCGTGTCACGCCGTTCCTGATCGTCCAGATGTTGATCGACCTGCTGCCGGGCATGGTTTCGATGGACCTCGGGCTGAAGGGACCGAATTTCAGCGTCGTCTCGGCCTGCGCTACCAGCGGCCATGCCATTGGCGAGGCGGCGGAGGTCATCAAGCGCGGTGACGCCGATGCGATGATCGCGGGCGGCGCGGACGCCGGCGTGGTGCCGATCGGCATCTCGGCGTTCCACGCGATGCGAGCCCTCTCGACCCGGAACGACGACCCTGCCAGGGCCAGCCGTCCGTTCGACGCCGGCCGGGACGGGTTCGTGATGGCCGAGTCTGGTGGGATGGTGGTGTTGGAGTCGTTGGAGCACGCCCAGGCACGCGGCGCGACGATCCACGCCGAGCTGGTCGGCTACGGCCTGAGCGCTGACGCCTACCACGTCAGCGCCCCATCTGAGGACGGCGATGGCGCCGCCCGGGCGATGCGAATGGCGCTAAAGAAGGCAGGACTGTCCCCCAAAGACATCGGCTACATCAACGCCCACGCGACCTCGACGCCGCTCGGGGACCGCTCCGAGACGAACGCGATCAAGACCGTGTTCGGGAAGGCCGCGTACGACGTGGCCGTGTCTTCCACGAAGTCGATGACCGGGCATTTGCTCGGCGCGGCGGGCGTGGTGGAGGCGATCGTCTGCACCAAGGCGATCCAGGACGGCATCTTGCCGCCGACGATCAATCTGGAGAACCCGGATCCGGCCTGCGACCTTGACTACGTGCCGAACAAGGCCCGAAAGCGGCAGGTCGACTTCGCGATGAGCAACTCGTTCGGCTTCGGCGGGCACAACAGCTCGCTGATCCTGACGGCGTTCCGAGGTTAGCCGCACGTGGCGTCTGCCGCCTGGTTGGACGAAGTGCGGCGCGTCCTGGAGCACGTCCGCGCAAGCGACGCGACCCAGGTGGAGATCGCGTCGGACGGGTTCCGACTTCGGCTGGTGCGACGGCCCGGTCGAGCGGCAGCCTCCGCGGAAGCACGCGTCGTGGCGCCCGTCGACGTCGCTGTCGACGGCACGCCGCTGGTGGCACCGTTGACCGGCGTCTTCTATCGTTCCGCGACGCCGGGGGCGCCGCCGCTTGTCTCGGTCGGCGACGTGGTGGCGGCTGGCGTGGTGGTCGGTCTGATCGAGACGATGAAAATCTTCAACGAGGTACTTGCCGAGCGGGGCGGACGGATCGCCACGATCCTGGCGGAGTCCGGCCAGCTCGTACACGCCGGAGAGGCACTGATGACGCTCGAGGACACATCCGAGTCGGGTGGCGAGCAGGCAGAGCAGTGACGGGGACATACGTTCGAATCGCTGGCCTGGGCAAATACCTGCCATCCCGGGTGATGGACAACCACGAGATCGAGAAACTGGTCGATACCTCGGACGAGTGGATTCGGAAGCGGACCGGCATCGTGGAGCGCAGGATCGCCGCGCCTGACGAGACGTCGTGCACGATGGCGGTCGCCGCGTCGCGGGACGCCCTGGCGATGGCCGGGCTCGATCCGGCTGAGCTCGACCTGATCGTCGTGGCGACGGGCACGCCGGATCATCCGGGCTTTCCGGCGACGGGCTCGCTCGTCCAGGAGGCGCTCGGGGCGCCACGGGCCGGAGCGTTCGACGTCGGGGCTGGCTGCGCGGCGTTCGGGTACGGCCTGGTGGTCGGGGCGCAGTTCGTCCAGTCCGGCGCTCTGAAGAACGTGCTGGTCGTCGGGTCCGACGTGATGTCGCGGATCATCGACTGGCGGGACCGGGGCACCTGCGTGCTGTTCGGCGACGGCGCCGGCGCCGTGGTGCTTCAGCGTACGGACCGTCCGGGCGGGCTGCGGTCGTTCGTGCTCGGCTCGGACGGCTGCGGCGCGCCGAGACTGTTCGTGCCGGCCGGCGGCTCGAAGCTCCCTGCGAGTCAGGAATCCGTCGAGGCGCGCTCGCACTTCCTGCAGATGGAAGGGTCGAACGTCTTCAGATTCGCGACGAAAGTCATCCCTGGCTCGATCGTCGAGGCGTTGGAAAAGGCGGGGCTCACCTCTGCTGACCTCGGACTGGTCATACCGCACCAGGCGAACATTCGAATCATCGATCACGCCCGCGAGAAGCTAAACCTGCCGGCCGAGCGCGTCTTCACGAACGTCGACCGGTACGGCAACACTTCGGCAGCATCGATTCCAGTCGCGCTCTGTGAGGCGCTCGAAGAGGGGCGGATCAAAGAGCGCGACATCGTCGCGATGTGCGCGTTCGGGGCAGGATTGTGCTGGGCAGCAGCGGTCTGGGAATGGAACTAACGCGACAGCGATTGCTTGCCTGAACGTGCCGATTCATGTAACTATGTGGTGGGCAACGAGGCCCAAAAACCAGCCGGTCTATGTGGACCGGTGCTCCGAAGAGGGAGGTTCTTCATGATTGCTCCGTTGCGGTGCGACCACTGCGACGCGGTGCTAGATGAGCACCGAACCGAGAGGGATCGCAAGCGGTTCTGCTGTATCGATTGCCTGCGGGCGTTCGATCGCGGTGAGCTGAAGGCGATCAGCCCTCATGCCCACGTACGGGCGCCGGCACTTCAACCGGTTGGGTCGGCCTAAACGCACGCTGTTTACGGCGACTGAGGATCTCTTCATGACGAGGGGGCGGCCAGTGCAGGCCGCCCCCTCGTCACATTCCCGTCACAGCCTACCAGCTGTGGAGGTGCGTATCAGTCGTGCCGTACAGGCGCTCGGGCACGTCGACCTCCTCGTCGCCGAGGTGGTGCCGAAAGACGTTCATCAGCCGGTCGATGTCGAACGGTTTGGTGACGGCGTCGGAAACGAGCGCCCGGTCGTCCGGCGTGAGCTGCGTCGCGTTGCCCGAGACGACGACGATCGGCGCGTCGACCGTTTCTTCGTTCGACCGGAGCTCGCGGAGCACCTCGACGCCGTCGCGGTACGGTAGGCTCAAGTCGAGGACGATCAGGTCCGGGCGCCGGTCGCGCGCCATCTTCATCGCCTCGCGGCCGTCCCAGGCCCTCAGCGCCCGGTACCCCTCCTCGCGAAGCAGGGCGACGAGCAGGCCGCCGATGGTGGCGTTGTCTTCGACCACGAGGACGCATTTGCGTCGTGTGGCCGTCGCGGTGACGGCTGACGCGCCGTTCTCGCTGGGCGGCTGCGCCTCGTCAGCTTTCGGTCGGATCGTTCGCGGTCGAGCGTGGTGTCCCTTGCGGTGTGGTTTTCCGCGCATACCTCGCCTTCTTCCTCGTCAACGATAGCACAGACGTCCTGGCGAGGTCGGATGTCGCGGCACCCGCCTATACTCCACGAGAGGACCACGATCGGCGCTCACATTGTGCCGATCGGGGGCGTCCGACGAGCGATCGTCCGCACGTCATGATGCGGCCTGGAGTAACGGTCTGTCTGATCGAGCACTCGAGATCCTGATCGCCTCCGGCACGTTTCACCCCGAGAGTGGAGGGCCGCCGACGTACTTGCTGACCCTGGGACGTGAGCTGACGCGGCGGGGCCACGCCGTTCGGGTGGTCACGTACGGCGATGGCCCGGCGTCGCGGCGATATCCGTACCCGGTGCACCGGATTCCGCGTGGGTTGCCCGTCCCGTCTCGGCTGGCGCTGTTCGCGCGCGAGATCTGGCGATACGGTCGTAAGGCAGACGTTCTGTTCGTCAACGACTACGGGTTGCCGGCCACGATCGCGAACCTGGCGCTCAGGAAGCCGGTCGTGCTGAAGGTCGTGGGCGACTTCGCCTGGGAGTACGCCGTGCGGCACGGTCTGATCGCCGCCGACGAGCCGTTCGAGCAGTTCCAGCGATCGAAGTACGGCCCGAAGGTCGAGTCGATCCGGCTGATGCAGGCGAGCTACGTCCGGGCTGCTACCCGTGTCATCGTGCCGAGCAGCTTCGTGCGGTGGTACGTCGAGGGGTGGGGCGCCGATCCCGCTCGGGTTCGCGTCGTCCGCAACGCCGTGGACGATCCGACCGCCGGTCTGGACGAGAGTCGGGAGGCGATCCGCGCGAGCCTGGGCCTGCATACGAGC